>Ga0334889_1002313_pt1 | contig 21803 bp, 18 predicted proteins | sample GraSluR1_MG_2_FD_207222 | JGI IMG/M metagenome (GOLD analysis project Ga0334889, IMG submission 207222) | Sludge microbial communities from methane-producing bioreactor in Wageningen University, Netherlands - Granular Sludge_8_08-R1 | ecosystem: Engineered > Bioreactor > Anaerobic > Unclassified... | reverse complement strand
CGCCTTAGCCGGCAACATCCGGCTCCCGTCCGCCTCCACGATCAGCGCGGACGCGCCCAGTTTTGCAGCCTGCACGGCCAGCGCGTCGACCTGCGCCGCGGACACGCCGGGATACTTGCGGCCCTCCCCCTCGATCACATGCGGAGAGATGAGCAGGCATTGGCCGTGGCGGTCGAGCGCAGCCGCAATCGCATCGAGCGGCAGTTCTGCGCCTGTGATCTCCACGGCCCAGGCGGTCGCCTCCACCTCATACGACGCCAGGCGCGTCGTCGCCGTGCAGATCACGCGCTTGTCCCGCGCCACAGCCTCCGCCGCCAGCCGGCGCATAGCGCTGGTCTTGCCGCCGCCGCCCACAAGCGACACGACATCCGGCGCGTCCGGGTCCAGCCGCAGGCGCAGCGCGCCCGCCAAGTCCATCGCCGCCATCTGCTAGGCCAGCGCCTGGGCCAGATCGTCGATCAGATCGTCGGCGTGCTCCAGCCCGACCGAGATGCGCAGCAGGTTCTGCGGCGTCGTCGTGCCCGGACCTTCGGTCGTGGCGCGGTGCTCGATCAAGCTCTCGACGCCGCCTAGGCTCGTCGCCCTGGTGAACAGCCGGCAACGTCCCGCCGCGGCGATGGCCTCCGCCGCGCCGCCCTCCACTAGGATCGACATCATGCCGCCGAAAAGGCGCATCTGCCGGGCCGCCACCGCGTGTCCGGGGTGATCCGGCAGGCCCGGATAGTAGGCGGCGACGACGCGCGGGTGATCGTGCAGGAAGGCGGCGACGCGCTGCGCGTTGGCCGTATGTGCAGCCACGCGATAGGGCAGTGTGCTGATGCTGCGCAGCAACAGCCAGCAGTCGAATGGCGACGGGACCGCGCCGCCCGCCTTCTGAATAGCCCGCACCGCGGCGAATAGATCATCCTCCTGGCGGGCGATGATCGCGCCGCCCAACAGGTCGCTATGCCCGCCTAAGTACTTGGTCGTGGCGTGCATCACCAGGTCCGCGCCCAGTTGCAGCGGGCTTTGGCCCACGGGCGACGCCCACGTGTTGTCGACCACGCAGCTCGCGCCCGCCTCATGCGCGATGGACGCCACGCCTTCGATGTCGGTGATGGTGAGCAGCGGGTTAGATGGCGTCTCCGCCCAGATTAGGCGCGTCGTCGGACGCACGGCAGCGCGCACCGCGTCCAGGTCAGCCATGTTGACCGCGGTCGCCTGCAACCCCCACCGCCCCAACACATGCTGCGTCAGCTCACGCATGCCGAAGTAAACATCGTCGGGGATGATCACATGGTCGCCGGACGAGAGAGCTTGCAGCACGGCCAGCGTCGCCGCCTGGCCGGACGCAAACGCGGCCGCGGCTGCGCCGCCCTCCAATGCCGCCAGGCACTCCTCCAACGCGGCGCGGTTCGGGTTCTCGCTGCGCGTGTACTCATAGCCGTGCGGCATGCTTCCGTCCGGCTCGCGGGCAAACGTCGTCGACAGGATAATCGGCGGCATGACCGCGCTGGTCCCGCTGTCTATCTGGCGTCCGGCATGGATGGCCAGCGTCTCGAATTTCATAGAGCCTCGCTTGCTAGCTGATAGGCGAAAAACCGCCAGCGCTGTTTGATGCGAAAATCAGGCGACTCCGCGTTACTCGCGCGGGATGCCCGTGATGCGGATGCCGCTGCTCTTGACCTTGTGCCGTACGTTGATCCCGATTAGCACTGCCGTCAAGCCCTCCAGCACCGACGCGTTCGCCAGCGGACCGGCGTCCACGGCAAAGAACCCGGCGGCACGAACCAGCTCCGCGGTTAACTGCTTGGCCTCCTTGTCGTCGCCCGCAATCAGCACGTCGCAGTCTGGTTGCCAGTCCAGGTCCTTCAGACGCCCCGCGGCGATGTTCTGAAAAGCGGCGACCAGGCGCACCTCCGGCCCCAACTGGACCTGCGCCTCTTGTGCAGCCGAACCGCCCTGCGGATGCCAGACGACGCTCACCTTGGGCGGCTTGAGCGGCACGCCCACCGTGATCAAGACCTTGCCCCGGCACGCCGCAGCGATCTGGTCGATGGTCGCCGCCTGGGCATCGTACGGCACGCTGAGCACAACCGCGTCGCCAGCCGTCGCCGCAGCGGCATTGGTCGCGCCTGTGATGGCCGCGCTGCCCGCGGGCAGCAGCCCCGCCAGTTCGGCGCTCACGCTCGCCGCCTTCTCTGCGCTGCGGCTCCCAATCACGACCGGGTAGCCCGCAACGGCCCAGCGCACTGCCAGCCCGGAACCTTCAGCGCCGGTCCCGCCGATCACGGCGACGGTTGGCTTGCTCATCCTTTTCGTCCCTTCCTGCTATGTTGTTCCAGGTAAGTGTTTGCATGAAACTGTCATGCTGAACGAAGTGAAGCATCTCGAACGAGGCGCCGCCAGGCTTCTCATCACATGAGCCAGAAACGGAGTTTCTTCGGAGAACTCCGTTTCTTTGCTTCGGGATGCTTCTCCCGGCAGGTCGTCAGTGCAACGTCTCACAGCCCGCGGCTCGCATCAGAACATGGCCCAATAGCGGTCCCACGTCGCGGCGGCCGCGCTGCGGCTCTGCGCCGCGATCTCGGCCTCGTCCATCGTCGTCAACTCCCGGTCGCGCATCAGGACGCGCCCGTGGGCGATGGTGCTGTGCACATGCCCGCCGCTCATGCCGAACAGGATGTGCCACGGCAAGTTGTCCGCCGTCAGCGGCGTCGTCGGATAGTAGTCCATCAGGATCAAATCCGCGTACGCCCCCGGCGCCACAATGCCGGCAGGCCGGTCGAAGAACTGCGCGGCCAAGCGCCGGTTATTGTGAACCGCCATCGCCACCGCCTTGTCGGCCCCCAGATAGCGCGGGTCGGCATGCGCCGCCTTCTGCAGCATATCCGCGACCTTCATCTCGGCAAACATGTCGTTGCTGAAGCCGTCGTTGCCCAGGCAGACCGGCAGCCCGCCGCGCAGCATGGCCGTCACCTCCGCCGCGCCCACGGCATTATTCATGTTCGAGCGCGGCTGGTGCGTCACAAACGTGCCGCTCTCGCGCAGCAGCGCCATCTCCCAGGCGTCGATGTGGATGCAGTGCGCCATGATGCTGCGCGGGCCGGTAATGCCAAAGCCGTGCAGCCGCTCCACCGCGCGTTTGCCCGACTTCGCCAGGCTGTCGTACTCGTCCGCCGGATGCTCCGCCACATGGACGTGAAAGGCGTCGCCCTCCCTCGCGCACGCTTCCAGCGTCTCGTCGGAAAGCGTCAGGCTGGCGTGTAGGCCAAAGGTGGCAGCCACACGCTCGCCGATGCCGCCCGCCTCGGCGGCGCGCAGTTTGCGCAGAAAGCGCACATTCTCGCGGATACCCGCCTGCGCCGCCTCGGGCCCGTCCCGGTCAGTCACCTCGTAGCAGAGGACGGCGCGCAGCCCGCTCGTCTCGACAGCCTCGGCTATCACGTCCAGACTGCCGTCGATGGCGCGCTGGCTGGCGTGGTGGTCGATCAGCGTCGTCGTACCGTTGCGGATGGCGTCCACGAGGCAGACTTCAGCCGAACGCCGCACCCCCTCCAGGTCGAGCGCCTTGTCCAGCCGCCACCACAGTTTCTCCAGGATTTCCGGGAAGTCCTTGGCCGGCGGGCCGGGGATATACATGCCGCGGGCAAACGCCCCGTAGAAGTGCGTATGCGCGCAGATCTGCCCCGGCATCAACAGCATGCCCTGCGCATCCCAGCGTTCGTCATCGGTGTAGCGCGCCAGCAGGGCCGCCTCGGCGCCGACCTCGGCAATGATGGCGCCGTCAATGCGCACCGCGCCCCCATCCAGCACACGGTTCTCTCCATCGAAAGTGACGACTGTTGCATTGTGGATCAGCATGGGCGCTCCTTCTATTTGGTGCGGCGAATTTGCCGTATTGTAAACCCGCCGATTAGAATTCTCCAACGAACCGGTTACTCCGGCTCTGTCCTAGAATTGCCGCGCAACTCCGCTCCGCTGTCGCCGGCGCAACAGCCAACGGCTCGCATACCAGGAGACCCCATGAACGTACTCGTCACAGGCGGCGCAGGCTTCATCGGCAGCCACATTGCCGATGCATTGCTGGCTGCAGGCCATCATGTCGTCGTCGTCGACAACCTCCACACCGGCCATCGCCGCAATGTGCCCCCAGACACCGCCTTTCACCAGGTCGACATTACCGACGGCGAACGCTTGCAGGAAATCTTTACGCGCGAGAAAATCGAGGCCGTCATCCACCAGGCCGCTCTGGCAAACGTGCGCGAGAGCATGAGCGATCCGCTCGAATACGCGCGCGTCAACGTGCTCGGCTCGCTCACGCTTCTTGAACTGGCGCGCAAACATGGCTGCCGCAAATTCGTCTTTGCCAGCACCGGCGGCGCGGTCTACGGCGAAGGCTACAGCCCAGACGGCGACAAGCTGCCCTTCACCGAGGAGAGTCGCCCCCAGCCCAAAGATAACTACGGGGCCAACAAACTCAGCGTCGAATATCACCTCGACCTCTATCGCCAGAATTACGACCTGCCCTACGTCGCTTTGCGCTATCCCAACGTCTACGGGCCGCGCCAGGACAGCAAAGGCGAGGCCGGCGTCATCGCCATCTTCGCCGGCGCCATGCTGCAAGGTAAACCTACCCGCATCACCGGCAACGGCAAGCAGACGCGCGACTTCGTCTTCGTGGGCGACATCGCCCGCGCCAACCGTCTCGCCCTAGAAGGCGCCGCCAGCGGCATCTTCAACGTAGGCACGGGCGTGCCGACCGACATCAACGCGGTTCACCGCCTGCTGGCGGGCATCACCGGCTACGCGCTCCCGCCGGAGCACGCGCCGCGTCCTGTGGGCGAAGTCCTCGCCACCTACCTCGACAGCAGCAAAGCGGCCAAGGAACTTGGCTGGCGGCCTGAAGTCTCCTTACATGACGGGCTGCAGGCGACCGTCGACTGGTTCCGCACGAGCGAGGCGGCTTAATGTCTGCGCAGCGCGGCTTCTCCCGCGGCGGCTTGCCATGCATATAGCGGTCAACGGCTGGTTTCTTGGGCAAGAAACCACGGGCAGCGGCCAATACCTGCATCACCTGCTCGACCGCCTGCCTGACCAGAAGCCCGGCGTGAAGGTGACCGTCCTGGTTCCCGCCGCGGCGGACCTCACGGCATGGCAGGCCCGCTGGCCGCGCCTGGCGCTGCAGCCGGTCAAACTGCCGCCGCTGCCCGCCAACTGGCAAAAGCTGTGGTGGGAGCAGGTCGCCTTTCCCGCCGCAGCCCTGCGCCTGCGCCCGGATGCGCTTTGGGTCCCCTATTGGGCGGCGCCGCTCTGGCAGCCCTGCCCGGTCGCGGTCACCGTCCATGATCTGATCCCGCTGCTGCTGCCCGCCTATCGCGGCGGCTTTCTACAGCGCCGCTACACCGCGCTCGTCGCGGCAAGTGCGCGGCGCGCCGCCGCAGTCCTGACTGTGAGCCGCGCCAGCGCCGGCGACATCGTAGACCATCTGCACATCGCGCCTGAGCGCGTGCATGTCGTCTATCACGGCCCCAACACAGGCCCCAATACGGACGTAGACGCGCCGGTTCGCGAGCAAGAGCTAGCCGCCGTGCGCGCCAAATATGGCCTGCCCGAGCGCTACTTCCTCTATCTGGGCGGCTTCGACGTGCGCAAAAACGTCGAAGGAGTTCTCGCCGCCTATCAGCGCTATCTGGAAAAAGGGGGCGACCCGCAGATCCGCCTTGTGATCGCCGGCAAACTGCCCGCGCACGACTCAACCTTCGCGCCCGACCCGCGCGCCATCGCCGCCCGGCTTGGTCTGCAAAGCCAGGTGCACTTCTGCGGCTGGGTAGACGAAACGGACAAGGCCGCGCTCTATGCCCTAGCGACGGCCTATGTCTTTCCTAGCCTCTCTGAGGGGTTCGGGATGATGGTGCTCGAAGCGATGGCTGCCGGAACGCCGGTCATCACCAGCGACCGCTAGGCCACGTTCTTAGGGGACGAAGCAGATCTGCTCTGCTGCCAGCGCCGGGTGGTTGTAGCCGAAGTGATCGGTGATCTGCCACAGGTCCGGGTTGTCGACGAAGATCGGCTCGACCGCAGCGCAAGCGTCTGCCGGAGCTACGCCGCCGGCGCTTGCGTCAAACCAGGTTACGGCCGCCTGCGCGTACAGGCTGTCGGGCTGGGCGGCTGACAGACTGGCCAGCGTCGCTTCGGCAGCGACGTCATCCCCGGCATAGTGCTGAACCTGCATCAGCCGGAAATGGGCTAGCCCCTGCAACAAGGCCAATTCTTCATCCGGTCGCAGGCCGAAAATGCTGCATGCCTGCAATTCGTTCGCCAGCGCCGCCGCATACAGTTCTGCGGCTCGCGCGTAGCCGATCACGTCCGCGGCCAGCAAGGCCGCATCCGCCTCGACCAGGCGCAGCCCCATGCAGTCGTTTCCCGCCGCCGTGCGGTCATAGGTCCAACTAATGCGCCGGAACGGAGCGCCGTCGATGCTCTGCCACACCTCTTGGTGCGGAACCGCCAACCCGCCTTCCAGCGTGTCGCTGACGCCGCCGGCCAGCACGAGGCGATGCCCGCCGCCCGGCTCGCCGTCCTCGACCGGTTCAAACGCCGCTGTCCCCAGCGCAATCACCGCGCCCGGTTCGATCAGCGACACATACTCCGCGCCGTCCCACGTCCACACCTGCGCTTCGAGCACGCAAGAGGTAGCGCAACCCTCGACTGTCCAGGCGATTTCCATCTGCCCGTCTGCATTGAGGTCGCCTGCACCTAGCAGCGCCGGCTTGCCGTAGATTTCAGGGTTGAACGCCAGCGCCATGCTGCCGTCCGGCTGGCTGTGGAAGACAAAGACCGCGCCTTGTGCGCCTTTCGGCCCCAGCCCCACGTCGCTGATCAGCGTGGGAAAAGCCGCCACATCGTCCGCCCCGTCCTGGTTCAGGTCCGCCAGCAACACCGCGCCGCGGTCCTCCGCCAACACGCCGCACACCTGCATCCAGTTCTCAAGCGCTTCTTGGTCACCCTGTGTCGCCGCTAATACAGAAGGCAGCACCTCAGCATAATCGGCCAGGCTGTCGGCGCATTCCGGCAAGCCCGCGGCGACGTCGCTGCCAAGAGTGGACTGGGGCAACGCGCCCGTTGCCCCAGTCTCCTCTGATTCTTCCTCGTCGGCGTCCGGTGTGGACAAGTCCAGCACCGGACACACATCCGCCGCCTTGAATGACGGATTGGTATAGCCGTAATCCGCCAGAATCTCCCAGGCTGCTGGATTCTCCGCTGCGTAGGCGGAGACCGTCTCGCACGCGGCAGCGGCATCTCCGTCCGCCGCAACGCTTCCGAGCCAGATCTGGCCTACGTCAGCGTAAATGCTGCCGGGATACGTTGCGCCCAACTCGGCGATGCGATCCTCAGCCCCGTCAATATTATCCTGGTAGGCCGCGATCAATGCCAGGCGGAACAGACTGAAACTGCGCAGTTCCTCCAGTTCATCGGTGCGAACCCAACATTTCATCAGGCTTTCATCGGTCGCGGCGGTTTCATACAAGACCGCCGCAGTCTCGAAGCCGATCGCCGGGGCGTCCAACAAGGCGCGGTTGGCATCCAGCACGGTGTGATAAAGGCATTCGCTGTCGGCATAAGTCTTTTCGATGAGTTGGTACGGCGCGCCGTCGACGCTCGCCCAGACCTCCGTGCGGCTGCGCTGCGGGCCTGCCCCGACGCTGCCATAGATGCCGCCGCTCAGTTCGATCTGGACAGCCTCGCCCTCTGTCTCCGGTTCGACCAGGGCGATATCGGCATAGGCCATGGTGATGGTGCCCTCGGTCCAGTCAGCCCACAGGCTGCCGTCCCAACTGCGCACGTTCACCGTGTCGAAGCATGTGCTGGCGCCACAGGTCGTATCCACCCACACGACATCCGGCAGCCCGTCGGCGTTGACGTCCTCGACGGCCAACAAACGAACCTCGCCAGCCGCCCGCGCCCGGTAGGCGACCTCGTACCCCTCCGCCCCAGGCGACAGAATGAGCAGATCGCTCTCGACAAACGCAGCCTGCTGCACAGGGTTCTGATAGACGACGACCAGGGCTTGAGCGCCCGCTTCGGCGGCCTCCGCATCAGCAGCCGTATCAGCGGCCGCATCGGCGTCCACGCCCAAGTCTACAGGAACAACGCCGCCCTCAACCGCCGCACCACACGCTTCGAGGAAGGCCTCCAGCGCATCGGCATCCCCGCCGGTTGCGTTCAGGACCTCGACCATCGATCCGGGGTAGTCGGCGAAGACTTCCGGACATTCCGGCGTCACGCTGACCGGCTCAGGCGCGGTCTCGGTATCCGTCAACGTCTCCGTATCGGTCACCTCATCCGCACTTGTCACAGGGACCGTCAGGGGAACCGTAATAGGCGCTGCGAGTTCCTCGTCCGCGGCCGGCTCCGGCGTCTCTAAAGGTTCTTCCGCCTCAGCCGGTTGCGCGGCTTCCGGCGTCGCTTCTTCAGTTACGGCCGGTTCCGGCGTCGCCTCGGCCGTTGGCTCTTCCGTGACCGGCGGGGCGGCCGGAATGACAAGCGTCTCGCCCCGGTAGAGCACCAAGCCGGGACGAACCGCATCCGGGTTGGCGGCAAAAAGCAGATTCACCGAAACGCCGTACATCTCAGCGATGCTGCTCCAGGACTCGCCGGCCCCCACCACATGCGTCTGGCTCTCGGCGTCGCCCACCGCGGGGACGGTAAGCTTCTCGCCGCTGAGAAGCCAGCCGGTAGAGCGCATGGCATCCGGATTAGCCGCTTGCAGCGTATCCACATCCACGCCGGTCTTGCGGGCCACAGTATCCCACGAATCGCCCTCCTGCACCGTGTAGATGTAGCCGCCCTCCGGCGTTGTGTCGGCTTCCTGGCTAAGGACGGGCCCTCCCAGCGCGAACAGAAGTCCCACCGCCAAGAGCGTCGTCATCGCCACAGTCGCGCCCATCGTCAGACTGCGCCGATAGACTGTCTTGTACCTTACGTTCATATTGAACTCCCTTGCATACAGCGGATAGACCTAGCTACTGATACGTAATCTCGTTCAGACCGCGCAACACCTGAATCCAACTCTGTCCCGGTTTGAGTTTGACGATCACCTCGCCCGGCCCTAGCCAGCGCGGCGGGGTTTCAGGATCGGCGCGCCAGGTGCCCTCATACACCTGCCCGTCCCGAAAAATGCGAAAATCGCCGAAACCGTACAGGGCGATATCCACCCCCTTCGTGCCCAGGCTGTCTTCCACCATATCAGTCAACGTATGCTCGGCCGTCAGCGCAATCACGTTCTTGGCGACGATTGGCGCGCCGGTGGCAGGGTCGGACTGCTGCGCGCCTGCCTGGAAGCGAACATAGCCGTCTTGGGCCGGATCGTAGCGCCACTCCACGTTGTTGCCGCCCGGATAGGCGATCCGGATAACCGTAGCCTGTCCGGCCGCGTTCGGCGGCGGATCAGCGCTGAACTCAAAACCAGGCCGGTCCCATTCTTTAGTCAAGCCCTTTTCGTCCAGCCAACGGCGCACGCCCGCCGGGCTGCTCTGCATACGTGTGCGGTAGTCGGTCCCCACGCTCTGGAAATAGCGGTTTTGCGACGGGTCGTCGATATCCGCGTCCAAATAGGGGAAGCCGACCTCGTTCTTGAGCAAATAGCGAACCTCGTCGCTGCCGCCGGAACAAGCCAGCACGCCGTCATACATATAGGTCATCCACACATTGGGCATGCGCGCCGAGCGCACCGGACCGACGCGCTCCGTCTCCTGCGCCTGGTACATGGCGGTCAAACGTGTGAGCGTGAAGCCGTCTACGATGTATTCGTACACCAAATCTGCGAAACTCAACCCGTAGTGCGCAGAACGACCGGCGGCATCGTTGTTGATACAGATGAAGACGGGGCGCCGCTTCAGGTTTTCGGGGTTGTCGGCCGGCAAGCCGGTATAACGCGAGATGCCTTCAGGCGGAACATTGGGGGTTGCGGTCGGAAGAGGCGCGGGAGTCGGCGTAGGCTCCAGTACAACCGGCAGCGGCGTCGGGGTGTCGGCTGCCGCAGCCACGGCGATAGGGGTCTTGGTGGGCGTCGCCGTCGGTTCGGGCGTCGCCCGGCCACAGCCGCTCAATGCCAGCGCTACGACAAGGACGAACCACACACGCACAATCGAAGAAGCGGACATAACAGAGCAATCCTGCTTTGCATCATGGGCGGAAAAAAGAGAAAGGTCTTTCTCTTTGAATAGCCGGTAGTATACCACAAAGCCAAACCACGCTATAGCGCGGCGTTGCTGTTGATGCGCCTTGCTCGCTGCGTGCAGCGTCGAGTGCGTTGCGGCCGGATAGACCGCCGGCGTCAGTTCTATGATAGAATGCATCCGTTAACCGGACTTTCGATATACACAGAGACGGCGGCGCAATGTCACTCTCTTCGTTCTCCCAACAGATGGTCGAGGCGTGCGCCCGGCGACAGACGGCGGGCATGCTTCTTCTCTTTCTGATCAGCCATCGCCCGCTCGCCTTCGCCTGCGGCCAATTGCTGTACGCAGCCCACCCGCTGGCCGCGCTCTTCGACATCGACGCCTGCGCCGAACTGGCCGCGGACCTCAGCGAGCCGGATAGCGCCCGCCGTCTGGAAATCGCGCTCAACGCGGCCGCCGGTTCGCCGCAGCCGCCTGCTCCCTAACCCGCCCCGACGGGCAGAGCCGTGCACATGTTCTGGAACCCTTCCGCCGGCGACATCCTGACGCACTGGCAGAATGAAATCGAACAGAAGACCGAATCCGGCCTCGACCCCATTCTAGAGTTGGGCGCGAGCAGCCAGGCCGCGGACAGCGCCGCCGCCCTGCTCGCCTTGCAACTGCTGGCCGAGCGTCGCATAGACGCTGCTCGCCCCATTGTTCTTGCGGGCGGCGCAGGCGCAACCTGGCTGGCCGCTTTGATGCAACCCTTTGCGCAGGCGGCGCAAGGCGTATCCACGCCGGCCATTGTCTACACCGGGGCCGGCCTGGCCGAACACATGGCGTCGGTCGCGCTCCTGCATGCTGCCGTCGATGCGCCGGCTGCCGACTACGCCGGCGATGCGAGCGTCCCCGCCGCGCACTTTCAGCCCCAAAGCCGGCCCGGCTCTGCCGCGCCGTGGGAAACCTTGCCGTTTCTCCAAGCCGTCCTGGCCGCGCATGCGGCGGCTCGCGGCGACGAACCGCGCACAGAGCCGACCGGCGCTTGGCTGGCCTGGGCCGTCCAGTTCTTAGCGCTCCTTCTCGTTATCCTATCCATCCTGCTCTGAAACCGCACCGTGCACACTGACCGCTCCGCGCCCGCCAACTATCTGGTTATCGCCATTTTGGCCGCCGTGTCCCTGCTTATCGTGCTGGACCGCACCGGTATCATCCCCTCGCTGCAGCCCATCACCGGCATGCTCTATACCTGGGGCATCCTCCTGGCAGCGTTCAGTATGCTGCTGGGCGTGTTCAATGTTGGCTGGGTCCATCTGCAGCGCATCTTCTTGGGCGAAACCAACTGGCCGTACAGCATCGCCCTCGTCGCGGCGCTGCTCGTCGTACTAGCCAGCGGGCTGTTTAGCCCGTTCGGAGTTGAAAGCTCGCTGACGGAATGGCTGTTCGACAGCATCATCGCGCCGGGCCAGGCGACGCTATTTTCGCTGCTAGCCTTCTTCATGGTCGCCGCAGCCTTCCGCCACCTCCGAGCAGGTCACAACGGAGGCGGCTGGATGCTGGCAAGCGCGCTGCTCATGTTCACCGCCCAAGCCCCTGCTGCCGGCGTGTGGATGCCGCCCACCCTGGCCCGCTTCGCAGCGTGGACGCTGGACGTTCCCGCGATGGCGACCCTGCGCGGCGCGTTGATGGGCGGCAGCCTCGCCCTGGCACTGGTCGCCATCCGCTATATGTTCATGACGAAGTAAGTTGCGGCCTAACTTATCAAGAGTCGTTCCATGTCTATCGTCCGCTGCCCGCATTGCGGCACCGCTAACCGAGCCGGTTCCAATTTCTGCAACAGTTGCGGCACAGAACTGCGCGCCGCAGAAGAGCGGGCCGCGGAGCGACGTCACACCGAGGACGTCACCCGCCCCGGCCCGCCGCCCGCCGCAGAGCCGGAAATACCGCGCCCGAAAGAATCGCCCCCGGAACCGCCACAGCCAGGGCTCGCCGGCCAACCCTGGCTGCGCATGGAATTCGGCGGCGTCGACGCGGCGCCGCCCTTTGAGGAAGAGGACGATGCCGCCCACGTCGCCGCCGCCCGGCTCGCGCCGGGCATCCAGGGCCTGCTCGCCCCGGTGCGAATAACGGTACGCGACGCCGGGGAAGATCAGCCTGCCTCCGCCCCGCGCTCGCCCGACATCCCCGCCGAACAGATGCGCCTGGTTCGCCGCCGCATGGGGTCGCCGCCAGTACTAGGCGATGCGGAGCAACTCTGGTCGCAGTCCAATCCGCCCAATTTGCGCTTAACTTGGCTGTTTCTGGCGTTGGGGTTGGCGATCCTGCTGCCCGCCTTGTTGGCGCTCCCCTTGCCCAAAGGCGCGCCTGCTCAGTGGCCCGGCGTTGACGAAGCGTTCGACGCCATTCAGGGATTGCCTGTCCAGGCGGATGTGCTGGTCTATTGGGCCTACGATCCCGCCGCAGCCGGCGAACTCGACGAAGCGGCGCTGCCCATCGTCGAGCACCTTCTGCAGCGCCGCGCCCGCATATCCGTCGTCAGCTTGCTTCCCGGCGGACCGGCGACGGCCCGCCGCCTGATCGAGCGCGCCCGCCTGGAATGGCAGCGCAGCGAAAACCTGACCGCCGCCGCCGAAAGCACCTGGGCGATCCCGGTGCAGTACTTGCCGGGCGGCGCGGCGCTGCTGGCGCATGTCGCCCAAGACCGGGAGGAGATCTTCGATGGTGCACAGCAAGACCCGCCCGATCTGACGATTGTCTTCGGCGCCCAGGCGGAAGACGTCCAACACTGGCTAGAACAGGTGGCGCCGATCAACCGCGCACCCGTGATCGCCGTGACCGGCGCCGCGGCGGACCCGATTCTGCGCCCCTATTGGAACAGCGGCCAGCTTGCCGGCCTCGTCAGCGGTTTCGACGGCGCGTACAGCTACCAAAGCCTCCTGGCCGAACGCCTTCCGCGACTCGCGCCGTCCGCCGCGCTCGACCGCCAGGTAGTTCTCCAAGACTGGGGAATGGCGATCTTCTTCCTGGCAATCGTGTTGGGCAACCTCGCAGCCATGTTCAGTCGCTCGCCGGAGCCATGATCATGCCCAGAGAACATTAGCGGATGCAGAGCAGCGCACTCTTGTTCGACGCAATCGGCGCCTGGGTCGCCTTCTTCTTCACCCTCATGGTCTTTAGCGCCCTTGCCGGAGACAACCCCCTGGCGCGCCTCGCCCAGCACATTCTCGTCGGCGCGGCCCTGGGTTATGCCGCCGTCCTTGCTGCGCGCCATGTCCTCTTGCCCCGGTTATTTGACCCGCTAGCCCGCGGTGAGGCAGGCGTTATGGACGGCTGGCTGCCGCTGGGAATGGCGGCCGTCCTCATCATCGCCGGCGTAGACCGTATCGTGTTCCGCACGGCAAAGCGAAACGCGCCGCCGGGTTGGCGGCGGCTACTGCATGGCGCGGGCAGGTTAGTAACAGCGCTGCTACTAGGCATCGGCCTGGGCGCGGGCATCATGGGTGCGTTGCAGGGTACGCTCATTCCCCAATATCTGCGCGCCGCACAGATAGGCTTCGTGCCCTCCGCTCCCGGCTACCTTCCGCTGGTCGGCCTCCTAACGCTCGTGCTGACAACCGCAACCCTGCTCCATCTCTACCTCGACCCGGCACGCCACCTGGATCGCCAGCCGGGCTACGCACGCGGGCTGATGGCAGGCTGGCTGTGGCTCGGTCAGCGCGCCTTGTGGCTGGCTGCCGGCCTGATCTTCGCCCGTCTGGCGGCATCGCGCCTCAGCCTGCTCATCGCGCGCATCACCTTTCTCACCGACATGATCCACGACACGGCGTTCTGGACCTGGCTACAGTCGCTTTAGGGACAGCGCACGCTCGACCACGACACATGGACCAAACTGGCGCATCACCCCAACCGCAAGAATACTATCAAGGCCCTGTCGCGGGCAGCGGCACGATTCTCGCCGCAAGCTTCGAAATGCATCGTCTCGCCGCCTGCCTGCTGGAGCCGGTCGGCGGGATGTACCGCCTGGCGGCATGGCGCATCTCTCCCGCTCCTGACCAGAGACCGCTGACCGTCCAGTTCCACGAACTCTGTCGCCAACTTGGCGCGCGGCTGCAACGCACGCTGTGGGACGATGAGCGCAACGGCCCGCTGTTGCAAAGCCCCGACCCGGTACGCTGCCCGCCGCTGGAGCAAGTCGTGATCACGGCCAGCCCGCGGCCCAGACTGCGCGTCTGGCTGGTCGGGCTGACCGAACACAACAGCCTCGCCGCGGCCCGCGGCAGCCTCGCCGCCAGCCAATCGCAGTTGATCGGGAGCGTCTACCTCAACGCCCGCCTCGACGCCGCGGCCCTCGCCCGCGACCTGGACATTCTGCGGCCCGAAGCATTGGTCCTGACGGGCGGCTACGAGAACCCGGACGCTCGCGCCCACGCCCCCATCCGCCTGCTCGCCAGTCTGTTGGCGGCCGCCCTACGCCGGCTGCCCGACCATGCCTGCCCCGAGATCGTCTACGCAGGCAACTCCTTCGCCCTGCAGGCCGTCGCCGCTGCGCTGCCCCAGCAAGCTCGCTTGCGGAGCGTTGAAAACGTGCTGCCCGCACCGGCCCAAGTGCGCGAGCAGCCGCTGGCCGCAGCCCTCGACGATCTCTATGAACAGAAATGCCGGCGCATCCAGGGCTTCGCTCGGCTGGCTCAGTGGGGCACGCTCCCGCCGCCCATCCTCACCGTCGAAGACAGCTTCACGCGTCTGGTCCTCTTGTGGATGGAGCTGCACGGACTGCGCGATCTCTGCGGTCTCCATGCCGGCGGCGACCGCTGGCTCTATGTGTGGGCAGACGGAGACACGAACACAGTTCATACGCGTTACGTCGCACCGCACAGCGCGCCGCCCCATCCGGAGCAGCGTCCCCCTCTCCGCCTCGTCAGCGGGCCGTGGCCCGGCCCGGACAGCCTGCCCGGCAGCGTGCGTTGGCATGACTCGCTCGGCCTGGCGCCGCTCGTCGCCGCGGCCGGTCAGGCCTCGCCCGCCGCCGCGGTCCAGGCCTTAACCCATGACCTGTTATTGCCGCCGCGCTAACTCGCGCTACGGCTAGATGTACGCTTGGGGATAATTCGGGGAGAAGCCTAGTCGCCCATCAGCGGATGAACGGAGAGGGGCGTATAGATCGGCCCCGCCGGACGCAGGTCACTGTGCATGTGCACGACTTCCGCCACCGGGAAACAGGGCGTTGAACCGCTCTGCGCTTTGACCTCGTTCTGTGCAGCCAGGCGTTGCAGCAATTCGCCGGCCCGTTGCAGTTCGGCGCGTGAGCGCTCGCGCTGCGCTCGCGCCAGCGTCAAATGCGGCGAGAACTCGCGGGTCTCGGCCTCGAACCCTGCCGCCACGACTAGCTCCTCGACGGCAGCCTGCATGGCTTGCAGCGCCTCCATTTGCCCATCCACGCCCAGCCAGAGCACGTTCGGGCGGCGGAAGTTCGGGAAGCAACCCATACCGCCCACGCAGAGCGAAAAACCCTGACGTCGCCGCGCGATCTCGGCCAGTCCGGCGGCAATGCGCTCGGTTTGACCGCGGTCCGTCTCGCCCAGAAAGCGCAGCGTCACATGAATGTTGTCCATAGCGGACCAACGGAAGCAGCCCTCAAGGCCGGCCTCCTTCAACGCCGCCCGCAACTGCTGCTGGCGCAGCCGGACGGCCTCGCGGATTGGGGTCGGAAGTTCAATGGCGATGAATGTACGCATGCTAAAAGCGCGGGCGGCGCGTCAATTCGTCGTAATAGCGGTGGCGCTGCGCCTGTGAGCGCAGAAAGATAATCGTCGTCACCAGGCCGAGCGTACCCAAGCCGGTGGCGCTCAGGAAGATCAGACACAGCATCATCACCATAAGGTTCTGCGTGGTGGGCCTGAGCGCGCCTAACAACCCCAAATTCGCCGGCGTCGTAGCCGTCGGCAGCGGCGTGAACGTCGCCGCCACGGCGACGGCCTCGACAGTCGGCGTAGCCGTCACCACCACGAACATGTCCGTCGCCGTCGCAACCAGGGCCTCGTCCGGCGGCAGCGTGTCGGTCGGCGGAGGCATGGGCGTCTCTGTCGGCTGGAACGTAGGCGTCTCAGCCGGCAACGGCGTCCAAGTTGGCGTTTCCGTCGCCATCGACTCAGCGATTTGCGTCAGTTGCGCGGACAATGCTTCGCCTTCGTCAATAGGCGTAGCCAGCGGTGATAACGGCGACAAGGGTTGGGTCGGCGTCTCCAACGGCGACAGAGGCGACACAGGCTGACCAGGCGTCTCCAGCGGGCTTTGCCCCCCGAGCAGGGTAGGCGTAGCGGTCTCGGATCCGGGAATGACGGTCGGCATCAGCGTGGGGGCGGGCGTAGAGCCGGGCGGCGCCTCGACCACCACCGGCGTGGGCGTGCCGCCTGCGGCAAGGGCTTCCTCTGAACCGGAAGGCGTCGGCGTCACTCCCTGCCCATAACCGCAGAGGTCGAAGATCTCGCCCGGCGTATCGTCGGTCGTCACCTCCTGCAAGCGAAAGCAATAGGACTCGCCGCAGGTGATTTCAGTCACCTCGAAGCTATAGCGCGCGCCGACGGTCGCGTCGCCTTGGGCAATGCGCGTGCCGACAAGACGATAACCTATCTCCGGTTCGCTTTCCAACTTCATGAGGATTTTGAACCCCTCCAGGTTGAACTCGCGCACCGTCGCCCAGTCCAGGCGCACAGAGAAATCTGTCGGCGTCGCCCGGTAATATTCGAGTTGAACCGCGGCGTGCGCCGGCAAAGTCGTCCAGCGCAGAACGCCCGCAGCAATCAACAAGAGCGCCAAAGCCCCCAGCCGCCGTCCATGCCTGTGTCGCAGCCGGAGTAGCTCGCTCGATTTCGCCAACCGCCTAACCGCTCTGAACACCGGTCCGCTCCGCCTTACCCGCGCATCGCTCCGCGGCGGCCCATTGTCCGGCGCAGGTCATATCGGCCTCGACGCCGCAGCCGCGCGTCAAGCGTCCTCTTCCTCATCGCCGGCGTCGCCGTTACCGTCCTCGTCGTCGCCCAAGCTATCACCGGCATCCTCCGGCGATGAGGGGAATAACGTCCGAAGCTCGGCCACGCACGCACGGTTGAGACTGCTATTAAACCATAGACGCATTTCGTGCGTGAGCTGCTCAAGCAGTGCGGCATACGCCTCCTGCCCCTCTGCCGATTCATCGTCGACCAGCGTCTCGAATTCGGGATGCCGGCTTAGCCACTCATCCAGATACGGGTCAAGCTCCTGCGGATGCGGCCCCCAGTGACCTAAATACTGCCGATCTCGATCGAACAAAACCACCAGCGGCAGATCCATGTCAGGCAGGTTCTCCAGCAGGTCCTCGTCGTCCGCCAGCGCGCCTAGCAGTTCGATGCCATCTTCTTCCTGGAGAACGCGCAAGTCGATGCGCGGGTTCATCGCCGCGATGCGCGCCACGATGGGCAGCACGGCGATTGTGCTCGGACTGTCGCTCGGCGCCACCGCCACCACATAGACGGGCTCCGTCAGACCGGCGAAAAATGCCTGGTCAGCCGGCGACACGCGGATCTCCGCCATCCGCGTCCGCAGAAGCCGGGCCAGCGCCTCATCCCCGGCAAGATATTCCGCATAGACGGGCGCGGCTGCAAAGAGAAGGGAGACGTCGCTCACCCCGTTCACATACTGGACTTCGCGCATAGCGGCTCTTTGTCTGCGTCAGTGTGGGCGCCCGGCGCCAACGCATCAATGCGCACGTCGTTGTGCCCGGTTCTTTAGCTGCACCCGCAAAGGCGGATGTAGCGCAGATTGTAACACACGCGGCGCTTCCCGAACAGGATCGCTATGCGTTTCTCCGCGCACGCCCAACCAGATTTTATCCCACGCCGGAAAGCTCAAAGTTGCCTGGCAGGCGTCATTCCTCGGGCGACAGGCAATCCGCAACGCGTCACTTGTCCTCGCACGTAAGCCCTACCCGGTATACGCACGGCGCAGGGAATAGGTGACAGGTCGCCTTGCTCGAAAGAGGGGTTTGGATTGACGAATCACCGAAAGCGTGCTAATGTGCCGCAACCGTAGGGCGGTCTCCGGACCGGCATTTGCGGCGCGCCGTCTAGCTGCGTCGATACACCTGGGCATAGAGCGTACCGGGAGATGAATACATGAGTGACAACACGTTCACAAAGAACGTTCTTGACGAGGGCCTGGGCCTTGAATCGTGGACGGAACTGCCTGATCCGCGCCGCGTTCTGGCCGAAAACGACCCCGAGGTCTACCAGGCCATTGAGGCGGAACGCCGGCGTCAATTCGCCGGCATCGAACTCATCGCCAGCGAGAACTACGTCTCGCCCGCGGTCCTGGCCGCGATGGGCAGCGTGCTCACCAACAAGTACGCCGAAGGCTATCCGGGCAAGCGCTACTACGGCGGCTGCGAAGCCGTCGATATTGCCGAGCGCATTGCCATCGCCCGTGCCAAAGAGCTATTCGGCGCCGACCATGCCAATGTCCAGCCACACTCCGGCGCCCAGGCCAATGAGGCGGTCTATCTCGCCTTCCTGCAGCCGGGCGACCCCGTTCTGGCGCTCAAGCTGGACCACGGCGGCCACCTCAGCCACGGCTCCCATCTCAACAGCTCAGGCAAGCTCTACAACTTCATCCACTACGGCGTGGATCGCGAGACCGAACGCATTGACTACGACGCCTTGCAGCAGTTGGCAGAAGAACACAAGCCCAAGCTGATCGTCGCCGGCGCCAGCGCCTACCCGCGCTTCTTCGACTTTGCGCGGCTGCGCGCTATTGCCGACAGCGCCGGTTCGCTCCTAATGATGGACATGGCGCATGTCGCCGGCCTCATCGCCGCGGATCTGCACCCCGACCCCGTCCCCTACTGCGACGTGGTCACGACGACCTCGCACAAGACCCTGCGCGGGCCGCGTGGCGGCATGATCCTATGCCGCGCCGAGTATGCGCGCGTCATCGACCGCGCCGTCTTCCCCGGCATTCAGGGCGGCCCGTTGATGCACATCATCGCCGCCAAGGCCGTCGGCTTCGGCGAGGCGCTTAAGCCCGAGTTCCGCGCCTATCAGCAGCGCGTGCTCGACAACGCCCAAGCCCTAGCGGCCTCCCTGCAGAGCGAGGGACTGCGCATCGTCAGCGGCGGCACAGATAACCACCTGATCCTTGTCGATCTGAACGCGCTGGATGGCGAAGAAATTACGGGCAAAGCTGTGGAAAAAGCCCTGGACAAAGCCGGCATCCACACCAACAAGAACATGATCCCCTTCGACCCTAGGCCGCCGCTGGTCTCGAGCGGCATTCGCCTGGGTTCGCCCGCGGCGACTACCCGCGGCATGGGGCCGGAAGAGTTCGCTCAGATCGGCCGTTGGATCGCGGCCATCGCCCGTGAGCCGAGCAATGGGGCGCTACAAGAGCGCATCAAACGAGAGGTGCTGCATCTAGCCGTCGCATTCCCTGTGCCGGCCTAACCAATAGCTCGACCGAACCGGGGGCGCATCCGCTGCGCCCCCTTTGTCTAGTCAGGTTTACACAACATCCAGCTAGCCAACCTAGTTACTCCCCGCGCCACACAAGGAGCATCCTATGGAGCAGGCGTCCGAAGTGGGAAACGGCGGCGTCCCGGCCCCGGAAGAGGCCGACGGCTACAGCCGCCGCGAGCAGATTGCCTGGTATTTCTACGACTGGGGCAGTTCCGCCTTTTCCACCACGGTGGTGACGGTCTTCCTCGGTCCCTACCTGACCACGATCACCCAGGCTGCCGCAGACGCCAATGGCTACGTCTATCCGCTGGGCATCCCCGTATTGGCCGGCGCCTTCTTCCCCTACATGATCGCCCTGTCGGTGCTGCTGCAAGTCTTCTTTCTGCCGGTCTTGGGCGCCCTAGCCGACTATTCCCATCGCAAAAAGCAGTTCTTCGCAGTCGCCGCCTATCTGGGCGCCTTCACCACGATGGGCATGTATTTTCTGCAAGGCGACAACTACATCTTGGGAGGCGCGCTGCTCGTCCTATCCAATCTGAGCTTTGGCGCGGCCATCGTCTTCTACAACGCCTACCTGCCCGACATCGCCGGGCCGGACGACCGCGACCGCGTCTCGTCGCAAGGCTGGGCGCTCGGCTATCTGGGCGGCGGCCTGCTGCTGGCGCTCAACCTCGTCTTTGTGCAGTTCCTCGCCGAGCCCTTGGGCGTTTCTACCGCTCACGCCGTGCGCATCTCGCTGACCTCCGCCGGCGTGTGGTGGGCAGTCTTCACCCTCATTCCCCTGGCCGCGCTCAAACGGCGCGCCCCGCTGAAGAAGCTCCCGCCCGGAGAACGCTACGCCACAATCGGTTTCAAGCAACTGCGCCACACGTTGAGCGAAGTGCGCAACTTCCCCCACACGCTGCTGTTCTTGCTCGCCTACCTGCTCTATAACGACGGCATCCAGACGGTGATCGCCCTCTCCGCCACCTTCGGCAGCGAAGAACTGGGGCTGGGAACCGCGTCGTTGGTGCAGTTGATCCTAATGGTGCAATTCATCGCCTTCTTCGGCGCGCTTCTGTTCCAACAGGTTGCCAGTCGCACAGGCGCTAAGCGCGCCATCGTCATCAGTCTCTTCATCTGGCTGGGCGTCACCCTCTACACCTATGCGTTTCTGCAAACCGAATTACAGTTCTTCATCCTGGGCGGATTCATCGCCATCGTCATGGGCGGCAGCCAGGCCCTCAGCCGTTCGCTCTTCTCGCTGATGATCCCGCGTGGGCAAGAGGCGGAATATTTCAGTCTCTACGAGGTGAGCGAACGCGGCACAAGCTGGCTCGGCCCGATGCTCTTTGGCTTCACCCTACAGATGACCGGCAGCTATCGCTACGCCATCTTGTCGGTAGCCATTTTCTTCGCGGCCGGTCTGGTGCTGCTCATGCGGGTGAATGTGCGCCGCGCCATCGAGGAATCCGGCAATCGCGTTCCTGCCAATCTGTAGACGCGCTGGCGTCTCTTCCTCCCCAATTACAAACGGGGCGGGGCTAAGCCTGCGGATGGCTCAACCCCGCCCCGTCGTCATGGCCGGCACGCGCTAGCCGCGCCCGACGCGTCATCTATGCGAAATGCGGTTCGTGTTGCGCCTTAGGCGATTCGCCTTCAGCGCCATCAAAGCCATCTTCCTCTGCTCGCTGTTCCCGCTCCGCTTCCGCCTCCGCCAACGAAATCTCACCCGCAGCATGGCGATTGCGCAGTTCCTGATAAGTCTCCTCGCTCATGCCCAGCGGTATCTCGTCATGACCAAAGACGCGGTGCAACCCAAGCCGCAGCCCCTTCATCGTGCGCTGCACGAACGACTCGCTGTAAACCTCCGCAAAGGTGGACACCGCTTCATCCGGGTTGAGCGGGGCCAAGCCATATTCCTGGCTCAGCTCCTCGCGGTGATGCGCGATCCACATATATAGGTCCGCCTCCGTCCGGTGCGGAAATTCTTCCATCAAGTTGTATTTGCGAATGGCCTCGACCACAGGCGCGTAGACGTTGTCATACCAGCTCGCCACCGCGTCGGGCCACTCCAGGAACTCGTCGCCGCCCTTGCCCTCCAACTCCTTGTTGACCAGATACCAATGCACATGGATGTGGCGCAGCATCATGTCATAGCGCCCCGGCTCCGTCAGACTGATGCCGTGGCGCGGCC
>Ga0334889_1002312_pt1 | contig 21803 bp, 21 predicted proteins | sample GraSluR1_MG_2_FD_207222 | JGI IMG/M metagenome (GOLD analysis project Ga0334889, IMG submission 207222) | Sludge microbial communities from methane-producing bioreactor in Wageningen University, Netherlands - Granular Sludge_8_08-R1 | ecosystem: Engineered > Bioreactor > Anaerobic > Unclassified... | reverse complement strand
TCATCATGACAGATATTATACCTTCACCAGATATAATCCAAGATGATATTTGCCATCCTGACTTAAAAATATATAAGGGTGCAGAACTCATCTATTCTATACGACCCCCAGAAGAGTTACACCCCTGCCTGGTCAGGGTGGCCAGGGAAGTAGGGGCAGATTTAATTATAAAACCCTTATCCACGGATAGTATAAATTCTGAGGAAAAATTTAAGCTAATTAACTATGAAAAGGCAGTTTTTTACGAACTGAAACATAGATAACCTGTTGATTTTAAAGAACATTCATAATGAAATGGAGTTTTTCATGATGGAATGGAAGAAATTAAGCATAGAAGAAACTTTAAAAAACCTTAATTCTGATATAAATGGATTAACCAGCAAGCAGGCTCAGGAAAACCTGGCCAAGTACGGTAGAAACGAGCTGGTCGAGGAAAAAAAGGCAGGACCGGTAAGGCTCTTTTTAGGCCAGTTCATGGATATACTCATTTTAATCCTGATCATAGCCGCCGTAGCCGCCTATTATGTGGGGGACGCCCTGGATGCAATCGTTATTTTAATTGTGGTACTCATAAATGCTATAGTAGGATTCATCCAGGAATACCGTGCCGAGAAAGCCATGGAAAAACTCAAAGGACTCATATCCGCTGAAGCCGTGGTTATAAGGGACGGCCAGGAACAGAAGGTAACCGCTGGAGACCTCACCCGGGGAGATATAGTATTATTAGAGGAAGGAGACAAAGTCCCTGCCGACCTCAGGATAGTAGAAAGCTACGACCTCCTCATCGATGAATCAGCCCTCACCGGTGAATCCCTCCCTGTGGATAAAAGTACCGATGTAATTGTTTCAGATGATCATGACGCCGATAACATGGCCTTTATGGAAACTGGTGTTGCCTCCGGCCGGGGAAAGGGAGTGGTGGTTGGAATTGGAATGGGCACCGAGATAGGGAAGATCGCGGAGATGATCCAGGGAGTAGATGAAGATACACCACTACAACAGAAGATAGCTCGGCTAGGAAAGACCCTGGGATTACTGGCCGTAGTAGTTTGTTCCGTGGTATTCGCCCTGGGCTACCTTCAGGGAATCCCACTGGTGGACAACTTCATGACCGCCGTGTCCCTGGCAGTGGCCGCTGTACCGGAAGGTTTACCTGCTATTTTAACCTTAACTTTAGCTTTAGGAATGCAGAGAATGGCCCGGAGCAACGCCATAGTCCGTAAACTCTTAGCAGTGGAAACATTAGGTTCCTGTAACGTGATCTGTACCGATAAAACCGGAACCCTCACATTAAACCAGATGACAGTCCGGGATACCCGGGTGAAGGATTACAAGATGGTGAACACCATCTCCGCCCTCTGTAACAACGCGACTTACTCCTATGAAAAAGTATTAGGCGACCCCACAGATGCAGCGCTCCTCATGTACGCCGATGCCAATGGTTACCACCGGAAGGAGTTGGAGGAGAAATATCCACGGTTACTGGAGATACCACTGGACAGCACCCGGAAGAGGATGACCACGGTGAACCAGTTTGAAGAAGACCGTTACGTCCTGGTCAAGGGAGCCCCTGAGGTACTCCTGGAGAGATGCTCCCAGATTGAAGGTGAAGACACTGTCTGCGCATTACAACCCGAAGACATCGCTGAAGTAATGAAGAACCTGAAAGAAATGACCGGCAACGCACTTAGGGTCCTTGGGTTTGCCTATCGTAAATTAAGTCCAGATGAAAACCTGGAGGATAAGGAAGGATTAGAAAAAGGCTTAATATTCGCTGGATTGGTTGGTATGATGGACCCACCACGTGATGAAGCCAGAGACGCCATTGCCGTTGCTAAAAAGGCCGGTATAAGGGTGGTTATGATCACTGGGGACCATAAGGACACTGCAGTGGCCATAGCCCAGGAATTGAAAATTAAAGACAGTGATGAAATCGTGGCACTCACCGGTTCAGACCTGGACAAACTCAGTGACCAGGAATTCCTGAACATGGTGAACGATATCAGCGTATACGCCAGAGTATTCCCCGAACAGAAAGTACGCATAGTGGAAGCCCTTAAACAGACAGGCAACGTAGCATCCATGACCGGTGATGGAGTTAACGATGCACCCGCACTCAAAAAAGCGGCTATTGGTGTGGCTATGGGAAGCGGAACCGACGTGGCCAAGGAATCCGCGGACATGCTACTACAGGATGATAACTTCGCCACCATAGTCAAGGCAGTGCGTGAAGGACGTACCATATTCGATAATATACGCAGGTTCGTCCGTTTCCAACTCTCAACCAACATCGGGGCTATACTAACCATAACTTCCTCGTCCATAATAGGATTACCAGTCCCTTTCAACCCTATACAGGTGTTATGGATAAACATAATTATGGACGGACCCCCAGCCCAGTCACTGGGTGTTGAACCACCAGAACACAACGTGATGGAACGGCCTCCCCTTAAAGAGGAGATCATACCACGGAAGAACCTCACCAAAATCGTGGTTGCCGGGGTGGTGATGACTGTGGGAACACTGGCCCTCTATTCCTACCTCCTGATGAACGGAGCAGAATTAATCTACGCCATGTCCATGGCCTTCACCTTGTTTGTGATGTACCAGATATTCAACGTGTTCAACTGCCGGGCTGAACATGGATTTTCCAATAATTTCCTCTACATAGCAGTGGGAGCTTCTGTACTACTGCAGTTAGGAGTTATATACTTACCATTCCTGCAGGGAATATTCCGGACCACGGCACTCGGACTGATTGATTGGGTAATCATCCTATTAATTGCCAGCACCATCCTGGTAAGTGACTGGCTGGTGGAAAGGTTCGTGAGGTAAATAAAAAATTATTACAAGTTTTAAAAAAATAAAAAAAATTCGGTGTTAAAATTGAATCTAATGGTGATGGCTGGTACCAGTGACGCGCGGAAAATAATCGAAAAACTCTCACTTACGGGTAACTATATCCTGGCCACCGCCATCTCCCTTAATGGTGGGGAACTCGCCAAACAAGCAGGGGCTGATAAAGTCCTGGTGGGACGCTTTGATTCTGTGAAACTGGCCGAGATTATAAGAAATAACGAGATAGATGTTCTCATCGATGCCACCCACCCTTTCGCATCAGACGCCACCAAGAACGCCATAAAAGCCGCTGAAAAAGAGAAGATAAGATATATACGCTTTGACAGGCCGACACTGGATATCCCGGATAATGAATTGATTCATAAAGTGAATAACTTTGGGGAAGCCGTGGAAGAGATCGTAAAATTAGGAGACAGCCGCATATTACACCTGGCAGGGGTTATGACTCTTCATCATTTAACCGGGAGGATCTATCCCCACAGGATTGTGGCCCGGATTCTCCCCACTATTTTTTCCATAGAAAAATGCCAGGAAGCAGGCATACCCCCACAGAATATCGTAGCCATGCAGGGTACCTATTCCAAGGAATTCAACCAGGCCCTGATGAAGGAATATGATATCAAAGTGGTGGTCACCAAGGAAAGCGGGAAGTCAGGTGGAACCCCCTCAAAGCTCGAAGCAGCGCTGGAACTGGGTATTCACATAGTGATGGTTATGCGGCCCGGAGTAGATGAACTGAAGGGTAAAACAGTCTTCAACAGCGTGGATGATGTTGTAGAAGAAATAAAGAAGTTAGAATAAGTATGTAAGCCTCAGCTCGCCCATCATTCATCATCGGTTCAGAGCTCATAGGGTTCATCATTGGCTTATTTAAAACTTATCTCTTATAGAAATTATTTTTAACGGTTTATTGTATCACAACTAGATATCTTCATTTTTCAATCTTTCATACTCTTTGATAATTAAATAACCAATCATATTCGTCTTTGACCTCATATGTTTTGCACTTATAAAATTTAATTTTTCACCAATTTCATCATCCAATATTAAATTTAATCTGAATTTGGGCATTTTTCACTCCTTAAAAAAATAGATAAATAAATTTACTTAATAAAATCCTGATAAAGAACCGTTTTCTTCGTAATATTTAATGAGCTTCGCCGCTGCAATGTGCATTATATTTGATCTATTTCTGAACTCCTTTTCAGCTATTTTATCTATCGCGTCAAGAAGAACTGGGTCTATTCTGAAACATAAATTCTCTTTTACCATTTAAAACACCTCTAATTCAATTCATATAAATTTCCTATAATCAAATTATACTAAATCATATATATGTCAATCCATTTTGATTTCGTCGTCAGTTGTTTAAGATATCCAATATATTATTCTGGTATAGTGGGGAATTTCCGGCAACCTTCAATGACTGCAAGTAATAATTCTTTACAATTTGTTTCAGGATTGTTTTCATGATAATCCATTGCAGTCTGAGCAGTTAAGCCAAAAAAATCATATTTAGATATATAATCTATCTGGCGACTATAGATATCTCTAAGTTGGGAGAATAACCAACTTAGTTCCCTTGCATAGGGAGTGATCACTGCTCTTCTTCTGGGTGCAAACTGCTGAAAACTGATAACCAACGGTTGATCCCCTAACCATCTTTTAGTCCGGGGAGTCATCCTTTTTTCGATAATCACATCTGCACCTCCCCATAACCTGGCTTTCTGTGCTTCAGACACGAAATCTCCAGAAATTATTTTTTCCTCTAAATTTTTTAATTCGTTATTTATTCTTTCATTCATCTGCATCATCTCTAAACTTATAAGTAATTAAGATTTGACTGGATTAAAAACCAGTAATCCATCAATTCTTCCTCTTTTTGCTCATAATCCCTTATAAATACTGAAATTAAATCCCAAAATTCTTGGTTGTGTTTTTTTTCCTTTAGATGAGTAATTTCATGTAACACCACATATTGGATTAGATCATCAGGCAAGTATTTAAGGAGTTTATTGAAGTTCATATTCTTCTTGGAACTGCAACTACCCCACTTAGACTTCATGTTCCTCAGTGTAACTCGATTGGGTTCCACTTTTAACTCATTTGAGAATATACCAATATTTTCGTGGATCAATTTCCTTAAATCATCTTCACTTCTCCCGTAGTTCAATTTATTATCTTTAGATCTTTCTTTAGACTCATTTATGGTCATGATTTTATTACGTATCCATTTTTCATGTTCTTCAATGAGTTTTTCTGGATTTTTATATCCATGAGGCACTATTAGGATTAGATCACCTGTTTTGAGTTCCAGTCGAGGATATTTGATCTCCCGATAAACTACACTGTAATCTACGTTTAAATCGCTAATAGATTTATTCTGCATAGTTCTCCACCTTTCCCATTATTAAATGGAATAACTCCTCGAATTCTTCCCGGTTCATACTGTATTTTTTATAATAATTTCTACGCAGGAATCTCCGCACTAATCCTTCTATCCTCCTGTGTATGGAGCGTTGCTCAACCCAACCCTCGAAGACATCCCCTTCCAAGATGGAAGATAACTCTTTTACATCCTCCTTGAACTCTTCACCGGGTCCAAAACGTTCCTCTAGGACGCTTAATACTGAATATTCCATATCCGACAACTCGAGCTGCTCTTTCCTTTTGGAGGATGCAAAGATTTCCTTGATTATAGCTTTACCTAATTCATTGATTTTTTGGTAGTCTTTGGTTCTGGTCTTCCATAACTCCAGAACTCTTTCTACCTTGTCAGCTACAGATTCATACACTGGATCGCGCTGTTTTTTCACTAGAACTAATTTATTTAAGGCAAAAACTATGTTTGCGGCCTTCTGTTCTTCGTTGCCTAATTTTGTCTCCAGATTTTTCAGGTAGTTTTCATCGAACTCGATGACTGGAAGGTTTTTCTGGAACTCTTCAAATTCGGTGGTTTTGTGGATGAATTTGATGGTTTTTTTGAAGTATTTGCGGACAGTTTCGTCGAGAACAGGATCTCTGGTAACCATTTTTTTATAGTAAACATAAATGGCGGTAATCCATTTGAATTCCTCTAATCTTTCTAATCTTAGAGATTCGGTGCCTAAAAATTCGAACAAACGTCGAAGATTGAGGTAGTTCTCTGTAAATAATTCACTGTTCTCATCATTGGATGTAAGGATTTCAATTGCCCTTAAAAGTGTTTCCCGATCGTACTGCTTTTTAGGGATATCTTCAAACAATGCCAAAGTTTCATCCATTAGTTGGTTAAAATCCTTTTTAATGGATTCCATGTCATACATAGCGTGTTCTATTTCTTCTGAACTGTAAACCTCAAGAGCTCTTTCGAGTTCGCCTTTAATCATACCAATATAATCCAGGATGTAACCTGCCTCTTTAACATCCTTATACGGTCTGTTAGTCCTGGCCACTGCTTGTAATAGGCGATGTTCTTTCAGTGGTTGATCCAGATACATGGTTTGCAATATAGGCGCATCAAAGCCGGTGAGGAGCATATCTTTCACAATCAGGATTTTAGGCGTACCTTCACTGTCTTTGAACTTTTTAATGGTCTCCTTGTTTATCTCTTTAACATCCATGCCGTGGAATCTTTCCTCTAATTCTGATCTATATTTCTTGATTACTGGGTCATCTCTGCGGTTGTAAGTCATTACAATTTCAGAGTATTCCGGAGGCAGAAGTTTATCCAATTCTCGTTTATAATGTACGCAGGCTTTTCTACTGGAAGCCACTACCATGGCTTTAAATCTTCCATCCACATTTTCTGTGAAATCTTGAGCTACATCCTTTGCTACAGTCTTTATACGATCAGGATTCTCTAAGAAAAGGTTTATTGGATTCAATTTTTCCTTTACTTTGACTTCCACATCCTCCTGAATTTCATCAGGAAGTTCCTCAAATTCTACCTGAGCGAACGCCTCTATCATCTTTCTATCTAGATGAATATCTTTCTCTAATCTGGGCTGATAAACAATCTTCAGTGTGAAACCGTCCCTGATGGAATCGGTGATGAAGTAACGATCTAAGTACTTCTCATCTGGAAGATATGCGAACTCATGGTAGGTGTCTTTTTCCTTCTTAGTGATAGGAGTACCGGTAAAGGCGAAGAAAAATCCTCCTCCTAACACTTTTTTCATTTGAGCTGCCAAATTTCCGTATTGTGTCCGATGGGCTTCATCAATGAAAGTAACAACATTTTCCCGGGTTGATATGTTATCCTTACCTGACTGAGTAAGCTTATTAAGTTCAGACGATAATTCTTCCAGTTCTTCTGGCCGGAATTTATGTATTAAAGTGATGAACACACCTAATTTGCCCTTATAATCATCGTATCGGATGACACGCTTAAGTTCATCGATATTTCTGATGATTTCAGGTCTAACAGCATCCAGTCCAGTGAATTCTTGGTAGAGTTGATCTTTTAAGTCGATTCGATCTACTATGAAGAATATGGATGGATTCTCCATTTCCTTAAGATAATACAACTTATTGGCCGCGAAGATCATGGTCAGGGTTTTACCTGAACCCTGCCAGTGCCAAATAAGGCCATTCCTTTTATCATCTCTACCCTCAATCTGGGCGAGAACCCTGTCCATAATTTTCTCTGAAGCATGATACTGCATATAACGGGTTATGGCTTTGGAAATCATTCCCATCTCTTCCCTAATAAATACGTAGTTTCGGATGAGATCCAGTATCCTGTCCCGAGATAACATCCGGATAACAGCATCTATTGGATCTAATGAGTTTTCCCTCCACTCTGACTTTTTAACATCATCGAGGTGAGGAACGATAGGGAAATACATTGCATTCTGTTCAGCTGCCACCCCTATCTGGACATACTTATAAAGCTCAGGGACCGTTTTTTCATAGTCTTTTATTTGATAGTAAGCATCCAACCATGTTTCAGAGAAACTGGAAGGATTCTTCAATTCAATATTTACCAGAGGGATGCCGTTGACATACAACATTACATCAGTCCTTATCTCTTCCACTCCATGATACTGAGCCTGTCTAGTTACAATGTACTCGTTATTATCTAAATTTTGGTAATCAAACAGTTTTATATTGGTAATTCCTCGACCACGTTTGGAACGGATAGTTATTCCATTTTTCAGAAGGTAAAGCACCTGTTTAATACCATCCGGACTACTAGGTTTTAGTTTCAATTCCTTAATAGCCTGGATAATTTCTTTATCCTCCAAATCCTTGGAAGCATTGATACACTTAATTGTCCGGGTGAGGTCACGCTCCAATAACGGCTCATTGTAGCCATCCCTGTCCAATTTCTTGGCAGGGAGGAATTTCCAGCCATACTCCTGGAACTTCTTTATTACATAATCTTCAAGCATCTTTTCATCAAAACTGGACATAATATTCGCCCCCTTATTAGTTATTTATTTTCACCCTTTTACGACCAGTTAGAAGATCGTTCATCAGGCCTTTTTTGATATTTTTTAGTTTTAAATTTCTAATTAGTTCGACTTTGTATTTTTCATCAATACTTGAAGCAATAGATACTATTTTTCCCTGTTCTGTTAAAGAGGGAATAGGAATTTTGAATTTCTCTAAAACCCGAGTATTTACAACCCCTTGAACAGATCCAGACTTCCAACCAGCTAACCTTGTTTTTATAGTACCATAGTTGAAAAGGAATTCTAGATATTTTGAATTGAAATTTTTGGAAGCCCTCACTATTACAACATTTAGGCTCTGAGCTTTGTCCAAATTAGGTGGAACTAAAGAAGCAGATCCACTTGCACCATGCCTGGCGATGATCAGATCATTAGAAAAGACTTTTGACTTTTTATATTTTTCGTCAAATTCCTTGGAAACGAATTTTAAATTTTTAAGATCCATCCCATTATCTGATATGTTTGTCGTACTAACCAGTGGGATTCCTTCATCACTATCAGTATAATACTGGCTAATTGGACCCACATGACCAACAGTTACTTGGGTAATATCTCCTAATCGTTCAATATTCCAATTAATAGGTATTCTTCCTATAGGGGTATCCTTAAACTCATCATGCTCTATGCCTTCATCTAATAGTTTATAAATCATGCTCTTTTTCAATCGCTCTGTTTTGGCTATAATTTCATCTGATTTTTGGATAGCTTGGTCAACGGTGGAAAGTATCTCGGCGATTTTTTCTTGTTCAGATATGTCTTCAGGTACTGGAATTTGTATAAGAGACAACATTTTTGCATTCATTCCTTTTTTTAACTGACCTTCTCGTTGCTTTATCACTTGGGACCAATATATGTTTGAATGTGTGAGATAAAAGATTAATTTAGGTGAAATACCTTCTTTAACTTTTAATCTAATTAAATATGAAGCAAAAATGCTTTTTAACCCATTTTTTTCAATAAATCCTGTTTTGCCAGAAGTAGCTCCAATCCTAGCAAATACAATATCTCCCGGCATTAATTCGTATTTTTTGAAATCTTTTTGATTAATCGAACAATATGGAACTTTTTTCCAAGATATTGTGCCATCATCAACTATATCTGTAATCCTCAAAAATTTTACACCGGTTTCATGGTCTTCGGCGGAGGTTGTATAACCATATTGAAATTTACCGATGTCTTTCAATTCCAATAATTTCCAATCAACAGGAACAATACCTATCGAAGTATCCTTATATTCCATTACAGCACTTCCTCTAAATAACCTTCAATATTCTCTTCAATTGCTTTTAGTTCTTTTTCGAGTTCCTTGAGTTCTTCCCATTCTTGGACAAGGTCTATTTCCTCAATTTCTTTTTGGGGAAATGCATAGAGAGGTACATTTAAATTGAAATCATTTTCTTTGATCTCATCTACAGAAACTGCTCTGGTAAATCCATCTGCATCATTAAATTCTTGGTAAGATTTGACAATCTTCTCTATATTCTTGGCTTTCAAGATATTCAGTTTCCGTACATCTGGATGTTGCTCAGATTCTTCACCAGCATTTATGAAAAGAATTTTATCTTTCCTATCTTCTGGTTTGTTTTTGTTTAGGATCATAATGGCCCCTGGAGCTCCAGTATTATAGAAGAGCTTCTCTGGGAGAAGAATGACACATTCTATTAGGTCATCTTTTATAATCCCAGTACGAATCTTTTTCTCCCTTCCTCCACGGAACAATGCACCATTATCAATTATTACTCCCACACGACCAGTTTCGTCATCTGCAGAGGCTAACATATGTTGTATCCATGCCCAGTCTGCAGATTGTTTGGTAACAAAGCCATAAGGGAATCTTTCCCTCCAGAATTCTCCTTTTTTAAGTGTTTCTTCGGGGAATCCGTCCAGGTTCCAGGGAGGATTGGCTATTACCACATCAAACTGCTTAACTCCGTCACTTTCCTTGAATTTTGGGTAAAGTAGAGTGTCCCCTAAGACAGTTTGGGCATTTTTAATGTCATGGATGTATAAATTCATGCTACCCAAGGCCAAGGTCTTCTGATTTACTTCTTGACCAAATAGAAACAATTTTTCAGCTTCTTTTTTACCGTAATGGTCTTTAACGTGGTTGTAGGAAACGATAAGCATACCATTAGATGCTGAAGCAGGGTCATAAACACTTTCCCCTGGTTGAGGATCCAGAATTTCCACCAGTACTTTAATTACTTCCCTGGGAGTGTATACCTCTCCTTCCTTGGCTTTCAGAGGGGCGAAATAACGTAAGATCCATTCGTAAGAATCGCCTAGTATGTCTGGGTCTACGTGGTGGAGTTTCTTTTCACTGAAAAGTTCCACTAACTGCCTTAGTATCTCAGCGTTTTCCCTGCTGCTGGTGAATTCCACAAAATCGAAGGTGTCTATTACATCCTTTAATTGTGGGTTGCGTTCAGCTATGGTTTTTAATGCGTTGGAAAAATTTTCTGGCAAGTTCTCTACATCTGTTCGTAATTTTTTCCAATGATATTCTTCTGGGAGATCAAAGTCATGGAAGGATGGTTCACTTGCCTCCTTAACGGCTTCTTCTTCTGAAAGGCCATCTTCTAGAGCTTCTTTATGTGCTCTCTCATATTCTTGGTCCCATCTGTCGCTGATTTGCTTCAAAAATAGCAGCACTAATATGAATTTATAGTCGACCCTGGTGCGAATTAAGTCTGCTGCTTTTTTTAGGATGGCATTAATATCTGAACGAGTCAATTTGCCTTTTTTAAGGGATAATTCATCCTTAATTATGTCTTTTTTACTTTTCAGTTTGTAGATTCTCTTCCTAGCATCATCTGGATCCAATTCAACTTTTAGCCATCCTGCTTTCCTTAATTCAGAGAGTACTACTGTTACTTCGTCTTTTTCAACTCCAGAATCCTTTCCTAAAAATTCAACAGCATCTTCAATCCTAAAACCTCTATTTCCAAACTTTTCCCATAGTTTAGAGTGTCTTTCTTCTAACCATTTCGGTAGAGTTATTTTTTTACCGTCCATCCAATCACCTCATTTTTTATATTCATCGATCACCATTTTATATAAGTCAAATAATTTTAGGTTATATAATAGTTGTGCATCACCATATATAAAGTTTTCTAAATTTAATTTTTTTACTTATATAATAAGTAAAAAAAATTTAGATTATATAATTTTTAGAATAAAATACCAAAATTTGTTTTCATGGAAAAATTAGATTAATGCTCCTTGTAGAACTCACCAGTACTTTTTAATTCCATTTCAAAGTTTTTCACATTCTCAAAAACTTCTAAGATTAAATCACCTTCACAGTAAGTTAATATTGAGAGATTTTTTTCAGACATCCATACTAATCTGAAAGTACCATAGCACCATTCTTCTACCAACTGGAAATGCTCGGGCACTAAAGATATAATTTCTTCTGGATATTTGAATGTGAACCCTTGATATAGTTTATAACCATCTATACCTTCTCTATTGTCTTTAAATGTCTTCTTTATAAATTCGTTGAAGGGAAGAGCCATAAAATTTCACCATTTTTTGTACATTTTAGGAACTTATATTACTTATTTAATAATAAATATTACTAATAATTTATGGTAGTAGTTTAAAAAGAACATATTTCTAAGAAGTAGATTTGAATAAATTAGCTCATTACTTCATTATTAATGGAGGCTGCGGTTTGAACTATCTATACATTGATGAGAGTGGAGATCTGGGTTTAAGAGGTTCAAAATATTTTTTAATAGTTGGTTTATTAATTAGTGATTTTAGGTCTCTAAATAGAATATTAAAGAAAATGAGGCAAAATAAATTTAAAAAAAAATTAAAAAGAGTGAATGAAATTAAAGCCAATAAATCTTCCTTTGAAATAAGAGTTCATATGTTAAAAGAATTTAATAGAATAGAAGAATGCCAATTATTCTGTGTAGTAATGAATAAAAGTTTTCTTACTAGCAAATTTCTTATTCAAGATAAACATAAGTTTTATAATTATGTTGCAGGACATCTTGCAAATCTAATAGAAATAAGGGGAGATTTAGAAATTAGAATTGACATGTCAAAGGGAAAACAGATGCTTCGTGATGATTTTGATGACTATTTTAGGGATAAAATAAATCGTAATTCTGAAATTGGAAATATACTAATTTACCATAGCTATTCCCATGCATGGTCCGGTTTACAATTTGCCGATTTAATTGCGTGGTCTTATTTTCAGAAATTTGAGCGTAATAATAGTTTTTATGTTAATTTACTAGAACATAAATGTAAATTATTTAAAATATGGAATAAAGGTAAATAGAAAAAGAACCAGCACCTGGAAGTACTGTTGGAACGTGCACCTCAAGGTACACTTGACCCCCAGGTTTTACCTGGAATGATATTAAATTTGTTTCAATTATATAAATAACTTACTAATTAAGAAAAAATGAATAAGGATAATCTAAAAAAATCAATATCCGAACTTAACACCAGCTTCTTTCCTCACCTCTTCTTCGACTTTCCATTCTAATTATTTTGTTCATGGCGTCCATAAATCGTCCACGGTTGCTACGTTTCTTTCTTATGGGATGGCAAACATTCTTGATTCGGTGCAGATTAGTCTGACATCAACTTGGATACTCCTTTTTGGTTTTTGCATTACAAAAAGTTAGCAGAATGCAATATTTTTATACATATAGTACACAGTATCATGTGACAAATTATTTCGTGAGGTTAAAAAAATGGACTACGAGATACTATACCAACCATCCTATGCTCTGCTTAAACTGGATATGGAGATGTCTGAGCAGGTTAATGCAGAAGCCGGGGCACTTGTAAGCATGTCTAGTGGAATATCCATTGAGACTGGAATGAAAGGCGGACTTTTAAGTGGTTTAAAAAGAAGCGTGCTTGGTGGAGAAAGCTTCTTCATCAATAAATTCACCGCAGAGATCCCTGGTGAGCTTACCATGGCTCCTCCGTTACCTGGAGATATTCATGCCATGGATCTGGATGACCAGAGGGTGTTTGTTCAATCCGGTTCTTTCATGGCTGGAACCATTGGTATTGACATAGACACCAAATGGGGAGGATCGAAAACGTTTTTCTCCAAAGAAGGGCTTTTCCTGTTGAAAATAGAAGGAACGGGTCAGCTGTTTACATCCAGTTTTGGAGCCGTCCACCCCATCACGTTAGCGGAGGGTGAGACCTACAAAGTGGACACAGGACACATCGTGGCCTTTGACGAAGGTGTTGATTACAAGGTGAAGAAGATAGGTGGAATGAAATCCACATTATTCAGTGGTGAAGGACTGATTGTTGAATTAACCGGACCTGGAAGGGCCTGGATACAGTCAAGAAGTGAAGATGCATTCTTAGCCTGGTTGATACCTCGTTTACCAAGCAGTTCGGGTAGTAAATAACCCTCAATTCTTTTTTTAATAAATTTTTTGAGTAACATCATGCCCCAAATAGCTAAAGGTGGAAAATTTGTTTTTGGATGGTCCCCCATCGGAAAAAATGGATGCATACAAATTCCAGAACAGGTTGTAGATGAATACCAACTCTTTACAGAGGATAAACTGATCCTCATATCTGGAAGTAAAAGTTCAGGCGGATTCGTTGTATCCAGACAGGGATTGATATGCGAGTCCATTGTGAAAGGTTTATTAATAGATCATCCCGAATTCAGAGATTATTCATTACCAGAAGGGAAGCCAGTTAAATGGAAGGGTAGATATTATTCATGGGTTAAAATAGATAAACAGGGCGTATTCAGGTTACCTATAGAAACGCTTACTTGTTTTAATGTAAAAGAAGGGGATAAGTTGCTGTCCATCCGTGGAAGTAACGTTGGTTTTGTCCTGGCAGTTAAGGGACCCCTTGTGGAGGCAGCGAATAACTTCACAGGGAAAATTGAAGAATTCATTTGTTAAGACAAAGATTCTTACCCATATTGTCGTTTATATTTGATTTCCCCGTTTTCATGTAATTCCATGGTTATATTCCCTGTCCATCGGGTGGTCAATAGGTGGTCGGAGATTTCTTTGTATTTATCCACTACAAAATATTTTTCTTTGGATTTTGTGTCTCCTACAGATACGATCGTGTATACTGGTTCATATATGGCATTACTTCATCTTCCCAACCGTTTTCTCTCCCGTGATGAGGGGCTTTTAAGACGGTGACATCTTTAATGATGTCGGGATAGTTTTTATAAATGTATTGCCAGTTTTCTTCTTCAGCATCTCCGCCTAATACAATTTTATGGGGACCATATTGTATTAAAAGAACATAACTCATAATATTTGCATTTTTAGATTCTTCTGCTAATTTTAAAAGCTCTGGAGTTGGTGAAAGTACTTTAATGGCATCTGAATAGTAAAAATCATCTGAGGATTTTTCCATTGGTCTTAAAACATTATTCTTTGATGTCTTTGTTTCTTTAGTTGTTATGCTTTTGCTATCTCTGAATTCCTTATATGAGTTCCAGTCACTTTTTCGTGATGATTTCTTCGTACTCTTATTTGGTCCGAAATTATTTTTCACAATCCACAAATTAGAAATACTCGCTGTTTCATTTAAGGTGCCAAAACCTTTATAATGATCCATATGTGGATGAGTCGAAATGAATCTAAAAATAGACTTCAAATTTTTCTTTTCAATGTATTTAATGGGATCTTGAGGTGTGTCGTCATAATCTGCATCTAATAATACCTTTTTGATACACTCAATATCCTTGCACTGTTTAGTTTTCTCCTTTATCTTTTTTTCAGGATGAACTTCGTCCATAATATCAATAATTTCTTTGTAGGAATCATCATCCAAATTCTTTGATTGATTGATATCAACCATTGCAATGCTGTCTGGAAACTCTATTATGCAACAGTCCCCATGACCGACATTTAAAAAATGCATCTTGAGCATTTTCCTCACCCCCATAATATTACTATTTAGATAAACTATATGAAGTATCTTTCTATTGGTACAAATTCAGTAAATAAAGAAGCAGTAAATAAAGAAGAAATTTTACAACTTAAATTAGGAGAAAAAAAGAAAAAATATGGAATAAATCCAATCCTACTTGACCTTAATGGAATTTACCACCACATCCAGGGCTGGTTCAACCTGGGAGTAGAAGGTGTGCTCCATTGCTTCACTTGTAGTGATGTAGATGTTCTGGTTATTTGCTTTAAATATCACCACTGCGAAGTAGTAATCAGGTCCAACAAAGAGGATATCATCATGGGCCGTGCTTTTATAGACCAGTTTCTCTCCTTTGCCACCGTTAACATCGACTGTTTCACGGGTAACCACCTCGAATCTGGGTTCTTCAATTGGATACATTTCGATGATGTAGTCAATTTTTTCGGCTGTTGTTTCATTATTAAAGCCGCTAATTTCATGGCCCATAATAAGAATATTAGGATAGCCGGCGTTTACTGGTCTTATAGTAGCGAGTTCATCAACATGCCTTTCACCATCATCCACTGACCAGTTGGCCGGTACCTTGAAACTGACCCTTTCGTTTTCATAATCCCTTTCAGGTGAACTGTCACTTCCCAGTATAGTCAGGCCGGAAACAACTACAATGGATAGGATAACTACTACTATCAGTATTAGTTTCCTTGTTGGATTGGTCATCATGGTATCTTTTTTTGATTTGAATCTTTACACACTTTCGACATGCACTACTCGATATTAAGCAAAACCATTTTTCTTCTGTATATATGTTCCAACAATAAGTATTAACAAAGCAGCACCGGTAACGATGAGGTTATTGCCCAGGAAAAATGCACTTATAAGCAAAAGTAAAACCCCAACAACACCTAATATATATCCTAACGGGCTAGAACGACCCATCTTCTTTTTTACAACAGAATCTGACATTTGAATTTACTCCATTAACTTAAATTATTAATTAATTCAACATAAGGAACTTATATAAATTTATCTTCAAGCAAAAACCGATACAATTATATTAATGTTTTAATAGAGCTTTTTTCAATATGGTGATTATTACTAGTAGTGATCAGTATGAATGAAGAGACGATCTGCCCCCACTGTGGAGCTCAAACACCTAATTTTAATTTTTGTGCAAATTGTGGAAAACCGATTGAAGATTTAAGTAGTGAAACAGGACCAGAAACTACAGATTCCCAGGAAGAAATACTTATCGCTACAATTAAGGCATTAGATGCATCTAAAAGGAAATTTATAGGTGAACCTAAAAATATTTTTTTCACCAATCACTATATGGTGGAGTATAAAGGATCCCGCTTTGACTATTCTGAACATATCACGAACTTGGAAAAGGGAGGGCTTTTGATGCTGGAAGATATAAATGAAAAAATAGATTTAAAGAGCGAGCTCGAGTCACTACCCGATCCAAAGGTGATCGCCTACTCTGAGATTGAAAAAGCAGAGTTTTACGTTTCTCGCGGGAACGTTTTCCTGGAGATAACCGCAGCTTCATTTACACCAAAATACAGTCTAGCGTCTAAAAAATACGCAGACCAGTTTCGAGAAAAACTTCGAAATCTTCTAGAACCAAAAATTGGTGATAGGTTCATAGTGAAATAATAAAGATATTGAAATAATAAAAAATTCACTTTACTGAAAAAGAAGATAATGGATATTAAAAATACCCCTACTTATTTTTCTTTTTTAGGCAGTTAAATAAACACTCAATACTGCATCGTCTAATTCACCGCCACCACTAACAGAGGAATTCATTGAATTGACTATTTCATCTCCTCTCATTAAGTCTATAGATAGTGTATCATTGGAGCCTTTATCCTTCTTTTCCACTTTGACTTTCACACTACCGACATACGTACCTAAGTCAAATGTTTGTTGACCAGTACCCTCTATTGTCTGTGTTTCCTCTTCTGTTGTTATGGTGCCATTCCAGCTACCAGGATAGTTTACCACTACTTTAACCGGTGATGCTACACATCCCGATACAGCCACCACAACTAGGAATACAGATATTATTAACAAACCGATTTCCATTTTCTTTGACATCTTTATGTAACCTCCTTTGGAATACTTGATTCTGACTGTTTTATGAAGTTAAAAAAAATTTAATGGGGTTTTAGAATGCTCCTCCGCCCCCTCCACCGGATCCTCCGCCGACACCTCCGACTCCGCCAGATCCTCCAAAGCCACCACCACCTTTACCTCCGGTAGCAGTGTTCATACCGGTAGCCATGCTGGATGATAGGATAGCATAACCTCCGTAATGGTGGAAGCGATACAGGTTATTCTGGTTAAGATCCTCGTCAGGTAGTGACATCTTCATGGACTTTTCAACCTTATCTGCCACACCCAGGGCGGTGGCGTAGACTAAAAATTGGTTCCAGACAATAACAGACTCTGGAGGATATTCTTTTATTAAAGAGAAGTCCTGGATGTATTTTTTAAATGCCTGCCATTTGGCATCATAATCTACTCCTTCCTGGGTCCAGCGACCACCTACCTTCTGTGGTAACAGAAGAGATATTATTCCACCAATCCCCATGATTATGGAAGCTATAAAAGCATATGTGGCTGCTGGTAATGCGTTAGATATGGTGAAATAGCCCACTACTGCTGCAATTAATATGGCAAGTACTCCGTATATTTTAATGTATTTATTTCCAGTGTTAATGAAGAGTTTCCGGGTTTTTTCCTTTAAGTAATACCTTTCCAAATCATCTTTCCATGAATCATAGGCATCCTTAAATGAAAGTGCTGTTTTTTTGTTTTTCAGTTTTTTTTGCATCTGACTCAGATTCACGACATTGTTAGATGCAATTTTCCTGAAAAAGACAATGATATGTTTTTCAAATGGATTAAGATCTGCGTAATTATCTACTTTTATCTCCAGATTAATGGATTTTTTCTTTCCTTCATCTTCAGTGGAAACACCTAGATATCCCCGGTTAATGAGATCCATTATAGTGGCCTGGAATCCTTCCATGTCGGGAATTCCAACCTGTTTACCAAATCCGCCTCCGGATATAGCGTTTACCACTGCAGGGAGATCATTAGTAGGTAGTTCGCGCTCGTATGTTCCCTGGTAGGTACTTTTAGGCTCCCTCCCATATTTAAGGTATGAAAAGACAGGAACGACTAAGCTTAAAACCATTAAAATTGCCAGTAAAGAGTATACCATGGTGTAGAAGTTTATATTGTCTTGGTAGGCTTGTTGAATGTCTTCCATTATAGGTAATCCATCGTTGTTAATTGTTTGTGCAAATGGGGGGTTTGCAACGAATTGATCCTTGGGTATGGCCAGTCGTACTTCGAAAAAGTTTCTTTGGGGAATGGAATTGGCAACAATATTTAAAACAGAACCATCCCAGGAATCACTTGAAACATAGTACGGTGGATTCAACCAGTATTTAACTCCTTCCTGAGACTTCAGATGGACGTTGGTGTTAATCTGTCCCGCACTTTCATCCCAAAATTCACCCCAGACCTTAAAGTGTAGCCCGGCGACGTCGTTGTATATCTTTATCACGTTTATGAAATCGTATTCAATGGTTACCACTACATCTTTGTTGGTTATAGGGGTAGTTTTAGCAGAATCAGAGTAAAGATATATCTTTAAAGAAGTCATGTCACTGCGGTTAGTGAGTTCATATCTTGAATATGCTCCATCTGTAGATATTTTTATATTTTCTATCCATTCCCCATTTTGTATAGGTATATCCCGATAAATACCATTCCAGGTACCGGAAAAAGAGTAGTGCAGTGTTTCTTTAACCCTTAAATTTCCATCTTCCTGGACGTAGAGATCGAATGTTGCCTTGGGTATAGTGTAACTCCGACTATCATCAGCTGCTGAACTGATCATAGGGAGAAAAGATAGGGCAAGGATTAAAATAAGTAAAGTGGAGGAAATCCTGATTTTGTTCATTGTTATCCCTCTTAAATTCTAATTTATCCTAAAAATTCCTATTTCGTCCCTAAAATTCCACTTTAGGCACGGTCCTGGTTGCTTCTTCAGTTTCGAAGAATTCAGCTATGTCAAAGTGGAAGGCGTTTGCTATGATACTGCTAGGGAACATCTGACATTTGTTGTTGTACATCAGCACGGTGTCGTTGTAGAACTGGCGTGAATAGGCGATTTTGTCTTCGGTTTCTGAAAGCTGGTTTTGCAGGTCCAGGAAGTTCTGGTTGGCCTTAAGATCAGGATAGTTTTCAGCAACGGCAAAAAGGGATTTTAACGCGCCGGTTAACATGTCGTTGGCTTCCTGACTCTGTTTAACAGTATCGGCTGTCATGATGGCTGAGCGAGCTTGGGTGACCTTTTCAAACACACCTCGCTCGTGTTTGGCATAGCCTTTAACTGTTTCAACCAGGTTGGGTATCAGATCTGCCCTTCTTTTAAGCTGGACATCGATCTGTGACCAGGCATTTTGCACTTTGTTCCGTGCGCCGATTAAGCTGTTGTAAAGCCAGACTACAATTCCTAAAATAAGTAGTACGATTATTCCTATTATAATATATATCCACATTATTAATCATCTCTCCAATTGGCTGTTATATCTTTGTATGTATATAGAATATTAAATATCATTTCCCATTTTAAGAAAAACAAAAAAAAATTTAACATAAAAGGTTGAGAAAGTTAATGTGTGTATGCTGATATGTTATTAAATAATAACAATCAATCAACAACACTTTTTTGTGATACTACATTCCCACCATCCTATTATGAATTTAATTTCCATTGGTTTATTCCATATCATTCCCACTGGGCATTTCCTGGAACCAGTAGCTAACTATGTTACCATTTTGGGCGTTTACTTTAACCTCACCCACCAGATTGCCGTTACCGTACAGGGGGACGTTGTAGGTGTTCCCACTTAAAGTTGGAGTACCAGCTTTGGCGCCGGGGGCATATTGCTGTGCGAAATTATAGGCTATATTTTTGGCCTGGGCTGAACTTATGGTCTGTGGAGAATTACCTTGCTGTTCTGTATTGTTTTCAGTTTGATTTTTATTCTGGATTTGTTGCACGCTGCCCATGTCTTTATCCAGGTTCAGCATTCCACCTGATGAGAAAGTGGGCATGGATTGCCAGGCAAATACAGCCACACCAGCACCGACAATTAAAAATACGACGGATATCACCAGGATGTTCCTACCATGAACCTTTTTATAGCTGTCATTCCTGGTGTAGAGGTACAAACCAATAACTGCACCGATAATACCACTTAAAACAGCGAAAATGTAACCTAAAATCACCAGTAAATTGGAGGGTTTCTTTTCGGCTGTGTCATTGTAGGTTTTCTCAGTTGTATTACTTTGATACTCTTTCTGTTCTGTTAAACTGTAACCGCAGTTTTCACAGAATTTAGCATTTTTCTCGTTTTTTGTTCCACATTTGTTACAGAACATATTTCTAACACTCCCCTAATCCTGAAACATCCCTGATTTATCAAAGTATTGTTTCCATAATTACTCTCATCTTTATATATAAAATATTTCGTTATTTTTTTGTGATTTTCTTATAAAAAATGATAAAAAAATAAGTGAACTTATTACTATATTTAAATGTTAATAACTACTCCATAAATGGTGTTATCTAAAAGAGACCGTAGATTATATTGGATTCTTTCAAAAAGAAAAAATAAATAATTTCGTGTTTAAAAAATTGTATAAAAAAAGAAATAGTGGGGGACAAGTCCACGATAGACTATCCGTACATAACCCCTGCTTCTTTCCTCATTTCTTCTTCTCTTTCCATTCCGATTATTTTATCCACGGCGTCCATGAAGTCGTTCATGGTTACCACGGTTCTTTCTTCTCGGATGGCGAACATTCCTGATTCGGTGCAGACTGCTTTCAGGTCTGCTCCGGAGGCTCCTTCGGTGAGGCTGGCAACCATTCTGATATCAACTTCCTCATCCAGGGACATGTTTTTAGAGTGGATTTTGAGTATTTCCATACGGCCGTCTTCGTTGGGTATGGGTACTTCTATGAATCGGTCGAATCTACCTGGACGCAGGAGTGCTGGGTCCAGTATGTCGGGTCGGTTGGTGGCAGCGACGATTCCCACATCACCCCTTCCTTCGAATCCGTCCATCTCAGCCAGTAGCTGCATCAGTGTACGCTGTACCTCACGGTCTCCGCTGGTAGAGCTTTTTAGTCTTTTAGCAGCGATAGCGTCGATCTCATCGATAAATATGATGCTGGGTGCTTTTTCCTTGGCCAGTTCAAAGACGCCACGTACCAGTCGGGCTCCTTCACCGATGTATTTTTTCACGAATTCTGAGGCCACTATCTTGATGAAGGTGGCGTTGGTTTCATGGGCCACGGCTTTGGCCAGTAAGGTTTTACCGGTACCTGGTGGGCCGTATAAGAGAACTCCTTTTGGTGGTTCTATTCCTATTTCGATGAATAATTCCGGTTTTTTAAGGGGTAGTTCTACGGTTTCTTTAATTTCAACTACCTGTTCTTCTAATCCGCCTATCTGCCCGTAACTTACATCTGGTTTTTCTTCAACTTCCATACCAGTTACTAGTGGGTCTTTTT
>Ga0334889_1002311_pt1 | contig 21811 bp, 17 predicted proteins | sample GraSluR1_MG_2_FD_207222 | JGI IMG/M metagenome (GOLD analysis project Ga0334889, IMG submission 207222) | Sludge microbial communities from methane-producing bioreactor in Wageningen University, Netherlands - Granular Sludge_8_08-R1 | ecosystem: Engineered > Bioreactor > Anaerobic > Unclassified... | reverse complement strand
AGGCCCGCCTCGGCCGTGTTGCGCCCATCGCGGGGCCCCATGGTGTGGAGATAAGGGTAGGGGCCATCGTCCCGCAGACCGCAGCCATGCTTGGAATAGATCTCTACCACCGGGCTGATGTCCGGCGCATAGGCATCCCAGTTGATGCCGCGGTAGCCGGGTGCGTAGGCGATGTGATGGGGCACGGCGATAGCGGGCACCTGGAGAAGGTCCATCAAGGCGGCCGGCGCCGCCGCATCCAGCAGTGGCAGCTCGGGCGAAGGCGAGAGGATATGATGATCCCCAAACTCGGAAGAGTGGGCTTCGTACGTGTGAAACGTAACAAACTCGCCCGGCTCGTTGGCGCTCTCGACGACCTGCCGCACCTGATCCCACTGCGCAGCCAGCTTGGCAAACCCGCGCCGGTGAAACCCCACCACGAATTCGGTCTCTGGCTGCAGGGGGTACATATCATGCCACATGGCATGGCCGGTCACCGCGCAAAAGTCGAGGTGCCCGCGAGCCACCGCCAGCGCGTTTTCCAGCGAGCCATAGCCATAACTGATACCGCAGTGGTTGTGCAGGTCACCCCAGTAGATAGGCATGATAGGCCTCCCGGAGATGTGATGAAAAGAAGAGTTGGTGCAAGCGAACCGTGCCTGACAGGCTCGAACGAGGGCGCAGAGTACGATCGTGGGAACAGCAGGAGCGCGAGCATAGCAGGCGAGAAGGCGGAGGGGGTGGGATTCGAACCCACGGTGGCGCAAGCGCCACAACGGTTTTCGAGACCGCCCCGATCGGTTCCCGCCCCTCGCACCACTACCGGTAGCCCCTTGGCGTCTCAGCACCCCCTACAGGTTGTGTTGGTCACATCCGTCAGGAGATTGACAGCAACAGTACAGCATCCTGGTGCCCGGAAAGGGCAGCCATGTCGAACAGAGCACCAGGCGAAGGGACCATCACGCGACGCAAAGATGGCCGCTGGCAAGCCTCTCTCCAGGTGGACGGCAGACGCCGAACAGTCTACGGGAGAACGCGTGCCGAGGCAAGCAGCAAACTGGACGAGCTCAAGCAGCAGGCAGCGACGGCAGGGGCGGTGCCATCGCCAGGACGCCGTACCCTGAACGACCTGTTGGACGTATGGCTAGACACCAAGGGGCCAGCGCTCAAGCCACGCACCCTCAGCGACTACCGGTTGGCCTGTGAACGGTACCTGAGACCCACACTGGGCCCCCTTCGACTCGGGCGCGTCACCCCAGACCGTGTCCAGCGCTTGCTAACCCGCTATCAGAAGCGAGGCCAGCACCGTACCGCTCTGCGGATATACCGCACCTTGTCCCAAGCACTCGATCTGGCGGTGCGCTGGTCATGGCTGGCGTCGAACCCGTGCAAACGCGTCGACACGCCGCGATATCGGCCTGAGCGCAAGGAAGTCTGGACCGTCAAGGAGGTGCGAGTGTTCCTTGGCGAGACGGAAAACCACTGGCTTCACCCTCTCTGGTTTTTGGCCGTGTACACGGGCTGTCGGCTGGGCGAGTTGTTGGCGCTTACATGGGAGGATGTGGACTTCCCCAGCGCTGCCGTCCGAGTATCCAAGTCGGTGCAGCGGATCGCTGGACGACGTGTGGTCACTGCCCCAAAGACCAGAGCCGGCGTGAGGCGCATTGCACTGCCGGCTGAGGTGTTCCGTGTGCTTGCCGAACACAGGTCCATTCAGGCCAAGAGGCGACTGCGAATGGGTCAGACGTGGCAAGGCGAGGAGTTGGTGTTCACCTCCCGCGCAGGACGTCCACTAGCCCACTCAACGGTGGAATGGTGCACGAGCCGGGAGTGTGAAAGGCTGTGCCTGCCACCAATGACACCCCACGGCCTGAGGCACTTGAGCGCGTCCCTGTTGCTGGCAGAGGGATTGTCGGTGCCGGCAGTAAGCCAGCGCCTAGGCCACGCGAACAGCGCCATCACCATGAGCACCTACGCACACGCGCTGCACGGAGACGACCAAGCCGCAGCGCAGGCCATCGCCCGCGCAATAGGGAACGGAGAGTGAGAGTGGCGAATGGGGCGGGGCATGGACCTTGCTCGGCCCTGCCCGCTATGGTAACATAGTGCTAGAGCCGGGTGGCTCGGCCAAGCCCGCAAGCGTTGTCGCCTATCCGACAACGGCCCGGCATCTCCTCTTTAGCCTGATAGGAGGCGCTCCATGACCCACCCGTCTGAGGAAGTACGCAGAGCGTTCGAAGGCACCGTGGCGGCAAACGCCAAAGCATGGCGCGAGGCCGAGGAGGCTCAGGAGACGTTGTGGGCGGTGATGGAGTCCCTGCCCCCTGAACTCGCAGATGAGGCCGTGAATCTTGTTCGTTGGGCGCTCAATCAAGACCTAGCAGACTGTGTCCGTCAACTGCACTCGCGTTTTGGTGTTCTACTCGATGCCCGCTGGGTAGATGCGCGCCTTCGCTGGGAGGTCCATCAGCCCCCTGAGTTTCGCGCTAGCGACGAGGAGGCCGGGCTCTACAGCTCCCTCCTGGTTTCTGCGTTGACGAGTGGACATATCCTTTGTGAGGTCGCGAAGGTAATCAACGAGGGTCGGGATCCGAATGACTGCTCTGGAACCCTCCGACCGGGCGATGCTGAGCGTGCTCTTGAGGCTCTGCGCAAAGCGTCCGCTGAGGCACCGGTAGTCCTGACCGGCATCGCTCAGGCTAACGCGGGCCTCGCGCCTCTTCTAGAGCAACAGCAGGCCGCGAGTCTTTCGGCCGCAGGCTGGGCGGACGGGCATATTTGGCTCTACCAACGTCTAGCGGATGCACTGGAGAGTGAGGGATCTATCAAGCGCCAGGCTCTGCCTGCAGCTAGCTTCTCTGGCTGGGCTGAGCGCACCCCGGGTGAGCCCCTGACCGGAAAGGGGTCTACGGTCAACCGGATCGCGGAGCTGCTCGCCAAGAAGAAGGGCCAGGGCAAAGAAGCGCCCAGCGAGCAAGTGGATGGGATCGAACTTGGATTTGAGGATCGGGTGCTAGCTCGGCTAGAGATGGAGGACCTCGTTCGCCGGGCCGAGCTTTCTAATCGGGAAGCCCAAGTGCTCTTTCTGAGTCTACAGGAATACACTCAGAAAGAGATTGCCGAGGAGCTTGGCGTTGCCGAAGGCACAGTCAAGAGCCTGTGGTCAAGAGCGCGCCAGAAGATCGACGGAGCTCACGAGGCCTCAGGCTCTCAGTAATCCCAATTCGGTGTAAACCTTTCTGCCTTCTTCCCCGCATATAGGTTGACGATCTATGCGTGGAAGGAGGCTTGTCATGTCCACATTCATCGCTCTGTATCGTGGCCGCACCGTAGCTGAAGCGCGCCTCGTGGCTGTGTCCGCTGACCCCGACCTCGTCTCCGACGTGGCCGCCCGCCTGCTCCAACGCGCCGCTTCGGACTCTGGCGATCCGGTCATCGACCGCGTCGAGTCCGGTCGGCGCGAGGCGCTGCACCTGCTCCTATGCGAGCTTGATGGCGGCGACGGGGGTGAGCCATGAGCGGCGGCGAGCTTCTCCAAGCAGCCCGCGGACAGAACGTCCACCTGGCCTCGCTCCTACGGCCTGACTGGACCTCCATCGAGACCCACTTACCGGCGCTCATCTCCCTACCAAACTGGGTAGTGTGGAAGCTTGAGGCTTTGAACGGGCGTCGAACCAAGAAGCCCCACACCCCAACGACCGGGCGGCCAGCAAGCTCCACCGATCCCACGACATGGCGAACGTACGAGGAGGCTAAGGCTGCTGTCCTGGCGGACAAAGCAGATGGCGTGGGCTTTGTGCTGACCAACACCCCCTACTTCGGCTTCGACTTCGACCACGTGGTGGATGGCTCCCATGTTCTGGAGGGCGCGGGCACTTACGCGGAGCGCTTCTGCACCTACACGGAGCTTTCCCCTTCCGGCACAGGGCTGAGGGGTATTGGCATCGGCTCTCTACCCCCCGGTGGGCGCAAAAAGGCCGCCTTCTTTGGCCGCAACGGCGACGCGACCTGCGACCTTGAGATTTACGACTCAGGGCGGTACCTCACGATCACGGGGAGGACCTTGCCCGAACTCTTCCCTGTCGCCCTCCGCGACTGTTCGGATGTGCTGCCCGCGATGCATCGGGACGTGTTTGGGGAGACCCCCACACCCCAACCAACCACAGCAGCGCCCGCACCCCAGAGCGTGGCATCGGTCAGTGACGCAGAGATTTTGGAGCGGGCAGGGGGGGCTGCTAACGGGGCGGCCTTCGATAGGCTGTGGAGCGGCGACGTTACGGGCTACGCCTCCCCATCGGAGGCGGACCTGGCGTTGTGTGGGCTACTCGCCTTCTGGGCCGGACCCGACCCCGCCCGCATTGACCATCTCTTTAGGCAGTCCGGCCTCATGCGGGACAAGTGGGACGAGAAGCGGGGGGAGCACACCTACGGCGGAATGACGTTGATGAAGGCGCTCAACGGCAAGACCGAGTTCTATGGCTGGTCGCCCGTGAAGGCCCTGACTATCAAGGTTGATGAGAACCTAGTGGGCGACATAGCCCATGCCAGCGAACTGGCTACCCTCTTGCGGGGTCAGTATCGGTATATCTGGCAGTGGGGGCGCTGGTATGGCTGGGATGGGCGGGTGTGGGCGGAGGTGCCCACGGAGCGCGTCGCCCTCCATGCCAGCGAGGTGCTGAGGGCGGTGTATGCTGAGCGGCTAGGTGAAACCAAAGACAAGAATGAGATGGCACACTGGGCAAAGCTCGCCCAACAGACCTGCCAGATTCATAGCATGAAACAGGCGCTGCAGTTTCTCAGCGCTAGTGAGGGGTTTCTCACAGAGACGAACGAACTAGATGCGGACCCGTGGCTACTAAACGTAGCCAACGGAATCCTTGACCTACGAAGTAGGACGCTCCTGCAACACGACCCCGATACGCTACTCACCAAGCTCGCCCCTGTGCGCTACGACCCCCAGGCGAGTAGCCCCAGGTGGCTAGAGCACATCTGCTACTTTTTGCCGAACGCCAGCATCCGTAGGCAGGTGCAGCGTGACTTTGGCACAGCTTTGGTGGGCGCTCACCTAGAGGAAGCCCTACGCATCTATTATGGCAAGGGTGGAAACGGCAAGACCACGACTTTTCTGGTTGTGATGGGGTTGCTCGGAGACTATTCACGGAGCGCCGCCCCTGGTCTCCTTTTGCAGAAGAAGTATGAGGCGCACCCCACAGAGATAGCGGACCTACGCGGAGCACGCATCGTTACAAGCGTGGAACCAGATGAGGGCTTGCGCCTGAACGCCTCTAAGGTCAAGGAGCTGACGGGCGGGGAACGGCGCAAGGCGCGGTACATGCGGGCTGACTTTTTCGAATACGAGCCGACTGACACCATCTTTCTGATTGCGAATCATCGCCCACAGGTGTGGGATATGTCCGAGGGTATATGGCGGAGGCTGCGCTTGGTGCCTTGGGAGCAAGAGATTGAGCGCAGTAAGCAGCGCGACCAGAGTAGGGTCGTGGCGGAGCTAGTGGCGGAGGGCAGTGGTATTCTGAACTGGCTTCTAGACGGGCTTGCCGACCGTATGAACGACCGCTCTTGGATAGCGCCAGAGGTACTCGCCGCCACCACCCGTGACGACGAGGACCCCATTGGTCCCTTCCTGGCAGAGTGCTGCCTGCTCAAGTCCTATTGCACCGTCCAGATCGCCGCCCTCTATGATGCGTACAAAAAGTGGTGCGAGAGCACAGGCGCAACCCCGCTTGGCAAGCGAACCTTTGGCGGGGTTCTCCGGGCGAAGGGCCTAGACACGCGAAAGGGCGCTAAGGGGGTCCGTGAGTGGTTTGGCATTGGACTGGTGGCGTAGGCGGGTGGCATAAGGTGGCATTACTTCCATATTACCCCTAGGAGAAGTCGTCGCAGGCGCTTATTGGGAAACAGCGCCACCTAATGCCACCCCCCTCCCCGTGCCATCATCGCTGCTACGTCACCCAGTCCCAACGCACACGTTTCATGGCCGAGCCTAGCCTCGCGCCAGTTGCAGTTTCCTCTCCACCACGCCCCGCGCCTTGGGAGTTCCAAGCGCGCACTCCGCTTGCACTCGGTCACTGTCAGCTAGTGCGGGCAGACCACGACACGCTTTCCAGAGTAGGTAGAGCGGGAGGGGGGCGGCCATCTTTGGGATCCATCTCACGACTCTACGCGAGTTCGAAACTGGCTTCGAGCTCGACACACGTGCCTGTATCCGCTATCCTGCCGCGTCAAGCCCGAAGTGGTGGAAAAGCCCGACGGCACCGAGTTCTCTCGGGTCGTCGCGGTGCTTCCGGCTCGCAAGGCTCAGCCTCCACAACCGGTGGCTGAGCTGGAAGACGCGGATCTCTTCTAGCTAGACCGAGAGGGGGGGGAGCGCCTCAGGCTCGCCCCCCGGCGGTCTTCCGGGAGGGACATGGCCGACCCGCGTAGATCGATGTGGCCGAGCAGGCTCACCTTGCGCGCTGGGCGCACTGTGCCTGGCTGAGGCGAATCAGACGCGAAGGAGCTTACCGGGGAGACGCTTTGCTGACCCTATACCGCCAGGGGGTACTTGCGCCGTGGTGTGGCCCATGCGCCCGGTTTGGCGTCGACCAACGGTGCGCTGGAGCCAGGCTTGGGGGTAACTTCGCGGCGGGGGCTGCCACGAGCTCGTTTCCTCGGGGCGGGGGCGGGTGGAACAAGGTGGAGGCATGTGAAGTAATGTCCAGGGACGGGACTCTTCGGTTGCGTCACAATCAAGTCCGCTGGGTCAAGACCTGGCCCACCGTAGCTCCCAGGAACACGACAAGAGGATGGACCGGAATCGACGTCTATGGCGCCGCGACCCCATGGCGGCGATCGAGCTGGTAAAGGCCGGCGACACTGCCGCGCTGATGGCGATTATTGGGACGGGCACCGCGTGGCAGGGCGGACACTGTGTGCGAAAGCGCTGAATGTAGCGGAACGGGAGCAGAAGGCAGTAGGAGTATGGCTGGGTGGCCTCTGTAGCGACTATGTGATAGGATGGTAACAGGATGTGTGCAACAGCCGGCGCTCTTGAACATGCGACGGGACTGCCAAGCACAGGATACCTAGCAAGGGGACCTGATCGGCTTTGGCGGCATGGCACTCTGCCAAAGGGCGATCATCTGCGATAGGGCGCCTTTGCCCGCGACCAGGTATGCACCCTTTACCAAGTGACATCTGATCGAAAGGCCTAGTCACATGATGCTTCTCGACTACCTGACTCTGCTTATAGCACTTTGGGGGGCCTTGCTTTCGACTATTCTGGCGATACGAGATGCACAGAAGGACAAACCTCATCTAAATCTGATCTGCACCTACAAGACGTGGTCGGATCTACATTTCGCAAAGACCAGTACGATCCTTGTGATACGCGCAGTGAATCACGGAGACAAGCCTGTTACTATTGAGGAAGGCGGGCTTCTCTTGAGCGGCGGCCACAGACTCATTATGGACTCGACAGGGGCGCTTCCGAAGAGACTAGAGACTGGGGATGCTATCAGTTTCTCCATGGATCTGGACTCCACGAAAGCGGCGTTGTCTGATGCGAGTGCGAACGGCTACTGGCTTGAGGCAGGCTACGTACGGGACGTTTCAGGCAAGTTGTACACACACTCCCTGCCAGAGGGAACACTGCGGGAGTTCCAGAACCGGCCCATATTCATCAAACGACTCCTTGTCTGGGCGCAGGCACGCATTCCAAGTAGCAGGGCAAAGCGCGACCACCCATGATCGCGAGGGGTTCAGGCTCTCCACGCTTGCACATTTGCTACTTTCGGGCGACTCGTGATCCCTCATTCGCCGTCTAGCTAGGAGGATAGAAAGCTCTGGAGGGGACAGATCGATGACCACAAAGAACCCGCCCTGGACTCGCGACGAGCTCATCCTTGCCCTGGATCTGTACGTCTCAAGAGGTCCGCAGTCACTCAGTCCCTCCTCTAAGGAGGTTGATGCACTCAGCCAACTCCTGAACTCGCTACCTACGGCCAAACGTTCGGCGGGTGGACACACGTTTCGCAATCCGACGGGCGTCTATATGAAGCTACAGAACTTCCGAAGCCTCGATCCCGCTGAAACGGCCAGCGGTCTGACCCACGGCGCAAAGCTCGACAAGCTTGTGTGGGAGAACTTCCACCAGAAACCCGAGTACCTACACCAGGGGGTCAAGGCAATCAGATCCGCAGGCTCACATCCCCAACTCGCCATGCCAACCGACGAAGAGCAGATGTTCCCAGAAGGACGACTGCTATACCGTCATCATCGCTATAGAGAGCGAACCAGCGCGCTTGTGTCTGCAGTCAAGAAGCAAGCGCAACGCAAGGGCAGGCTCATCCGCCTCGTGTGTGACTTCAACTTTGAGAAAGCGTATGGTGAACTCGGCCACGGCTTCATAGAGTGCCACCACCTTGTCCCCGTGTCGGACTACCCCGACACTCAGCCTACAAGTCCCAGAGACCTGGCACTGGTTTGTGCGAACTGCCATCGGATGCTGCATAGGCGAAGGCCCTGGCTGCGACTCGAGGAGTTGTCGCAGATACTTGCCGACACTTGCCGAGCCGCCCGAGCATTCTTGAGGCCTCCTAAGCCCTTGGTCACTAGTTCGAATCTAGTCGTGGCCACCAACGACTAGGACGTGGCCCTGCAGGTAAGCGTCACACCGATGTCGAGAAGGCGTGGCATGGTCTCTTCTACTCCCCCATCCGCGTGGTCCAATGCTCCAAGTGCGGCAGCCCCGTCGGGGGCGTCATCGCCGCCCCCTTGGGCCAGCCCGTCGTTGCCTCGATAACCCATCGACCTACCCCGAGTGGCGAGTGGGTAGGATTTTTCAAATAGCGCTGGGGGGCCCCCCTCCCGACCTCCTGTACTCGTCTACCAGGACCTCCGCCGAGTCCCCCCTCCCCCGCGCATCCCCTGTGGCCAGCCCATCTGTCGCATCCGCAGCCAGCCCGTGCCGCCAGTGCCGCCTACCCGGCCCAAACCGACCTCCCCCAGCCCCACGCAACCGCCGCCACCCGCGGCGAGCTCCGTACCCCGCCCAGCGGGCTACCCACCTCGCCCCGGCAGCACCGGCGACAGCGGGGAGGGGGGGCAGTCACGGGCTCGGCGTGACGGCTGGACGAACCCAACGCGGCCCCCACCCCCTTGAGCCCGCCCCCAGCCCGTGGTACACTGGCCCACATGACGCTAGACTGCAGACCGAATGAGGGAGACCATGCCCCCCAAGATTCTTGACTATGCCTCTCTCGGTAACTGGCTCTGGGAGGCCGCCTGCGCCATCCGCGGCCCCATCGACGCGCCCCGCTTCAAGAACTATATCCTGCCCCTGGTCTTTATCAAGCGCCTGTCTGACGTCTTCGATGACGAGCTGGCCCGCGTCGCTGAGGACCTGGGCGACGCCGACCTGGCTGCCGACCTTGTCGAGCAGGACCACGCCATGGTGCGTTTCTACATGCCGCCCATCGCCCGCTGGGGAAGCATCCGGCAGCAGGCGACCGGGCTGGGCGAGTACCTCACCGAGGCGGTGCGGGCGGTAGGGCGCGCCAACGCCGCCAAGCTGGGCGGCGTGCTGGACCGCATCGACTATAACGAGACCGCCGCCGGCCAGCGTATCGTGGACGACGCCCGCCTGGCCCGACTGGTGCAGGTGCTCAGCCGCCAGCGCCTCGGCCTGGCCGACGTCGAACCGGACATCCTGGGGCGAGCCTACGAGTACCTGCTGGGCAAGTTCGCCGAGGGTTCGGGCCAGAGCGCCGGCGAGTTCTACACGCCCCGCGCCGTGGGCGTGCTCATGGCCCGCATGCTCGACCCGCAACCCGGCATGGGCGTCTACGACCCGTGTTGCGGCTCGGGAGGCCTCCTGATCAAGTGCCATCTGCGCCTGCTGGAGACCCATGGCACGCAACAGAACGGCCGCCTGGCGTTGCCCAGCCACCTGGCCAAGCTGGGGCTGCACGGCCAAGAGATCCAGCCCGACACCTACAGCCTGGCGCGCATGAACACCCTCATCCACGACCTGGAGGCCGATATTCGCCTGGGCGATACCATGGCTCGCCCCGCCTTTACCCGCGACGACGGCAGCCTGGCGAGCTATGACCTGGTGACCGCCAACCCCATGTGGAACCAGAACATCACCGCGGCCACCTATGAGAACGACCCCTACCACCGCTTTGGCGACGGCACCCCGCCAGCCTCCAGCGCCGACTGGGGCTGGGTGCAGCACATGTACGCCAGCCTGAACGACGGCGGCAGGATGGCGGTGGTGCTGGATACCGGCGCCGTGGCCCGGGGCAGCGGCAACCAGGGGGCCAACAAGGAGCGCGATCTGCGCAAGGCCTTTGTGGAGGCCGACCGCGTCGAGGCCGTGATCCTGCTGCCCGAGAACCTGTTTGTGAACACCACGGCGCCGGGCATCGTGATGGTGCTCAACCAGCGCAAACGCCACCCCGGCGAGATCCTGCTGGTGAACGCCTCCAAGCTGTTCGCCAAGGGGCGCCCCAAGAACGAGCTGCAGGAGGAGCATATCGAGCAGGTGCACGACCTCTATGCCCAGTGGCGGGCCGAGGAGGGCCTGAGCGCCGTCATCGAGACCGCCGAGGCCGCCCGCAACGACTATAACCTGAGCCCCTCCCGCTATGTGGCCCAAAACGGCGGCGAGGAGGTCCTGCCGCTGGAGGACGCCGTGGTGCTGCTGAACGAGGCCGAGGAGGAGCGCGCCCAGGCCGATGCGGCCTTGCGACAGGTGCTGGCCTCGCTGGGGCTGGAGACGGGCACGACAGAGTAGGCCGGTTGGCCCTATTTCAATTTCCACGCGAATTTGCAATAATAGCGGGGCTTGTTGCGATTTCTGAAATAACGCACCAGACGCGAGGCAGGATGAACGCAGAGGCTTTCCGCGACAGCACCGCCGGCAGGCTGGTCCGGGGCACCGGCGGCTACTGGGCCTTTGTGCCCAATCCGCTCCCGCCCGAGGTCGCGTGGACGCAAGAGCTGGTCAAGCGACTGGCCGACGCCAGCTTGGCCTTGGGAGAGCTCTCTGGCCTGGGGCGATCGCTGCCCAACCCCCATCTCCTCATCCGACCCTATGTACGGCGTGAGGCGGTGCTCTCGTCTCGCATCGAAGGGACGCGTTCTACGCTGTCAGACCTGTATGCGTTTGAGGCCCAACAGCTTGCCATGTTTGAGGACACACAGGACGTTCAAGAGGTGGCCAACTATGTCAACGCCCTGGAGCATGGTCTGGAGCGGCTGCAGACGCTGTCGATGAGCCTGCGGCTCATTCGCGAGGTGCACGGGCAGCTAATGGCTGGGGTGCGCGGCGAGGACAAGACTCCCGGCGAGTTTCGCAAGAGCCAGAACTGGATCGGCGGAGCCAACCCGACCGATGCCGTGTTTGTGCCCCCGCCCGTCCAGGAGATGTGGGAGGCGCTGGGCGCATTTGAAGAGTTCTTGCACGCCCCCTCCACCCTGCCGCCGCTCATTCGATTGGGACTGGTTCATTACCAGTTCGAGGCCATCCATCCTTTTCTCGACGGCAACGGGCGCATCGGGCGGCTGCTGATGACGCTCCTGGCCTGTGCCTGGGACCTTTTGCCCGCGCCATTGCTCTACCTAAGCGCTTACTTTGAGGCCAACCGAGAAGCGTATTACGACCGACTCTTGGCGGTGAGCCAGCGGGGAGCGTGGGAGGAGTGGCTGTCGTTTTTCCTGCACGGCATTGCCCATCAGGCGGGCGACGCCGTGCAACGGGCGCGCATCTTGCAGGACGAACGAGAGCGGCTCCGGGCGCAGCTCATGGGAGAGCGGACGGGAGCCAGGCTGCTGCCGCTGGTCGAGCTGCTGTTCTCCCGTCCGGTGATCAATGCGCGGCAGGCGGCGGATGCGCTGGGCGTGCAGTTTGCCACGGCCCAGGGCTATATTGAAGACCTGGAGCAGGCCGGCGTGCTGCGAGAGGCCACCGGCCAGGCGCGCAACCGCGTCTACGTGGCCGATCGGGTGCTGCGCATCCTGGAGGCGCCGTCGGCAGCAGAGATGGAGACGGAAGGCGGGGGACAGGGGTGAGGGCTGGGACCATCGGAGGAGAGTAAGGCGCGGACGCCGGCCGTGCCAAGGAGTAGACATGGTTTCAGAGGCACAGCTTCGTGACGCCACTGGGCGGCTCAGGGCCATCATGGCACACGCCGAAAGCAATGACATCTACCAGACGATCTTGCAGGCGCGGGATGAGGTCCTGGCGAGATTTGGGACGGCGTTTTCGCCGGCCGAGGTCGGCGAGATCGCCGAGAGCGAGGTCAGGGCGTTCCTCCGTGGTGACACCAACAAGCACTGGAGCGGGCTCCATCGCATGGGCAAGTACATCTGTGCCGACATGGTCGCCTTGCGGTTTGCGCTGGCGCATCTGGTCGACGAGGGACAACCGCTGTCGGCACGCCTGACCGGATGCGTGAACGCCGTCAAGGGCTTGGGCAAGGGCATCGCCACGGCCATGCTCCTGGTTGTCTACCCGGAAAAGTACGGCGTGTGGAACAGCACGTCGGAGAGTGCTCTGCGAGAGCTGGGCGTCTGGCCCGACTTTGCCCGTGGCATCTCCTTGGGCGAGAGGTACGTTCAGGCCAATGAGGTGTTGGTGCGGCTGGCCAACGACCTGGGGATAGACCTCTGGGCGCTGGACGGGCTGCTGTGGTTCGTGCTCCAAGAGACCGAGGACGATGGCGACGCCATGCCGCCGGAGCCCACGCCCGAGGAGTGCCATGTCTTTGGGCTGGAGCGCCACCTGCAGGCGTTCCTGCTGGACAACTGGGAGCACACCGAGTTGGGGCAGGAGTGGGATCTGTACAGCGAGGAGGGCGACCCCCAGGCGGGCTACGAGTACCCCACCGACGTGGGCCGTATCGACCTGCTGGCGCGACACAAGACCCAGCCCATCTGGCTGGTCATCGAGTTGAAGCGGGGGCAGACGGCTGACGCCACCCTGGGGCAGGTGTTGCGCTATATGGGCTGGATTCGCCGGCACAAGGCCGAGCAGGGCGAACAGGTGCAGGGCCTCATCATCGCCCGCGAGCCCGACAAAGGCCTTGGTTATGCGCTGGAGGTCGCCAAAGACGTCACAGTGCGGGTGTATTCCGTCTCGTTCAGCCTGGCCGTGCCCCAGCGGGAGCCGTGGGAGGCGAAAGACGCATGACCACGGCGATACGGCCGGAGAGCGCCGCTACTGTGCGCGACAGCTACAGAGAGACTGAGCTTGGCCTCCTGCCAGCCGAGTGGAAGCTGGTGCGGCTGGAGGAGGTCATAGAAGGAACGCAGACAAGAGATCCTCGGAAGAATGCCGACAAAGAGTTCCTTTATCTCGACGTCTCAAGCGTCTCCAACACGAGCCATCGGGTAGACAGTTGGCGTTCACTCTTTGGGCGAGAGGCACCCAGCCGGGCCCGAAAAGTCATCCGCGAGGGCGACACCGTATTCGCCACTGTGCGACCCTATCTGAAGAACATCGCTCTTGTTCCCGGCGATCTGGACAATCAGATCTGCTCGACAGGCTTTTGCGTTCTGCGTGCTAACCCAGCCGTGCTGCAGCCCAGATTCCTCTACTACTCGGTGCTCTCACGACGTTTCGTGGACAGGGTGGTGGAAAAGCAGAGTGGCTCTAGCTACCCTGCCGTCAGTGATGGCGCGGTCACCGAGGAGACCATCCCCCTCCCGCCCCTGCCCGAGCAGCGGGCCATCGCCGCGGTGCTGGGGACGGTGCAGGCGGCCATCGAGGCCACGGAGCGGGTCATCGCAGCGGCGCAGGAGCTCAAGCGCAGCCTGATGCGCCACCTGTTCACCTACGGCCCCATCCCCGTGGACCAAGCCAACCAGGTGCCGCTGCAGGAGACCGAGATCGGGCCGGTGCCGGCGCATTGGCAGGTGGTGGAGCTGGGGGAGGTGGTAACGCTTCAGAGAGGCAATGATCTTCCGAGAAAGCAGAGGAAACCCGGACCCTATCCTGTCATGGGATCCAATGGCGTGGTTGGTTTTCACGCAGAGTTCGTTAGCCGCGGTCCAGGCGTACTGGTGGGCAGGAGTGGTAGTGTGGGCGCTACCTCCTGGACAGACTCTCGCTTCTGGCCCCTCAACACTGCTTTGTGGGTAAGAGACTTCCACGGCAATGACCCAAAGTATACCTATTATCTGCTGGATTACGTCCATCTTGAGGACTATTCGGCTGGCGTTAGCGTGCCCACTCTAAACCGCAATCTGCTTCACCCAATCCGAATCGGAAGGCCGCCAGCCCGTGAGCAGCTCAACATCGCCCTAGCATTGACCGCAACCGACGCCCGGATCCAGGCGGAGCAAGGTAAGGCTCATGCACTGAACCAGTTGTACGGCTCAATGCTGCATCACCTGATGACGGGTAAGGTGCGGGTCAAGACCGCCGACATGTGAAGGAGGCCGAGGCATGGCACTGTGGATGGTGCGGGGTGGTAGGGAGGGCGAACGCGAAGAGATGGCCCTGGAGCAGAACCTGCTGCTCATCGGCTGGCCCGAGCTCGCCGACCTCTCGCGGTTCGGCTCGCGGGAAGCGTTGCTCGAACACTGTCTGGAGGTGTACACGGACCAGAAAAAGGCCACGGTGGTCAACTGGGTCGGGCAGCTGTGGCGGTTTACCGCCCAGATGGAGACGGAAGACCTGGTCTGTATGCCGCTAAAGGGGCGTGCAGCCATCGCTGCGGGGCGGATCGCTGGTCCCTACCGCTATGACCCCAGCAAGCCACCCGAATCGCGCCACACCCGTCCGGTCAAATGGCTCAACACCGAGGTGCCTCGTTCGGCCTTTGGGCAGGATCTGCTCTATTCGCTGGGCGCTATCGGCACGGTCTGTCAGATAAGCCGCAACGACGCCGAGGCCCGTGTCGAGGCCATCCTGCAGACGGGCAAGGACCCTGGGCTGCTGGTACCGCCAACAAAGGAGACCGGGACAGGCAATGGCGGCGAACCAGACGCGCCCATCAACCTAGAAGAGTACGCCCTCGACCTCATCGTCCAGCATATCGGCAACCGCTACAAAGAGCACGAACTAGCCCGCCTGGTGGGGGCGGTGCTGCGTGCCCAGGGCTACCTACCTCAGGTGTCGTCGCCAGGTCCGGATGGCGGTGTGGATATCATCGCTGGCCAGGGGCCTCTCGGCTTTGACCCGCCCCGCCTCTGTGTCCAGGTCAAGTCAGGCGGGGGGACCGTGGATATCAAGACCTACAATGAGTTCTACGGGGCGATGCACAACTTTGGCGCGGAGCAAGGCCTGCTGGTTTCGTGGTCGGGCTTTAAGCATACGGTCCACACCGAAGCCCGCAAAAAGTACTTTCGTGTTCGCTTGTGGGATGCAAACAACCTAGTCTCCGCCCTGCTACAGAACTATGAGCGCCTGCCCGAGGACATCCAGGCCGAGCTCCCGCTCAAGCGCATCTGGACGCTGGTGGTGGAAGAGGAGTAGGTTGACCCTATGGGCACTATCCGGCACGGCGCGCTGACCGAGCCGATCGCCGCCGCGCTGCGGAGCCTGGTCGAGGACCGACCGAACTGGCGTGTGTACAACGACCATACCGGCGCGAGCCGGCAGCGGCTCTGGGCGCATCTGGACGCGCAGCCCCATCGCTGGAACATCCTGAGCGGGGTGGATATCCTGTTGGGCGATGCCGAGAGCGGCATGGCGTTGCTGGTGCTAGAGATCGAGGAGACGGCCTGCTCCCCGAAAAAGCTTCTCGGCGACATTCTGGCGCTGGCCCTGGCCGAGCACGTCACCACCGAGAGCGATGACCGTCCCTACGCCATCACGCCAGAGACCGAGCTTTGGGTCTGCTACCCGGCGAATCCACGCGGGCACCAGCGCCCACGCAACCGGCGACTGCTGGCGCAGCTAAGCGAAGCGTGGGGGGCGGGGGCGCCGCTGCCGCGCATCCGCCTGGTGGAGGCGGATCATCCCGCTACGCTGGAGGACGCTGTGACGACGGCGCTGGAGGAGTGGGCCGGAGTCACTAGGTAGGCGTCGGTCGCCACGTGTGCGGGCTACCGCCAAGGAGAGCGTTGCCATGGCCAAGCTGAGCGAGGGCAAGACCGTCCGAGAACCCCTGCTGCGCTATGCGGAGGAGGCCGGTTGGACGCGCCTGGAGCCCTACGACGCCGCCACGCTGCGCCATGGCGAAGGGGGCCTGCTGCTGCACCGGGTCTTCTTGGAGCAGGTCCAGCGCCTCAACCCCGGCGTGGTGGACCTGCCCCGCGCCGAGGCGTTGGCGCGCCAACTGAGCGCCGTGCCGCCCAACATCGAGGGCAACCTGCAGGCCTGGGAATACCTGCGCGGCCTGCGCACCGTCTACCTGCCCGAGGAGCGCCGAGAGCGCAACGTGTGCCTGTTGGATCCCGAGCACGTGGCCGCCAACCGCTTTCACGTCACCGAGGAGCTGGCCTATGACAACGGCGTGCACCGGCTGCGCGCCGACGTGGTCTTTTTCGTCAACGGCGTGCCGGTGCTGGTGGTAGAAGCCAAGAGCCCGACGCTGGAAAACGCCATGGACGAGGCCATGAAGCAGTTGGCGCGCTACCATCGGGAGGGTCCCGAGCTGATGTCGCTGCTGCAGTTGCAGGCCCTCACCAACCTGCAGGCCTTTCGCTACGGCGCCACCTGGGTGTTCTCGCTCAAGTACATGTTCGACTGGCAGGCCGAGCAGGCTGGCGACTTTGAGACGCGGGTCAAGCACTTTATCGCGCCCAGTCGGGTGTTGCGCGTGCTAACCGAGTTCATCCTCTTTACCCGCAAGGACGACGAGCTCAGCAAGGTGGTGCTGCGTCCCCACCAGATGCGCGCCGCGGAGCGGGTGCTGGGGCGAGCCCGCGACCCGCAGCGGCAGCGGGGGTTGGTGTGGCACACGCAGGGCTCGGGCAAGACCTACACCATGATGACGGTCGCCAAGCATCTCATCGAGGACCCGTCGCTGGGCAACCCCACCGTGCTGATGCTGGTGGACCGCAACGAGCTGGAGGCGCAGCTCTTTGGCAACCTGGAGGCGGCGCGATTCGGGCAGATCGTCCTGGCCCGCCGAAAGGACCATCTGCGCTACCTGCTGGCCAGCGATCAGCGGGGCCTCATCGTCTCCATGATCCACAAGTTCGACGACATCGCCGCCGACATCAACACGCGGCGCAACATCTATGTGCTGGTGGACGAGGCCCATCGCACCACCGGTGGCGACTTGGGCAACTATCTGATGGGGGCGCTGCCCAACGCGACCTACATCGGCTTTACCGGCACTCCCATCGACCGCACCGCCTACGGGCAGGGCACGTTCAAGGTGTTCGGGCGCGACGATGAGAAGGGGTACCTGGACAAGTACTCGATCGCCGAGTCGATCCGCGATGGCACGACGGTGCCGCTGCACTATCAACTGGCGCCCAGCGACATGCGCGTGGACCGCGAGACGCTGGATCGCGAGTTCCTCGACCTGGTCGAGGCCGAGGGCATGAGCGACCCGGAAGAGCTGACCAAGGTGCTCGACCGCGCCGTGACCCTCACCAACATGCTCAAGAACAGGGAGCGGGTGGAGCGGGTGGCGGCGCACATCGCCGAGCACTTTTGCAGCACGGTGCAGCCTATGGGCTACAAGGCCTTTGTGGTGACGGTGGACCGCGAGGCCTGCGCCCTCTGCAAACAGGCCCTGGACCGGCACCTCCCGCCTGAGACGTCGGTGGTGGTGTACAGCCCCGCACAGAACGATTCGCCGCTGCTGGCGCAGTATCACCTCTCGTCAGAAAAGGAAAAGGCGGTGCGGCGGGCCTATGTGCGGCCCGATGTAGAGCCCAGCATCCTCATCGTCACCGACAAGCTGCTGACGGGCTTTGACGCGCCCATCCTCTACTGCATGTACCTCGACAAGCCGATGCGCGATCACGTGCTGCTGCAGGCCATCGCCCGCGTCAACCGCCCGTATGAGGACGAGTCGCGCCGCAAGACGGCGGGGCTGATCTATGACTTTGTGGGCATCTTTCAGAACCTGGAAAAGGCGCTGGCCTTTGATTCCCGCGACGTCGAGGGCGTCGTGGAGGGCTTGGAGGTGCTGCAGGCGCGTTTTGCCGAGCTGGTGGCGCGTGGCCGGAAAGAGTACCTGGTTATCTGGGCGCGTCTGCACGGTGACAAGGCGGCGGAGGCGGCCCTGGAGCACTTTCGCGACGAGGAGGTGCGCTCCGAGTTCCTGCGCTACTATGAGGAGCTGCAAGACATCTACGAGATTCTGTCGCCTGACCCGTATGTGCGGCCGTACCTGGACGCCTATGAAGAGCTGACCCAGCTCTACAAGCTGGTGCGGTCAGCTTACGAGCAACCCGGACCAGTGAACCGCGAGTTCCTGCGCAAGACGGCGCGCCTGGTGCAGGAGCACACCCGAGCCACGGCCATTCTGGATCCCACGACCTTGACGCGGCTGGATGGGGACACGCTGGAGCGCCTGGTCGGAGAAGAGACCTCTGACACGGTCAAGGTGTTCAACCTGGTGAAGGCGATTGCCGCGCTGGTGCGGCAGCAGGGGGCGGAGCAACCGTATCTCATCCCCATTGGGGAGAGGGCGGAGGCCATCGCCAGGGCCTTTGAGGAGCGGCTGTACTCGGCGCAGGAGGCGGTCAAGGAGCTGGAGCGCGTGGTGGCCGAGTATCGGCAGGCGTTGGAGCGGCGGCAGGAGAGCGACCTGTCGCGGGAGGGCTTTGGCGTCTACTGGCTGCTGCAGGGCGAGGACCTGCCTGAGGCGGAGCGGGTGGCTTGGGACGTGGAGCCGGCCTTTGCGGCGTACCCTCATTGGTCCCGCGATAGCAGGCAGGAGCAGGAGGTGCGGCTGTCGCTGTACAAGTCGCTCCAAGATACCTCCGCCAAGGGCAGGATGGTGAGCGTGGTGGAGCGCATCCTGAACGTGCTGCGGAAAGCGGCATCATGAGCGATCAAGTGCGGGAGGATTGGGCTGCGCTGGAGGACACGGTGCCGGCGGAGGTGTTCCGGGCCGAGGTGGCCGCTTGGGCGCGGCGGCTGGAGGTGGAGCCGCAGCGCGTGGTCATCCGGCAGATGACGACCAAGTGGGGGAGCTGCTCCACCAAGGGCACGCTGACATTCAACGAGGAGCTGCTCACCCAGCCGGCAGCGCTGCGTCGCCGAGTGATTGTGGAGGAGCTGCTTCACCTGAAGGTGGCCAACCACGGCAAGCTGTTCAAGGCGCTGCTGAGGAGCTACCTGGAGGAGGGGGAGTAACCCCGAGTGTGGGGCGGGATCGGCCTAGTCGTAACCTAGAGCCTGTGAGGCATAGCTCCACAGCGCCGTCTCCACGTCGGCGCACAGCCATTCCCCTTCGCGACGTAGCCCGCGCTCCACAAAGCCGCTGGGATGGGGGCAGGCTATGCCGGCAGCGTTCAGCGTTCCGGCGATCTCCTTCAGGATCAAAATCCACGTGGCGAACTCTGATGGCCAGTATCGCTGGACGGCTGGGATGAACCAGCCATAGCCATAGTCGCGAACGTATAGCTTGAGCCAGGCCTGATCCGTCGCATCCGGATCCCCTTCGCCAAAGACGCGTACTAGGCGTGTGTCGATGGCGCCGTATTCAGCGGGCAAGGAAAAGTGGAGCACTTTGGACACGTATGTGGGTCCAAGCCCCTTTGTCTGTGCCTGAAGGATCTCCAGCGGCCTGAGAGGATCGTTCTTGACACTGACGCTGACCGTGCCATCTGGCGCGTAGAGTCCAAGCTCCAGGACTTCTGGGCACGTGACCCTTTTGACGTTTCGCAGTCGCCCCCACTCTGCGACAGCGCGAAGGTGGGCAAGGCCGAGGCAGTTGTCCTTGGCTGCGTGGCTGAGCGTTGTCTCTAGGTGGAGGAGATACGGAAACCCAGATTCCCACGCATCGAGGCTCCAGCGGTACGACTTGTAGAGGTCGGCCATTTGGTGGCGCTGGATAAAGCTCTGAATCGAGCTGACCAGATCCTTGGCGAGTGGAGAGCTCTGGGCCATAGGGAACCTCCTTCACGGCCTACGCAGGGACGTAGGCTGGGCTGCCGCCACAGTATAGGTGGCAGCCCAGAGCACCGTCAACCTGCGACGCCTTCGTAGTTGCTCTTGACCCTGCACCAAGCGCGTGATAGGCTGCAGTCAGTCAGATGCCTCGGCGGTGCGCGAACACCCCGAGGCGTGGCCCAGGTGCAAGTGACACCATAGGCAAGGGGATGATACAGAACCCCGCTCAAGGTGGCAAGCATCGAGGGCGGGGTTCATCTTCTTACCATAGGGCACCGGCGCTGGCTGGCAAGGAGATCGGTCGACGGTTGCCATACTCGTCGTGCTTGCCCTCCCAGATCAGCTCGGTCTTGATCTGCGAGAGGGGGTGGGGGTTATCGGGTCCCCAGGTGGGGGTGGCTTTGGGGTCGGGCATGGGTCCTCCTCACATGGCAACAGCCGGCCACCGTGGCTATCGTATCTCGATGTGCAGTTGGCAATGGTCACTCGGCCCCCAGTCGGCGGGCTCGTTCAGCGCGCACACGTGTACCCGCGGCACCAGCTCTGACGACGCGAAAACAAAGTCGAGCTGACGCGTGGCCTCTGCCGGGCTTGTCCGTATGGTGTGATACGTCGGGACGTTGTCACTGCTCAGAGGCAGTTCCGTGGGCCAAGGCTCCGCTCTGCGCCCATTCGGGGCTTGAGGCCCCACAAAGGGCAGGCCCAGGGCTTCCATGCGTTGGAATATGGTCTGGTATCTGGCGGCCCAGTAAGCGTTGCCACCCTCGCCGTACCCGTGAAGAATGTTGAGATCGCCAGCGGCGACAACCCGATGCCCAGTCTGCTGGCCCAAGAACACGCTCAAGTCCGAGATCAGCCGGTGGGCAGAAGCATCCGCATAGATCCACCCGCTGCCGGTCATCCGATGAGGCCTCTCCCACATGGCATACAGCGACATGACCACGTAGCGATCCCCATCCGGCGCCACCACGGTGGCCGCGGCCAAAGACCCAGCCCGACTTGCCGCCAGCTCGCCGGGTGCTGCATCATCGATGGGACGGGGCCTCAGCCACTCGACTTGGACGCGCCGACTGAGCTGCACGACGGCGGTACGCCAGGGACGCTGTGCATTCGCCCCTCCCGTGTACCAGGGCTCGGCGTCCACCTCGATCCTCGCCGCCACGTCGGCTGGTGGCGCCGTGGCCTCCTGCAAGAGCGCCACATCCGCATCCGAGTCTAGCAGGCGCCGCCAAGCCTCGTCCCGCCGCGCAATGTTCCAGCAGATCAGCTTCATTGGCCGAGACGCAGACAGAACGGGGCAGAGATGGACACGGCGTCCTTTCTATCGACAGCGCGGCCAGCGTCGCACAGGCGGCGAACACCCGGCCGCCACGTGTGAGCGGGGCTGCGGGTCCGATCGCAACCCGCATGCCGCCAGCGAAGGGCTCTGATCCTACGGCTCCTTTGCCGCCATCGTAGCCGGTCTAGGAGCGTTTGGCAAGGGCTAGAAGCGGCGAGTCGGTGCAGCAGGGGGATGCTGGGCATGACCATGAGAACGGCCAGGAACGCGGCGTGCCGAAACTGCCCAGTGGGCACTGTCGCCGCCGCGCCTCTGCCTTGACAGCGTGTGGTATACTCGGGGCATGACGGTGCCTCGGCGGTGCGCAAACACCCCGAGGCGTGGCCCAGGTGCTAGTGACACCTTAGGCGAGGGGATGATACAGAACCCCGCTCAAGGTGGCAAGCACCCAGGGCGGGGTTCATCTTCTTACCATAGGGCACCGGCGCTGGCTGATGTTGTACAACACTCTGACAGCAACTTGA
>Ga0334889_1002308_pt1 | contig 21854 bp, 19 predicted proteins | sample GraSluR1_MG_2_FD_207222 | JGI IMG/M metagenome (GOLD analysis project Ga0334889, IMG submission 207222) | Sludge microbial communities from methane-producing bioreactor in Wageningen University, Netherlands - Granular Sludge_8_08-R1 | ecosystem: Engineered > Bioreactor > Anaerobic > Unclassified... | reverse complement strand
CGATCCACGGCCGGCCACCCTTGGGATGCCGCCGTGCCCGCGGCAGCAGCGGCTCGATTCGCGCCCACATCGCGTCCGGCATGCGCCATTCGCGCGCCACTCCGTTGTCGTCCATCCCTGGACCTCCTCGCTCAATCGGCAAACCCTTGCCATGGCGGGGATTATACCTTCAGGAACGGTTATGGGATAGGCTCTAAGACACAATCAACGCATCTGCTCTAGTCGCTTCTTAATAACTCTTCTGACCCGTTTAGGAAGCACTCGGCCAGCAGTAGTGACAAATAATGATTTCGTGGTATAAGTGGTGTCCAGGTTCTCCATGGCTTCTAAGGCGTTGGCGTCGTCACGAAACTCGGTAAAGCACTCTAGTAGCAGTGGTTTATCCAGCATGCTAGCTGCCGTAAACTCTCGCGCCGCTAGCTTAAACTCGTCCTTACTTCTCGCACACAGGTATTTAAACCCCAAGGCCTGTGCGATATTCTTGACAAGTGTTGCAGACTTGTTACCGTAGTGACCCGCTGCCGCTATGTAGTCATCGGCTTGTTCTCCAAATTGAGATGCAGAATGCCGAATCAACTTGAATTCCCCGCCGCCTCCATTGTTGATTAAAACGATACGCACGTTCTTGCTGAGATGACGATTGCCAAGCACATTCAAATCGTAGAAAAACGCCAAATCACCGAATACTCCAAAGTACAACCTGTCTGTTCTGCCTAATGACGCGCCTATGAGCGTCGACACACAGCCGTCAATACCGAATCCGCCGACATTTGATGCTGCCTGTACGCTTGCCTCCACTTCACAACAATTCCAGAAGCGCACGCTATTCTGTATGCCCAAGTGAATGGCCGCGTTGGGAGGCAGTGCGCGCGATAACTCCTGAGCAATCCATGCGTTTGAAAACGGAAGGTCGGGAACCAAGCCAGCAATGCGCTCTGCATATTCTCGCCAGGCGACCAAGAAGCCGTTCTCATGTGGCGTTGCGTTCTCCGAAACGCTTCGAAAAAAGTCCTGCTCGCGCATTTCAAAGACATATTGCAGCCGTTTGAATCTATCGCGCACTTCACCATCTTCACTGACTCTCCACACCTTAGCTCTCGACGAGCGCAACAACTCTTGGGTTTCGACATCGGCCGATACTTCGCCCAGGTCAATAATCAGATCGGGCTTCAATATAGCACAATGTGGCCTCTTTAAGATTGCCTGATGGCACGCTAATGGGCTCAACACTCTGCCAGCCCCCCGATAGGAGCCAGTGTGGTCACAAAGCACCACGGCGTTGTGAGTGGCGACGAACTGCTCGATCGCCTCCGTCTCTGTATTACTAAAGGGTTTATGGGAGCCGATGAACACAACGACCTTGACAGAGGCGTCAATTGTTGGGATTGGGTCGGGATACCCAATCCGACGAATAACACGGACGGCCGGGAGCTCCCGGGTGTAGTATGTCCCAGCGAAGGATGTAACGAGATTAATATGAACAGGTCCGCCGCCTGAGCGTCTGGCCTCCAAAAGCGCCTTGTTGACTTTGACCTCACAGTCCCAACGGTCGTTCTTGTCCTTAATGGGCGGAAGCGCGACGCTTATTCGAGCAACGTCTTTTGGAATGACGCTTCTATCTATGCACTGTGGAAGAAGGTGACCAACCTCGACCAGCGATGGTCCGGATGTTATGGCAACAACGGGAAGCTTGCGATACCAGGCTTCCGTGAGCCCGGGCAGGTAGTTGCGGCTGGCGGTGGCACCCGTACAACTCAAAACAACGGGCTCACCAGACTCATACGACAAACCACAAGCCATGTACGCCGCAGAACGTTCATCGGCCGAGGAGTACACTTCAAAATGCGGATCATGTGGCAAGCTGCCTGTGAGCGGCATGTTGGTGGTTCCTGGACTTGCAATCACCTTGCGGATACCATGCGCTTTCAGAAGTGCAATTACAATCTGGGCATTCTCTTCGTCCGTGTAATAATGCTTCATATGCGTGTACCTGTCGTCAAGAAACACCGCTCGTGGCCCATTGGAAGGAATGCACAAGTGGGGCGCTGCTGTGAGCGCGGGCCACACGGGGCGGAGCGCCTCAATCGGTCAGAGCCTACGTCGCCTGCAAGCAGCATCGGCGGCCCCACCGGGAGCAGAGTAGGGTTAGATTCGAAGGGTTAGCGCTCATACAGGCGGGGCAACGCAGCGCGGACCAGCGAGCACACGCGCTTTAATGGGGGGTACCTCTCTATGAAGTATTTGATGCGCGTCCCAACAGGGTGGCCAGCAAGTGGCAAACGGGTTCCCGTAGCCCGGTCCATGCGCGCATTTAGGCCAAGAGCAGAGGAGTGGAAGCAGGGGCATTGTCGAAAGTTCTGCAGTTCCATTGGCAGACCAATGCTCAAGGGCATTAGATTGGCTTGGTGCATTCGGGCTATTGCGAGAACCTTGGAGTTATCCATAACCCGGTCGAATAGGCGGTCGTACTTGATTTGATACGCTCCGCCAACGAGGCGTATATAGTCGTCCAAGGCGATGTCCCTGATCTGCAGTTGGAGTGCCTGTTGATAGTAGGCGGCCACCTGCGCCCATGAATGATGTTCGGCGGTCACAACATTGTAATCCTCTGCGAAGGCAAACTCGTTAAGTACAAGGCGAGCAATCATCTTCGCGACGTCACCGGCCCATGTCATGGTCGTCTGTCTCGCGAGAATCTCACGCGCCATGACGATCGGGAGGCCGTGTAGCGCGCGATAGCAAACGGTGTTGGCCTCGAGGGTTCCGAGCTGAAAGCGGGTGCGGGAGTAGGTGATGCAGGGCCGCAGGATTGTCCAGTGTGTCCTGCCACAGGCGCGCAACATGTCCTCTTGCCGTGCTTTGGCAAGGGCGTATTCATCGGTGGCCAGATATGCTGTGTCGCTGCAAACATCGAGAAGCCGCGGCGATCGCTCTGTTAGTGCGGCTGGCGAACTGTCGGCAAAGACACGATACGAGGAGAGAAAGCAATAGTGTCCGGTCCCGTCTAACAACTGCTTGGAGCGAGCCGCGAAGGCAGAGGTACCGTAGGACATGAAGTCCACGACGGCATCTGGCTTGACCGCGGACAGGACGGAACGAATCGCTGCCCGATCCATGCCATCTGCGGTGATATATCGGAGGCGGGGATGGGCGGACGCGCGAACGGAACGCGTCGTAACGAAAACGCGAAAGTCAGCCGCGAGCAACTCCGGGACGAGATAAAGTCCAATGGCCCCCGTCCCGCCGAGAAGAAGGACGTTCGTGTCTGTCATACACCAACTGTTCTTTGGACATAGTGGAGCGAGGCCGGCGGCGGTGGCGTTCGGAGGGCCGGTCGGGGCAGGCCGAGCGCATCGTGAAGGCCGGCGCGAATCCTGTGCAGGCAGCTTGTGGACGGTTCAGACGCGCCGCGCTTCGAAGGGTGAATCGCGAACGGAGAAGCGTGCGCAGGGGGTGGTGATTCGCTGTGGCCGGGTGGGGAGCCGGAGTTGGCCGGTACGGTTGCCGGACATTGGCGCGGGAGGACGCATGCATGGACGGCGGCCGCATTCGAGAGTGTGGACGACCTCGGTCTCGTCGGGGCTGACGTCCGTGCCGGCGTCATGGACCATATGGATGCGGACCGGGTCGATATACGCGCAGGCGCCACAGCCGCAGCAGAGGTGCCGCTTGGCCACGTCGCGAACCGTTGACAGCGGAAGGCCGGCTTGGCGGTCAGAGGAGGTAATCTCATGTTCGCGAAACGCCCAAGCGGATGAGCACGCCCCCGGCGCGCGATCTTGCGCGAGACGCGGCGCGGTGCAGCTCGGCTCTTAACGAAGGGGCGGCCAGGACGAGCGCGCCGCAATACAGCGCAATCAGGGCGGCGGTCAGGCCGATGGTGCTTGGGGCCGGTGGTGCGAGCCCGCCCGCCTGCAACAGGCCGGCTGCGCCGAGCGCCGCTGCCACGATGGAGAGGGGAACAAGGGTCGCCGACACGGGTACGGCGTGGCGGCGGCACAAGCGCACCGCACTGGCCAGCAGCGCGGCGTACTCGCCGACCACGGCGGCCAAGGCAATCGTGACGAGCGGGTAGCGCAGCGCGGCGGCTGCAATCGCGAGAGTAACACCACTGCTGCGCAATACGTTGGCGAAGAGGGCGTTCTTGGTATCCGCCCGGGCCATCGCGGCGGTCGTCGGTGGGTGGCGGAGGAACCAGAGGAGACGGGCGACGATTAGCCAGGCGAACACGCTGCCGGCAGCGGCGTACTGCGGCCCGTACACTCGTTCCAGTAGCCACGGGGCACTCAATAGCAGTGGGATGCCCACGACGCCGGCCGCGAGGGCGTGGACCGCGTTGCACAACCGCACACGACGCTCGAACGCGGCGGGCTGGTCCTGGACTGCCGCCAGCAGCGGCAGCGCGATGGGGCTGAACACGCTAACCAGAAGCTGGAATGGTGCGCTGGCCAGCACGAACGCCATGGCGTAGATGCCAAGATCATGCGTACTGAACGCCGTGCCGACGATGAGGCGGTCGCCCTGCATTATGGCGAACAGGAGCAAGCCGTTGGCGAGCAGCGGCCAGCCGAAGGCCAGCAGCCGGCGCAAATGCGGGCCGCTCCAGGCCCAGCGATAGCGCCGCTCGGCGAGAAGATAGCTGCCGACCGTCCGGATGGCCTCGCGCAGGAGCTCCAGAACGAGGACCGCCGAGTAATCGCCGCGCCAGCGGCAGAGCGGGTAGGCCAACGCCAGGGCAACGACCTGCGCGACCAGCTCGATGTTGACGCCCGGACCGTAGCGCAAGCGGCGGTGAAAACGCCGGACATCCAGATGACAGAGCCCGCGCAGGAGTGGCACCAGCGCGATGCACTGGAAGGCCCACAGTGCCTGTGGAGTCTTGAACAAGTGGGCGACCGGCCAGGCCAGGCCAAAGAGCAGCAGGCTGTTGAGCAGGCCGCGGCCGAATTCCCACAGGTGCAGCGTGTCCTGGAAACGGGGCTCGTCGCCGTCCTTGGCCTGGATCAGCAGCCGGTCGGACGCTAAGTCGCTGATCATCTGCAACAAGGCGACCGTAATCCAGAAGGTCGCTCCGATACCGACGTCGGCCGGCGTCAGCAGGCGGGCGACGATGATGTTGCGGGCGAAGCTGCACAGTTCACCCAGCGCGCGCCCGGCGGCCAAGGCCAGTGCACCCTTGAATACCTGCCGGCGCAGGCTCACGAGCGGACTCCGGCTGGTAGCACCGGCACGCCTGCCACTGTCAGCACGCTCAAGGTTTGGAACGGCGCGGACGCTTGGGCGCGGACGGCGGCCGTGTGGCCGCGGAGCGTCGCGGCTGCGGCGCCGCGGGCCGACCAAACCGCGACGAGGCCACCTACCACGGCGGCGGTGTCGAATCTGCGCGGGTCAACGACACAATCCCCCACACCGCAGGTCTCGAAAACGCCCTGGGTCTTGACGCTGTAGGCGATCGCGGCGGTCGGGACGCCGGTGGAGAGCCCGGCGATGCAGGCGTGCATGCGCGTGCCGCAGAACCAGTCGCAATGGGCAATCAGCCACTTCGCCTCGGACGGATGGTCGTACAGCGGCGGGACCACGGCCAGACGCTCCGCCGCCGCGGCCCGCACGCGTGAATCCGAATCCTCGCACAAGGCGGCCACGACGGCGTCGTTGGCCGCCGGGTCGGATTCGTAATGCCCTGGCGGTGTCAGGACGTGCGGAATCAGCAGGATGTTCGCGTCGGTCTCTAGCAACAGACGCCGCAGGGAGCCCAGCACAACGGCGCGGTAGTCAGCCTTGAACCCGTAGCGGTTACGCATGGCGTCGGGGTCGTGCCAGATCAGGCCAGAAACGTTGAAGCCCACCAGCACAGGCGTGGGAAGGTGGGAACGTGGGAACGTGGGAACGGGCGGCTCTGCCGGCGCGGGGACGTGGGCACGTGGGAGCGTGGGAACGGCAACACCCTCCCCCAACCCCTCCCTGGGAGGGAGGGCAGTGGCGGTGACCGACTGGAAGTCGGTCCCCCGCGAGGCCAGCCAAGTGGCAATGGGCTCGGGGAGCGGGGCGCGCGGGGCGCGGGCTTCCAGGGCGAAGGCCACATCAACGCCGCTACGGTGGCGGTCGCGGTCAAAGGCGTCGCCGAGCAACTCCTTGAGCGTCGCGAAGCTGCGCTCGTCGCGGGACCAGGCCATCGCTGCCCGGCGAACGATGTCGGCCGCGACCTCAAGATGCCGCGGATCCCGGTACGGGCCGTACGTCTGCGGCAGCAGAATCAGGGGCTTGCCGAGCCCGAGCACGAAGCGCTTGAAAGCGCTGCCCGCGCGGAAGCGCCGCGGGCCGTACATATCGGTGAAGCTGTCGCCGCCCGTGATATCGAGCACCGCGTCGGCGTCGAGCAGCCGGCGCACCGCCGGATTGCCCAGGCCGCCCAGCCAGCTCGACCCGCGGATGTTCCAGTAGCTGCGGCGCTGCCAGACACGCCGCGTGCCCGTGGCACCGCAACGCCAGTACCGGAACGAGCGGCCGGCAAACTCGGTCTCCGCCGGCCGCAGGCCGTGACCACCGTCGAACACGGTGAAGTCGGCGTCGGGATAGCAGCCGAAGATGCCGCCCAGCACGCCGTAGCACAGCGCCGACACGCCCAGATTGCCCGTATCGGGCGAGGCGCCGCACAAACACAGGCGCAAGGGTCGGTTCGTGCTCAATCCACGCCTCCCGTTGCGGGCCGGGCCGGACCGGCCCCTTCCGGCAGCAACGGCAGGATCGCGCTGGCGGAGTCGGCCGCAAATTCGCGCAGCGTGCGCGCCGTCGCGTCCGGCGTCGTCCGCACCATGCCGGTGACCTGCACCTGGGCGACGTAGCGGGTCGCGTCGCGGCCGCGGTTCGGGTCGCGCCAGCTCAGCCCCCAGAAGCTGTGCTCGTCGATCGTCGGCACGCCGTTCAGGACGTAGTAGTTCAGTACCATCACCCGCTGCTCGGGAACGCCGGGGCTCAGGAAGGCGTGCAGCCGCACCGGCAGACCGCTTGGCAAGGCTGGCGCCGCCGGCGTGGGAGCGTGGTCAGTCGGGACCGTTGTCAGACCCTCCCCCACGCCTGACCTTTCCGCGACAACTGGATGGCAGTGCGCCGACGCCGCGAGCGGTAACTGGCCATCCTCCATGCTCAGCGGTGTCCAGCCGGCACTGGGGTAACACACGCTGGGGCGGTGTCGCAGCATCGTCCGCGGGCGGGCCGTATAGCCGATGTACAGGCCCACGACCGCACCCGTTTCCACGTGGCGGTAGCTGCGGCTGACGTAATCGTCATTGCCGGCGATGCGCAGGACCGCCTCGCGGATCGGTACGTCTTCGCCCAGCCAAGGCCCGATAACCAGGGGCAGCGTCGCCAGCGGCGGGTCCAGGCGGATGGGGTTCGCCAGTTCGGCACCAACGTATGCCGCCAAGGCGCGATAGCTGACGCCGCCGGCCAGCAGCAGCACGGCAGCTGCGACGACACCCAGATACGGGCGGACGCCCGCAGGCCGGCCGGTTGAACAAGCTGTGACGTTCTGGTGCATGGACGTTGTCAAGACGTGGCGCGCTGGGCGTGGGCCCGGCACACATCATCCATCGGCGCAAGAAACGCCAGGAACCTGAGCAGCGCCAGTGAGAGCACAATCGCCAGCGGCATCATCGCCAAGCCGGCCGAGTCGTGGAACTTCTCGCTGAGGTCGGGGTTCTGGGCGTAGTAGACGAACACCGCCGTCGCGGCACTGCGGACGGTATTGCACAGCACCGCAATGGGAATGCTGGAGGCGACCAGCAGGGCCTTCTGCCACGCCGGCCGGTGGATCACAAACGCCAGCACCGCCGAGACGAAGATGAACGCGGTCAGCATCCGCAGGCCGCTGCAAGCTTCGGTCACGCCGACCGTCGTCTGGGCGTCCAGCCGCAGGATGTGGCCCTCGCGGACCACGAAGAAGCCCAGCAGCTCGAGCGTGATGGCGGCGAGGTGCGTGGCCAGATGCTGAAGCGGCAAGGCGATCGCCTCGTGGAGCCGAGCCGGCAGCGGCAGCATGAGCAGCAGAAACGCCAGGACCCAGCGCAGTCGCCAGAAGACCGGCCGGCCGGCCGCCAGCAGCACAACGCCCGCGATTGATGCCACGAGCGCCAGGCGCTCGATCGAGCCGAAGCCGTAATACACGCCGCCCAGACGCAGCAGTTCCGCCAGAGCCAGCAGCCCCAACCCCCACGGACTGGGGCGCGCCACCCGCGCGCGCAAGTGCGCCCGCTCGCGCCAGACGAGGTAGATCGCGACTAGCGGCACAAGCTGGCCGGCGGAATAGTCGTCGTTGCGGCTCCAGAAGCCGCGCAGCTCAACCAGCGTGGCCCAGTGGCTCCAGAAAAGGCACGCGGCGAGACCAAGGACGCACAGCAGCCAGGCGTGTCGGCGAACAAAGGTGTCCGCGGGCACGGACGGCCGCGCGCCAGCCGCACTCGGCGGTCGCGGAGCACGGGTACTGCCGCGCGACCGGGGTTGGGTGGTGGTTCTCGTCATGTGCCGGAGCCCACTAGATCCGATCCCAGAATTCCTGTCCGGGTTGGCGAGCGTTGGCGTCGCGCCGGCCGTGGTGCGGCGGATGGCCCAAGACATGCGCGCCCTCCGACGCTCCACCGGCACCACTGGGCGCCGGCGGCCGGGCCCGGTCCGGGGGCTGTTCGACTGCCGCCGCGTCGCCGCCGGCCGGTTGTGGCCGGGCCAGCAAGTATTCCCGCAGCATTGCGCGCCACGCACGACACGGTGGCACGCCCAGGGCGGCCAGCCGCTCGCTCCGCAAGGCCGACAGCGCGGGACGCAGCGCCTGCACCGGGTACTCCGCGGTCGCCACCGGCTGCAAATCGACGTCAAGCCCGCCAACGGCGAAGATCTCGCGGGCGAACTCGAACCAAGTGCAATCGTCCGCGGCCGCCACGTGTACGATGCCCTCCGCATTGCACTGCAGCAGCGCAACCAGCCGGTCGGCCAACTCGACGGTGCTGGTCGGGCTGAGTCGCTGGTCAGCGACCACGCGAATCGGCCGTTGCGAAGCCGCCAACCGCAGCATCGTTTCCACGAAGTTACCGCCCTTGCCGCGCGCGCCGGCGTGGCCATACAGCCCGGACGTGCGGACCACCAGGCTCCGCGGCTGATAGGCCAGCGTCAAGTGCTCGCCCGCGAGCTTGCTGGCACCATAGACGTTCAGTGGCATGGGACGGTCCGACTCCGTGTAAGGCCGCCTCCGCTGGCCGTCGCCGCCGAACACGTAGTCGGTGCTGATGTAGATGACGCGGGCCCCCACTTCCGCGGCGGCCTGGGCCACGTGCATGGCGCCGTGCGCGTTGACGGCAAACGCCTCGCCGGGCTCCAGTTCGCAACGATCGACATTCGTCTGCGCAGCGCAGTTGATGACCCAGTCGGGACGTTCGCGGGCGAGCACGGCCCGGACCTGATCCGCCCGGCCAACATCGAAAGCGGGCAAGTCCACGCCGACCGTGTCCACGGGCAACACCCGCCGCAGGTCGGTGCCTAGCTGCCCCTGCGCTCCAATGATGAGTACGCGCATCTTATCAGACGGGAGCATTCACGCCGCCCGCCCCGTACTGGCGTTCGTAGTATTGGCGGTATTCGCCCGACTTGATCGCCCGCCACCAGGGCTCGTGCTCGATGTACCAGCGGACGGTGTCGCCCAGGCCGGCGGCGAAGTCGACGCGCGGCTGCCAGCCGAGCTCCCGCCGGAGCTTGCCCGAGTCGATCGCGTAGCGCCGATCGTGCGCCGGCCGATCCTTGACCGGACGAATCAGCGACTCATCCTTGCCAAGGGCGTGCAGAATCGCATAGGTCAGCGCGCGGTTCGTCAGCTCGTTGTCGGCGCCGATGTTGTACACCTCGCCCGGCACGCCCGCTTCGAGCACGCGCAGCAGCGCGTCGCAATGATCCTGCACGTGAATCCAGTCGCGGATATTCAGGCCGTCGCCGTACAGCGGGACCGGCTGGTCTTCCAGCAGGTTGGTCACGAACAGCGGGATGACCTTCTCCGGGAACTGGTAGGGACCGTAGTTGTTCGAGCAGCGCGTCACCAGCGCCGACAACCCGTGCGTCACGTGATAGGCGCGCACGAGCAGGTCGGCCGCCGCCTTCGACGCGCTGTACGGGCTGTTGGGCGCCAGGGGCGAGTGCTCAGTGAACCGACCCTCCTGCCCCAGCGACCCGTATACCTCGTCCGTGGATACCTGGACGAAGCGGTGCAGGTCCGACCGGCGCGCCCGGTCCAGCAACACCTGCGTGCCCAGCACGTTCGTGCGCACGAACTCCGCCGCCCCGACAATGCTCCGATCCACGTGGCTCTCAGCCGCGAAGTTGATGACGGCCCACGGCCGCGGGTCGAAAGCCGCGGCGACCGCGTCCGCGTCGCAGATGTCAGCGTGAATGAACTCGAAGCGGCCAGTGGCCTCCAATCCGGCGAGGTTGGCGAGGTTGCCGGCGTACGTCAGCGCATCGTAGGCGACGATTGTCCAGTCCGGCCGCACGTCGAGCACGCGCCGGACGAAGTTGGTGCCGATGAAGCCCGCGGCACCCGTGACCAGGAGTCGTTTCATGGCGGTCTTGTCCTATCGTGCCGCCGCGGGCTCGCAGGCGCGGCGCGGCTCGTGGTTGGCCCCGCCCTCGGCCACCAGGTTCGTGGCGCGCAGCAGCGATTCGAACGTGCCCGCGTCGGTCCACCAGCCGTCGAGGATCTCGTGCTCCAACGTGCCCTGGTCCAGGTAGAAGTTGTTGACGTCGGTAATCTCCAGCTCGCCGCGCGCCGACGGCTGCAAGCCGCGGATAAACTGGAAGACCTGCTCGTCATACATGTAGATGCCGATCACGGCGTAGTTGCTGGGCGGGTCGGGCGGCTTCTCGATGATCCGTATGATCCGGTCGCCGTCAAACGCCGGCACGCCGAAGCGCTCGGGATCCGGCACCTCCTTGAGATATACGCGCGCGCCGTGCGGCTGGCTGAAGAAGTTGGCGACGCCGGCCCGTATGTTCTTCTCGATGATGTTGTCGCCGAGAATGACCACGATCTTGTCGCCGTCGGCGAAATCCTCGGCCAGGCGCAGGGCATCGGCGATGCCGCCCTCGCCTTCCTGGTAGGTGTAGTGCAGCTCCTTGAGACCCAGCTCCTTGCCGTTGCCGAGCAGCCGCAGGAAGTCGCCCGCGTCGTTCCCGCCGGTCACCAGCAGGACGTCGCGGATGCCGGCGTTGACCAGGCACTCCAGGGGATAGTAGACCATCGGCTTCTCGTAGATGGGCAGCAGGTGCTTGTTTGTTATCTTCGTCAGCGGCCACAAGCGCTTGCCCAGTCCGCCGGCCAGTACGACGCCTTTCATGACTCTCCCTCCTGCGGCGCTCGCGAACCGCAGGCCGCCGCTGCCACGGATACATCCCCAGTCTTATCATCGTCACAATGCTGATCCCGCCTGTGACCATCACCGCGTCTTGAGTGGTGCTGCCCAGCATGCTCCCGCCGGTCGCAGCGCGCTTCCCGGACGTCGGCCGGGGGCGGCGCCGTGCCAAACAGCGACTCATGCGCCGCCATCCGGTAGGCCGGTATCATCCAGTGCAACTTGACCGGCCAGCGCCCGGCCAGCGTCACCAGCGTTGCCAGGAAGATGCGCAGGTCGAGCCACAGGGAGCGGTGCCGCACGTACAGCACGTCGTAGTAGATCCACTGGTGGAAATCGCCCGCGTCGCGGTCGCGCCGGCAGACCTGCCACAGGCCGGTGATGCCGGGCCGCACGGACAGCCGGGCCTCGCGCCACGGCACGCAGATCTGGTTCTCGCGGAACGGCGACGGCCGCGGCCCGATCAGGCTCATGTGACCGAGCAGGACGTTGAACAGTTGCGGCAGCTCGTCGATGTTGGTGCGGCGCAGCCAGTTCCCCAAGTACGTGATCCGGCTGTCGTTTGCCAGCTTGAACTGCGGCCCGTCCACGAGATTCTGGGCGTATAGTTCGCGCTGCTGGTGGTGGGCGTGGTGCACCATCGTCCGGAACTTCCAGCACCGGAAGGGCCGGCCGCCAAGACCTTCGCGCTCGTGGCCGAACAGAACCGGGCCGCGCGAGGTCAGCTTGATCAGCACCGCGACCAGCGCCAACAACGGCGCGATGACTATCAGCCCCGGGATGGTGGTCAGCAGATCCACGGCGCGCTTGACGAACCGATAAAGCCGCCCGACGCGCGGGTGACCGTTGCAGTTGTGTCCAGCCGGCGGCGGCGAATCGTGGCGCGCCAGCCGCGGGCGACCGCCCTTGTCCCCGTTGCCGCGCTCGCCGTTGTGGCCCGGCACGAAGATCTGATTAACGACCGCGCAGCGCGGCGCCACCCGGGCCCGCGGCCAAACCACGCTCTGCGCCACGGTAGCGTCCTGGCCGACGCGGGTGGCGCTCCCGAGCACCGCCGGGCCAATGACCGCAGCGCCCGCCCCGATCGTCGCCCCAGCATGAATGATGACCGGGCTGTAGATCCGGCTGGTGGGATGAATCGTCACGTCGCGACCGATCCAGATGTCGGGCGCGTGCTGGCGGAAACCATCCGGGATCCGTGCGCCCGTCGCCATGCCCAGAGCCCGCTCGTTCGCGCTTAACAGACCGTCTTCCCGCGTCAGATCGAGCGTGCCGGTCGGCTCCTGCTCGTCCACGCTCGGCGCGCCGCTCTGGGCCAGCCGGGCCCGCACTTGGGACAAGTTCAGCAGATCGAATGGTGTCTGCGACTGCGCGGCCGCCACCGGCACCAGCGAGCACATCACGTGGGCCAGCCCCAGGTGCGTGACGCCGTCGTAGAGTCGGTGCACCGCCCGCGCCCGCAGATCGTCGTCGTAGCGCACGCTCTCCTGGAGCCCGCCGGCGGCATGTCCGGCCACCACCAGGTGGCGCACCTGGCGCTCATTCGATGCCTCGGAAAGCCAGCGCCCAAAGGCCCAGCCGCGGATCGGCGGGTAACGGGCGTCGATGAACAACAGGCGATCGGCCAGTTCATGCGTCTCAAGGAAATCCCCGAACTTGTCCGCGGCCACGATCTGGACGCCGGAAGCTATGGCGCGGATTGCCTGGGCATACGCCTCGTCGCCGGCGAAGTCCGGCACGACGGCCAACCGCAGAATCTCAACGGCCTCCAGCTTCTCACGCAAATCGGCCAGCACAGTGCGGGCGGCCAGCGGAGCCAGCAGCAGCGACGTGGGGCCCGTACTGGAAGCCAGGTAGGCGGGGCGCGTGTCGAGAATGATCGCAATCGTGTCCGTGGCTATTCTCCGGGAACGTCTGCTTCCACGCGCGCGACCGGGTACTCCAGCGTCTGCACGGGTTTGGCCGTTGGCGCGCGCTGATAACGGTACTCGTACCCGTAGCCGTACCGTCGACTCGCCGCCGATCCGATGAACGCCGTACCCAGCAGCTTGCCCCCGGCCAGGCTCAGCTTGGCATAGACCTCGACCAGATCAGCGCGGCGGCAATGGCGCTCACGGACGACCATGACGGTGCCGTCCACGTGTCCCGCCAGAATGGCGGCGTCCGCCGTCATGAGCAGGGGCGGACAGTCGAACAGGATGAAATCGTAGGCGCGGCGCCATTCACTCAGCAGAGCCGAGAAGTCCCCGTTGGCGAGTAGTTCGACGTTGCGCTGGGTCGCATCCTGACCAGCGGGCAGAATGGTCAGGCCCGGCGTATCGGCCACACGGACACCGTTGCCGGACTTGCGGTGCTCGGTGAGCAGATTCACCAGCCCGCGCGCCGGGTCCAGTCCGAAACGCGCCGCCAGACTCGGCTTGCACAAGTCGGCCTCGACCAGCAGCACGCTCTTGCCGCAGTTCGCGAGACTGCGCGCCAGGCGAATCGCCAGCGTACTCTTGCCCGAACCGGGGCCGGCACTGGTAATCTGGACGGTGTTCCCGCGGCTGCGGGTGAGCTGGCTGAGCAGGACGGTGCGCATCATGCGTACGCCTTCGGCATGCTCCGCCGACTCCTCCGCCGGCCCACGACCATCGCCGGCCTGCAGCGGCAACTCCCACAGAAACGCCCCGGGTACCACGCGCCCTACGTCGCCCACCTCTTCAACCCGCGGACTGAAGCGCATGCGCATATACGCGCAGGCCAAGCCGGCCCCCAGCGCTCCAATCACCGCCGCGATGCTAAGCTTCATTTGCTTGTTGTCTTTGGGTGCGGAGGGCGCGACCGCGCGCGAAATGGTTCGGATGGAGGCCGGGACCTTGGTCTTTTCGGCCAACTCCTCCAGCCGCCGTACGACGGCCGCGAGACGGTCCTTGTGGTATTGCAGCTCGTCCGTCTTCTGTCGCAGCCGCTCCGCCGCACTGAAGTCGCTCTGGAAGCTCTCTCGCAACTCATCAACTTCCTGTTGGACACGTTCCCGCCGTAGCTCCCACAACCGTAGTTGGTTACGCAGCGTCACGGGATCTGATGTGCCGGGCGCATTCTCGGAAGGTGACAGTGCGATGGGCAGGCCCGCCACCGCGGCCTCGGCCAGCTCCTGCTGCCGTTCCTCCAGTAGGTTTTGGGCGGATTCAAGCGCCTGCTGCAGGCGCACCATCGTGGGGTGATTCTCACCGAACTGCGCGGCGGCCGTGCTGAGCCGCAGCTCAGCCTCCTTCAACTGCCCGTAGAGGCGCCGCCACTCCGGGTCGGCCTGGTAGCGCACCACCGCCGGGCCGCCGGTTTCGTCGGCCGGCTGCGAAGCCAGCGTCTGCTCCAACTCGGCCAACTCCCGCCGTGCGACATCCATGTCAAGTTCCAGGCGCCGCAGGTCGGCTTCGTATTGGTCCAGGCGGATGCGGCGCTGCGCAATGAGCTGGTCGGGCGAAGGGGAGAGCAACTCCCGCCGCGCCTCCGCGACTACCTGTTCCAGGAAGCGGATTTCCGCCGCCAGCCTGGTTTGCTCCTCGGTCAGCGCGTCGAACAGCGCCCGATCCTTTTCCGAAAACCGCTCGCGCGCAAACTTGAGGTACTCGTCCAGCAGTGCATTGGCCAGCAGGGCCGAATCGGCCGGCACGCGCGTTGTCACCGCGACCTCCAGCAACTCCGTGCGCCTGCGCGGCGCCGCCACTACCGCCGCGGCCAGCCGCTCGATCCGCTGCGGGACGCTGCCGGTCCATTTCTGCAGCACCGCGGGCGACTCGTCGAACCAGACTGTTTGCTGCACGTCCTGGCGCTCCAGCACGCGCTGCAATACCGGCAGGCTCCGCATGATGTCCGCCTGCGTCTGCACGTAGCGCTCGTACTGGGTTATCGGACCCGTCTCGTCCGTATCCACCACGAGTCGTGGAACCACGGAGAAGATCTCCAGCAGCGCCGTCGCGGTGTACTGCGAAACGAACACGCTACGGACAAGCAGGACCCCCGCCGGAGCCAGGACGATGAATACCAGCAAGATCGTCCACTTGAAACGGAGCAGCAACTGTAAGGAGAAGGGCCGCTGGGCGGCCGGGGGCTCAGTCGGCTCCCCGTAGCTCGCCGGCGGCCTTTCCGCCAGCGCGCCGCCCAGGCCTGCGGCAAGCGGGGACTGGGTGCTTTCGTGCTTCTCGTTCATACCCTCCAACTCACTTGCCGCACCTGAGGCGATATGCCTGCTGTAGCTGCGGATCCAATATGCCGCGGAGATAGTCGAACCGAGAAACCGCTCCGCGATAGCGTCCGAGCGCTGCGCCGACCCCGCTCATTGAACCTGCGGCTCGGGCCGTTTACGTGGGCGCCCCCCGCGCCAGATGGTGCCCTGCAGGAGCGCCTTCGCGCGAACCGTCGCGCCGGCCGCGATGAGGCACGAATCAACCCGCGCCGCCGGTCCCAATACGGCGCGGTCGCCGATCACCGAATTCGTAACAACCACGTCCTCGGCCAGCAGGCAGTCGCGACCAACCACTACCGGGCCGATGAGCATCGCGCGGTCTGCAATGCGCGTGCCGGCCGCGACCATGGCCGCGCCGATCGCCCGGGCACTTGCCGCCACGCTGGCCGTCGGATGTAGCGCGGCGGTCCCCTGCCAGGTGTAGCCGGTCTGCACGTCGTCGCCGGCCCGCGCCCGCTCCAGGGCCCACGGCTGCACGGCGAGGTAGGTCGCCAGGTCGCTGACACGCGGCGCGGGCTCCTCCGTCGGGAACACGGTTACCGTGCAGCCCGCACGCAGCAGTTGCGGCACGAGCGTTTCCTTGATGTCCTGATAACTACTCGACGAGACAGTGCGCACGGCCTCCCGCGAGAAGACGTGAACTCCCACCGGCGACGCCTCGTGGGACCCGGCGGCGGTCAGGTTCCCGCCGGCAGCCACGGCCAGCGTGGCCGCCGCCCGGCGCTGGGCGTGGGCGGCCAACAGTCTGCTCAAGCCAACTGTCGGCAGAATCGACCCGTCGACCACCACGTACTGGTCTGCGTCGATCAACTCGCTTGCATCCCGCAGGCACCCCGCCGGGCCGCGCGGCATGCGATCAACGAAATACTGCAGCCGCAAACCCCAGCGACCGCCGTCCCCCAAGTACGACCGCAACGGCCGCGTCCGCTGATTCACGCATACGACGACGTCCATGATGCCGGCGCGTCTAAGCCAATGCAGTGTGTGGACCGCCAACGGGACATTGGCCACTGGCAGCAGCAGGCGCGGCTCGAGGCAGTGCGTGGAGTCCTCGCGCCAGACATGCGATCCACCTAGAATGATGCCGGCGATTGACATACCGACTCCCTGGCCGGGCGGAGTAGAATTCACAGCGGCGCACCACCAATGGCCATGCTGCGCACCGGGGCGCGCCCCGAACCGTTGGTCCCCCGCCGGAGCGCGCGGCTGCGCCGCAGCAGCCGACCGACTATGCCGCAACCGGCCAGCGCCGCCCCGACCATGATCAGGGTCTGCTGCTTCCAGCCGATCCCCGGGCCGCTGACCAGGCCAAACCAGTCCGCGCTGATGGAAGCCGCCAACAGGAACAGCCCGCAGAGCGCAACGGGGCCGACGCGCAAGAGTATGCCCACCAGCCCCAGCACTACGGCAATGACCACTCCCGTCTGCTGATACACGCCGAAGCCGGGACTCCGGTCGGGTATCAGGAAGTCGCCGAAGAGCCCAACTACCAGCAGCGCCAACCCAGTGGCCCCCGCCAGCACGGGCAAACCGGGACGCACCCCCCTTACCGCCGCGGCCGACAGCGCCGCCGGCGTATCCACGCAGTCGAGGCAGAAGCGTTCCACGACGGGCCATCCGCGCTCATACCCCTCCAAGACATGCACGCAGGCCCGCCGGCCGCAGACTCCGCATACGTGGTACGTGGGGACAGTTCGCTCGTCCGGCCGGGCGCCCCCCGTATCCTGCCGCCGCCGATCGGGCGGCCACCACACCAGCCCGTCTGCATACCCAGCGCCGGCTTCCGATTCCGTACCGCTGGTGCTTAGCTCGATGGACATGGCTCAGCTTCCTTCCCGCCCGGGCAAGGCGATTGCCTTGCCCGGATCAACGGAATTCCACAGTCCAGGTGAATGGAAACTTGTCCCACGGTTCCCGCTGCTCATCGGGTTGGCGCGCGTCATATTTGCGCGTCATGTAATACAGCAACAGGGCGTCGCGGCCGCCGACCGCTACGCCCCCGTGCCAGAGCCCACTGGGTATCCGCAACACGCCCGGGCGATGCTCTCCGAGGTAGACGGCCCGGCCGGTGCCGCTCGGTATCTCGATCGGGACAACGTGGCCCTCCGTGGGCACCGGGCCGGCCAGCCGCAGCTCGGCCGTCAGCGCAACCTGTTCAGTGTTGAACAGTCCCACCTTGAGGCTGCCCAGCAGAACCGTCCAATGGTCATCCTGGCGCGCATGTCGATGCCAGGCTTTGACCGCTCCGGAGTACATGAGCGAAGCGTTGATCTGTCCTGGGATGTCCGTGAGGTGATCCAGGACCGAGAGCAACGATCGCCCGCGATCATCGCAATACGTGTGCATCAGACGCTCCCGCCCGCCTGCCCTGCGAGTAAGCTACGAAACACGCGCGCCCCGGACATGCCCTTGGCTGCGCCCGGCCGCGCGCCCTTGGCGGCGCGATGGCCCGCCCTGACCTGCTTTGAAACAGAGCGCTCATCTACGCCACCACCTCCAGCAACGCCGCATCGATCTCCACCGTCGCCGACTGGCTGATCAGTGACACGCCCACGTAGAGCTTCGTGCGGCCGCACCATTGCAGCACCACGCCTTCGACTCCCCGCAACGGACCCCCGGTCACCCGGCACCGCCGGCCCGGCTGCAGGCCCTGGAACAGCTCGACTTTCTGGCCGCTGGCCACCACGGCGTAAATGTGCTGCAGTTCCGCCCGTAGCTGTTCCTGGTCCTGAACGGTGAGCACGTTGGCCACGCGTTTGGTGCCCCAGGCGATCTCCCGATCACGGTCGTCGCCACACAGAAACAGGTATCCGGGAAACAGCGGCTTATCAAAAACAGCCGTACGGCTGCGCGTGTACGTGTGCTGCACGCGGACGAGCGGCAGATAGTACTGGCAGCGGTTGAGAGCAAGTTCTGTCGCCACGCGCTTCTCGTTCTGAGCCCGCGTGTGCAGAATCCACCAGCAACCGCGCAGTTGCGCGATCCATCTGTCGCCCTTAGTACTGGCGTCCACCGAGTGTGTCTCAGCCGGGCTGCAGGGACGTGCCTTGTTGCTGAAATGCATCAGCCCCCTCCTCATATCCAGACTTACTCTCCACTGTCCACGCGCCCACGCCGCCTGTCCAGCCGCTCAGAATTCCAGGCAATTCAATAGGTGCGCCAATTCAACCGCGCTGTGTGTCTTCATCTTCTGATTAACGCGTGAGCGATATACTTCTATGGTCTTCTCGGAAAGACCGAGCCGGCCGGCAATTACGCGACTGCGACAACCCGCCGCCACGAGGTGACACACCTCCCGCTCCCGCGGGGTTAGCTGCGCATAGCGACCGCGAATATCATCCTCCACGTGGCGCCGCTCCCGCCGGCCTAGCTGCTCCGTAAGCGCTGCGAGAATCACTCCCTGGAGGCGGTCTTCAACGCGCGTTTTCTCGACGACATCAAACGCCCCGGCCTTCATAGCCGCGACGGCAATTGACAGGTTCTGCTCCTCGGCCAGAACTATGATGGGAACAAATACGCGCCGTGCGACCAAGGCGCGCAGGACCTCCAGCGCGCTGGCCCCCGGGGCGTGCGCTTTGGCGACGATGCAGGCGAGCGAATCCGGTTCCACAGCGCGGAGGCAATCTTCCACCCCGGAGAGGCTCCTGGCTTCCAGGTTGGCCGAGCGCGCCAGCGTGTGCACCCAGGTGCGCATCGCCGGATCCGGATCCATCATGTACACGGTGGGGCAGGGGCGGAGCGCATCGCTCCAACCCGTCGAAAAGCTGCGCGGCATCACTGCTTCCCCCGACAAGGATTGACAGACCGAGGCATCCTGGCCGAAGGCTGAACGAGCACGCGCCATCGCCGCCGAACTGCCAGCGCCCACGTCACCGGCACACGCGATGACCTTGGCGCGGGGCTTGTCGCGAGCCGTCATCTTCGTCCTCCCCCACGTGCTAGCTCAGGTCTCGCACAGATTTGAACCGGCGGCCGCGCGACGCCAATCGCGGGCCTCTGGCAGCAAGACACACGGCGCCGGCCTGGTCGACCCGCTCAACAACGCCGTTGTCGCGGGATCTAGACGGCCCTCACGCTTTCGTCACCAGGGCAGGCGCTGGTACCCCGTAACGTCGCGACATGGAACGGAATGCACAGCGCCCCGTAGGGCGCAGACTCCGCCCCCGTGGATTGGGCGCCTCGTGTGCGCACCCAATTACCATCGCCGCGCCTCGGCGCAGCGCTACTCTGGTTACCGAGATCCCCGGGCTTCGTGTACCCCTCGCAAAAACATGTCACGATGCGAGTTGCGCATTGCCCGGTTGGGCATCCATGCCGACTGTCCGTTCATGCAAGAGCAACAAGAACGACCCACAGTCTCCTTGTACCCAATGCATTCCTGGAGGCCCCCACGGACGATCAGCGCAAATCAAAATATTGAACTAATGGCGACGATTCGCCATCACGGAGATCAAGATGAATTTGCGGCAATCTCCCGTATTCGCCGGCCTCCCTTACTCACAGCGTGCCGCCGACGGGCCTCCCGCCTATCGGCTAACACTACTGCGCAGTAAGCATAACCTATATGCACGGCGGATGCAACCCCAAATATGCGGCAATTTCGCCCGACTCGCAGCAACGCCCTTGATGCTGGTTTTCGGAGCCGGCGCGGCGTAGAAGCGAAGAACGCGGCCCATCGACCGTGAGAACACTGAACTGCCTGTCACCAGCGAAAACACCATCCCACCCAGATTCAGTGGGGACTGTCTCGAACGTCACGGGCGTAGCCGGGGCCATACCACGCCACGCCGGTCTCGCCAAGCACTGCGGTCGCCCCTACTACTTCCCGCCAGCCTGCTGCTGCAGCTTCGCCAGGGCGACCAGGGGGCGCGACTGCAACCTGAGCCGCCCGCTGGTCGCCTCCCAGCGATAGACGCTCGCCGCTGTGACGCCCAGCCGGTCGGAAAGCTGCGCGACATCACTGGTTCCCCCAACGGGGATTGACGGACCGAGGTGGCCTGGCCGAGCCGTGCCCCGCAGGGACTGCGGGATCATTGCCGGGGAGCCCGTCGAGTTGGCGATGCATGCGATTCAGCATTCGTCGCGCGATGACGAGAACGTGCTGGACTCGTTCGGCGGTAGCGGATCGGCGTTGATCGACTGCGAGCAGACGGGTCAAGGTCCATCCGTGACCGCAGAGGGCGGAGCCCGGCGCAGCAGCCTGAGGAGCAAGGTTCCCCGGACCTCCGCCGGAATTTGCTCCGCCCAGTCGGTACCGGTCGGCCAGGGCCCACGTTGGCCCGACCGCAACCGCGAATAACAGGACACTCGCCCGGCCAGTGTCAGCCAGGCGGGCTGCATGCAAACGCGGCACGCAGCCGCGGCCTTAGCCGCCAACTAACAACTCCACGAACGGATCGATATCAAAGGCGTTCACCAGACCATCGCCGTTTATGTCCGCGTTCATATGGTTACAGTACGGATACGCTGCGTAGTAGGCGGGCACGTGCGTTAGGGCTAGTACGAACGGGTCGATGTCAAACGCGTTGATGAGGCCATCACAGTTCAAGTCGCCGGGAAACAGTGGCAACTCGCAAGCGTCCGCTATCCCGTCATCGTCTTCGTCCGTGCAGTCCGTGCCGAATCCCTGCCAGTTCCCTAACAAGAGGTCGCAGTAACTGGCCGTCAGTTCCAGGCACAGCATCCCACCGGTCAGGCAACACGCTCCGGTGCACACGCCAGCATGCAGGCAGGATGTATCCGGTCCTTCCCAGTAACCACCCAGCATGGCGCACTCGGCTTCCGTGACATCCTCGCACGTCTCGTCATCCAAGCAGCAGGCGCCCAGCGGCTGCTCGCAGGGGTTCGGCTCGCACGGCGCGTCCATCAGCCAGCTCTCACCGCCGGCCGCGGAGCACTCGGCCTGGAGCAACTGCTCGCATGTGCCGTCATGGAAGCAGCACGCGCCCAGCGGCTGCGGGCAGGGATTCGGCTCGCAGGGCGCGTCCATCAGCCAGCTCTCACCGCCGGCCGCCGTGCACTCGGCCGCGAGCAGCTGCTCGCATGTGCCGTCATGGAAGCAGCAGGCGCCCAGCGGCTGCTCGCAGGGGTTCGGCTCGCACGGCGCGTCCATCAGCCAGGACTCGCCGCCGGCCGCCGTGCACTCGGCCTGGAGCAACTGCTCGCATGTGCCGTCATGGAAGCAGCACGCGCCCAGCGGCTGCTCGCAGGGGTTCGGCTCGCACGGCGCGTCCATCAGCCAG
>Ga0334889_1002289_pt1 | contig 22020 bp, 20 predicted proteins | sample GraSluR1_MG_2_FD_207222 | JGI IMG/M metagenome (GOLD analysis project Ga0334889, IMG submission 207222) | Sludge microbial communities from methane-producing bioreactor in Wageningen University, Netherlands - Granular Sludge_8_08-R1 | ecosystem: Engineered > Bioreactor > Anaerobic > Unclassified... | reverse complement strand
CGCACCCTCTCATTCTCGCACAACGCATCAAACTACGCGCTGCTGGTTAATTCCAGGCATTCATTTCCCTGCCGTCTCCCCCAAATTGAGAATAGCCAGAAAACTTTTCACCACTTGCGGGTCAAAATGTTTACCATCCTGCTCATAAACATGGGCCAGTGCCTCTTCATGACTCCAGGCGGCATGGTATGGACGGTCATTGGTGACCGCATCCCATACATCAATGATCGCAAAAATTCGTGCCGGAAGAGGGATTTCCTCGCCTTTCAACCCCTCTGGATAGCCCGTACCATCCCAGCGCTCATGGTGATACAGTGGAATATCCAGTGAATCCCGCAAAAAATCAATGTTCGAAAGCATCTGGTATCCGTATACCGGATGCTTTTTCATAATTTCCCATTCATCCGGGGTAAGTTTGCCAGGTTTGTGCAGGATGCTGTCCGGGACGCCCATCTTGCCAATATCATGCAAAATAGCACCGCGCCGCAAACGATCCAGGTCTGCGCCGGAAACACCCATTTGCCTGCCCAGCTCCACCACCAGTTCCGTCACCCGCCAACTGTGTCCCTGGGTTTCATTATCGCGCATCTCCAGGGCCAGCGCCCAGCCTTCAATGGTTTCATCATAGGCCACGGTGAGCGCCCGATTGGCCTTTTGCATCTCATCGAACAACTTCGCCTGCGAAATCGCAATTGCAGTCTGGTCGGCGAGCGCCAGCAAGAAATCCATCGCAGTATCGTCATATTCAACCCTCTCCCGATGAAAAATTTCTAGCACACCCAACAATTGTCCCTTAGCCTTTAAAGGGATCCCGTAAAATGTCTTGAAATCTTCCTGATCCAGCAGAATTTCAGGCGAGAGGGAATCCGTCAACTTGCCGATTTCTGCCCGCATATCCAGAATTTTCACTGGCTGGTGTGTGGCGACCACCTGTCCTGAAAACTTCAGGTTTTTCCAGGGATACTTCTGGTTACAGGTATGGACGCGGAATCCCGTTCCGCTGACAAAGGTCAGCGACTGTTCCGCTTCATCGTAAAAAAGTACATCTGCAGCGCTCACATGCAGCTGGTCTTGCACCAGCTGTAACAAAACTTCAAAAATCACATCCAGTTCCAGCCTGCCGGCAATCGCGCGATCCAGGGTAAACAACGTCTGCAAATACGCCAGCCGCCGTTCCAATTCGTTCAGGAAATCCATCCGTTGAATGGCATTCGCTGCCAGATCAGCAATACTCGCCAGAATCTGCCCGTCCGTATCCTCCCAGGCCGATCTGCGGCTTACCCATAATGAACCGATCACTTTATCATGGGTAAATAAAGGCGCTTCCAACAAGGCAACCGCTGGCGGAATGTTATCCAGCCAGGGCAACTGCGGGCGTTCCCCCGGCGTATTATACAAAGAAAATGGCTGCCATTCTGTCCAGTGCGTTTTACCATTCCCTGGTTTCCACACGGCTTCATGCAATTGCATCTCGTCCTCATCGGACGAGTATAACTCCACAAATTTTCCAGCGCGGCGCGCAACCACCGACTTGTCTGCATTCAAAATGACCCGCAATTGTTCCAGCATCACGGACAGCGCTTCGGCATACGTCTCTGCCTTGCGCAGCTCAACCGAAATGGTCAACAATGCTTCGCGCACACGTTCCTGTTTGCGGCGTTCGGTAATATCGCGGAAAATTCCCATCAAGAGCGTCTTGCTGCCCAATTCAATGCTGCTGTTGGTAATTTCTACATCAATCCGGCTGCCAGTGCTATCCACGATCTGACAAACTTCAGCAGAATCAGACCTCTCTTTAGCAGATTTTGCATAAAAAGCCTTGCATTTTTCCTGAATTTCAGCAGGGTACAGATCAAAAATTTTCATGGAAAGCAAAGCCTCGCGTTCCATACCCACCAGACTCTGCGCTTTCTCATTCACATCCACAAGCTGGAAAGTGTCCACGTCCGACACAAAAATAGCGTCATTTGCCATTTGCATCATCTTGCGATAACGCTGTTCGCTTTCCCGTTTGGCCGCCTCTGCCTGGTGGCGTTGGGTAAGGTCATGGATCACAACCTGTACCATACGGCGGTCCCCCCATTCAAAGCGCCCCATCGCCAGTTCAACAGCCAGTGACGTCTCACCGAGAGCATCCAACACCGCTTCCATCTGCATGCTCTGCCCATCTCCAGAAACAACTTTCTGAACGACTTTCGAAAAAATGGCGGGCGAATCGCCGCCCAGAAATTTCGCCAATGGCTGCCCCACAACCTCTGACTCTGGAGCTGCACGTAAAAAATTCAAAAAAGTCTGGTTCGTAAGTTGGATCATCCCATCCTGATCAACAATCACGATCCCGTCCGGCGAAAACTGGATGATCTGTTCAAAGCGCCGGCGTTCCGCATGCAGGCGGCGATAGCGGTTCAATCGCACGATCATTTGAACCCTTGCCCCCAGTTCAGCGGTATCAAACGGTTTGGAAATAAAATCGTCCGCCCCTGCACGGATGCCCTGCAGACGGGATTTTCGGTCATCCAGGGCGGTAACCATAATAATCGGTACCTCAGCCAGCATGACATCCTGACGCAGATTTTCGCAAACCTCATAGCCATTCATATCCGGCATCATCACATCCAGCAAGATCAAATCAGGGATGACCTGGCCAGCTTTTTCCAACGCTTCCAGGCCATTGCTGGCAAAATACAGATCATAATCCGGAGAATAGAGCAGCGCTCCCAATGTTTCCCGTGCGGTTGCAGAATCATCTACGATTAAAATTTTTGCGTTCATATAGAAAAACCCCTGCTCCCTCAGACAGTAAAACTGCCAGACCATAATAAAAAGCACATCCCAAAAGGGTTCACGCTTGTTCACGGGGTGCGTTCAATGATTAATAGAACATTAATATTGTAGCATTTAATCCTTCAGAGAAAACTGCATGACAGCCAATGTTTGGCAGGCTGCAAGAAACAATCCTCAAAAAAGGCGCTTCTCGCAACAAGCGGCAACCTTTTAAGTTTAGCAGATACCGGTCTCATAACAGGCTCATAAAGGCCAAAACAAAGCCATGCACATAACATCTCTGGTAAGCATCTTCATACTGAAGACATCGAATAAACAGTATAATGAAGACAGAAAATACATTCTGACGGCGCTGTGAGTGCCGTGAAACAGGATGAAGAAAAAGGAGTTAACATGCTTTCAAGTATCGGTTTACCCGAATTATTAATCGTTGCTCTCATCGTGCTGCTGGTGTTCGGCGTTGGCCGCATTACCAAAATAGCCGGTGAACTGGGCAGCGGCATCAACGCCTTCCGCAAAGGATTAAAAGGCGATCTCGAAGAAGAAAAACCCGAAGAAAAATAACCCCTGCCGTTGATCCTTTGCATTCCTGGCCGGAGGGTTCCTCTCCGGCTGTTTGCGAAAGGACCTGAGCTGCGGGAATTGTACAGCAAGCCAGACAATTTTAGCGGTATGGCAACAGCCGCACATTTTGACGTATGAATTCCTCACGGCGCCCGGTGCGCTTTTCTTACGGCAATACCTTTCGAAGAAGCGCTGGACACACCCATAATCAGGAACAAGCATGCCGAAACAAAAACCAACTGCGCAGGCTGGCCCGCCCGCGAAAGAAAAAAAAACGTCAAAACCTCCCGATACAGAAATGTCCATCTGGAGCCATCTGGAGGAACTGCGCGGACGGCTGGTAAAAATCCTGATCGGGCTGATCGTTACCACCCTGGTCAGCCTGATCGCCGCCAACCAGTTAATGGTCCTGCTTGCCATTCCCATCGGCGGTCTGGAAAACCTGCAATCCATCGAAGTCACCGAAAACGTAGCCGTCTTCATGCGCATCTCCGTGCTGGCCGGCTTCATCCTGGCCCTGCCCTTTACCCTCTATCAGGTGATGGCCTTTGTCAGCCCTGGACTAAAGAAAAATGAGCGCCGCTGGATCTTTCTTTCGATCCCCTTTGCCACGATTCTCTTCGCCGGCGGCGTGTTGTTTGCCTATTTTGTCATGCTGCCAGCGGCAGTGCCTTTCCTGGTTTCTTTTATGGGCGTTGAAACCGTGCCGCGTCTCTCCAACTACATGTCCTTCATCCTCAATATTATCTTCTGGATGGGGGTATGCTTCGAAATCCCCCTGGTGATGTTCATCCTCGCCAAGCTCAAGCTGATTACCGCCCGCCAGATGCTCAAACACTGGCGTATTGCGATCATCGCCAGTGCTGTGCTGGCCGCCGTGATCAGCCCGACCATCGACCCGGTCAACATGATCCTGCTCATGGCCCCGCTGATCGGTCTGTATCTGCTGAGCATTGTCCTCGCAGCCCTGGCCGTTTAAGTTACCCTCTATGGAGACCCGATGAAAAACCTGATTCCCGAAATTCTGCCAGAGATCCTTAATCATCACATCCCCCATCTTGACCTCGGCAAAGATGCCATCCATCCCCACTATCACGGCTATTCCCTTGCCAACCTGCCATCCAGCATCTGCCAATGGCTGGGCGCCCCGCCGTTTGGGGCCGTCCCGCTGAAAGATAAGCTGCACAACAGCCTGGGCAGCCAATACAAAAACGTGATCCTGATCCTCGTTGACGGCCTGGGATTGAACTGGTTTGAAGACCAGCGCCAGAACAACCCCGCCCTGGCCGCTATTTGGGACGACATGCTCGTGCAGGCCGACCTCGCCCCGCTGACCAGCGTTATCCCCAGCACAACTGCTACCGCCCTGACCACCTTATGGACAGGCGCCGCCGCCGCCGAACACGGCATCCTTGGCTATGAGATCTGGCTCAAGGAATACGGCATGGTGGCAAATATGATCCTGCATACCCCCATTGCCTATCACGGAGATTTCGGCGGCATGAGCCGTGCCGGTTTTGAAGCGGAAAGCTTCCTGACCGTGCCCACCCTGGGGCCGCACATGCAGCAGCACAACATCCAGCCTTATGCCCTGATGCATCGCGCCATCGCCAATTCCGGCCTGTCCCGCATGCACATGAAAGACGTGAACGTCGTCCCCTGCCGCACCCTGGAAGACCAATGGTATAACGTGCAGCACATTCTGGCGCAGCCAACCGACCAGAACCGCTATCTCTACATCTACTGGAGCATCATTGACGAACTCGGCCATGTCTATGGATCCGATGACCCCCGTTCAGCACAAGAGTTCATTAACTTTAGCCGCTCGCTGGCGGATTTCCTGAAAACACTGCGCGCCAAGACCAGCGAAGACACCCTGGTGCTGCTCACAGCCGACCACGGCCACCTGCCCACCCCGCTCAATCCGCACTACGAATTGGTCAATCACCCTGAATTATTGTCGTATCTGACCATCAAACCTACCTGCGAAAACAGGCTGCCTTACCTCTTCGTCAAGCCTGGCTGCGAAGAAAAAATGATAGCCTATGTGGAACAGCAATGGCCGGGGCAGTTCAAATTCATCCCCTCACAGCAGGCCCTGCAGGCCGGATTCCTGGGCAGCAATGGCCTTGACCCGCGCACGCCCGAACGCCTCGGCAACTGGATCGCCATTCCCCAGAATGGCGCGTACTGGTGGTGGTCTGCCGAAAAGAATCCCCTCCTCGGCCGCCACGGCGGCATCAGCCCCACCGAAATGCTGGTGCCCCTGATTGGCTGGAAAATGTAAAAAAAACATCCCCTCGAAACTCGAGGGGATGTTGGTTCAGCAAACTTCGTCTTATACAGTTTCTTCCGGCAGCACGACCGCCACTGCTTCAACCGCAGGCTTGCGGCCATTGCGCCAATCCTGGAAGAGCAGCCACATCGCGCCGAGGCCGATCACCGTAACAACCAGGCCAATCAGCCAGCCCAGGAAGGGGATGCTGCGCAGCAACACGTAGACCAATACACCCAGCAGCATACCCCACACATGCTGATGCTTTCCATCCGGGGCAATTTGTCCCAGCAGGCGGGTGCCGATCAGGTAAGCCACCACCAGCTTGCTGCCGTAATTAACCAGCAGCAGGAAAATGGCGAAGGCCAATGCCAGGCCGGAGAAACCAATCCCGAATACTACACTTCCCAAAGCGCCCAGACTGATCACCATGAAGAAGATACCCACCGCCACGATGATGATACCTGCAATGAAAGCGCCAACATAACCAGCCAGCAGCGCCAGGAAACCAGCTCCCGCAGCGGGCAGCATTTTTTCAGCAGCCTTGTCCGCCGTGTTCTTGAGCCGCTTCGGCAGCAGCCACAGGGCCAACCCGGCCAGCACCAGCAAGGTCACCAGGCGCTGCACAACCTTGAACATCCAGCGCAGGACAGGCGATGCCCCCACATGCCAACGCATCCTGCCTGGGCCAGCTTCCGGCTTGGCCACTTCATTCGGGACGGGAGTCTGGTAATAGACGCCGCCCTCCGGCTGGGCTTCAATCGTGTCAGCCTGCTGCGCAGGGCTGGTGTAAGTCAGTGAGCCGCCAATTTCAGCACTGTCTGCAATCCGCAGCCCCGGCATGATCGACGCCGGCGCACCGGGAGGAGTCCAGTACGAGGAAAAATCCTGCCCCGTGTTGGCTTCCACATCCAGGACCACATTGCCGCCCACATTGCCATTCAATTCCAATGCAACGGAACCCACGTTCAAATCCTGGGCAATATCACCATCCAGCACAGCCTGATAACCGCCCACATACATACCGCGGTCTACCTGTGAACCTTCTTCCGCAGTGATTGCGTAGCCCCCGTAATACACATTCCGTCCGGCGCTGGCTGTTTCGCCCAACACCATTGAGGCGCTGCCGCCGGCGATGCTGCCGCTGACCCGGCCATCCATGATGATCGTCTGCGCACCGGCAAACACGTTGCCATTGATCTCGGCATCTTCAGTAATCTTGATCTGATTGCCAAAGGCGATCACATCACCATTGACCGTGCCGCTAATCGTTGCTGTATTGGCCATCACCACCAGAATGCCATTGACCGTACCTTCCATGCGGACAGTATCGCCTTCCAGGAAAACATCATCGTCAATCACTTCATCCGGGCCAATCACCGGGCCATCACCAAAAACCGCAGCCTGGACGGGCATCACCAGCCCCAGCGCGAGGATCATCACCAGGGGCATGACCAACGCCCATCGATACCACAGAGAACTTTTTACCTTCATTCTTTTACTCCTTCTAAAATAGAAAAAAACACAATTGTCATTCACTACAATATACGCACAAATGCGAAAATAGTTGCGCGGAATTGCAAGATGATTACCCTGCCAATTCCCATAAATCAGCACCAGCCCGAGGATGTGACTTCTGCGGCTGGTGCTGTAATATTACATGGCTATACGAAGCAAGTTTACACCCCCTCTCCAAAATCTCCAGGAGGCGCTCACCGCTACAAAATTCTACTCAATCTTGAACTCAATCCCCTGATCACTTGATTGGCTATTTCCTGGTTGCCTTCTCACAGGGGCGCAAACAATTCATGGATATTCCCGTCCGGGTCCGCAAAGAATGCTGCCCGCTGTCCCCAGGGCATATCCTCTGGCGGGCGGATCGGCAGGGCACCCTGCTTCACAATCCGCGCGTAATCCTCATCGACCTCTTCAGGGGATTCGCAGGGAAAAGCCAGCTCAAAAAACTGCCCCCGCCGGGCGCGGGCATATCCCGGATGCCCCTCGGTCGCCTCAGACATCACCTCCAATGTGGTCAGCGCAAAGCGCACACCCTCGCTCGCAAATTCCACATAATCTCCCCCAAGCTCAAGCTGCACGGGGAACCCCATCACATCCCGGTAAAAATCCCGCATCGCTGGCAAATCGGCAGAAACAATCGAAATTAAATCAATTTTTGCACGCATGGCTGCTCCTTATTTTTATATAGAATTTATGTTCTGCTGTTATTATATAATACTATCTCTTCCTCTGGAAGGGCAAGTTTCCCTGATCACTGGCCGACTGATTCCTGATACAAAACCACCCGAAGGGCTTCATACCCTTCGGGTGGTGCTGCATGCAAGACCACGCTTAATGCAGCTTTGCAACGATCGTGTTAATATCCTCGCCGTGGATCATTTCTTTTTCTATCAACACTTCTGCAATCTCATGCAACGCAGTTTCATTTTCTTTCAGCAGGCTCATCGCTCGCTCCTGCGCTTCTTCCATCAGGCGTCGGATTTCCTGATCAATCAGGGTCGCCGTCTCAGGACTGAGGTCTTCACGCACCCCGTTTGACATACCCAGATAAGCCATGCCTGCCGGTGTCGAGTAGCGCACCGGGCCCAGTTTCTCCGTCATACCAAATTCCGTAACCATGCGCCGCGCCACTTCCGTGGCCCGTTCCAGGTCATTGGATGCACCGGTAGACACATCACCAAAAATGACGCGCTCTGCCACCCTCCCCCCCAGCATGACAGTCATGCGCTGCTTGAGTTCTTCCTCTGACACCAGATACTGGTCTTCTTCCGGCATCTGCATCGTATACCCCAATGCTCCCTTGGAAGTCGGGATAATGCTGACCTTATGCACCGGGTGGGTATTGGGCAGCAAGGCAGCCACCAGGGCATGTCCGCCCTCATGATACGCCACCCGCTTCTTGACATCATCGCGCAGCGGCAGTTTTTTCTGCAAGCCTGCCACTACCCGTTCAATCGCCTCGTCAAAATCTGACATCATCACCATATCGCGGTCATGGCGCACAGCCAGCAAGGCCGCTTCATTGACCACATTTGCCAGATCAGCACCCGAAAAACCGGGGGTGATCTTCGCCAGACGGCCCAGGTCGGCATCTTCACCCAGGGTGACCCCTTCCGTATGAATATCCAGGATCTGCCGCCGGCCATCTTCGGTCGGCAGGGTTACCTCAATCTGGCGGTCAAAACGTCCCGGCCGCAGCAAGGCCTTGTCCAGCACTTCAGGCCGGTTGGTGGCTGCCATGATGATCACCCCATTATTATCGCCAAAACCGTCCATCTCTGCCAACAGCTGGTTCAGGGTTTGTTCGCGCTCGTCGTTACCGCCATACTTGCCAATTGAGGCACGTGACTGACCGATGGCATCAATTTCATCAATAAAAACGATGCAGGGCGCTTTTTGCTTGGCCTGCTCGAACATATCCCGCACCCGGGATGCACCCACCCCCACAAACATCTCCACAAAATCAGAGCCGCTGATCGAGAAGAACGGCACGCCTGCCTCTCCGGCGGTGGCCTTCGCCAGCAGGGTTTTGCCGGTGCCGGGAGGACCAACCATCAGGATGCCTTTGGGTAGTTTCGCGCCCAGGCGGGTAAAGCGTTCCGGCGTCTTCAGAAATTGGATGATCTCTTTCAACTCCACTTCCACTTCATCCACGCCGCCCACATCAGCATACTTGACCCCCGTCATCGCCCCGGTGATCTCTTTCGCTTTGCTCTTGCCGATCGACATCACGGGGGAATTGCCCTGCTGCCCCAACCGCCGAAACATGAAATACCAGATCAGCGCCAGGGGAATAAATGGCAGGATCCAGCCCAGGATGGTTGTCCAGATGCTGGGCGTATCAATCGTTGCGCCAAACTCCACGCCGGCCGCCAGAAGTTCCTCAATTAAATCGGGATCCTCCACCATTACGGTGTCATACACTACTTCTGGCTGCGCCGCTGCATCTTGTTCTCCCTGAACCTGCTGCCAGGCATTCGCCAGCCAGCCAGGTGTGGCAGCAGCCTCTGCCGCAACGGCCTCTTCCCCGCCGCAGCCCGCCGTCTCGCAAGTGTAATACAGTTGGTCCCCTTCGATAGTTACCTTATCAACTAAGCCGTCATTCAAATCCTGTCGAAACTGGCTGTACTGCACCTCCTGCTGACGCGGCGCCAGCGAGCCCATCACCACGCTTTGAAAAGCCCATACACCCACCAGGGTGATCAACAGCCAGATAATTGAAAAATTCATCTGTTTTTGTTTTCGTTTGTCCATCATGCCTCATCATTCTGTTTCAAAAAAGGTGTATCCGCTGGTTTGGCCGGATACACCCGCATTCGTTAACTGTAAATTCTGGTTATTCAGTCAGCTTTGGGGAAAAATCCAGGGACGCCGAGTTCATGCAATAGCGCAATCCGGTTGGTTGGGGGCCGTCATTAAAGACGTGTCCCAGATGCGCATCGCAATGCGCGCAGGTCACTTCCGTGCGCACCATCCCATGACTGGTATCGACATGCGTTTTCACATTCTCCCCGGAAAGCGGCAGCCAGAAACTCGGCCAACCGCAGCCCGCATCAAACTTCGTCTCCGAGCTGAACAATTCTGCCCCACAGCACACACACCGGTAGATTCCATCCTCTTCCGTGCGGTAATAAGCCCCCGTAAAGGGCCGTTCCGTACCTTTTTGCCTCGTTACGCGGTACTGCTCAGGCGTCAACTGTTTCTTCCATTCTTCTTCAGATTTCACAATTTTCTCAACCATTATTTCCTCATTCCTGCAAAGGAACAACCTCTGCACCACTATCATTATAAACGCAGCGTATTAACTTCCCGTAAGAGACGTCTCTGCTTACATCCATCGGTAGGCCGATTTGTTATCATCACTACTGATTAGATGCGGCATGTAAGAAAAAACATACCCATTTTCTCGCAGGGCACATTCGCTTTTGAATGCACCAAAATTCACTATGCCTTCTCAATCGGCTGCTGCAGCACCGTTTTCAACTTCTCCGGCGCGGTACGGCGGATATCACTCAGGTAGATTTCATGGTGCTTGTCCCGCAGTTGATAACCCGCATCAAAAGCATGCTGGTGCATCCGCTCAATCGTCGGGCCTTCATCATTAAAAGGCCCAAAATACTTCACCTGCACCGACAGCCTTTATCGCTCCCTTTACTCCCAATCCCCCGGCCCCTGCTGACGCAGGCGTTTGATCCGCCCGCGGCGCTTCTTGGCCTCCAGCCGGCGGGCGTTGGCTGCCCGGCCGGGACGGGTCGGCCGCCGCCTGCGCGGACGTTCGGCCGCCTTGCGGATCATCTCCGTCAGCCGTGCCACCGCATCTTCCCGGTTTTGCTCCTGGGTGCGGTACTGGTAAGCCTTGATCACGATCACCCCGTCCTTGCTGGCGCGCTTGCCGGCCAGCCCCAGCAGGCGCGAACGCACCTCCTCCGGCAGGGAGGGAGAGTTGGCAGCGTCGAATTTCAACTGCACGGCCGTACTGACCTTGTTCACATTCTGCCCGCCCGGCCCGGCGGCGCGCACAAAGTCCAGCTCAATCTCGTTCTCGTCAAGCTGAATGGTGGGAGTGATTTGTATCATGGGGTTAAGTATATCAAAAGGAGAAAGGAATTAGTGAATTAGGGATTCGGGGTCAGGGCTATGCGATTTTCCGGATTCTCCTCATCCAGCGCCCAGCGCAGCGGATTATTTTCAATGTACTCGCGTATCCGCTCCAAATCCCTCTCATCGCGGATCACGTGTTCGTAGTAATTGCGCTGCCACACCGTCACCCCCGGCGTGCCGCGTTGCAGGTTAATCTCCCGTGTCACCGCCGATTTGAAAGACCGCACAATCACACCCAACGACCCGGATTTTGAACCGTTTTTATTCCGTAGCGGCGCAGCATGCTGCGCGCGTGTCGGTTTGACAATATTCCCATTTTCCTTAATCACAATCACACCATGCACATGATTAGGCATTATCACAAATGCATCGATTTCAACATTGGGAAAATGTTGCGGGATTTCATCCCATACAAATTCTGCACTCTGTCCAAATTCATTCATCTTCATTTTCCCATCTTCAACCTTGCCAAATATCGGTTCCCAATCACTGGTGCATAATGTGACAAAATAAAACCCCCCACCGGAATAATCATAAAATGGCAGACGAATGGATTTTCGGTATCCATATTCCTCATCTTTTGGCATGAGATCCCCTTCAAGATTCGCGCGCAGCATGCTGCGCCGCTACCGCTTACTTTGTATTATCTCGTACAGCACAATATCATTACCATTAATAAAACTGGTTCATTGGGCACTTGCACCGCTACAATTATAATATTGTCTCCACCACCGTCCCTTTTCACTCCGTTACTTCAATGAATCGCTCGGCCTCCACATCGATATAATACGACCGGTCGGGCAGGCGCTCAAAATCATATCCGAAATAATAATTCAGTATCCCCCTGAAGGTGTTGACCGGCGTCATCCCGGGATACAGGATCTCTTCGCCGCCATCGGGAAGATACAGGGCATGAAAAATTCCCAGCCTTTCCCCTTTGGTAAGAAAACCATGATCCCCCTGAATGATAATGATCGGCGGGATGTCTGATTCTGCCAGGATCGTCTCCGTGATCTCGACCAGGCGCGTATTCAGAAACTTGACTTGTTCCACATACGCCGCGTTGCTTTCATCTGCTTCAACCTTATACGACCCGTCTTCATTGAACACAAACGAAGAATGCGTGATCATCAAATGGGCATACACAAACTTCTTGCCCGGAATGTCAGGGATAGCCTGCAGGGTATCCAGAGAATAACGGTTTTGTTGATACTCCATATAACGGATATCTTCCGCAATCGCTTTCCCATAATTGTTCGGGTCAATCCAGTAAATCAGCCGCGGCGCTTTCAGGGCTTGCACCACCGGTTTGATATTCCCGGTATCAAACAAAAACCGCACCCAGGTTGTCTTGAGATACAGATCATGAAACAACAGGGTTTCCAGGCGGTCATTATAGGGGGTCATCTCTTCCAGCACATAAAAGATGTCTGCGTCATAAAAATTCGCCCACGGCGCTTTCATGTGAAAAGCAATCGTTGTATATCCCCTGTTCTCAAAAATCTCCCGCACGCGGTTATGCGGGTACAGATCCCGGATGTGCGGCATAAGCTGATCGAAATCATGCATTTCTGCCGAGACACCGAGCGTATCCATATACGCCATGTTTAACGACGAGACCAGCGAGTAAAACGTCTTGTCATAATTGCTTTTTGCATCGGTGAAAACTTCAAATCCCTGGCTTTCCAAAGCCTCGACGATCGCGCTGTTGTCATACCCCAGTTTATTTTCTAATATCTCGTTACTGGTATACGCATCCACGATAATGTAATAAATATCCGGGTCAGACTCATCCCCCTGATGTACTTCCTGTTTTTGGCTCGCAGTTTCTGCTGGTTTGTTCTCCACTGCAAAGACGTCCCCATTCACCTTTGCGATCAATAATTGAGACAGGACAAATACCACAAGAAAGCCGCCCACCAGATTAAACATCTGGGTTACGGCGTAACGGTTTTCTTGCAATCTGAGGATCAGCATGACAGCTGCAGCTCCAATCGCGATCCAGAAGACCGTCAACAAAGAGTGTCGGGCGAAGCTGATCCCGTTCAACTGAATTTGATCAAGCGCCTGGTAAATATGCCCGTAAGAATTGAACAGCATATTGAATACGCTGGTCAACAGGGCAGCTTTCAGGAAGTCACGCACCAACAAGGAAACCACCAGAAACACAACCAGCGACAGTCCCAGAATAAACAGGGAAGAACGCAGGATCGCAAACGTTGGAATCTGGTTTCGGTTGGTTACGTATAAACTCAAAATCGGATAGCCAATAAAAAACAGAATGTGAAACGGGATTTTTTGGTAAAAATTTTTCATCGTAATCATCTTATTTCTCAGATCAGCCTGATTTTTGCTTCCTCGCATTTCGTTCCCCGCCCTTGTCTTTTTGTAAAGCCTTGCATGCACGGCAGATCGTCTTTCTCCTATAATAACTATTCCTGCGCTTTTTCGGTAACCGAACGATCCACCTCTCTGAAAAAATATTTGCGGTCTGCAAAGGAAAAGTGGGTCCTGAACCCGGCTAATTCTACCGTAGATTGGAAAACCGCAGCGTACATCAAAAATAAAATTTTTTTTCCTGTGCGGGATAGCGCCACGTAGCCGTAGCAGCGAGGCAGGCCTCGCTGCTACAAAGACATCCTCCGCAGCGCCAATGCCACCGCTGCCGCCCAGGGCAGCACTTTGAACTCCCCCGCGTCCAGTGCCGCGCCCACTGCGGCCTTATCCATCAGGATCAATTCCATTTCTTCCAGATCATCCGCGTCCGGCTCGGCCACCTTGCGCGCCCCCTGCGCCAGATACAAATGCGCCTGCCCCGCCCCGCGGTTGGCGTCTACCCAATAGCTGCCCAGCGCCTGCCAGCGCTCGGCCATATGGCCGGTTTCCTCCAGCAGCTCGCGTTTGGCCGCCGCCAGTGGTTCTTCTCCCGGCTCCAGATAGCCCCCCACCGGCGCCAGGGTCTCACCGGCCACCGCATACTTCGTCTGCCGGAAGCACAGGAACTGCCCCGCTGCGGTCACCGCCACCACATTGATGAAATCCGGCGTCACCAGCCACGGCCATTCCTGTATCACATGACCATCATGCAGTTCCACCGCGTGCATTTCCACCCGCAGGAACTTGCTGCAATCCAGCACGGTTTCTTTTGATAATGTTTTCCAGGGGCGCATGGCTATCCTCCTATTCCATCAACTTTTCAGCCTCGGAAAAGGCTTCCAGAATGCGCGCATCGTTGCGCAGGTCAGTACCTTCAAACAAGTCCGGCGATGCCGGGTACCCCCGGCTAAAACGCAGTGTCACCGCATCTTCTTCCATCCAGAACACCGCCGCTATGCCCGCATAACCCAGCGATGAAACCGGCGTCCAGAACGCCCCTGCATATATCCGCTCGCCTTGTGCAACAACCACAAACGGCAGTCCATCCAGCGGGATCGCCAACTGCCTGATACGCTCCGCTGCCTCATCCGTCAAAGTCAATTCACAGGTGCCAGGCTGATAGCGGACCACATCCTCCATCGTCAATAGCGCGCTTTCCGGCAAAGCCAGGTCTTTCAGCGGCACGGACAATGCTTCTACTGCCGGCAATTCAGAGTCCACCAGGAAAACAGCAAATGCCGGTTCCTTGCGTTTGCCGCAGCCGCTGAACAGCATCAGCCCCAGCAAGATCACAACGATAATCATCAAAACGCTATTCTTCCTCATTTCTCATTCCTCTTACGGTTAATCATTTCCACTAAAACTACCGCCTGCTTTGGATGCCGCAATTCCACCACATTGAGGTGTTCGTATGCTGCTTCCTTAAATAACTGTGGGTATTCCCTGCGCCGCCGGGCAAACGTTCCCATCGACCAGGCCACGATCGAGTCCTTGCTGAACAAAGCCTTTGAAAGGGTTTCCTGATTGCCGGAGAACAGCACTTCCCGACGCAGGCTGCGCTTCAGGGTGCGTGTCACGATCCGCCACAGCACCACTCCGCGCGAGTAATTCAACCACACCACCGTCGTCGCCCGCCCCCATACGATATCGCGCACCTTGCTGTAATTGCCATCCACCACCCAGGTTTCGCCTGTGATTGCTTCGGTCACCTTTCCGCGGAATTCCTCCAGTGGGCGCATTTCCCAGTCCGGCAGCCAGTGGATCGCATCCAGCTCGATATGTTCATGCCCCAATGCAGCGGACAGCCGTTCTGCCAGGGTCGTTTTCCCGGAGCCGGAAGTGCCGATCACCACCACACGTTGAAAATCCTCTCGTTCCATGCTGCCAGTCCACCACAAAGCCCGATTGCAGAACCAGACCTGCTGACTCTGCCCATCGGGCTTTTCTTTCATCAATATATCCACCACCGCAAGGGAAGACTAATCCTTGTCTTTCGGCGGATTGGACTTCTTCCCCGCACCCAGGGATTTGGAGCGTTTGTAAGCCGCCCAAATCGCGCGGGAAATCGCCGTGCGGAACCCCGCTTTCTCCAGATAATAGATCGCTTCTGCTGACGTGCCCGCCGGAGAAGTGACCTCGTTGCGCAAGGTAGCTGGATGGGCATGCTTGCTGTCATAATATTCCACCGAACCGCGCAGGGTCTGGATGACCAGCTTCTCCGCATCCCGCCGCTGGAAACCCATGTGCACACCCGCATCAATCATCGACTCCATGAACAGAAAAGCATACGCCGGACCAGAGCCGGACAAGGCTGTCGCCATATCCAGATAGCGTTCTTCTTTCATATACAGTTCCTGCCCCAATGCCAGCAAAATGCTGCGCGCCTGTTCCCGCTGCGCATCGGTCACATGCGAGGAGGCCGTCCAGGCGGTAATACCCTGCCCGATCTGCGCCGGGGTATTGGGCATCGCCCGCACCACACATTTGTGTTCCAACCCCTCGGCAATCACCTCAATCGTCGCTCCGGCCACGATGGACAATACCAACGCATGCGCTGGCACATGGCTGCCAATCTCATCCATTACGCTGTCCAGGTTTTGCGGCTTCACCGACAGGATGATCACATCCGCCTGCTGGACCGCAGGCACGTTGTCATAATACGGCTGCACGCCATAGCGTCCCTGCAGCTCTTCGCCGCGCTCCACAATCGGCCCGGCTGCCAGCAGCTTATCGGCAGTCGTTATTTCCTGACGCAGCAGCCCGGCAATGATCGCTTCCCCCATTGCCCCGGGACCCACCACAACAATCACAGGTTTTTTGCTCATTTTCTTCTCCCAAAGATCAAGACTTGTACTTTGCGTCCCAGCGCGCAAAAATGGCCGTCGATAGATAACGCCCTGCGCTTTTTTCTTCCAGCACCAGTTCCCCCGCCATCACCCGGCCCTTGTGTGCAGCCATCATCTCATCCATCGCCTGGTACAGGGTCACCGGTGAAGCCTTGACCGCATAAGCCGTCATCACCACGAACAGCGGATTCGGTGTCAGGATACGGCGGCAGGCTTCCAGCAGTTCGGGGATCAGTTTATAAAACTCCCACACCTCGCCTTTTGGCCCGCGACCAAACTTGGGCGGATCAAGGATGATGCCATCATAGAAAGACTCGCGCCGTTCTTCGCGCTGCACAAATTTGAGCACATCGTCCACCAGCCAGCGCACCGGTTTTTCGCCCAGGCCGGAAGCCATCTGGTTTTCCTTGCCCCATTCGATCACCTTACGCGAGGCATCCACATGCGTCACCTGCGCCCCGGAATGCGCCGCGGCCAGCGAGGCCATGCCCGTATACCCAAACAGGTTGAGCACCTTCGTGGGACGCCTGGCGTAATTAATTTGCTCTTCAATCCAGTCCCAGTGGTTGCCCTGCTCGGGGAAAACCCCCACCTGACGCGAACCGCTGGTCTGCATCCACAGCTTCAAATCCCTATACGAGATCAGCCAGCGCTTGGGCAGATCCCCCGACACATCCCAGTGTCCGCCGTGCAGTTCATCATTGGTCACAAATGTGGCGTTCGCATTCTTCCACCTGGACTCCGGCCAGGCCGGACGCCAGATCGCCTCCGCCTCAGGGCGGATCAATTGATACGCGCCAAACCGTTCCAGTTTCAAACCATTGCCGCTGTCCAGCAATTCATATTCTTTCCAGGGAGAAGTCAACACCGCAAGCTGCGGAATCCCCCGGCTCACCTTTTTTGCCATCATCTACCATCCATTCCTTTTAATGCGGATAACTTGCCATAGTATAACACTGGCGCGGTCAATCGGTGAATTAGGGATTAAGGATCAGGTAATTCGTCAATTCGTCAGGCAGGGACCAAAAAAACCATCCTGCACATCGCCTTACGTTCGTCCTGCTAAATTCCTGCCCCCCTTCCTGGTTCCAGCCAGATGTCACATCAAAACATGCCAAATTACATGAGAATATGTGCAGATTTCATCCCCCAAAGATTGAAAAGCGGATTACAATAGTATCGTAGCAGGATAGTTGTTCTGTTTAACGACGAGATGTCTAAACAATTTTCGAGCAGCATTCAAACCAGAGTCATCGTTAAAAAAGGAGAAAGCGTATCATGACTGTTCATCTTTACGTCTCATTGCTTCCCGAAGCGCTGATCGCCTCTATGTTATCACCGGAAGAATTTGGCGTGTACTACGCGGTTGGCAGCAAGAAAAAGGCGCGCGGCCAGGCCATGTTCTTCGAGCTTGACCCCAATTTTCGAGATGACTTCTTCCGCGTTCAGGAAGGGATTGATCGCTGTGTGCCACATGAAGACGGAAAACCCAAATCCTCCATTTACATCTCGGTCTACCGTGTGCTGGAAAACATTTCTCTGGAAGCGATCAAAAAACTCTACCTGGTTACCCGGGATGGCATCACCCTGGGGCTGGAACCGAACGCAATCCCCACAGAAACAAATGGCGGCTTGCACCTTTACCAGGAAATCGCGCCCGTTCACCCATTGATTGTTTCCAGCATGCCGCCGGTTGACTTCTACGAATACATCGTCAAAAACCCCACCCTGGTCACCCTGCCAGCCATCGTTTTTGCCGAACTGAAACTGGGCGAACTCGCCAGCGATCCCGAATTTGGCGCAGTGGGCGCCCTGCCTTACAGCAATATTGACCATCTGCGTGAATGTCTGATGGATTTGAAAACCAAATATATCAATGTCAAGATGGTGGACCGTGTACATGCCCCTGGTCTGGCTTACCGCACAATTGCCAGCGGGATTTACTTTGGCAAAGAAGAAGGAATGCTATATTTCCCCCTGCCCTCAAACGAGGATTTGCGCGAAAAATATAATAACTGGCGTCGCTCCGCCAATATGTAAAATCATCACCCCGGCCTGGTCTTTCGGGGCCGCCGGGGTGTGTTGTGTCTAAATGTAAGCAATAAGTCCCACTGCTGGCTCAATATGCTGACATACACACCGCAGCCAAATCAGCAGTGGGATTGGTGTGTAATCCAATAATTATTTTAGGAGTGTAGTATGAACGATCAAATATGGCTTTATATTGCGATGGGCTCTGGATTTATAGCTCTTGCCGTTGCTTTTTACCTGTATTTTTGGGTGCAGAAGCAAGATGCTGGCTCAGCACGCGCCCAGGAAGTTGCTTCCTGGATTGAAGAAGGCGCACGCTCGTATCTCAAACGCTTGTACACCGCCCTAACCCTGGTGGCAGTTGTGATGGCCGTCATCCTCGCCCTGGTCTTCGGACTCAGCGCGGGGGAAGGCATCCGCGGCCTGGAAATGTCCTTCGCCTTCGTGGTCGGTGCTGTTTGCGCCGCACTGGCAGGATACATGGGCATGAGCATTGCCGTCAAGGCCAACGTGCGTACCGCCGTTGCCGCCAAAGAAAGCATTCCCGTGGCCTTCAAAGTTTCCTTCTATGCCGGCACCGTGATGGGCATGGCAACCGTTGGCCTCGCCATTATCGGTATGAGCCTCATCTACCTGCTGACCGGCAACCCGGAAGTTGTCCTCGGCTTCAGCTTTGGCGCATCCGCGCTGGCATTGCTGGCAAAAGCCGGCGGCGGCATCTACACCAAGACCGCCGATATCGCTGCTGACCTGGTGGGCAAGATTGAAGTTGGTATCCCCGAAGACGATCCGCGTAACCCCGCCGTTGTGGCCGACAATGTGGGCGACAATGTGGGTGATGTGGCCGGCACCGGCGCCGATATTTTCGACTCCTATGTCGCCAGCGCAGTGGCCGTGATGTTGATCGGCGCTTCCTACAGTCTGCACGGCGCGGTGGACGAGATCATCCGCTACACCACCCTGCCCCTGATCATCTGCACCCTGGGTATCTTTGCTTCCATCCTCGGCATCCAGTTTGTCCGTGTGGGCAAAGACGGCAGCCCTGGCAAAGCCCTCAACCGCGGTACGATCATTACCTGCCTCTTCCTGGCTGCCTTAATCATCCCCCTCGTTCTGCTGGGCGGCTTCAACATCGGCGTGCTATGGGCCACCCTGGTCGGTATGACCACCGGTGTGGTGATCGGCTTTACCTCCGACTATTTCACCACGGAAACCAATAACCCGGTCAAGGAAACGGCCCGGGTTTCCGGTTCCGGTTCCGCCATGACCATCATCACCGGCTTCAGCTACGGTCTGATCAGTGTTGTGCCTTCCGTCATCGGGATTGTGGTTGCCACCCTGGCATCCTTCTTCCTGGCTGAAGCCAACGGTCTGAGCGGCATCTACGGGATCGGTATCGCTGCTGTCGGGATGCTTTCCGTATCCGGCATGATCGTTTCCTCCGACGCCTACGGCCCAATCGTGGACAACGCCCGCGGGATCGCCGAAATGGCCGGCATGGATCACGAAGTCATCGAACGCGCCGACACCCTCGACTCAGCCGGTAACACTGCCAAAGCCATCACCAAAGGTTTTGCCATTGGTGCCGCTGCCCTGACCGTGCTGGCCCTGTTCAACGCCTACGCTGAAGTGATTTCTGCGGCAGGTGCAGAACTGACCATCAGTCTGCTTAATCCGCTGGTTATTGCCGGCATTTTCCTTGGTGCCGCTACCCCGCCCCTGTTCAGCGCCATGCTGATGCTCTCCGTTACCCACAATGCCTTTGACATGATCGAAGAAATCCGCGACCAGTTCCGCGAGAACCCCGGCATTCTGGCCGGTACTGTCAAACCGGACTATGCCAAATGCGTCAGCCTGGCTGCACAAGGTGCACTGTCCTCCCTGGTTGGCCCCGCCTTCCTCGCCATCGGTCTGCCCTTGCTGGTTGGCTTCATCCTCGGCCCCGACGCCCTGGGCGGTTTCCTCGGCGGCGCAATCTTCACCGGCGTCATCTTCGCCCTGCTCATGTCCAACGCTGGCGGCCTGTGGGACAACGCCAAGAAATTCATCGAAACCGGCCAGCATGGTGGTCCGGGTTCCGAAGCACACAAAGCGGCCGTTGTCGGCGACACCGTTGGCGATCCTTTCAAGGACACCGCTGGCCCGTCCCTCAACACCCTGATCACCGTCATGTCGCTGGTGTCTTCCCTGTTTGCCCCGATCATTGCGGTCGTTCACCTCTTCAAATAAAGAACGACAAACAAGACAACCGGCTGGCCCCATGTGGGCCAGCCGGTTTTTTTTGCAGGGACAGGGCTGCCCTGAAGGGTATGATATCCGACCTGTCCGCCCCACTGACAGGAGAATAGGCCCATTAATAAAACGAGTAAAACACACAGGCGAGGCATACCTCGCCACTACGCAAACCAGAATATCTACACATCGCCCTGGTTTTTAATGTACAATTCCCTAAACCAAACACTGAGGACAACCCATGCAGGCAAACACAACCTCCAGCAAAAAACTCGTCAAATATTTTTTCCCCCTTGCCGCCTTGGAAGGGCTGGTCGCGTTGTTCTTCCTGCTCAAAGACCCTTCCTCTGAAGGCCCCCTTCTGCTGGGCTACTCTGCCTCGCGGCTGGCCCTGGCCGCGGCCGCCTTGCTGCTGACCGCCCTCCTGACCTGGGCTGCCTGGCAAACCCTGACCAACCGCCCGACATTGCCCCGCTGGCAGCAACACACCCAAACCTGGCTGGTGGAGAAAAACATTCTCCTCCCGTTGACCATTACCTTCGCGATGGCCGCTCTTTTCTTCATAGCCTATCACATTCACTTCACGCTCTCTATCCCTCTGCCCAAAAAGATTGACTATTTTCTCAACACACAGCCACAATGGATAGCGATCATGCAAAAGCTCTATGCTGTCCATAACCGCTTGCTGCCCCTCAGCCTGTGGGTGACGGCCCTCATCCTGCAAACCCTCGCCCTGTGGGGCTTGCGCTTTACCCCCGCCTACCGCGACCTGCGCCGCAACGGCGCTTTTGGCCGCGCGGCGGGCATCCTCTTCCTCACCGGCGCGGCTCTCTTCCATTGGACGGTGCTCCTCCTGCAGCTGAAGGTCTTCCTCGTCATCCGCGGCTGGAAATGGTATTTCTGGCAGAAGGAAGTTCCTCAGCCAATATGGCTCTTCCCCCTCATGCTGGCCGCTGGGCTGGCTGTGGTTTGGTTCGTCTTCCGCAATTCCAAACACATACAGCGGAAATTGATCGCCTTGATGCTCCTGGGCGCAGCCCTGCAAATCGGCTTTGGCTTCCTCGCCGGGGGCGGCTTCGAATCCCTGCGCCTGAAATATGCCGACTCGGTCTTCAATAACTACGCCGAGGCTGCCGCCGAAGGCCCGGGACTGTGGCATGCCCTGACGAACTATGAAACCGACTACGGTGACGACTGGTACCTGGGCACCAAACCCCCCGGCGTACTGGCGGTCTACATTCTCACCGAAAAAGCCGCCAGCATCTTCCTGCCCGCCGCTGACAGCGCCGGGCG
>Ga0334889_1002288_pt1 | contig 22022 bp, 29 predicted proteins | sample GraSluR1_MG_2_FD_207222 | JGI IMG/M metagenome (GOLD analysis project Ga0334889, IMG submission 207222) | Sludge microbial communities from methane-producing bioreactor in Wageningen University, Netherlands - Granular Sludge_8_08-R1 | ecosystem: Engineered > Bioreactor > Anaerobic > Unclassified... | reverse complement strand
ATTCAGATATTTTTCTACAAACATCACTCGACTTTCAGCACTGAGCTTCATCTTTCTTTTACCCATAATAAATACCCCTAACTAGGACATAATTATTTCTTTGTCCTAGTTAGGGGTAGCATAGCATGGTCAGTTGTCCTTAAAGTTATGGTTGAGTGATCGCTGCCCGCAATACTTCGTAACCATTATCAGTGAGAAGTTGTTTGATTTTTTCTGTCTCTTTGCTGGCTAATTGAATTTCGACAATTGTTGCGGTTGCTTGATGATCTACAATGACTGTTAGAATACTGAAGTCATTGTCCGCTAAAATTTTCGCGACTCTAGCTAATACCCCTTTTTTATCCTCAAGGATTTTCAGTTGAACATGTGTACCGCCTTCGTGATAACCGGTAAGCTTTAGGAAGGCATCAAAAATATCATTATTGGTGATGATCCCGACCAACTTCTCAGCGTCTAATACTGGCAATACGTTGATTCTATTTTGACGCATCAAATAGATACCATCTTCTAATTCCGCGTCAGGAGCGACGGTTTTAACATCCTTGATCATTACATCCGCCACAACCGTTTTATTCAATAGATAATTTACTTCATGAACGCTCAAGCTCGTTGCCTTTGAAGGTAAGGCTTCTTGAATTGTTCCTTCTGTAATCAATCCGACCAATTTATCGTTATCAATAACCGGTAAGCGATGGATATCATATTTTTTCATCAAATCAACGGCATCAAAAATTTTGGTTTTCGGTGTAACCGTCACTAAGTCTTTTGTCATAAAATCTTTTACACTCATGTTTTACCCTCCTAGATAAGCTTTCTTCACTTCTTCACTTTCTAGCAATTCTTGACCAGTTCCTGACAAGACCACTTTTCCAGTCTCCAGCACGTAACCGCGGTCGGCAATGGATAGAGCCATTTTTGCATTTTGTTCAATCAATAAAACGGTCGTTCCTTGTTTTTGAATCTCTTGAATGATATTAAAAATTTCTTGAATAAAAATTGGTGCTAACCCCATTGAAGGCTCATCTAAAAGCAATAGACGTGGTTTAGACATTAACGCTCGGCCCATCGCTAACATTTGTTGTTCTCCGCCAGATAATGTTGAAGCGTCTTGATTTAATCGTTCCTTCAAAATCGGGAATTTTTCATAGACGTGTTCATAATCCTGTGGAATTTCGCCATCCTTGCGCAAATAAGCGCCCATTTCTAAGTTTTCCAAGACCGTCAATCCTGGGAAAACATGCCGTCCTTCAGGCACTTGCGATATCCCTTGAGCCACAATTTTTCTAGGCGCTTTCTTTTGAATCGGTGCGCCTTCAAACGTAATCGTCCCTTTAGATGGCTGATTCAATCCAGAAATCGTCCGTAAAATCGTTGTCTTTCCTGCTCCATTTGCCCCGATCAACGAAACAATTTCACCTTGATTGACTTCAAAACTAACATCACGTACCGCTTGGATCATGCCGTAATGCACCGAAAGATTTTCAATTTTTAGCATTATAGCTCACCTCCAAGATAAGCTTTGATAACTTCTGGATTATTTTTGATTTCTTCTGGTTTACCTTCAGCTAAAATACGACCGTATTCTAACACATAGATTCGCTCACAAACATCCATGACTAAACTCATATCATGTTCGATTAACAGGATCGTGATTTGAAAATCCTTTTGGATCTTGCGAATCAATAGGGTAAGTGCTGCAGTTTCTTGCGGATTCATTCCGGCTGCCGGCTCATCTAAGAAAAGAATTTTTGGTTTAGTCGCAAGCGCTCGGACAATCTCTAAACGACGCTGCTCACCATATGGCAAGTTACGTGCTAGATTCTCTGCTTTATCCTGCAAATCAAAAATCGTTAATAATTTCAACGCTTCTTCTTTTAATTTTTCTTCTTTATTATAGAAGGTCGGTAAGCGTAGCACACTAGAGAAAAAGCCTTCTTTATTTTTGCTGTTCATAGCAATCAAGACATTATCCAAAACAGTCAGATCTTTAAACAAACGAATATTTTGAAAGGTCCGACTCAGACCTAAATCAGCAATCGCATAAGGTTTTTGTCCATTCAATCGATGACTCTTCCCATCGACCTCCAGTAACACGTCCCCTTCGCTTGGATCATAAACACCAGTGATTAGATTAAATAACGTTGTTTTCCCTGCACCATTCGGACCAATCAAGCCCACCAGTTGATTCTCTTCTAATGCGATATTGACATTGGAGACCGCCGCCAAACCGCCAAAGTTTTTGGTTAAATCTTTAATTTCCAACAGAGGCATTTTGGTCATCTCCTTTTTTAAACTTAGTTAGAATTTTCTTCACAGATAGCTCTTTTGTGCCTAGTAACCCGCCTGGTTTAAAGATCATCAAGATAATCAATGCCAACGCGTAAATGATCATCCGCAATGTTCCAAAATCCTGAAGATACATATTGATAATCCCTAAAAGAATTGCCGCAATAAAGGTTCCCGTCACACTGCCGATTCCGCCCAATACGACCAGAATCAAAATATCGACTGATTTAGTAAAAGCAAAATCTTTCGGAGCAATTGATTGTAAATATCCTGCATACAGTGAACCAGCAATACTAGCGGTCATGGCACCAAAGGTAAAGGCCATTACTTTATACTTTGTTGTATTAACGCCCATCGCCTCAGCAGCGATCTCATCTTCACGAATCGCCATCGTCGCACGACCAGCACCTGAACGAATATAGTTAACAATAAATAATGTAGTAATCGCCATAAATCCATAAACCATTTGCCAATCGACAAAAGGCTCAATTCCAAACAAACCAGAAGGCCCATTGGTGATCTCCTTAAAATTGATTAAGAGAATACGAATGATCTCTGCTACACCCAGCGTGGCAATAGCTAAATAGTCGCCACTTAAACGCAGGGTTGGAATACCCACTCCTACAGCGACGATTCCTGCTATAAGAACACCGACTGCCATCCCTAAGAAAAACCCACCATAAGTTGGGGTATTCATCGAAATAAGAGCCGCCGCATAAGCACCGATCGCCATAAAACCAGCATGTCCTAGTGAAAACTGACCGGAAAATCCAATAATCAAATTCAGACCTACCGCCAAAATTACATTAATCCCTATTTGTACCAAAATATTATCTAAAAACAGATTGACCATCCCAGCTGAATAAGCAATGTACAATACTGCATATCCAAGCACGATCAAGGCTAGCCAAATCAAATTATATTTCAAATTCTTTTTCATTTGACTCACCTACACTTTCTCTTTCACATGTTTGCCTAAAATACCGGCAGGACGAACCAATAAAATCAAAATCAATACGGCATAAACCACCGCATCTTTGAAATCAGAAAAACCTAATGCTGTCGTAATCGTTTCGATCAAACCAATGACAAATCCGCCGATAGCCGCTCCGGGAATAATTCCGATTCCGCCTAAAACTGCTGCGATAAAGGATTTAAGACCAGGTATATAGCCCATCATCGGATCAATCGAGTTGTAATACAGACCGATCATCATTCCGCCTGCTGCAGCTAGCGCTGATCCCAAAGCAAAGGTAAATGAGATGGTCCGATTCACATCAATCCCCATCAACTGCGCCGCATCCGTATCGACACTTACAGCACGCATTGCTTTACCCATCTTAGTTTTCTGAACAATCAGGTTTAACGCGATCATCAAGAATAATGACAATCCTAATATCAATAACTGAATATTTGTAACCCTCAAGAAGCCAATATTAAAGACCTGCATTTTAATTACCTGCGGAAACGGTCTTGTCGTTGAACTGAAAAAATAAATCATTGTGTTCTGTAATAGATACGAAACACCGATCGCTGTAATCAAAGCCGCGATTCGTGTTGAATTTCTTAACGGTCGGTATGCTAAAAATTCAATCAGGACACCTAAAATTGCACTCCCTGCCATTGATAAAACCAAAGCTGGGAAAAAGCCCATATTAAATTGATTGATCAGAAAGTAGCCAATAAATGAGCCGATCATGTAAATCTCTCCATGGGCAAAGTTGATCAATTTAATAATTCCATAAACCATAGTGTAGCCCAATGCCATTAATGCATAAACACTACCCAGAAAAAGCCCATTGACGATTTGCTGAATAAATACTTCCATCTTTATCACATCACTTTTCAAAAATAGTTTGGACGATTCATAGCCCTAATTCTTAAAAGGGAGTGTGCCAAATACCATTGGCACACCCCCTTGCCTGCTTTTTCCGAGTAATTAAGGATTTACGGTTTCAGCAGAAGTTTCTTTTCCATCTGTTAGACCAAGAACAACCGCTGATTTTACTGGATTGTGTTCTTTGTCCATTGTGATTTTTCCTGTAACACCCTCGAAATCTTTCAAGTTCGCTAAGCCTTTGTTGATTGCCTCTGGTGTAGCTTTTCCTTCGTCTTCAATTGCTTGTTTAATCATATAAACAGAATCATAAGCCAAAGCGTTAAATGAAGATGGCTGCTTGCCATATTTCTTCTCAAAAGCTGCTACAAATGGCTCAACCTTATCCGTTGCTGGAGCTTTGGTTGAGAAGTGACCTGTATAGTATACGTTTTTCACATTGCTGGCACCGGCTGTTTCAATCAGTTTTTCATCTCCAAAGCCGTCAGCCCCGATGATAGGCTGTTCAATTCCCATTTCACGTGCTTGCTTGATAATTAAACCAGCTTCTGTGTAATAGCCTGGAATGTAGATAACGTTAAAATCTTTGTCTTTGATTTTAGTCAACATTGCTTGGAAATCTTTATCTCCTGCAGTAAAGTTTTCTTCTGCAACAATTTCACCTTTATAGGTTTCTTTAAAAGCCTTCTTCAAGCCACTTGCATAGTCACTTGAATTATCGCCTAAAATAACGGCTTTATCGGCCTTTAGATTTTCATCTGCATATTTGGCTAAAACAATTCCTTGGAAACTATCTTGGAAGCAAGATCGGAAAATATAATCTTGTACTTTTCCTTTTTGAACAGTAATCGCATCATCTGTTCCTGATGGTGTTACTGCTGGAGTCTTTGCTTTGGTTAAATTTGGCAATGTCGCTTTTGTCGCACCAGAGGTAGCCGGTCCAACGATTGCAACTACTTCATCTTTAGTCGTCAAATTTGCTGCAACAGAAGCTGCTTCATTATTATCAGACTTATTGTCTTTTGAAACGTATTCGATTTTCTTGCCGTCAATCCCGCCATCTTTATTAATCTCTTCGACTGCTAATTTGACACCTTCGTTTTCCGCTTCGCCGTAAGCCGCTACAGCTCCAGATAACTCGAAGTTTCCGCCAATTTTAATCGTCTTAGCATCGTCACTGCCGCCACTATCGCTCGCTTTAGGCGATCCACATGCACCTAGTAAAAACAATCCTGCTGCCATTACAGCTACTGTTCTTTTTTTCATCCCGTTACCTCCTGATAAAATAATGATAATTCGTTAAGATAATAAAGAATATATAGGAAAAATCTCTCACTGTCAATTAAATTTTCTGAATATTTTAATAATTCAGCAATACTCAAACAATTTATAGCGCTTACAACTGCTTGCTGAATCTTTCAAATAACGAAAAAAGAAATCACATTAACTGATAAATAGTCAATGAGATTTCTTTAAAATAACTTTATTTATTTGTTTTCTGCATCTGACACCAATTGATAAAGCAACAGATTTATGAAGAAAAAGATTTTGATTTTTCTATTATTAACGTCGATTTATCGACAAAAGGAGAAAAATGAGGAAGCTTTCTCTAATCTATAGAATAACTCCGCAAAAAGTTTTGCTCTTCTTTCTCTTAGTTAAATATTGACGATTTAAAAATCCTTTTTGCTTCTAAGCCTGTTTATGTAGTTTTTCATAATCTGGTTCCTCTTGATCAATCAGGTTTTTACGTAAGGAAAATTTGGTGGGCACATAATCAAAACCAGCTTTCGCAAATGGATGACAACGTAAAATCCGTGAAATCCCCATTAGAAAACCCTTGAAGGCACCGTGAACTTGTATTGCCTTAATCATATAGCTAGAGCATGTCGGATAATAACGACAGGACGGCTGCGTCAGCGGTGAAATAAACCGTTGATAACCACGAACCAAACCAATTAAACCTTTGCTAATAATATTCATTCCTACACCTCAAAACAATTCTTGGTAATCAATCAGCTCCATACTATTTTACTGTTCTTACAAAATAAAGCAAGAAACGTATTTCGTTGGTCATCAAAATTTAAACTTCATGATGAACAGTAATTCTGTAATCCCAATCACGTGATAATTTCAATAAAAAAGAGACTGCACCAAGAACTTGGCTACAATCCCTTCTGAATAATCAAAATCAGATTTTTATCACGAATACTAATGAACAAACTCTAAAATATGACGCCAAACATCTGGCATAAGCACTTTAAATGGATTTCCGCCGCCCATTGCACCATAACCAATCATACTGCCGACGATAAACAATAAAACACCTGCAAGTAGGATCGCTACAATACGAATTAAGCTACGTAAGATATGTTCTCCAGAACTCATAGATCCACTCCTTATTCATACGTAATGGATTAATTTTACTGACTCAGCTAATATCCTGCGAAAAGAGGAACTGAAATCCTTAAACTAAGACAGTTGCAGCATCCGTTGCTTTTCTGCTTTCAGTATCCACACGTTCGACATCCGCACCTAATTGCTGCAGCTTTTTATGGAATTGATAGTATCCACGGTCTAAATATTTCAAGTTACGTACACGTGTTATACCATTTGCACGTAATCCAGCTAAAACTAATGCAGCAGCTGCGCGTAAATCAGTTGCATACACTTCTGCCCCTTGCAGCTGTGAAGCACCTTTAATCAATGCAACGTTGTTGTCGATTTTGACTTGTGCATTCATTCTACGCATTTCTTCTAGATGTTGGAAACGATTTTCAAACACTGTTTCAGTCGTTGTACTGACCCCATCAGCAACTAATTGAATAGCTGTCATTTGAGCTTGCATATCTGTTGGGAACCCAGGATGAGGCATCGTTTTAATATCTGTCGCCTTCAATGCTTTAGGACCGATTACACGTAAACCATCATTTTCTTCGGTAATCTTAACACCCATTTCGATCAGTTTAGAAATCAAAGGACGGTTGTGTTCAGGGATTGCCCCATCAATCAACACATTTCCTTCAGTCATCGCTGCGGCAACCATGAAGGTTCCAGCTTCAATCCGATCTTGCACAATTGGATGAGATACAGCATGTAAATGGTCAACACCTTCAATACGCATTGTTTCAGTACCAGCACCATGAATGCTAGCGCCCATTTTATTTAAGAAATTTGCTAAATCAACAATTTCAGGTTCACGCGCAACGTTTTCGATCACGGTTGTACCTTTTGCTTTAACAGCCGCCATCATAATATTTTGTGTTGCGCCAACACTTGGGAAATCCAAATAAATTGTATCCCCAACTAATTCATCCGCAATAGCTTCAATATAGCCATTTTTTTGAATGATTTTGGCACCCAACGCTTGGAAACCTTTTAAATGTAGATCAATTGGACGTTTGCCAATTGCACAGCCGCCGGGCATTGCAACTTTAGCATGACCATTGCGAGCCAATAGCGGACCCATTACGACAATTGATGCGCGCATCTTACTTACGTATTCATAGGGAGCTTCCACGTTTAATTGACGTGTTGCATTCACCTTAATTTCTTTAGCCTCTTCATTAAATTCAACATCTGTATTCAAATAACGAATCACTTGATTCATGGTAAAGACATCAGATAAAATCGGAACATTACTCAAAGTGGATGTTCCTTCTTCAGCTAATAATGTCGCAGCTAAAATTGGTAGCACAGCATTTTTTGCACCTTCGATATGTACTGTTCCTTCTAATTGTTTACCACCACGAACGATGATCTCTTCCATTGTATTCCCTCCAAAAAATGCTAGTCGATTATTTCGTATATGTACCTTACTTAATTAAATGTCAAAAAGATATTTTTGCACAAAAGAATGATTTCTAAGAAAAATGTACTGCAAGTAAAGCCGATTGCGATCGCCAGCATCAAAATTGCCAGACGAACCTGCGTTTCTTTAAATGCTTTAAAGAGATTCTCTATTCGTAACGATCTCAAAGCCCAGAAAGCCAGGTAGATAAAGGAAAAATGCGAGACAATTCTAACGATTGCATCAATTCCATATACTTGCATAACTTCGTTCCTTTCAAAAAAATCAACAGTTGGATTATATCACAGATTCAGGTAAAGAAGAATACTTTGAATGCTCAAAGAACTATACAGAAACTTTTAAAAAACTTAATGTTTATTTTTCTCTTTCGATCCGATCAAAAATAAATCTTTTTCCCCCTAGAAAGTCTTTTTAAAAATCATTTACACATTTTTCCGCAATCTTCTAATAATCGACCTATTTTTGATAATAGTTTTTATTCCGTTTTTCGATTGAAGATTAAAATGACAGATTTTTTAAAACTTCTTCTCACCTATATCCGTCCGCAAAATTTATTCGAGGGGACAGTTCTATTACTCTTTGCCATCTCTTATTTACTGTCTTGATTATGCTATTGACCTTTTGTCTTTGCTTGCGTCCTAGTTACCATTTTATCGCAACAAATTTCTGTACTATTTCTTTTCACTTTATTACTGACTTCAGCTTTTAATTCATTTCGATGGGCATCGAGCTTTCTCTTAAAACAATTAGTTAATGAAGCGTTTTATTAAAACTTTGATTATACTACATTTCGCTCCTGCTTGTAAAATTGCAAATTGACCATTATACCTCCAATTTGACCGCTTTTTCATCAAAAACAGCACTTTTTACCCAAAAACAGGTCAAATTGACCCCCTTTTGGTCAATTTGCGATTCGCACTTTTTTTAGAAATCGTTTATCTTTTAGTCACCGGCCGGAACCAAAAAATTTAGGAGGAAAAAAGGATGATTCAAACTATCGGCAATAAACTACAAGTAGAAATCGATGCAGGCGGAGAAAAAACTAAGAAGATCACCTTTACAAATGTGATGGATGAGCCTAGCGAAGAGAAGGTCCTTGAACTGGGCGAAATTATGAAATCGCTATCAGTCGAAGGCAGCCAGCTAGACGGCGTGATTCTAACCAGTCAATCACGCTACACCAAATAAATCATAGAAAGGAAGAAAAAAAATGCTAAAACTCGTCGCAACCTTTAAAAACAGCTTAGGGAAGAACCACACCTGGAGCTTCAATGATCCCGATACTCAAAAGACCGATACAGAGATCAAAGGATTGTTGCAACGCATGACCGACGTCAAGCTTTGCCAAAAAGATGGCGCAGAACTTTTTCACACAGTCGAAACCGCGAAGTACGTCGAAACGATTGAAACGATTATTTTTTAAGTAAATCTTTTGAGGAGTAGCGGTGCTATCACCGCCCTCCTCTACTATTAATGAAAGGATGAGCATCAATGAATGTCATACAAACACTGTCGTTTCGGCAGTTATTCAAATTAAAAGCTAAAACACTCGAACAACGAATCACCAATTTCTACCATGAAACACAAAACAGCAGTGTCACCATCAAATACATTTTAGCCTTAAAAGTACGCTGCCAATTAGGAGCGGCGGAGTTTGATCACTTTCTAAAGGATCTTGTCCGCGAATGTTCATGCATACTAAAGCCACACGTACCATGAAACGTCTCTTTTATTATTTTGAAGACTACTTTATGGCACCCGAATGGAAGACTTTGAAACTGAGAGTCTTTCCAGTAAAGAAATTCGGTGAGAAAGTCGTCTCTGTCGCTCGCTCACTTATGTCAATCGTCCGACCAGAAGAAACTAGCGAACCTTGATGAAACCATTATTACTGAAAATTACCTACGCAGATTAAACTTTAAAAGAAAGGAACAGAACAATGACCAAGGATTTAATTGCCACCTTTGGAAAAAGTGATGGCGGCACTCACAATTGGAAATACAGAGATCTTGATCCCAACTTAACGGCGCCACAGATCAAAGAAGCTTGCGAATTATTGACGAACTTAGACATTTGTACACAAAACGGCGTAAAACTATTTGATTCTGTGGTCACCGCTAAGGTCTTGACCTATAAGGAAACCCTGATATTCGATCCAGAACATGAGACGAGAGGTGTTCGTTATGATGGATGGCGAACCCGTTGAGGAAGCGACCTGTGAAGAGGCCCGTTGCTTTGAAGTCGCAGAGAAACCGGAGAAACCTGTGACAGTGACGGCTCCAAAACCATTTGTACTACCAGCAGCGCCACATGGTCGCTACTTTAAACAATTAACCACGATTGAACCTTCGGAAAAAGCAACGATTAAAGTAGAAAAAGAATCACTTCCACAATCAAGCAATAACCAGCTTAACGAACAGCAGCCAGTCGCTATGCCTTTAATGGAAGACGAGTCATCAAACCAAGACACGAAAGAACAAAACAGACTGCTTCAATGGCTTCACGGAATCAGAAAGAAAAACAAAGATGGACCGCCTGATACACCGCGGGAATAAATCTTTTCCCAATTAAATCCGTTCATTGACAACCACATACTGCGTAGAAAACGATAAAAAGACGATCTGGAAAATACTCGCTATAACAGCTCTTGTTTACCTGCATTTTGACAAAATAAAAAAATGCTGCAAAAGCTATATCAACTTTTGCAGCACTAAAAATTTGTATTCACAGGTTCCAGAAATTATTTCTGATACAACCTGTAAAAGAATTAACGATGTTTCGAAACCTTGATTCGATTCATTGCACGGTGCAAAGCAACCTCGGCACGACTTAATTGGTCGGTATCTTGCTTTTCACGCGCTTCTTGAATTCTCGCTTCTGCACGTTGTTTTGCTCGTTCAGCACGAGACACATCAATATCACGTTCACGTTCAGCTGTATCAGCGATGATTGTCAACACGTTGTCACGAACTTCCATGATCCCACCGTTAACTGCAATCCAGTCCACGTGTGTATCAGAATCTGTTCGACGAACCCGAACTTCATCAATCGCAAGAGGTGCAATGATCGGTGCATGGTTTGGTAGAATACCGATTTCACCAGCAACCGTTTTAGCAACGACGATGGTGGCATTATGATCATAGACGTTGCCGTCTGGAGTAACAACGTTCACTTGCAGAACTTTGTTTTTTTCTTGTTCCATCGTGCACCTCTTTCTAGTAGCCTAAAGTTTTCGCTTTTTCGATAACGTCTTCGATGGTACCGACACTACGGAAGGCATCTTCTGGAAGGTCATCATATTTTCCTTCAAGGATTTCTTTAAAGCCTTCGACTGTTTTCTCAACCGGTACATATGAACCTGGTTGACCAGTGAATTGCTCCGCTACATTAAAGTTTTGTGACAAGAAGAATTGAATTCGACGAGCACGAGATACGATGACTTTTTCTTGGTCAGACAATTCGTCCATCCCTAAAATAGCGATAATATCTTGTAATTCACGGTAACGTTGTAACACTCGTTGAACTTCTGTCGCCACACGATAATGTTCTTCACCGACGATTTCTGGTGCCAAGGCACTTGAAGATGAAGCCAATGGGTCAACCGCTGGATAAATCCCTTGTTCTGTCAATTTACGTTCCAAGTTTGTCGTTGCATCTAAATGGGCAAAAGCTGTCGCTGGTGCCGGGTCAGAATAGTCATCGGCTGGTACGTAAATGGCTTGGATTGAAGTGATCGAACCTTTTTTGGTTGAAGTGATTCGTTCTTGTAATTGCCCCATTTCAGTTGCCAAAGTTGGTTGGTACCCAACGGCTGATGGCATACGTCCTAATAAGGCAGAAACTTCTGACCCGGCTTGAGTAAAGCGAAAGATGTTGTCAATAAACAGCAACACATCTTGTCCTTCTTCATCACGGAAATATTCAGCTAATGTCAAACCAGTCAAGGCAACACGCATACGTGCACCAGGCGGCTCATTCATTTGTCCGAACACCATGGCAGTTTTTTCAATAACGCCAGAGTCTTTCATTTCATAATAAAGGTCGTTCCCTTCACGAGTACGTTCCCCAACACCGGTAAACACTGAAATACCACCGTGTTCCTGTGCGATATTATGAATCAATTCCTGGATCAAAACGGTTTTACCAACACCGGCACCACCGAATAGTCCGACTTTCCCACCTTTTAAATAAGGGGCTAATAAGTCGATAACCTTGATCCCTGTTTCCAAAATCTCGTTACTTGTACTAAGGTCTTCAAAAGCAGGCGCCTTTTTATGAATGCCGCTTCTTTCTGCATCTTCTGGAAAAGGTGCTTCTTTATCAATCGTTTCACCTAATACGTTAAACACACGACCTAGAGTATCTTTACCTACAGGAACGGAGATTGATTTGCCAGTATCGACAACTTCCATTCCACGTTGCAATCCATCAGTAGCCTCCATAGCGATTGTGCGGATAACACCATCACCAAGTTCCAAAGCAACTTCAAGAACAACTTTTGTTTTATCTTTTTTGTAAACAATCAACGCATTGTTGATGTCTGGTAAGGATTGATCTAAAGAAAATTCCACGTCGACAACGGGACCAATAACTTGAACAATCTTGCCTGAACTCATGTTTTTTCCTCCAATCTTGAAATTATTCTAATGCGGAAGCCCCGCCGACAATTTCAGTAATCTCTTGGGTGATCGCCGCTTGACGTGCCCGGTTGTATGAAATGGTTAGATCATCAATGATCGCACCTGCATTATCTGTCGCTGTCTTCATCGCTGTCATCCCGGCTGCATGTTCTGCTGTCTTAGCATCAACGATCGCGCCATAAATCAAACTTTCAGCATATTGCGGAAGTAGTTGATCAAGGATGGCTTCTTTTGAAGGTTCAAACAAATATTCTTCACGATACGTTTGTGCTTCACTTGGGTCCAAGTCAGAGATCGGCAGCATTTTTTCTACTCGGAACTGACTGGATAGTGAATTAACGTGATGGTTATAACAAACATACAGTTCATCAAAGACCTGATTTTCATACATACTGGTCGTCATCGAAACGATTTTTCGTACTTCATCAAAGCTTGGTTGATCCGATAAATTGCGTAATTCATAGGCTAATTTAACGCCGCGAGCTTTGAAAAAGTCCGCTCCGGTTCCACCAATGGCTAACAAAACATACTCATCAGCAGAATCATGATCATCTTCGAGCATTGACATGGTTTGTTTTAAAATCGAGCTGTTATAGCCTCCCACCAAACCGCCATCAGAAGTAATCACAATATAACCAGTTTTTTTGACTGGACGATTCAATAACATGCTGTGATAATTGATGCCGCCTAATTCACGTCCAGAGTTTGCTAACTCAGTTAATTCGCTCGCTGTTAAGTGCGTCAATACCTCACGTACTTTTGAAGCATAAAGTTGGAATTTCGCTGAGTAAGCTTCTGACTTCGTTAATTTAGATGCTGAGACCATTTGCATAGCGTTGGTGATTTGACTTGTTTTCTTCGTCGATGCAATCCGTGTTTTGATTTCATTTAAGGATGCCATGATCTTTTTTCACCTCGATTATGCTTTTTCTTGGTTAGCGGAAGAAGCGTCAAAAATATCTTTGAATTCTTGGATTGCTTCATCTAATTTATCTGTATCTGGCAATTCTTTCGTATCACGAATCGTCGCAAATAAATCTGAGTGATTCGTTTCCAGATATTCAAATAATTGCGCTTCAAAATCTAAAATACTATTAACTGGGATACTATCAAGTACGCCATGAGTCAAGGCATAAAGAATCACGACTTGTTTTTCAACAGGCAATGGCGCATGTAATTTTTGTTTTAATACTTCAACCGTTCGACGTCCACGATTCAATTTGGCTTGTGTTGCTGCATCCAAATCTGAACCGAATTGAGTGAAGGCTTCTAATTCACGGTAGCTGGCCAAATCTAAACGAAGTGTTCCGGCAACCTTTTTCATTGCTTTAATTTGTGCTGAACCACCAACACGGGATACGGATAGACCGGCATCAACGGCTGGACGAATACCCGCATAAAACAAATCATTTTCTAAAAAGATTTGTCCATCAGTGATTGAGATTACATTAGTAGGAATATAGGCTGAAATATCTCCTGCTTGTGTTTCTACGAATGGCAAGGCAGTCAATGAACCGCCGCCTAATTCATCTGAAAGTTTTGCCGCACGTTCCAATAGACGTGAGTGCAAATAAAAGACATCCCCTGGGTACGCTTCACGACCTGGCGGACGACGTAGTAATAATGACAGTTCACGGTAAGCAACGGCTTGTTTTGATAAATCATCAAAGACAACTAAAACGTGCTTGCCGTTGTACATGAATTCTTCACCCATCGCTGTTCCAGCGTAAGGCGCGATAAATAATAGCGGTGCAGGTTGAGAAGCGCCCGCTGTTACGACGATGGTATAATCCATTGCGCCAAATTTGCGAAGTGTTTCTACTTGTGAACGAACCGTTGATTCCTTTTGTCCAATTGCAACATAGATACAGATCATATCTTGACCTTTTTGGTTAATGATCGTATCAATCGCGATGGACGTCTTACCCGTTTTACGGTCACCAATGATTAATTCACGTTGCCCACGTCCGATTGGTACTAGGGCGTCGATGGCCTTTAAGCCTGTTTGCATTGGTTCTGATACTGATTTACGTTGCATAACGCCGGGAGCCATTGCTTCGACTGGACGTGTGTTTGTTGTTTCAATTTGACCCATTCCATCAACTGGTTGACCAAGCGGGTTCACAACACGACCGATCATGTTTTCGCCAACTGGCACTTCCATGATCTTACCGGTACGTTTTACTTTGTCTCCTTCACGAATGGACTCAAATTCACCTAGCACGATGATACCGACATCATTGCTTTCTAAGTTTTGTGCCATTCCATAAGAGCCGTTAGAAAACTCTAAAAGTTCTCCACTCATTGCATTTTCTAAACCGTGGGCACGGGCGATCCCATCCCCAACGTAAGTGACTGTTCCAATTTCTTCCACAGACAACTTATTATCATAATTTTGAATCTGTTCTTTGATTAAAGCACTGATTTCTTCTGCTTTGATGGCCATTCATTTCACCTCTTCTTCTCTACTTTTTACTAAGTGCTGCTCGTAGACCATTTAATTGGCTGGCGAGGCTGCCGTCGATCACTTGATGATCGGCTTCAACAATGACACCGCCGAGAATTGATTCATCAACTATCGGGGTTAACGTGGCCTTCTGGTAGCCAAAAACATCAGCGACTTTTGCTTCAAGTTCATGTTTCTTTTCTTCAGAGAGTGGAACAGCCGTAGTGACTGTTCCGTGTGCGATTTTATTGCGTTCATCATAGCGACGTTCAAACTCATCAATCATAAATGGCAGATCGTCACTACGATTGTATTCAAATACTACTAATAGAAAATTTTTGACGATGCCGTCAAAACCGCCGGTGAAAGCATCCATAATGGCTTTCTTTTCAGCGCCTTCTAAACGAACATCCGTTAAAATATTTCCAAGATCGGGAATTTCTTTGCAGATTTCTCGAACAGTCAACAGCTCTTGATAAACGGTGTCGGCGGCTTTATTTTCGATCGCCAATTCAAACAAAGCTTTTCCATAGCGTTTACCAACAGTGTATTTATCAAGCTTCATGTTTCGTATTACCTAACTTATTCATATAGTCGTTGATCAAATCTTGATGAGCGTCTTGTGAAAGCTCCTTACTCAAGATTTTTTCTGCGATTTGTAAAGAAAGTGTAGCCACATCATCCTTAACAGAAGTCAACGCGTTTTCACGTTCATCCTTAATTTCCGCTTGTGCGCGATCTTTCAGACGAGTCACTTCTTCTTTAGTATCTTTAATGATGTTTTTACGGCTTAGTTCGCCACTTTCTTTCGCATTTTTGATGATATCTGCCGCATCACTACGGGAACTTGCTAACTGAGTTTCGCGTTCTTTTTCTAACTCAGCAGCTTTGATCCGAGATTGTTCGGCAGAATCTAGATCATTGGCGATCTTATCTTCACGTTTTTTTAGAATGTCTTGAACGGCACTCCACGCGAATTTCTTTAATAGCGCCATTAGAATCACGAATGATAACGTAACGACGATTAAATTACCGAGCGTTGTATTGACAGCCTCAGCAATAACTAGATTCAGCATACTCGGTCTTCCTTTCTGTTCTTTCTCATGACAAAATCGTTATACGATTCTGCTGCTCATCTTTGGGACGAGTCTCAACAAAAAAGCGTCGATTATTAACCTTGGAAAACCATCAACATACCTAATACGACACCTAGAATTGGCACAGCTTCGATCAAACCAACACCGATAAACATGGTTGAACGAATTTGACCTGACATTTCTGGTTGGCGTGCCATTGATTCAATTGCTTTTGAGATTACTTGTCCGTTACCATAGCCAGCCCCAATTGCGGCTCCCATGATTGCGATTCCTGCACCGATAAAGTTCATAATAATTTTCCTCCTAAAAGTGTGTTAAATTTTTTTATTATTCTACCTCGATTTTATGACTGATATAAACCATAGATAGAGTAGTGAAAACAAACGCTTGGATACTACCGATAAATAGTGAGAATGCGATCCAAATCATTTCAAGCGGGATAGCAAATGGCAATGTCCACCATCCTGTGCTTGTCACCATGCTTGCGATCAATGAAAGCAATACTTCACCAGCGAAAATGTTACCGTATAGACGTAAGCCCAACGTAATAACATTTGTAAATTCTTCCATCAACTTAATAGGAAATAATCCTGCAGGTGTGAAAAAAGAATTTTTAATGTAGCTGCCTAGACCCAATTTTTCTGTACCTAGGTAATTGGCTAATACTAATACGAGTAAGGCCAATCCCATGGTTACAAAGGGGTTAGCAGTCGGGCTTTTCCAATAAGTCACTTCGTCACCCGTGACAATTTTTGTGACCAGCCCGATTTGGTTTGCTACAAAAATAAATAAGAACAACGTAAATGAGAACAAACTAAAATTTCTGACTTCTTTACGAGGCATGTTGTCGCCAACAATATTCGTAGTAAAATCAATGACCCACTCAATTGCGTTTTGCTTTCCTTTGGGCTTCAATGATAGGTTGCGGGTAAATGCAAAAACCAGCAAGAAGACAATCACACATGTCAAAATGATCATTGTCGTAACCGTACCATCGAACCATACGGGACCAATATGGAAAACCCAAGATTTTTCATCCAATTCAGTTCACCTCTCTTCCCAGCGACTCGCGTCAGCTCGTGGCTGCTTAGCGCTGCTCCTCAAAATACTATCGTATGTTACCACCAGAGAAAGAAAATTTCAAAGAATTTTCTTGAAATTTTTCGAATAACTCGCATTCTTTTTTTAAATAGTTATTTTATTTTGAGTTAAACGGCTCCAATCGTTAATTTAGCCCACAAAATGGCTAGTATAGATTGTAACTAATCCTATCAAAATCCATTGTGAAGTAAAGAAATTCTCACCAAATATGCGAAAAAGAATATTTTACTAGCGAGAATAATTTTTTAACGTTCGACTGATCTGACGATCGACATCTTTGCGCTTCAAACTTTCCCGTTTATCATACTGATGTTTCCCTTTAGCGACCCCTATCAAAACCTTCGCATACCCATCTTTTAGATAGACCTTTAATGGAACCAGCGTTATTCCCGTATTTTTAACTTCACCAGCTAATCGAGCAATTTGTTTTTTATGCATGAGCAGTTTCCGTGTGCGTACCGGATCATGATTAAAAATATTTCCTTGCTCGTATGGACTGATGTGAACATTGTATAAAAAGGCTTCGCCATTTCTAATTCGTGCAAAACCATCCTTCAAGTTGATTCGGCTATTGCGAATCGATTTGATTTCTGTTCCTTGCAAAACAATCCCTGCTTCGATCGTATCAATGATCGTATAATCATGGCGTGCCTTTTTATTTTGTGCCACTAATTTGCCTTCACCCTTTGGCATATTATCCCTTCTTTCTACCTGTTTTTTTCTTTTTAGCTACTGATTTATAAAAAGGCTTCTTGCCTTTTTTCTTTTTCTTGTCTTTACCTGTTGTTTTTTGGCGATCTGAATTTTTGCCTTTACCATAATTCTTTTCAGATTTTTTATTATTTTTGCGTCCGCCAGTTGGTTTACGGCGCTGGTCGCGACGATTATTTCCCGACACCTCTAATGCAGGGATTTCTTCTGCTTCTAGCAACTCAAAATCAATCTCTCTAGTCTGAGGATCGGATTTTGTGACTTTCACTCGGACCTTTTGACCAATCTTAAAGGTCTGTCGAGTCCGTTCCCCAACTAATGCTAATTGGTTTTCAATAAAGTGGAAATAGTCTTGTTTTAGCTCATTTAAATGGATCATTCCTTCGACCGTATTCGGTAACTCAATGAAAATACCAAATTTTGTGACCGAGCTGATGATACCGTCAAACTCTTCACCGACTTTATCCGCCATGTATTCTGCTTTCTTCATGCTATCAACTTCACGCTCTGCTTCTACCGCACGGCGTTCCATTTTCGAACTATGGTCCGCAATTTCCGGTAAAGCTTCCGCCCATTTCTCTTTTGTCGCTTCACTTTGATCATTACTATAAGAGCGAATCAATCGGTGAACGATCAAGTCAGGATAACGACGAATTGGTGAGGTGAAGTGAGTGTAATATTCCGCGGCTAATCCATAATGCCCATAATTATCCTCTGAATAGCGCGCCTGCTGCATACTGCGCAGCAACATGGTATTGATGACAGCTGCTTCTGGCTTCTCTTCTACATCATGAATCACTTGCTGCAGATCCTTCGGTGTGATCGTATTCTTTGTTCCTTTGACTAAAATACCTAACGCCGCGGCGAAATCAAAGAAACGTTGCATTTTTTCTTCTTTAGGTTGTTCGTGAATCCGATAGATAAAGGGCAGCTTCAAACGATTGAAGTGTTCAGCCACCGTTTCGTTGGCAGCTAACATGAAGGACTCAATCAATCTTTCCCCCACACCACGTTCACGGAGTTCAATATCTGTCGGGCGTCCTTCAGAATCCACAAGAATTTTCGCTTCACGGTCCTCAAAGTTGATAGCGCCACGGCGATTCCGACGTGATTCAAGAATTTGATGGAGCTCCTTCATCAAACGGAACATCGGAACTAATTCTTGATAACGTTTGATTGTTTCTGGATTCTCTTCTTCCAAAATATCATTTACCGCTGAGTACGTCATACGTTCACTGGTTTGAATGACACTTTGGAAAATCTCATGCTGAACAATCGTTCCACTTGGATCAATTTCCATCTCACAACTCATCGTCAAACGCGGCACCTGTGGATTTAAGGAACAGATCCCATTAGATAAGCGTTGCGGAATCATTGGAATCACACGATCGGTCAAATAGACACTCGTTCCTCGTTCAAAGGCTTCTTTATCCAATAGGCTTTCTTCCGTTACATAATAAGAAACATCAGCGATATGGACGCCTAAAAAGTAGTTCCCATTAGCCAATTTTCGAACGGTTACCGCATCATCTAAATCCTTTGCATCGGCACCATCGATGGTTACGATTTGCTGATCCCGTAAATCCCGGCGCCCAACCAAATCAGATTCCGCGATTGTATCAGGTACTTGCTCTGAGGCTGTCTGGACCTCATCTGGAAACTGCGTTGGAATCCCCTGCGCAATTACAATTGACAAAATATCCATTCCTGGATCATTTTTATGCCCGACTACTTTCGTAACGATACCTTCCAAGCTAGTAGCATAGCCCTTTTCCGGATAGTGAGTGATCTCAACAATAACGATACTGCCATCAACTGGCTGAATCCCTTCAGCGGCAATAAAAACCTTAAATTGCGCGCTTTTTTTGTCTTTTGGCGTTACATAGCCAAACAGATCAGATTCCGCGATTTCATCGACATCAAAGGCGGTAAATTCTCCAACAATTTGTTGGATTTTTCGTTCCTTGATGGACACCACTCGGCCTTCTGCTCCGCGATCGGAAAAAAGGTCCGCCGTTTTTTGGATATCAATCATGACGATGTCACCATCCATCGCAAAATTCGTCGCTTCTTTGGGAATAAAGATATCCGGCTCTTCTGGATCAATCGTAACAAAACCAAATCCTCGCTCATTCCGACGAAAGATGCCTTCTACTTCGATGGGTTGAAAAGGCAGTTTAATCCGACCTTTTTTATTAAACTCTACGGCCTTTTCCCGTTCTAATTGCGCAACTGTTTGGACTAAGAGTTTATAATCCTCACTTTTACGCATGTTTAAAATTTCTGCTAATTCTTCCATTGAAAGACTTTTTTTGTTGGCTGCTTTCAATCCAGCCAGTATTTCTGATTTAATTGTTTTTCTCTCCATTATTTTCTCTCCAACCAAGAGCGGCTAAAAAATCTGCCACATCTTGTTCTAATTGTCTTCTTTCAGGTCCCACAGTAATTACATGACCACTTTTGGGATACCAATTCAAGGAAAAAGCTGTCTGCTGCAGCCGCTCTGCTGTCCGAAAAACACCATCGGCTTCAATCATTTCATCTTTTCCCGCCTGTGCCATAAAAAGTGGGCTTTTGATTTGTGTCAGATTTTCATAAGCAATCTGAGCTTGTTTCTCAATCGTCGCCAGTTGTTGTTCTACTAACGGACGATAACTTTCGATTTTTTCTTCTGTCGTTTCTTTACCATTTCGTTCTAGCACTTGTTTCGCATATAATAGGAAGTTTTTCGTCACGTTGGTTTTTACTGGAGCGATCGGCGAACAAAAAAAACCACCACCGATAAAACTGTCAGGCTGCTCACATAATAAGCGAGTGGCCAAAGTACCGCCCATTGAAAGACCGAATACCGCAATTTCTTGAAATCCTTTTGATTGTAGAAATTCTACTGCTTCCTGACTGTCTTGCCACCATTGTTCAGAATGCTCGTGTAAGATATCCAGCGGATCAGACGTGCCGTGTCCGGTAAAGAGCGGCGCATAAATCGTGTAATCTAATTTTTCTAAAAAGCGAGCAAGCATTCGCACATCATTGGGACTACCTGAATAGGCATGTAATAATAAGACCGCTCGCTTTCCGTGAGGCAAAAACAGCGATTCAGGGACTTGTACCATGAGTAATCACTCCTATCTTGTAATTAGGTAAATGAAAAAACGATCGTTCCTTCTCGATTTGCATATTTTCTATCTAAGCAGCACATTAAGCCTTTACGTAAACGAGACAGACGTACTGAAGCAACTGTTTTTCTTGCTTATCTTCAAGTGTACTTGATTTAGTGTAAATACAAAATAAAAAAGACCTCTCAAGTGAGAGGCCGGTTTTATTTGCTTGATAAAAACATTAATACGAAGAGCAAAATCATCCAAATCGCACCTAAAACTGCGGTTGATCGTTGCATCACAGCCTCAAAGCCGCGTGCTTTTTGCTTTCCGAATAATTGATCCGCGCCACCAGTAAAAGCACTCGCAGCACTATTTTGTTTGCTAGGTTGCATCATGATCGTGATAACGATGATCACTGACAAAACTAAGATAACACCCAAAATAAAATTATACAAAAGATGATCCTCCTTATTTCCAAACTACCTCATTTTTTACTTTAGCACAATTGACGTCGTTTGACTAGAGAAGTCCCAAACTTATTTTCTTAAAACATCTGCATATTCTGATTTTTCTTCAAATTCTTTTTTAGCAAATGGGCAAAGCGGAATAATTTTTTTTCCTTCCTTGCGCGCTTTTTCGACTCCCGCTGCCACGAGTTTTTCTGCTAAGCCTTGTCCACGATAGGTTGGGTCAACAAAGGTGTGATCAATAATCATGATTTCTGGACCCGCATTCGACCAAGTCATTTCTCCTGCTTCTTCTTGTTCATCATTCAATAAAACAAAACGCTCTTTTTCTTCTTTGATTTCCATAATACCGCTCCTTACTCATAATAAATGGATTAATTTTTCCTACAGAAAAATTAGTCTGATTTTCGTGCCGTATGTCATTCCTCTATACTTCATTGGACTCTGACTGGCTGTTTTTGATCTTTCTTGATTCAGCTGTAATCCTGCGAAAAGAGGAACTGAAATCCTTACTCATAATAAATG
>Ga0334889_1002281_pt1 | contig 22058 bp, 27 predicted proteins | sample GraSluR1_MG_2_FD_207222 | JGI IMG/M metagenome (GOLD analysis project Ga0334889, IMG submission 207222) | Sludge microbial communities from methane-producing bioreactor in Wageningen University, Netherlands - Granular Sludge_8_08-R1 | ecosystem: Engineered > Bioreactor > Anaerobic > Unclassified... | reverse complement strand
TAGATATATTGGTCCTTAAAATATATCTCAATAGAATCATTATTTGATTCAGGTTCTGGAGTCAAAGTTTCTCTATCTATATTATCTATACAACCAAAAAAGAATAAACTAAATAAGATAATTACAATTAATAGATTATTTTTTTTCATACGTTTATAATACATATTATTATATTTAAATCTTTCTTTCTATTCTCTTTTAGAAAAACTAAACTTTATTTCAATAGATCTCCATAACCTGCTTTTTTTATTGCATTTACAAATAATTTATTATTTTTGGGTCTTATAATTATTGGTATAAAATAAAGAGATTTAGGTTTTATTATATATCCCTTACTAAGTTTTTTTATTTTTTTAATCTTTTCTAAATCAAAATATAACATCCTATAAATTAGTGGAAGTTTTGGTCTCCAACTATGAGAGGAGCATTTGAGAATTTGAATAGTTTTATTATCTACAATTAATGAAAATTTTAACTTTTTTAAAATTGCAAAATTAATTAAAAATAGACAAAGAAAAATAAAAATAAAAATACTTAAAAAAATCAAAAAAGCTATGTTTTTACTAGGGGACTCATATGGAAAACTTAGATACATGGCTAAAAAAATCCATAAAATAATCATAAATACAATTAAATGTAATTTAAAAAATTTAATTGAGATTTTATCTCTTTTTTCCTTATACAATTCTATTTTTACCATGTATATACCTTATTTTTATGATTGCAGGTTTTGTCCATAAAGAACAATTTTCAATTTGTATTTCTGAAAACTTATCAAGATCCATTAAAACTATCCAAACGTTTGGATAAATTTCTTCCATTTCTCCTATACTGATAATTTTTTCTCCCCCATATTTAGCAATATTAATTTCATCTTTATCATAATCAATATTTGTTAGAATATATTTTTCATCTTCAAAATAAAATATGGTGGGTAATATTTTTTCAATAGACATAGAGGGGCAGATCGAATTTGATTTTTTGAATGGTAATGGCGGATCAAACTTAATTTTATCATCTTTAGAACTGATTTTTATAGATTTATATTCCAGTTGTAGTGTTTCATTTAAAACCAATGAACGTCTAATACTATGAGAGATACCTATTTCCGTTGAATAACTGTCATTATTTATATTACTACCTGAAAAATATATTTTTTCTAAACCTTTTAATTTACCATTTAATTCATCCTCATTAGTTTCCCATATAAGTTTAACTTGTTTGTTTTTAAAATAATTAAAATCTTTTAAAGTTGTTTCATTTGAAAAACTAATAAAATTTGCCCAAGAAGCACAGTATGTTATTCCAGGGGCTGTTTGATAAAGCCTAATCCCTATTGTTTCGTTTTCTAATTTTAAATAAATTGTATTTAAAGGAACTACAGATAAATCCAATTCATTAGTTTTGGTCATATCAAAAGTTTTTTCTTCGGTTATAAGCTCGTAGATTTCTGATTTATTCTTTTCTTTAGTTTCTGTTTTTTCTGTCTCGTCCTGTATGTATTTAACTGCACTATAAATTTCAATAAACCCAGAACATTTTTTTGGTGTTTCTGTGTTTTTCTGTAAACAAGACAATACAATTTCATTTGTACTTTTATTATAAGAAATGGTAAAATTTTGATTAATTGATTTATTATTTAATTTCACATCAATCGGAGTATCATTAATTCCAATATATTCAATTTTTATTGGGAAAAAAAGATTATAAGAAACACTGTCTAAATGAGCGGAATATATTGGTCTATACGAATATATTTCAATTCTTGTATTCTCAATATCAATATCTTTCTTAGTATAAATTTGTTCTTTCCCAAAGTATATTTGGAGTGTGTTATTGTTTGGTTCAGGTTCGGGAGTATAAATTTCCCTATGTACTTTGGCAGTACAACCAAAAAAGAATAAACTAAAGAAGATAATTAAAATCAGGATATTAGTCTTTTTCATATTTGTTTTATTGTTTATATCTTATTTTAAATCTATCATAAATATAATTTAGCACCCATCCCACGTGGTGGCTGAACCTGGAGCTCTGATATTACTTGGAGTGGTGCAGTAAGGATTGCACTCTCATTGTATAATACTATTGAAGAAGAGTATAATGTAATCCAAGCGTTAAGATAAATCCGTGATGAATTGTTGTGGGATAAAATTGGGTATAATTTGAAAGAAGGTTCTTTATTGTTTTATTGTGTTAATAGTAGAGTCCAATATTGAGTTTCATTGGTTCATTTATGGTTTAGGTTTTGTGACTCCATTGCTAATCGAGTCAACAAACATTTATTAAAGTTTCACGACAAACATAATACATAAAGGAGGTAATAATATGGGGCTTAGCAAAAAAGATTTGGGACGTAAACTTCACAACATACAAAATAAAATCAAAGAACTAGAAATAAAAGCTAAAGCAGATCCTTTACATAATAATCTAAAACTTCATGCAGAACTTGCAGAATTAAAGAAAAGCCTGGCAAAAAAATAAATCAAAATCCAAAGATATAAAAGTGTACGACTTTCCCAAACTTTTCCTTATTAAGAAAGTTTTAAAAATTTTAAATATCTATTACCTAAAGCCCAACCATTTTTCATACTCCTTATGTGTGCCAGCAAAAACCAAAGTTCTTATCACATTATCATTATCTTCAGTAAAGGCTAATCTGTATTGTCCAATTTATTCTACAAAATGATTCAAACCATGTTTCAAATGTCTGAAACTTCTTTCTTCCTTGAGTTTGTTTTTCCTTTTGACAATAATCTCAATTATAGATTTATCCCTTATTTTTTTTTAAATATTTCAAAAAATCAGGATCGTATTCTATCTCATACATCAACATACCTAATCATCAAACTCTGGAAATTCTTTAGTTATGTCTTTGTTTTTTAATGTTTTTCTTTTACTGGTTTTTCTTTGTTTTGCCAGTTTTCCCCTTATTTAAATCTATTACATTCCTTTTTAAACATTTCTAACCACAAAATAACTATGACAAAACCTCGAGTACTGGTTATTGAAACAGGTGGAACCATTGCCCAAACAAAAGGCAAGGATAAAATCCTTAGAATCAGTCCAAAACCTGTTACTTCCGAGGTAATAAATAAATTCCATAACATAGATATAGATGTAGAAAGAATGAAACCTATTGACAGTACTGAGATGAAAACTGAAGATAGGGTGCAAATTGCCAAGATAATTTATGATAATGTCAATAACTATGATGGTTTTGTTGTTGTTCACGGTACTGATACAATGGCAGATACCAGCGCAGCTTTAACCTATATGCTCCAAGATGTTGGCAAACCAATAATATTAACCGGTTCAATTTTGCCTCTTGAACACCCTAGAACTGATGGTTATTACAATTTGGAATCAGCCATTACAATTGCTACTTTGGACATTGGTGAAGTTGCAATTGTTTTTGGAAACGGTATTTATAGAGGTTCCAGAACTGTTAAAATTGACAGCGGTGCTTTCAGCGCTTTTGACTCTCCAAGATCTTTAAAAATAGGAGAGAATGAAATAAATATAAAATTAGCTCCAACAAGAATCCAAAGATTTGAGGGGAATTCAAAGTTATTCACTGAATTTGACACAAATATTTCTATTTTCTACCCTGTTTCAGGTGTGAACACAAATGATTTTGATCTTAGAGTCGAAAACCCCAACATTCATGGTATTGTATTTGTGGGGGTTGGAAAAGGCAATATCTCTGAAGAGTATTATAGGGGAATAAAAAAGGCAAAAGAATTAGATAAACCTGTTGTTATTGTTAGTGAATGTCTTAAAGGTACTGTTGAAGGAACATATGAAGTGGGGGCAATACCTTTGCAATTGGGAGCAATATCGGGAAAAGACTTAACTTTACAAGCAGCTGTTCAAAAACTTATGTATGCTTTGGGTTTAGTTCAAATACAGGGAGAAAATGTGATCGAACAAGTAACAGAAATACTTAACACTAATTTTGGGGATATTAAACAATCATAAATTATTCTCTACAATCCTCTGGACAGGTCTCATGGGTCACTCCGCCACAGCAGCCTCCATCACCGCAAATAGAAGAACCATATGGAACTACGCCCCCTCCAATTCCTGAATCAAAATCGCCCATACCCTATATACCATTGTTTATCCCAACAATAACAAAAGAAAGATCATCAAGTATCCTATCTCCCTCTCTTAAACTATATGTTTCAGAACCAACTTTAACTAAAACCCGGCCATCAATAATAACACACACACATTCATCTTCATCACTATTTCTAGGAGAGTTTGACAAACCAACACCAATATCTTCAATAGTAACTGTTCTCCCTTTATATGTAAATGATTCGCCTTCTCCCACCTCAGTGCCATGTAGTGGGCTGTCGCGTGCGTAGATTTTCACTGTTTTGTTTTCAATTTTACAAATATCATTTTCTCCGATGAATTCTGCATTAACGCATGCAAACTCAAATTCTTTACCATAATTGGTTTCACCTAGAACAAAAACGGGCATAGTTATATTAAATTTGTTGAAGGCCGTTCTATATGTAGTGTAATCCAAAGGATAATCAAGCCTAACTAATTTTTTATCTTGGTAAGGATCTGTAGTTGATGGCAACTTCGGTGAATCATATGGTCCGGAATATATAATAATTAGTTCGCCAGGGTTTGTTTCAAGTGTTTTTTGGTCCCCAGAATAAACTTTATCATTAAAATTCTTAGAGCTTTAAGAAAAGATTTAATTTACAACATCTTTAACATTCATAACTTTAATATCGCTTTGATTTATACATCTAAGAATTTGTTCAAATTCGTGAACAGAGATATCATATTTTTTTGTTTTCTCGTTTTCAACACTGTGAAACATTAAAATAACCCATTCTTTATTTTGTTCTGCTTGTTTAATCCATCTGCAAATCTCTTCGGGAGATGAGTCTATTTGTATTACTTTAGTTTTTAGATGATATTTATCTGTGCCTCTGTCATTGAATCCCCACATTGATGTTCGGCTTGCAGCATAATATTTTTTAATATTTTCAATTACTCTTTCATCATATGCTCCATAAGGGAATGAAATAGTTTTTACTGTGATTCCTTCTTCTTTGAAAAACTCAATAGGATATGTGAGTTCATATTCCAACTGTTCATCATCTGCATTTTTTAGATTCACATGATTAACAGTGTGCGCTCCAATTTCCCACCCTACACCATGCATTTCAATAAGATTTTCAACACTCATTAATTTTCTTGGTTCGAGTTCATAGAACCTTGTTGTATTTATTGCATAATACACTGTTCCTGTGTAGTTGTATTTTTGCATCAATGGAAAAGCATTTTCATACTGAGTTAACACACCATCGTCAAAACTCAAAGAAACAATTCCTCTTTCATATTGCTCTGGTTTAAAATAAGCATAAATCAAACTAATCAAAAGTATTCCTAAAATCAAAAAATAAACTTCTCTCACAAAAAGATTATCACTGTTAAGTTTAAAATATTTTGTGTTTAAATATAAATATGTATGAATACTCTAAGTGTTAATTAGATAAACAGAAACTAAACAATTTTATAAAACTTGAAAAAAGTTTGTTAACCATTTCTTACTCTTTTAATAATGTTAGACAATGGCTCATCTTTTATGTTGCCATAATCCTTTTCTACTTTGCCAATGCGGATATCCCCGTCCCTGCCAGTAATAATATAGGAAAATTGTGTGTCTTGAGACAGAAGATCATCACTCATATGCACATGAATGATTGGGACAGGATACAAACCCTTATTATTCTTAATTATGCTGACATGATCAGAAAACTTTTCAGACGAATAATCCCATTCAGGGTTTGGCGATCTAAACCTCTGCACGCCCTGGTAAACAACACCCTTATTCTTAAGAAATCTGTTGAACTCTGAAGAAAATAATGTGGCTTCATTGTTGTTTCTTACAGTTGAAGATACAAAAAAAGCCTTGCGGGAGTCGCGCAGTACATCCATAGCCTTGGAGGTATTGTCAAAAGATCCATGTCCACGTATGAAATCATGTTCTTCTTTGAACCCATCAATGCTGACTGAAAAAGATATATTGTGGACTTTGGCAAGCGCACCTATGCCTTGTTTGGCAATATAATCTCCGTTTGTGCAAACTACAAACATGCAATTCTTGTTGAAACGCACCGTTGATTCTAAAATAGGCATCATTTGCTCGGACAAAACTTCGCCACCAACCAAGACAAATAGGGAAATGCCAAGATTTTTTGATTCGGTTATGGTTTTCTCAATTATAGCAGGATCCATAATGCTACTATCGCGTCTCTTCTCTAAAGGAATATAACATTCACGACAGTTACGCGGGCACCCATATGTCATTTCAATTACATTAACTGAAGGATGCCAAACCCCTGATTCGATAGATCTATTGGAGCGTAAATGGTGATCTACAAAAAAGAAAGCAGTCAATACGGCATCACGAATGTCGGCATTATTTGCAACCATCAAGCCCATGCGGGCAAAATCTCTGAGGCTAGTGTGGTTAGAACGTTTAAACATGAATATATATAATTTAAAACAATTTAAAAATCCTACTGTTTAAACAGTTAGAAAAATTTAATGGAGGGTTATGGATCTTAATCATCAAATTTATTGCACCCATATTTTTTATTTTTTCACATATGTTTTTAGTTACTTATCGGCCCCCCAGATTTTCTTAAGCTGTTCCAGTTTTCTTATGTTTCTTTTCTTGGACTTTTTTCTTTGAATAATAATATATTCTTTTTCTTTTTTATCTTGTTTGAGAAGCCTTTTATATCTCTTAGGGTCAAGTTCTTTTAGCAGTTCACGATATTCTTTTTCATATGTAGATTTCATGCCATTATAATGCATTGCGCTGCCAAAACCCCCCACACCGTTTCTTATCCAGTATTCCAGCTTCCCAAGTTCTCCCATAGTTTCAACATTTTTCTTGTTGAACTCCATTTTTTTCATTTTATTTTTTAGATATGCAGATTCTATTCCTTGTATGAACTGTATATCCGTATTTTCCAAATCCATTCAATCACCACGTACAAATCTTTATAATTCTTTTTATATAAATATTATTGAATAAAATATTCCAATCAGAATTGGTGAAACTATGCTTCCAGAACTTAAACAATTGGTGAACTCTCTTAAGCAAAAAAGAAAACAATTAGATTTATCTCAGAAAGAGCTTGCTAAAAGATCAGGGGTTTCCCAATCTTTGATTGCTAAACTAGAATCAAACAAAGTTATTCCGAGCTATGATGCTGTTCAGAAAATAGAAAACACATTGGAAATGATATTATATGAAAAGGAAAAAAAAGTTGTTGATATTATGCATTCGCCCATATCATTTATTGAAAAAAATGATTCAGTTGAGAAAACATCAAAAATAATGAAAAAACATGATTATTCTCAACTGCCTGTTAAAAAAGATAATGAATTTGTTGGATCAATATCTGAAAGAGATTTGATAGGGCAGGATGCTGGTGCTAAAATAGGCAACATAATGGGGCCCCTATTTGATATTGTAAGCTGGGACACACCTATTTCTTCTGTTAAGGCAATGTTTAAAGACAGAAACAAAAAAGCAATATTAATTAGAGATAAAAAAGGAAAGATAAACGGCATTGTCACTCTCCAGGATTTGATTTGAATATGCATTCTTTACAAACTTATGCTTTTGAATAAACCCGAGACAAAGTATTATCTTTTTTGAAAAATTCAACATAATCTAAAGGGATATCTGATTCCTTCGGAACACCAAATTCTGCATCCATATTTTTAAAAAAATCATTCAACAAATCCCATGTATTTCGGTATCTATTCCCCATCATTTTTTTATTGATATTTTCCAATTTCATACAAATTTCAGGGTTTTTAAGCCCAGACTGTCTAAAATATTTTCCAAGATCCATATCTAATGAATATGTCCTAGTTCTTTCATCATATTTAATAAAATCAGAAAATACGATGTTTTCCACTCTAGGAGTTGTAAATTCAAAAATATCCAGCTCTTGACCTTTTTCAGCATAATGATTTTTCAACCAAGGTATAATCAAAAAACTAAAAAAAGTATCTTCAAATTCATAATTTGAAATTCTAAGGGCATTTTTTTGATCCCACATAACTAATGGATCCCTAATGCCCATCCAAAGTCTGAATTCAGATTTACCCACTATAGGTAAACTATATTCTGTTTGTGTGTATGCAGTAGCAATTTCACTCAACGAAGTCCGCATTCTACCAGATAGAAGATTAATGTTTGTTAAACCATGTGTAGCCTCATGTAAACCTATATTAAATCCACAAATAAATCTTTCTTGAATGCCTACTGGGTTTGAACGCCTAAAAAAATCTATGAGCATATTAGTATACTCATCATTTCTAGGATCTGGCCTTGGAAACCATATGTTAATAGTACCATTTCTTTGCCAACTAACCTTAAATTCGGAATTGTTTGCTGAAATCTTACTGCTGATATTGGGAGATCTCTGTTGTTCAGATAGTTGGTAAATTGAAGATATATATCTGGCTCCCATCCAAATCCCAAACAACGTAACATAATCCTGCTCGTATCTAGGGTCAAACTCGATCTTCCCATTTATCAAGTCAGCTTTAAACTCTTTTGTTAGTTTTGCGTTGTTGTTTTGTACCCAATTAATAAAATTATTTACTCTGGGAATGTTTTGGTTTGCGTAGTAATCATTTAAACCGATATCCGATACTATTGCGCTTAAAGAAGTAATGCTCTCTGGATTCATAAAATTTGCTTGGAGCGAAGCATTACCTATTTTAGAATTTTTGTTTGGAATTTGTTTTGAATTCATAATATTATTTAGGAGATAATGTTTTTATCCATTTGCACAGGTTTTTGTATTGAGGTAAGACAGTATGTATGAAAATGCGATTAATTTTCGCCAACTTTTTCAGTTACACTAAAAAGGGCATTCCAATAAAAGAAAATAAATTAGATTAACTAATCAAGTACTAAGTATTCCGTTTTCCGTCCCCTCCACGTTTTTATCTTAATCTTTCTATCTCTTCTTCACAAGCGGGTATAGCAAAAACCCCAAACCCTATCGCACCTAGATATACAAACGGTTTTGACGGGTTAGAATACCTAGCCCCTACAATCCCTAGGTTATTTCATGCTTAATCTTTTTGGACCTAAAAGTAACGTTTATAAATATATTAGTTTATACTAATATTTATGAACGCTAATATAATAAAAGCAATTTCCGACAAAACACGTTTGAAAATACTTAAAAAAATATCTGAAACAGAGATTTGTGCATGTAAAATTCCTTATTCTGTGGGCATCAGCCAATCTGCAGTTTCGCAACATTTGAAAATTATGTTGGATTCGGATTTAGTCACTATGAGAACAGAGGGGACTAAGCACCTATACTCCTTATCAAAAAAAGGAAAACAAGTATTAAAAGATATTGAAAAATGGTAGGGTGATTATATGAAAATTGAGATCTTAGGGAGTGGATGTCCGAAATGTAAATTGTTGGAAGAAAATGTAAAAAAAGCAGTTGAACAATCTGGGAAAAAAGCAGAGATTGTGAAAGTGACTGAAATAAATAAAATAATTGAATATGGGGTGATGTCAACTCCGGCAATAGTAATAGATGGAACCGTGAAAAGTTATGGTAAAATAAATGATGTTGATGAAATAAAAAAATGGTTGGAATGAGTTGATAAAATGAAGATTTATGATTTGAGTGAGAACATCGCTTTTTCAGATGAAAAACCAATAAAAAGACATTTTCTTAATGCAAAAGGTTTTCACGCAGCATTAATTTGTCTGAAGAAAGGGATTGAACTCTCCCCTCATCCAGAAGGTTATGCAGTTTTATTAACAGTCTTAAAAGGAAAAGGGGAATTTACCGACAGTAACGGTGTTGTATCTTTAGAAAAAAACCAAAGCATTTACATAAAAAAAGATGAAATCAGAGGAATAAAAGCTAATTCAGATTTGGTAATTTTGGGGATTCAGGATAGACACAAAAAAGAATGTTAAACCTGTGGGGAGAGAAAATGAAAAAAATACATATTTTAATGGTGCTTGTTGGATTGTTATTTTTTGGTTGTGTTGATAACAATGAAACCTTTACGAATCAAACCAACATGAGTGATGACGATGACATTCTACAAAATTCTGAAATTGAAAAATTGGAAATAATACATTTTCATAGCACCAATCAATGTTATTCTTGTATAACTGTTGGGGATTATGCGGAAGAAACAATTAACACCTATTTCAAATATGAATTGCAATCTGGTTTAATCGAATTCAAACATATTAATGGGGAACTTCCAGAAAACAGGGATCTTGTCACAAAATATGGTGCAACTGGCTCTTCTTTGTGGTTAGGCACATACGTGAATGAAGAGTTTTATGCCGAACAAAACATTGATGTATGGTATAAAATTAACAATAAAAACGAATATATGAATTACCTGAAAGGTGTGATTGAAAACAAATTGAAAGGTTGATCGGATGGACATAATGTCATTTATGCAAACAATGGGTTCAAGCGAGATAGGAATAATCGCAGCCTTTTTTATAGGGTTAATGGCAGCAATAAGTCCCTGCCCTCTGGCGACGAATATTACTGCAATAGCATATATAAGTAAAAAAATAGGCAACAGCAAACACACTTTGCTCGTTGGTTTTCTTTACACTTTGGGAAGAATGTTTACTTATGTTTTAATTGCATCTTTGATTGTATGGTTTGGTGTAAATATGCAGGAAGTTGCAATGTTTCTTAATACATATGGCGAGAAATTATTGGGCCCATTATTATTGATTGTTGGAATAGTTATGCTCGATTTAATTAAGATAAATATGTTTAAGTCAAATGATAAAATTGATAAACTTAAGGAATATCTTTCAGAAAAAGGTTTTATTGGCAGTTTTTTGCTTGGTATAATTTTTGCTTTGGCATTTTGCCCGTTTAGCGCAGTTCTATATTTTGGAATGATGATGCCGATTGCACTGGCGGCAAGTGATGGATTGTTTATACCTGCATCATTTGCACTGGCAACTGGATTACCTGTAATTTTATTCTCTTTGGTGTTGGTGTATAGTGTATCCAAATTAGGCCAAATAATGAACAAAATCCAAACATTTGAAAAATGGATGAGAAAGGCTGTTGCAATTATTTTCATAATTATGGGATTATATTATACCTTTATGATGTTTTTTTAAGAGATGATGAAATGCAAAAAGAGGAAATTAAAAAATTTGTGGCAATTTTGGGTGTTTTCCTATTATTTTATTTATTACCCGGACAGAGTGAATGGTTCAATGTTTCAGTTGTTGAAGGGTTGGAATTACTTAATGATTATGCCAAAGAACATGTTCTAACTTGTTTAGTTCCCGCATTATTTATCGCAGGGGCGATAGGTGTTTTTATTAAAAAAGATAGTGTATTAAAGTATCTAGGGGCAGATGCAAACAGATATTTGTCTTATGGAATCGCTTCTGTTTCAGGGGCCATCTTGGCAGTTTGCTCATGCACAATTTTACCTTTGTTTGCAGGTATAAGAAAAAGAGGCGCAGGTTTAGGACCCGCAATAACCTTTTTATTTTCCGGACCAGCAATCAATGTCGCGGCTATTTTTTTAACTATGAGTGTTCTTGGTTTTGAAATTGGTATTGCAAGAATTGTTTTTTCAATAATCTTGGCAATATTGATAGGTATAAGCATGAGTTTGATTTTCAGAGAGAAAACAGAAAAAGGAAAATTATTGATTCAGGATAATGAAACTCCAAAAATATCAAGCACAATTACTATTTTATTCTTCATTATGATGGTCGGCATTCTTGTAGTTAATGGAATGCAAATTGATTTCATTATAAAATACTTGATAATGGGGGCATTAGTTTTAGGAATTGTGTTAATATCTGTGTTTAAATTTGAAAAAGAAACAAGAAACGAATGGATAAAAGAAACCTGGGACTTCTCTAAGAAAATATTACCCCTTTTATTTGCAGGCGTGTTTATTGCAGGTTTTGTGATGCCGTTATTGCCTGAACAATTAATAACTGAGATAGTGGGGCAGAACACTATTTTTGCAAATTTAGTGGCATCTATTTTTGGAGCATTTATGTATTTTTCAACGTTAACTGAAATACCTATTCTCCAAGCACTGATTGCTAAAGGCATGCACATGGGGCCCGCATTGGCCTTACTGTTGGCTGGCCCTAGCTTGAGTTTACCTAATATGCTAGTTATACGTGGTTTAATGGGGACTAAAAAAACAGCAATATATATTCTATTGGTGGTCTTTTATTCCACAATTGCAGGTTTGTTGTTCGGACATATGTTTTAATTGTCAGTGCCCTAGGATCATTATTTGTTTAAAAATGGGGAAATATAAAATAAAGATAAAAGAGTTTATAGAAAAGACAGCACAACAAATCCTCGAAACATCTGCTGAATTTGTCATTAGGGATTATCAATAATTCTTCAGGTATAAATGGATCTCAGTTACAAGAATCCAAAACTATAAATAATTCCATCTTTTCTTCTAAAACTTTGCCTTTTGAACTGAGAACATACATATCCGATTTCATATAGTTATTAGGATCATTGGACTATAGCTTAATATATTTAACCATTATTTAAATGTTCTTTGCCAATAAAATAGCTGTTGTATTCCCCATTTCATACCCATAATAACCAGGAAACTCATTTATTTTCTCATAACCCATTTTTTTGTAGAAATGAATTGTTTTTTTCATTGTTTTTCCTGTGTAAACACAAACCTTCCTAAATCCTTTTTTCTTAGCATATTCTTCAATAAAACGAACAAGTTTTGTGCCAACACCTTGGTTTTGGAATTTTCTCTTTACAGTTAACCAATACAATTCACAGTGTTTATGGCCCGGGAAAAAAGGTTTCAAAGTCACATAACCCCCTAATTCTTCTCCTATTTTGCAACCAAAGAAAATCTCATGTTTTTGTTTGAAACGCTCAGCCAGTTCTTTTTTCATATATTTTCCATTAACACAACCCTGTTTATCCCCCTCATGCCCACAATCGGAATCAATTTCAAGCAATTTTTCCATATGTTTTTTGTTTAGTTTTATTATTTTCATCTTACCACTTTATTTTCCAAAGAACTTAATCATAGGTCTTATTGAGAATATCAATGCGATTATCAAATAAATATACCAATCCAAAGTAGAAATCACTGGAATTAAACTGACCAAACACAATGTTGAGAAAAACATTGACAATTTTGTTAGTCCGATATCCCAAATATCCATATTTTTTACTTTCTTGTTCAAAGATACTATCAAATTCATTGAATCACCCATAAAAAGACAAAGTTTAGGTATTTAAAGTTTGGTATTATTACAATTCTGGGAAAAATTCATTTTTTATTCCGAACCCCTCATCCAATAATTTTTCTAAATAGATTTCTTTTTGTTTATCATCATTAAAATCATCAATTTCTTTTAGTAATACAATCATTTTTGGAACAGATACATTTACCCTTTCAACAGCTAGTTTTTCCCTATCCTCATATGCTTTATCTGATGAATCTGCAAAATCATTTGCGTCTCCAAAACCAAACTTTTCAATCAGTAATTCAAAATAATTCATTTTGCCCTTTGGCCGATTAAATAATCTAGATTTTCTTCTCAATCTCCTATTCTCATTTCTCCATAATTCTGCGAGAGGATCAAAAGTTCCTCCATCAACTATAAAAAATAAAATAAAAATCAAATCTAATGGGGCAACAATCCATTCAAAATCTTTAAGCTCCCTAGATGTTTTATAGTTTTGTATTTCTGTTTCTTTGAAATTCATTTTTTTAGTTATGGCCAATAAAACAGAAGGTATTGTAGGCCCGTTTATTCCCTCAGGAGGAGTATTGTTGAGTTCTAATGCCTTATAATATCCACGTTCTCTATAATCTTTTAGGAATTTTTTGAAATAGTTTTTAATTTTCTGGGCAATATAATATTTCATTTGTTCATCCGCATCATACATCTCAGGTTGGTATTTTGATTTTAATTCATGATATTTTGATCTTAAACTTAATTGATATCTGTCTAAATAATAATATTCTAATATAAAATTAATCAAACAATTATGAAACAAATATAAATAACCCCCTAATTCTTCTCCCCCTCGGAAATTAGTAGATACTTGGATTTGTTTTAAACCAAGCCAGTTTAAACCTTTCAAAAATTTATTGTGTTTTATGTTCTTATCTAAAATCCCTAGAGTGTCATGCAGTTTTTTTATTCCTTGGCCAAGATATCTATCTAAAAAAATGCCCTCATCTATTGCACGATCATTTTTAAAAAAATATGCATCATTATCAAGCAAATCAGCGTTTATTTCTCTTCCTTGGATTATTGATATAAAAATTTCCAAATCTTTTTGATTTAATTTTGCAATATCAAAAAATATCTTTCTCAAAAGAGAAGAATTGTATAAATCCTTATATTCGACAAATATAGGGTGAGGATTTAGATAAGCTTCTCTTAAATAACATTGATATACTCTCCTTAACTCTCTAAGCAAATTAGCAAACTTTTTTATTTTTTCTTTACATTCTTCATCATAATTTAAAAAATGCCTTTCTAGCTCTTTTTTGGTAAATCCTATTCCTGGCTTTTCTTGATTTGCAGGAGTGGGAGTTCGATCTACATCCTCTTCTTGATCAATTCCTTCATCTAACTGTCTGATTAATTCATCAATATCTGAACTTCCCAAAGCGCGATTCAAATACTCATCAATTGATAAATCAGTTTCTTCCTTTTCAAAATAATTAGTTAAATCTCCATCACCTATAGAAGATTTTTTCCCTCTTTCAATATCTGATGCAGATATGGGAACAATTGTTGGTTCTTTTTTATTTTTCATTTCTCTCATAATTTCATCAATTGAACCTTCTAAATCCCCTATCAAATCAATTTCTCCATCAGATCCGGGTAGAGGATCTTCCTTTTTTGATTCTTGTGTAGATTCAGGAATGGGGCCTTCAAACTCCAAATCAACCTCTACTAAAGATTCCAATGATTCTGAACCTTTCTTTTTTGATTCTTGTGTAGATTCAGGAATAGGGCCTTCAAACTCCAAAGGAACATCTTCTCTGTTCTCTGTCGAGGGTAAAGATTTTAATTCAGTTTTTTCTCCAAGGGAAGGTGTTTCTGGATCTGAAGAGATTTCATTTTCGGAAAAACCTGGTTCAAAAGTTACATCTTCGACTTGGTTTTCACCAAGTATATTTTTAGATGCTGGGCCAAACAGAGAAATTTCTCCATCAAATTCAAGAACCGGATCTTCTGCCAAAACCTTTTCATCAAAAATAGATACATCTTTGTTTGTATTTGATAAATCCATAAATCTTGCTGAAATACCCCTGCCATTATTTATAAAAGGTAAGAAATCAGATTCCAGAGGAAAATCAATATTTTTTAATATTACAAATGAATTACTAACTGATTGATTGAAAACCCCAAATGATGAAAGAAGAATAGACTGTTGATTGCTCGGAGGAAAACATTCTGAAGGATAAAAATAATTGGTAACTATCAGAAGCTCGTTTATTGGCAAGGCAGAATTAGACAAAGGAGTGTATTCGTTTACAAGAATTCCAAAAAACAAAGCTTTTTTATCTTCATATTGGAGATCTGCAGACATGGTTTTTTCGAGTATGCCCATAACCGAATCAGCAACCTCTTTTGCCCTTTTGTTTAATGAATCATTAGACAATAAATTAGACAATTCTTCATTTTTACCAATAGGTTTATTTTTGGGTGCCATTTCAATCAACCATTTGTGTTAATATATAAATTAATGTGTATTTATATATATAAACCTTATGGTTGACTAAAAAAATTTAATTTATTCGACAACCATTTGACCGTTTTTACCCAAAGAGATTTGGAGTTCGTCTTTGAAGGTTGAAGCCCAGCCATTTGTTATGGTTACAGTATCTCCTTCTTTGACTTTATCAACATCATCATTCCATAAGGATAGTTTAACTTCTCCGCTACTGTCCTGCAATATGGCACTTGAAACTGTTAATTGTTTGCCATATTTGGTTGTTACCTGACGAGGCTCTTCTTTTGAAACCACTTTACCAGTGATTGAATCAAAATTTCCTTCTTTTAAATCATTAATTTTCATGTTATCACCTTCTTATCGTTATTAAACCTCTACAAATATAAAGTTTTTGTTGAGTTTAACTGACAATAAATGCCTTTTTTATTACAATATCCTCTAAAGGTCTATCATCTTCATCAGTTTCAATATTGCTAATTTTATCGACGATATCCATACCTTCCACAACTTTTCCAAAAACAGGATGTTTGGCATCCAAAAAGTTGTTATCAACCGTATTGATAAAAAACTGGCTTCCTCCTGTATTTGGACCTGCATTAGCCATTGAAATTGTTCCGCGGTCATTTCGATTATTTTTAGAAAACTCATCTCTTATAGTGTAACCCGGACCTCCCATGCCAGTTCCCTCTGGGTCTCCCCCCTGGATCATAAAATCTGCTATGATTCTGTGAAAGACAACTCCGTCATAAAATCCTTCTTCAACAAGTTTCTTGAAATTTCCTGCTGTTATTGGCATATTATCATACAGCTCAATAACAATATCCCCAACATTTGTTTCTAATTTTATTTTCATAATCATCACCTTAAAAAATCACATATTATCTACTGATGTTAATAATTTTAACTCTCTCCTTAATTTTTTTAAAGCTATGCTTTCTATTTGCCTCACTCGCTCTCTACTAATACCCAATCTTTTTCCAATATCTTCTAAAATAATAACATCGTGACCCTTCAAACCAAATCTTAAATTAATAACCATTGCTTCTTTTGGAGTTAAAGTTTTTTCAACTACATTATATATATATTCTCTTAAACCACTCTTATCAAATAAAATTGTAAAATCACTGTTTGTGTCGGATAGAACATCATGTAGAGAATAATCCTCACTTTCTTTGATTGGTTCATCAATTGAGACATTTCTCAAGTTAATTATTCTCTCATCATCAGTTGTTATTTCTTCTTGACGGTTTTTTCTCTGTACAAAAGCACAGTAATCCTTTGGAAGACCACTTTCTTTATTCAAATAAGTTAGAAATCTGTTTTTTAAACGTTTGGAGATGTAAGTAGAAAAATTAAATCCCTCCCACCATTTAAACGAATCAATAGACATCAATATTTCAGTTTGTCCGATACTTGTCAGTTCTGCATAATCTGGAGGGCAGTTTAGTTTTTCAATATAAAATTTGTTTGAGTAAAAAAATGAGTGTATTAAATTGATTATAATCCCATTATTTTTATCTATCAAAGCCGCACTTGCATTAGCATTATTGGGCCTATCGTATAATTCAAGAATAATTTTTCCATTGTGGGAATCTTTTTTGGCATATTCTTCCCTCAATTGTCCTATTTTAAATTGTATCACTGATTGCCCGCCATATTTTTTTATACCTTCTAATAATAAAATGTATGCAACATCCCCGTTTTGATTTTGTCTTGTAGGGAATTCTTTTCCTCCCCTCATATGTTCTAAAAGATGGTCTAAAAAACTCATTTCTTCTCCAAAATAAATTTCGCATCGTTTTTGCTCTTTAGAATAATCTATACCTTGTGATTCAACTGCTGATTTCCAATTACCAAAATGTTTTTTTGCTGTGTGAAATAGAGAGGGGTAGTTTCTCCGTATATAATTCTCACCCAACAAATCCCCCCTTAAATAAAAACCTTGGATAACAGATCTGACATTCTCAGAAGAATAATTCTTATTTTTAACAACTGGAGTATCTATTGCTTCTTTTAGTGCCATATACATATATTATAACAAAAAAGTTAAAAAGAAGACGTTTTTTTAAGTTACAAAAGATTATAAACTTCTTTAATTGCAAATACCAATAATGAACGCATTTAAAGACAATATTTGGAAAATATATTTATTCAGCTTTTTGGTTAATTTATTTTTTATAACAGGAGTTTTGGTCCCGTTCTTCACTGATTGGGGAGGAATATCCTTTTTTCAAATCCTCTTACTGCAGTCAGTTTTTATGCTGTCAATTTTTTTATCTGAAGTTCCAACAGGGGTTGTAGCAGATAAATTCGGAAGAAAACATTCATTGATTTTAGCTGTTTTTGTAGAAATAATTGCAATTATAACATACACTCTGGCCCCACAATTCATGTATTTTATAATTGCTGAGATTTTATGGGGGGTGGGAGTGGCATTATTATCTGGTGCAGACGAAGCGTTTGTTTATGATAGCTTAAAGAAGATAAAAAATACAAAACAAGCTAAAAAAATATTTGCAAACAAAGAAAGTGTAGGTTTAGTGGGCATAATGGTTGCTGCACCAATCGGCAGTTTTATAGCAGCAACAATTGGATTAAGAGAAACCATGTTATTCATAACAATACCTATGTTTCTTGCTTTATTGGTTGGTTTAACATTCAAAGAACCAAAAAACAAAAAAAGTAAAGAATCACGGAGATATTTGGACGTTTTAATAAACGGAACCAAATATTTGAAAAATCACAAAATTTTGAGAATGCTGGCGTTAAACGTAGTTGTTTTATCAGCAATTGCTTACTTTTATTTATGGTTATATCAGCCAATGCTTCAGCAGGCAGGAGTTGATTTAGTATATTTTGGTTGGGTGCATGCAACAATGGTTATTGCAGAAATAATAATTCTTACTAAAATTGAATTCTTGGAAAAAATTTTCAAATCAAAAAAAGGTTTGTTATTTTGGGGTGCAATAATAACTGGGGGATTGATGATAGTTGGCGGATTGACAACGTTCCTGCCAGTGGTTTTGTTAGTTATAGTTGTTGGCGGGGCTTTTGGATTAACAAGAAGAACAATGTTTGCCAGTTATTTGAACAAATACATTCCTTCAGATAAACGGGCCACAGTTTTGTCCAACATCTCAATGATGAACAGATTTCTTTTAATAATAGCAAATATATTTGTTGGATTGCTGGTTGAGTGGTCGTTAAATTATACATTGATAATACTTGGAACAATAGCAGTAGTATTTACCTTAGTATTTAGAATTGAAGAAAAGCACCTTATAGAATAGCTTAAAAATCTATCTCTCGTATTCTAAACATGGCAAAAAAAGAAGTTAAGAAGGAAGATGATTGGGAAGAGATAGTGGTTAAAGAACCCCTCCAAATCAAAAAAGGATATATGTATTTTGTAGATAAAAAAGGTTTTGTTTTTGAAGGTATTCCAGGTTCTCCAACGCCTCCTACTAAACTTAAAATTCCTTCGATACTTAGGGCACCAGGGTATATTTATTATGTAAATCTTAAGGGCTATATATGCAGAAGAAAACCTTTGGGAAAAATTTAATGCTGTTTATAAAAGGTTAAAAAAAAGATTAATGGGGTAATTTTCACATATATAGTTTGTATTCATCATAACCACTAAATCTGGGGAATACTCTAATGCATTAATTCCGACATATAATTTTTCATTAGTAACGTTTGAAATTAGATCAGATGCAAAAGAAAAGAAAGTGAGAGGTAAAGGATTTTTTGGATAATCCCAATTGTCAGGATATTTTCCTGAAAAAAAATTCAAAGTCACTGTCCCGTCCTGCCATCTTCTAAAACTTGTATTTAATGTCAAACGACTATTATTCTCAACGGACTCCATTTGAAGTATAAAGGTATCGTAGATATAGGACCAGAAAACTTTTATAGGACTAGCCGTAGGTAAAAAATTATTGAAATATGTCCAAAAAACATTTTGCATTGTTAAACTGTTCAAGATATTACCTAATGATTCACCAAAGTGAATCAATACTGAAAAAAGTTTGATCGGACCGACTACTTCATCTTTAATTTCTTCTATAGACATAATCTCAACGTTTTGATAAATGTCCTGACATATTTCTACTGTGAGATCGTTTTGAAAAGGTTTAAATTTTCCACCCCCATAAAGATTTTTGCCAGGACTTTTTCTTATAATCTCAATTTTTTGTTGTCTTCGAAAATTTTCAGATCCATCCCCAACAAGTATACACTTCCCTTCAAAAGTCAAATCCATAATTTTTCTTTTTTCGATGGTTGGCATAGGAAGAATAAATTCTTTTCTTTTGGCCTCTCTAGAGGATACACTTAATATTTTTCTTTCAATTTCTAAAAGTGTCATCTAATCACAAATAGATAATGTTGTAAAATGTTTAAAAACATTTTGTTAGATTTAAAATAACTTTTTAAGATGCTCCAAACTCTCCTGAGGAGTTTCAATAGTATTTAACATATAAACATCTGTTCTAGAAATTAATTCTTTAAAAAATTCAACCCTCAACATCTTTTTTTCTTTATTCCGTACTAGCATATGAGGATTGCAAAAATCATTTTTGATTAAAAAATCAAGTGCTTCTTTTGCAGATAATTTCCTGGAGGGAATTCTGTCTTTTTTATCTCTTTTCAATAAAACAAGTGCAGTCATTACAGATTCCTTTCTTACTCTTCCATCTCCAAATAATTTTGTAACATCAAGTATAGAACGGGAGTATTTATCAAATTTTATATTCTTTATTCTATCCTTATATTCTCCCCAAACTTCCCCAAGATCATCCCGGATATATGAGTTTTTCTCTGAAGAGTTGACAACTATCTCATTATCATACAATCTCACAAAAATCCAATCATCAGTAACAAAATTATATTTTTTCTCAAGCATTAGACCATAAGTTAAAGTTGTTTTTCCAGATTTACTAAGCCCCATCATACACACACCCCCCCCTGCAGAATCAACATATGATGTGTGCAGAGAATATCGTCTATGTTCAGATGTGAATTTTTCTATGAAATCTGCAACCAAGGCCAAAGCAACGCTTTTTAGAAGACCGTAATAATCACAATTTTTTACTATTAAAGTATTTGAAAGGGGTTCATATTCTACACTCATTTTTTTAGATTTTGTGCAAATACAAAATATCCTTCCATGAGGACGAATAGTTTCGAGCATTCCTTTAAAGTTTTCAACCCACATGTTCCTAAATTCTTTATTGTCTGTTAAAAGTTTTATACAGGTTCCGTGGATTTCTGCTTTGGCTTGGTAAAGTTGTCTAAGATTTAACGATTTCATAAATTCTCTTTTTTTTTCTTGAGATATTAACTTGACTTTGTATTCCATAATTTAATAAAAAAACATAATATTTATAAATTGGAGGACAAACAAAAAAAATTTTTTGATTTAATATATATACTTGTTCCATTTATCAGTGGTTTTTGAAAGTCGGGCATCCTTCCTAACCCACAATTCCCATGAAACTCCTAGAATTGAATGTTCGGCACTCCATTTTTTCAATTTTTTGAGAAACCCTGCTGTAGATCCTGTTTTTATCTGTATAAACTTTAGTTGATTTTCTTTAACTGCAACCAGATCAAACATATTAAATATGTCTTGCGTACCAAAACGAGAAGTTTTTTGGGGTTTGAAAGCTATCCACCCTTGTTCTTCTAATTCTTGTTTTGCTTCCCTTTCATGTTTGCTTCCCTTTGATCGTGAACTCATAAAAATAAATAGAAAAGGTTAATTTATAAAATTAACCTAAAATCTGTTAAACTGTTCTGCAATAGCATCAACGGCTTGTGCCATAACAAAGGTTAAAGCAACACCTTGTTGACCCAAACAACACTCCCAAACTTGACCAACAATTTTATTGGGTTGGAATTCTAAAGTTGTCCCGTCTATGCCAACAATGGAATTTATATGCCCATAATTCTTTTGTACTCTCCTTACGGGGCCAATGAATTCGTTAAACAGTGCTTCCAATTCAGCATCTTTTGATTCGGGAAAACCAAAAACTCCTTCTATGTTAGCAGGCAAAGGATAAATGATCTCTATCCCATATTTGTTTCTTCTAATTAAAGGAGCTTTGTGTTTATGCTCATTTAAAACTTCAATATATCTTCCAGCAGTATTGAAAGCGATTACTGCATGTTGGGTTGTCACAATTTTATTTGTGTCAACAATTCTTCCACCCGATAAAAAACCGACGGGAAATGAAATATCATTAT
>Ga0334889_1002279_pt1 | contig 22063 bp, 17 predicted proteins | sample GraSluR1_MG_2_FD_207222 | JGI IMG/M metagenome (GOLD analysis project Ga0334889, IMG submission 207222) | Sludge microbial communities from methane-producing bioreactor in Wageningen University, Netherlands - Granular Sludge_8_08-R1 | ecosystem: Engineered > Bioreactor > Anaerobic > Unclassified... | reverse complement strand
AAGTTTCCGGCAGCGACAAACCGGCGGCCGCCTATGAACCCGCAGACGGCGCCACAGACGTGGAACTGGACGCGGCGGTAACGGCAACCTTCGACCGTGACGTTGCAGCGGCAGACTTAAGCGGCGTTATGATAGAAGCAGACGGCGCGGCGTTAGAAGGAGTAGCGGTAACCCTGGACGGCCGGGTACTCACCCTGGCTCACCCCGGTTTCGCCTACCTCACTGAATACACCGTAACCGTACCCGCTGACGCAGTACAAAGCGAACAGGGAATCGGCAACGACGAAATCGTCTGGAGCTTCACCACCAAAGAGGACAGCGGCGGTGTGGAAGAAAAACCGGCAGCCACCTGTGAACCCGCGGACGGAGCCACGGGCGTGGAACTGGACGCGGCGGTAACGGCCACCTTTGACCAGGACATCGTCGAGGCTGACCTTAGCGGTATAAAAATTGAAGCGGGCGGCGTGAATCTGGATGGTACAGCGGCGACTCTGGACGGCCGGGTTCTGACCATAGCCCACCCCGGCTTCATCTATTACACCACGTATACTGTAACCATACCGGCAGATGCGGTGCAAAATGAACAAGGCGTCGGCAACGACGAAATTGTCTGGAGCTTCACCACCAAACCGGACGGCGAACCGCCGGTAGGGCCTTACATCTTGACGCTTCAGACCGATAAGTCAATCTACAAGCCGGACGAGGCTGTAAATGTATCGGGCTTGTTACTTGAGAACGATGAAGCCCAAAACCCGGTTCCGGATGTGGCCGTCGGCCTGGTTCTGTACCTGGGTGACGAGGAAGTAGCCTTTGAACAAACAACTACGGATGCCACGGGAGCCTATACCTGGACCATTCCCGCCAACACCCTGGAGCAGGGAAATTACCGGGTCTACGCAACGGTTAATGAGACTGACGCCTGGGCGAGCTTCAAAATATCCACTGAAGCGACCGGCAAACCGGAAATAGAGGTTTACAAACCGGCGAACGGTGACAAATATGTTCAGCTGGATGCGGAAGTAAGCGCCGCCTTCAATATGGGCGTAACAGCGGTAAATTTGGAAAATGTCAGAATAGAACAAGACGGTAAGGTCCTTGCCGGCGTTAATGTCAGCCTGGAGGGCCGGGTTTTGAAGTTGAACCACCCCAGATTCAGCTACGTAACCTACTATGAAGTTATCATTCCGGCAGGGGCTGTGGAGAGCTCGACCGGTCTTCTGAACGATGAAACAAGATGGAACTTCAGGACCAGGACTCGCGGCGGTGGCGGCATTGGGGTCGGCGACGGTGGAAGTATCTATCTCGACATTGAGAAGTATAAACCGGAAAAAGGCGCCAAAAACGTTTCCCTCGATGCCGAGGTAAGGGCTACCTTTAACCTGGATCTCAAAGCTGTCAACCTTGACAAAGTGTACATCGAGGACAGCAGAGGTAAAATTGTAAAAGGTGTTAAAGCCAGTATCAGCGGCAAGGATCTGTCCATAGAACATGATGATTTCGCTGCCGGCGTCACTTACAATGTGGTGATTCCCGAGAAAACGCTAGGCGTCAAAAACTCCAGCGAGACAAACAGGGCCATTAGTTGGAAATTCACCACTACCACCACTGTCGAGGAAATCGAAGAATGCACCTTTGATGACGTTACCAGCGCGCATTGGGCTGCGGATATGATCAAGGAACTCTGTCTGAAGGATTACATCAACGGCTACCCCGATGGTACCTTCAAGCCGGACAGCAACATTACCAGGGCGGAAATGACCAAGATTCTGGTTAAGGTGCAGGATCTTGATGAAGTAAATCCGGCTTCGCCCAGGTTTAAGGACGCCAATCCGGCTGACTGGTATTATGGTTACATTGAAGCGGCTTCCAGGGCCGGACTGGTCAAGGGTTACGAAACCGGCGAGTTCCGTCCCAACCAGAGAATTACCCGGGAAGAAATCTCAGCGTTGATTTGCCGGGCCATGGGCATGGAAAGCGAAGCTGCCGCCCTGGCTGATGAAAGGACTACCTTTACGGATGATCAGGACATTGCCGACTGGGCCAGGGGTTATATCGTAATTGAGTACAGGGAAGGGATTGTGGACGGTTATCCCGACCACAGCTTTGCCCCGAAAAATAACGCCACCAGGGCAGAAGCCTGTGCGATGATCTTCCGCTTTCTCGAACATGTAAATAACAGTTAAACTTAGAGTTGTGGAATGGCGCTGTCTCATACACAGCGCCATTCTTTTAATGCCTTTCCAAGAGATGAGGGGTGATTCATTTCCGGATGAAGCTAAAAAAAATCGGCATGCTCCTGCTTTTTACGGCGGCCCTGGTTTTTTCCGGGCTTGTCTGCAGCGCCAATAACAATCTCACCGCGGCAAGCGACAGCTTTATCTTATCGGTTGAGACAGACAAACAGTCCTATGACAAGGACGAATCCGTACTAGTAACCGGGACACTCCTGGAAGGCGGCGAAATCCCCGCGGGAAGCGTGTCCATCGGGCTAATCTTAACGAAAAACGACAAGGAAGTGGCCTTTGGGCAAACCGTTACGGGGAATGACGGCCGGTATTCCTGGCAGTTCTCCGCAACTTCCCTGGAGCCGGGCGCATACCTGATTGTTGCCACGGCCAACGTGGCGCGGGCGGAAACAGCCCTGACCATACGGGATGAAATCACACCCGCCGCTTACCAATTAACTTTAAAAACCGGTAAGACGGGCTACAGCCGGGACCAGGCTGTTGATGTTTCGGGGGCCTTACGGGAAAACAACGGCGCCGGGAACCCCGTGCCGGACGCGGCAATCGGCCTGGTCCTGTACCTGGGTGAAATTCCGGCAGCCTTCGCCCAGGAAACAACGGATGCGAACGGCGCCTTTGCCTGGACGATCCCAGCCAACACCCTTGACCCCGGCAACTACAGAGTTTACGCCACGGCTAATGTTGCGGCGGCAGAGGCGGCCTTTGTGGTGTTTGCCGATCCGGCGATTAAACCCGCAATAGAAATACACCGGCCCGCCCCCGGCGCTTCCGGTGTGGATACAGACACGGAAATTAGCGTCACCTTCAATGTTGATGTAACCGCTGTCGATTTAAACGGGATTAAGATAGAAAAACTAGAAGGCGGTTCCGCCCTTAACGGCGTAAGCGCGACTCTTTCCGGACGGGTTTTGGAGATTAGTCATTCCGGGCTGGAGAAAAACACAATCTACAGGGTTTTCATTCCCGGGGGCGCTGTTCAAGGCCAAACGGGTCTTTTGAATGATTCCGCCTTCTGGATTTTTCAGACTGGTTCCGGCAATGGGGGCGACAGCGGCAATGGAAGCGGCGATGACGACTGCGACACCGGGTCTACGTGAGGTGGCGGCGGTGGTGGAGGGGGAGGTTCCTCCTCAGATTTAGCAGTTATTGTCTATCAGCCGGCCAGGGAAGCCAGGGATGTGGACCCGGCCGCTGCGGTAAAGCTTACCTTTAATAGGGAAATAAGGGCGCTGGAACTGGACAAGGTATACATCAACGACAGCTCCGGTAAAAGGGTCGCGGGTGTAAAAGCGGCCGTAGAAGGCAAAGATCTTACCTTATCCCACGATATTTTCAAGGACGAAACCTCCTACACGGTGTATGTACCCGCAGGTACGGTGGGCTCTAAGAGCAGCAGCGCAAAAAATCTGGCCATCAGCTGGAGTTTTAGCACTAAAGCAGTTGAGGCGAAGCCAGGCGTGCCGCCGGCTGACGCCGGGGATGAACCCGGCAGCCAGGATGCTTGCGCGTTTTCCGATCTTCCATCCGCGCACTGGGCTTATGATGTTGTCCGGGAACTTTGCCAAAAGGGAATGATTAGCGGGTATCCAGGCAGTATCTTCAGCCCGGAAAACAGTATCACCAGAGCAGAGTTTACTAAAATTATTGCCGGGGCAGCCGGCTTGCAAGAGGTTAAACCCGAAAGACCCACCTTTACCGACGTTAAGCCCGCTGACTGGCACTACGGATACATTGAGGCCGCTGCCGGCGCCGGTCTGGTGACAGGCCTGGAAACCGGTGAATTCCTGCCCAACGACAGGATCACCAGGGAGCAGCTGGCCGTTATTCTGGTGCGAGGCTTACAGCGGGAGGAAGCTGCCCTGGCCCTGGTTGACCCCAAAACGGAATTTGCGGACGATCTGATGATCGCGCCCTGGGCTAAAGGTTATGTTGTTGAAGCTGTCCGGGAAGGTCTTGTAAGCGGCTACCCCGATAACACCTACGGCCCCAAAAACAGCGCCACCCGGGCCGAAGCCTGCGCCATGATTTCCCGCTTCCTTAACCACCAGTAACCCGGCCACGGCCAAAAACCGGGACAAGGGGACCGGGACAAGGGGACAGGTCCCTTGTCCCACAATCACCGGGCAGGAAAAAAGCTGGGACAAACCGGGACAAAGGGACAGGTCTCTTGTCCCGGTTTCGGGAAATCTTAAGGGCCTGCTTTTAAATATTCCGGTTTTCGAGTGGTGGCCGGCGGCGTATTGAATTAAGAACGCAAACACCACAGCCATCATCGCAGCCGGTCTGCCTGATGCAATGTTGTACCAGAAAGACCAATGATTATTTAAGTACCTATGCTTATTCTAAGTACAGCGGCGTTGCACGTTGCAGCGCCGTCGTCCTGTCTTTTGAGTTGACGGCGGCAAATCAGATCGACGACCATTTAAATTGAACTGTCCGGGAAAATTCCCTGGACCCGGTTCCCTTACCCGACGGAAAACTTGTAGGCGGCAGGAGGCTGATGGACAAGGTTTTAGTATGTCAATGAAACCGGTTCTTTGGGCTGATACTTTCGGAAGTTGCCTGTGCAGACTTCTAAAAATCAATTTAATGACAAATAAATGACAAATAACTGAAAGGAATTGCGAAGAAAAAGTTTAATACTTAAAATAATTGAAAGGAGGAAACGATGTGATTGCTCTAATTACGCGAAGGGTATTATTGGCCATGTTTTCATCTGCCTTTCTACTGCTTATGATTGCAGGGGCGCCGGCGGGAACGGCAATCGCGGCCTGAGGCGGGGATACATCGCCGCCGGTGGTTGCGAGTACGGATCCTGCCGATAACAAGACACTTGTTCCAGTGGACAAGGCAATTGTAGTTACTTTTAATGAATATGTGGAAAGGGGAGACACCTTCAACGATATTTCCCTTAAAGCCGGGGAGGATGAAGTCGCTTTCTTGGTAAGTTTGGGCTATTCAGTAATGACCATTTATCCGTCAACCGGCTTGACCAATGGAACACGGTACACTGTTACTATTCCCAGGGGCGCTGTTAAAGACATTTACTGCAATCCGTTTAAAAACCCCTATACCTTTAATTTTACCACCGTCAAGTTGGGCGACGTAAACGGCGACGATCAGGTGGACATCAAAGATCCTCTCTTTATAGCCTCCAAAATCGGTCCCGTGGGGAATTCGGATTCGAGGAAAGCTGATGTTAACAAGGACAACGTGGTAAATATCCTGGATCTTTTGGAGATAGCACCCTATTTGAATCAATAGTTTGTCTTATCCTGGGTAAGTTAAAACATAATTGTTAAGATAAGCCGGTCCGTTATTGGAACCTTAGCCGGATAGAAGCTTACGCCGGAGAGCGGGTGAATCGGTTTGAAAAAGGGAAGGTTAAAACCCCGGGGATATGCTTTTTGTTGTTTTGCAGTTATCCTGTTATTTTTGGCTGGTTGTTCGCTTTGGCCGTCGTCACAGGGCAATCCGGTAGAATCATTGGTTATTAAGCCCGAGGACTTTTGTATCTTTCTTTTTGAGTCTTCGGAAGAAATATACCGGGCCAACGAGAAAGACCCCGCCATGTGGGAAGAGTTGCGCCATTTGGCGGCTGGGGACGAAGACTACGCGGCGCACTATAACTGGCTTTACAGCACCTTTGAGAGCTGGGACGAGCACCGGCGGGCGCAGTTGCGCGAGATCATGACCGAATACCACCACCATCCCATGACCGAGCAGCTGATCCAAAATGGCAAGCAGGGGGCCGGCCTCTCCGACGTAATTTCCTCTATCCGCGGGGATCGTTTTTTTACCAAACACAGGAGTACCCTGGTTGACTTTTATTCCTGGTACGGCTCCAATTACGCTTTGCCCCACTACCAGAGGATCCTGCCGCTCCTGGAGCAGAAGGCCCAGACCATAACCGACCTGGTGGAAAAGGATTTTGAGATCGTCGATTTTCTGGAGAAGGAAAGCGGGATTACTTTGAAAGAAAAACCCGAAGCCATCGAACTGCTGCTCAATATGCGGATTTATGGAGCTTCCGGCTTTTACCGGGACAAGGTGTCCCTGACCACCATCCAGTGGAACGCCACCCCGGAAAAAATCTGGGCCACGCCGTTTCACGAGATAAGCCACCCTTTTTTCCGCACCTTTACCGGCAGTATGTCTTTTAAATATCTGGCCGGCAAGCTCAAGAAAGACGGGGAACTGATGAAAATGTTCGAAGATGAGGTGCCCTATACCTGGGAAGGCTGGGTGGAAGAGAACCTGGTGGAAGGATTCGCCCGTTACTTGAATGTCCAAAAAGGGATCGCCAATGATGTGGGTGAAGGGACGTATATATTTGACCGGGAGTTTGCCCGGGCCCTTGTGGAAGGTTTTGACCCCCAAAAAATATCTCTGGAGGACTTTACCGTACGGTTTTTAAAGCAAAAGTACAACCTGTAAGGGTATAAAAAGTATGTCTGTAATCCCGCCTTTGCATGCTTGTTTTGCATCCCGGTATTACATTACGTTGTATTTTTTAATAACCAAAGACAACCTCAATAATTAAAGGAGCCAAACAACACGTGGAACTCAACATTTTTGAACTGCACAACCTTATTGACCGCTGCCTCGGGGAGGATGTTGGGGCCGGCGACCTGACCACCAACAGCACCGTGCCGGCGGGCGCGGTCTCAACCGGCTTTATCCTGGCCAAAGAAGCCGGCGTATTAGCGGGCCTTCCCCTGGCGGAAATGGTTTTCCGGCGCCTGGACCCTGCCGCCGGATTTCTGGCCCTGGCCCGGGACGGCGACCTGGTGGAAAGGGGCCGGATCCTGGCCGAAATTACCGGCAAAGCCCGGGCCATTTTGACCGGCGAGCGGCTTGCGCTCAACTTCCTGCGGCACCTGTCCGGCATTGCCACCAGGACGGCCCGCCTGGTTGAAACGGTTGCGGATACAAAAGCCGTCATTGTTGATACCCGCAAAACCACCCCGGGTCTGCGGGTGCTGGAAAAATACGCGGTAAGGGCAGGGGGCGGCAACAACCACCGCTTTGGCCTGTATGACGGTGTGCTGATTAAGGACAACCATATCAAGATGGCCGGGGGGATCAAAAAGGCTGTTCTGGCGGCCAGGCGGGGAAGTCCCCATATGGTCAGGATCGAGGTGGAGGCGGAAGATCTGGCCGGTGTGGGGGAAGCCCTGGAAGCCGGCGCCGATATTATCATGCTGGACAACATGGACACCAGGACCATGCGGCAGGCCGTGGAATTGGTGGCCGGCCGCGCCCTGCTGGAGGCCTCCGGCGGGATCGAAGAAGAAACTATCCGGGCTGTGGCGTCCACGGGTGTGGACTTAATTTCAGTGGGCGCCCTAACACATTCCGTAAGGTCCCTGGACATCAGCCTGGACATCAAAGAAACAAAACAAATTTAGCTCCGAAGGGCGGAAATCAGCCCGAAGCAGCCCGAAGCCCCCCGGAACTCCGGCTTTCCTTGCCTTCGATCATGGAGATGTAAAGCTTGAGCGGGGGGCGAAACGCCGCTCTTTTTTCCCCGCATTAACAGTTTCTAGAGGGAAATGTTTTTTTTACATCCTTATGTTAACCTGTTGAGCTTTCCAAGTTGACATTGGTTTTCCAACAGGGGTACAATGTAAAAGGATTTTGCTTGAAAAATAACCTTTTTAATAATTTATAACTGCAGCCGGACAAAATGTTTTATGCTGATACCTTCCGGTGCGGTCATACTTAAAACGAGGTGATTCCGCTGAAAGGCTCTATACTTAAACTGCTCAGACACAACCGGCCCGGATACCTTTCCGGGGAAGATATTTGCAAAAGCCTGAATGTTACAAGAACCGCCGTATGGAAGCACATTGAAACCTTGCGGGAAGAGGGCTATGTCATTGATGCCCGGCCCCGGGCGGGCTACAGTTTGACCGCTGTCCCGGACCGGCTTTATCCGGCGGAAATCCTGGACGGTCTGGCCACCCGCGTGCTGGGACGGGAAATAGAACATTACGAAAAAGTGGACTCCACCAACGAAGTGGCCAGGATGCGAGCCGCTAAAGGCGCCGGGGAAGGACTTCTGGTGGTTGCCGAGGAGCAGACGGGCGGCAGGGGACGGTTGGGCAGGCAGTGGTATTCTTCCAGATCCAAAGGGATCTTTTTTACCCTGCTCTTGCGCCCCCCCGTAAATCCTTCCCGGGCCTCCCAGATTACCATGCTTGCGGCAGTATCCCTGGCCTCCGCCATCCGATCGGAAACCGGGATCGGGGTGGGGGTTGGAATCAAGTGGCCCAACGATCTCCTGGCAGGCGGCAAGAAGATCTGCGGCATTCTGGCCGAGCTGAGCGCGGAATTGGACCGGATTGGCTACCTGGTAGTGGGCGTGGGCATCAACGCCAACCAGGACCCGGGGGATTTTCCCGCGGATGTGCAAGAAACAGCCACCTCGCTGAAGCTGGAAACCGGCAAAACTGTGTCCAGGGTCAGGCTCTTGCAGGCTTCCCTGAAATCCTTTGAACACTGGTACGGCCTGTGGCTGGAGCTTGGTTTCGAACCGGTCCGGGCTGCCTGGAAGCGGATGTCCGTATCCCTGAACTGCCCGGTGCGTATCCAGACTCTGGATAAATCCTGGGAGGGCTGGGCCGAGGATGTTGACAGCGACGGCGCCCTGCTTTTGCGCCTGCCGGGGGGTAATTTGCAAAGGTTTGTTTCGGGGGAGGTATCCCTGCGGTTTGTTTAGGGACTTCTGTACCCTATATGTAAACCTCCATCACCATCAGCGGTTTACACAAGGCTTGAACCTAGCCTGAACCTGAACCAATAACTTAATAACTTAGTTTCCCGGTACACAGTGCGATAACTTAATAACTTGGTTTCCCGGTACGCGGTACGGTATGTAAATGGGAGGAGTTAGTGGAATGAACAAATTTTCGGCCCGGGACATTACCCTGGTGGCGGTCTTTGCCGCCTTGAATGTTGTGGCGGCCATGGTTGCCCGCTACGGCGGAAGCGTCGTCCCTTTCAGCCTGATGCCTTTCATGGCCATGCTGGCCGGCGGCCTTCTGGGCGCCCGGCTGGGGGCAATGAGTTTTGTGGTTTATATCCTGCTGGGCCTGGCGGGTGTTCCGGTTTTTGCCCAGCCGCCCTTTGGCGGGCCGGCCTACGTGCTTCAGCCCACCTTCGGCTTTTTGGCGGGTTTCGTGGGGTGCGCCTATGTAGTGGGGTTTCTGCTAAAAAACCGGCAGCAGGGGACCTTCGCCCCGTATTTTCTTGCCATGGCGGCCGGAGTTGTGGTGTACAATCTAATCGGAATCCCCTATCTTTACTTTGTTTTAAACTTTTACCTGGGCTGGACCATCTCCCTGGGACAGCTGCTGGCCATCGGCTTGACTCCTTTTATCGTCCTGGATCTGGTCAAGGCGGCGGCGGCCGCGGCGCTGGCCAGGGCGGTTTGCAGGCGGCTTGGGGCCTTTAGCCCTGGTGACAGCCGCGGCAGGAAAAAACCGGCTTGAGCACAGCCTGACTTCGCTTACCGGGGTTCGTCATCTCAAGTTTTACTGGGGAGTACCCCGCCGCCGGGATTCCGTTTTGTAGAGTTTCAAACGTAACAATAAAAGACATATATAAAGGTTTCGTTAAAAGATTGAATGGGCCGGACTAAGTGTGGCGTATCTTTATTCCTTCATCCATATATTGCATTTATTGCAAACACCAGGCAGAACGCCCGGTGTTTTGTTTTCATTAACTATAATTCCCATATCTAGTTCAAGGTACATTTTGCATGCAATGTACGTAGTATGATATTGGTACTACCTGCTAAAGGGGTGAAGTGAGTGGAACTTGGAGGTGATTTATTTTTCAAGGTAAAACATTATGAACCCCTGCAAATCTCATTATTTCCAGCAATAATTTAAATATTATTAGATGCCCAATAGATTTGTTCAGCAATTCTTCCCCCTTGCGGAGGTATAACCACTTATTTGCTGTGGAATTTCCTGCTTTTTAGTATAACTTTATAAATATTCCATCAAGGAGATGAAAGAATGAGTAAAAACAGCATATGCCGGCTTGCTGCCACTATTTTTGTGGCAGCTGCCCTGCTGGTGATGCTGACCGGGTGCGGCAAGAAGGCAGAAGACGCTCCGGGCAAGGTTATCAAAGTAGGGTATTTCCCTAATCTCACCCACGCCCAGGCCCTGGTGGGCCTCCATGACGGAACATTTCAGAAGGCTTTGGGGGACGAAGTTACAATAAAAGAGCATACATTCAACGCAGGTCCCTCGGAGATTGAAGCCCTCCTGGCGGGTGAAATTGACCTCGGTTATATCGGCCCGGTTCCGGCCATCAACGGCTTTGTCAAGTCCAGGGGAGAGCTCAGCATTATTGCCGGGGCATCTGACGCTGGGGCTGTGCTGGTGGCCCGGAACGGTTCCAACATCAAGAGCGTCAAAGACCTTGACGGCAAAAGGGTGGCCATTCCACAGCTGGGCAATACCCAGGATATTTCTCTCCGGCACCTGATGGCCCGGGAGAATCTCCTGGACAGCTCCAAGGGCGGAACAGTAAACATTATTCCGGTGGCTAACCCCGATATTCTAACACTTATTGCCAGGGGTGAGCTGGATGCGGCCCTTGTTCCCGAACCGTGGGGTTCTATTATCGTCAAACAGACCGGGGCCCAAATAGTCCTTGAGGCCGGTGAAGTATGGCGGGACGGCAAGTACACCGTTGCCCTCGTCATCGCCAGCAACAAATTACTCCGGGAACAGCCCGGGCTGGCCAAGAAATGGCTGGAGGCCCACGTGGAACTGACGGAGCGGATTAACAATGACCAGGAAGGCGGGAAAACCGCCATCAACAACCAGATCGAAAAGCTGACCAGGGCCAGGATACCGGAAGATGTCCTGGACAGCGCCTTCCAGCGGCTAGCAGTGACATACGACCCCGAAACGGATTCCATTGAGGAGTTTGCCCAACTTTCCTGCGATTATGGCTATCTCAAGGGGCAGCCCGATCTCAAGGGACTGGTTAATACTGAACTGCTAAACCAGGCCCTCCGGGAAAAAGGCTTGCCGCCGGTACAATAGCCCGGCCGGCCTTCAGTACACCTCAGTACGACTGGCCGGTCCGCCGCGGCTATAAGCCGGTTAGCAGCCGGTATAACGGGGCCTGCCGTAAGTACAATAAGCCGGGGCTTCTGGCGGCACAACCGGCCGGCCTGCTGTCAGTACGAAAGCCGTCCTGCCGCAACACAATAATCAGGCCTTCCGGCGGTCTAAGCCGGTTTTGCAGCCGGCGCTCCTTTAGCATGTCAGGCCGGCCAGCCGCCGGTATGATCAGCCAGTCTGCCGTCAGTACAACAAGCCGTCTGCCGCCGGTGCATTTGCCGGCCAGGCGGTGGAAAAAGCCCGACGCTTAAAACAGGTCCGCCGTTTCAAACGGATTTACAGCCGGCCGGCCGCCACCGCCAACGCAAACCGGCAGCGGTTTATGGTCAAAAACCGAAGGCCTGACTTAAAAGGAGTGGAGAGATGTTAAAACTCAAAGGCGCGGGAAAAATTTTCAGCACCCAAAACGGAAATACCAAAGCCCTGGAAAATGTCAATTTAACCGTCGCCAGAGGAGAATTCCTCTCGCTGGTTGGTCCGTCAGGCTGTGGTAAGACGACCGTTCTCAATATTATTGCCGGCTTGGAAAAAACCAGCAGCGGCAAGGTTTACAAGGAAGGCCGGGAAATAACCGGGGCCGGGCCGGACCGGATTGTCATGTTTCAGGAACCGGCCCTGTTTCCCTGGCTCAAGGTCATTGATAATGTGGAATACGGGATGAAAGTAGCCGGGTTACCCAAAAAAGAAAGACTGGAAAGGGCTATGCATTATTTAAAAATGGTCCATTTGACCCGCTTCGCCCATTATTTTATTCATGAGCTATCCGGCGGCATGCGCCAGCGGGTGGCCCTGTCCAGGGCGCTGGCCATGGATTCAGATATCCTGCTCATGGATGAACCCTTTGCGGCCCTGGACAGCCAGACCAGGAGCATCCTCCACACCGAACTGCAGCAGATCTGGTGCGCCACTAAAAAAACCGTCATATTTGTGACTCACAATGTCGAAGAGGCGGTCCTGCTTGCGGACAGGGTGGTGGTGATGGCCGCCAACCCGGGCCGGATTAAAAAGGAGTACAGGGTTCGCCTGGCAAGACCCAGGGAACCTGAGCATGCCGGCCTGGTCCGGATTGTTAACCAGATTATGAAAGAGCTGAAGGAGGAGGTGGAAAAGGTTGCCAGGTCGGAATATGACAGTGGCTGGACTCTTCAAAAAAGTACTTTTCTACTCAGTCCTGATAGCAATGTGGGAGGGAATATTTAGAACCGGACTGTGGCCTGATTTCCTGTTCCCCTCCCCTCTGGGTGTTTTTAGTAATATTATGGAAGGTTTTGGGGACCACAGTTTTATCATCGCCATCGGCGCCAGTATGAAAAGGGTTGTCCTGGGCTACAGCATTTCACTGGTTGTGGGGCTGTCCCTGGGACTCGTCATTGTCGCCTCCAGATTCCTGGATGAAACCTTAAGCCCGCTCCTGCTGGGTTTACAGACCCTGCCCAGCATCTGCTGGCTGCCTCTGGCCATACTCTGGTTCGGTATTGGTGAGGATTCCATAATATTTGTGGTGGCTGTGGGTTCGGTATTCTCCATAAGCATGGCTACTCTGGGAGGAGTAAAAAATGTACCCCCCATTTACCTGAGGGTTGCCAGGACAATGGGCGCCAGGGGGCTCAAAGCCTATACTTCGGTGGTCATTCCCGCTGCTCTCCCCACTATCATTACGGGTATGAAGCAGGGCTGGTCCTTTGCCTGGCGAGCCTTGATGGCCGGAGAGCTATTGTCCCCCAAGGACGGCCTGGGCTATATCCTGACCCTGGGCAGGGACCTGCACGATATGAACCAGGTCGTCGGGGTCATGATCATAATTGTTATCATCGGCCTCATTATCGATAAATTCGTTTTCGGCAGGGTTGAATGCTCAATCAGGCAGCGCTGGGGCCTGAACAGGGCTTAAGTGCGGCTGGGGCCCGATGACACAGCCGGGCGCTCGGGTTGCTCCCATTTAAGCTTCAAATACCGGCCGCAATTTGTCCCGGAGAAGCATCCCGGTTGCAACGCCGGGGGGACGTCCACACGACAGGAAATAGCCGTAACGGCTGCAACAAGAAGGCCATCCAAACCAACCAAAGTATAGCAGGCGGACGGTCCGCCGGGATAGCCATCCGGTACAGAACAGGCCTAAAAGGAACCCGGGCAAAGCAAAAGCAGACAGGGACAGGAGTGAATATATTTTGAGTCTAAACCCGCACGGCGGAACACTTGTTAACCGCATCCTGACCGGGCAGGACCGGATCGATGCCCTGGCAAGGGCGGAATCCCTGCCCGGCCTGGTCCTGGATGAATGGCAAATTTCGGATTTGGAGCTGATTGCCAACGGCGCCTTCAGCCCGCTCCGGGGTTTTATGAAGAAAGAAGATTACGAAAACGTTGTCAGCCGGATGCGCCTGGCCGCCGGCACGGTCTGGAGCATCCCTGTTGTTCTGGCTGTTGCCCGGCAGGAGGCCGACCGGCTGGAACCGGGGAGCGAGGCCGCGCTCTACAGCGAGGGGAACGAGCTGTTGGGGTTGATCAGGGTGGAGGAAGTCTACGAGCATTCCAGAGAACGGGAAGCCATAAATGTTTACAGGACTGCGGACCGGGCCCACCCGGGAGTACACCGGGTTTTTCAGCGGGGCCCGTATCTGGTGGGCGGGGAAATCAGCCTGCTGAACAAAAGGAGGGTAAGGCAGTTTCCCGAAATGTTCCTGGATCCGGCTGAAACCAGGCGTATTTTCCGGGAAAGGGGCTGGAAACGGGTGGCCGCCTTTCAAACCCGTAACCCCATTCACCGGGCCCACGAGTACCTTCAGAAGTGCGCCCTGGAAATCTGTGACGGGCTTTTTATCAATCCCCTGGTGGGAGAAACCAAGGATGACGACATCCCGGCGGCGGTCAGGGTAAGATGCTACCATACCCTATTGGCCCTTTACTACCCGGCGGATAGGATCTTTATTTCAGCTTTCCCGGCCGCCATGCGCTACGCGGGGCCCCGGGAGGCTGTTTTCCATGCTCTGGTGCGGAAAAACTACGGCGCCACCCATTTTATTGTTGGAAGGGACCATGCGGGGGTTGGCAACTACTACGGCTCCTATGACGCCCAGCTGATCTTTGAGGAGTTCGAGCCGGAGGAACTGGGAATTACCCCGCTTTTTTTCGAACACACCTTTTACTGCCGTGTCTGCCGGGGCATGGCCAGCAGAAAAACCTGCCCCCACCACAGCGCTGACCGTATCACCCTGAGCGGCACCAGGGTCCGGGAAATGCTGGCGGCTGGCCTCACCCCTCCGGAAGAATTCACCCGCAAAGAGGTGGCCGACATCCTGATCCGGTATTATTCAAAAAGGCTAGCTGGCGGATGATGCGGCGGCCGGCCTGACGCCCCAGGAAGAGTTCACCCGTAAGAGGTGGCCGACATCCTAAGCCGGTAATTCTGCCTTAACACCATTAAATTCTGCCGCAATACCGCTCTTTAAACCTGCCCCCTTATTTTTTGCTTGCCCCGCCGGCGGGCTCTCTGTTAAAATTAGATGTTAAGAACTAAACTATTGCCGGGTTTAAGAAATAGATAGAAAGCAGGGACGCCTATGGTTCTGGTTTTTGATGTGGGCAACACCAATATAGTCCTGGGGGTGTTCCGGGATAAGGAACTGGTGGCGAACTGGCGGCTTTCCACAAGCCGCAACCGTACTTCCGATGAGTACGGGATTACCCTCAGGGATTTGTTTGGCGCTTCCGGACTGGAAATGAAATCGATCAAGGCGGTGGTTATTTCCACTGTTGTGCCGCCGTTGAACCATATTCTGGACAATGCGTGCCGGAGATACTTCAATGTTAACCCGATCATGGTGGGCCCGGGGATTAAAACAGGGCTTTCTATTAAGTATGAGAACCCCAGGGAAGTGGGCGCCGACCGCATTGTCAACGCCGTGGCCGGCCTGGAGCTCTACGGGGGCCCGCTGATTATAGTTGATTTCGGGACAGCCACGACTTTTTGCGCCATCAGCGCCAGGGGAGAGTACCTGGGCGGGGCTATCGCGCCGGGCATCGGCATTTCCACGGAAGCCCTGTTTGCCCGGGCGGCCAAACTGCCCAGGGTGGAATTGGTCAAGCCGGCCGCTCTAATCGGAAAAAATACGGTCAGCAGTATGCAGGCGGGTATTTTTTATGGTTTTGTAGGACAGGTTGATGAGATCGTCAGGCGCATGAAAAAAGAACTGGGTGAGGACACTAAGGTTGTAGCCACCGGCGGCATGGCCAGGCTGATCTCCCAGGAAAGCGCGGCCATCCAGCAGGTTGACCCCCTGCTGACCCTGACCGGCCTGCGGCTAATCTACGAAAGGAACCAACAGCGTTAAGAACCGGCCCGGCGCAGCTATGAAACCCGGTTGCGGCCGCCGGGCACGTTGACTTCCCGCTGATCCCGCGATCCATACCATGCCGGCCGCCGGCCATAAGTTAATCCACGAAAGGAACCAACAGCATTGAAAATCGGCCCGGTACAGCTGGAAAATCCGGTTATAGCCGCGCCCATGGCCGGCGTCACCGATAAAGCATACCGCATCCTGGCCAGGGAGGCTGGCTGCGGCCTGGTCTGCACCGAAATGGTGAGCGACCAGGCCCTTTTGTACGGCAACCCCAAGACCTGCAGCCTGCTGGACATCTCGGGGGAAACCGGCCCGGTCAGTGTGCAAATATTTGGCTCCAACGCTGATTACATGGCCCGGGCGGCGGAAATTGCGGAAAGCCGGGGGGCCGACCTGATCGATATCAATATGGGCTGCCCCACACCTAAAATAGTTAAGAACAACGAGGGATCAGCCTTGATGCGGGACCCCTTAAAAGCCGCCGGTCTGGTGGCTGCGGTAGTCAGCCGGGTCAAGGTCCCCATTACCGTAAAAATGCGCAAGGGCTGGAGCGAAGACAATGTCAACGCGGTGGAGCTGGCGCGGCTTGTGACAGCCGCCGGGGCCGCCGCCGTAACCGTGCACGGCCGTACCCGGGGCCAGTTTTACAGCGGCAGGGCCGACTGGGAGATTATCGCCGCGGTTAAAGAAGCCGTCAGCGTACCGGTGATCGGCAACGGCGATATCTGGGAGCCGCCCGACGCCCTGGCTATGCTCCGGCAAACGGGTTGTGACGCAGTTATGATCGGGCGGGCCGCCCTGGGCAACCCCTGGATTTTTACCCGGACCCTCCACTACCTGAAAACCGGCGAACTCCTTCCCGGCCCCGCCAATGCCGAAAGAATCGCCGCCGCCCTCAGGCATTTCGACCTGCTGGTCCGGTTTAAAGGCGAAAAAGTGGCTGTTTGGGAGATGCGCAAACACGCGGCCTGGTATACCCGGGGTTTAAGGAATTCAGCCCGCCTCAGGGAATCCATCAACAGATGTCAGTCAAAGGAAGAAATTAAGGATACCCTGACCTTATTTTTATCCGTCCAATAAATTTTTTAAAGCCCTTGAAATAGGGCTCCTTTTTTTGTTAAGATTTCATTATACGCAATGTATACAATTTTGTGCACATATTCTGGAGAAAATCGGGCAACCTGGGGAACAATGGGGGCGATTAGCGCCGTTTAAGCTGAAAGCAGGAAGGTGGTGCAAGTCCGCCATAAGGTAAAAAACGGCGTTTAGCCATAACCCCGGGTCATGCGTCGTCCGCCCGCAAGGGGGATCATGTTATTATTGTATCATTACAGGTATAATCTATAAGTATCATTGTGAGGCGGGGGGAATACTTGGAATTAATCAGACTTGGTGAAAAAATTATTAGCAGGCGCAAGCTTGACAGCATCATCAGCGAAATCTTCAGCCTCAGGGCAAAGGGTTTGCCCCAGACCGAGGTGGCCTCCCGTCTGGGCGTGGACCGGACCCTCGTCTGCCGCCTGGAAAGCCTGGGCGAAATCAGGAAAGGGCGCCGTCTGGCGGTGGTGGGCTTCCCCGTACTGAATAAAGACGAACTTCAAAAGGCTTTGGAGCGGGAGGGTGTGGATTTTATCTTTTTGCTGTCGGAAAACGAGCGCTGGGAATTTATCAGGCAAAAGAGCGGTATAGACCTTTTTAATTCCATTATGGAAATGATCGCCAAAGCCCATTCCTACGACCATGTTATTGTTATCGGCTCAAACAAGCGGATTAAAATTTTTGAAGCGGCTCTCGATAAGGAAGTGGTGGGGTTTGAGATCGGGGAATCGCCCATTCGGGAAGATAAATACGTAGAAACCGGAAAAATTATCGAATTAATCCGGGCGATAAAAGGATAGGAGGAAGCAGCCTTTGCAAAAATTCGCCTTTATGATCCACCCCATGCACGCCGGCGACGTTGCCAGAAAGTTTAAATTTGCCCGGTTTGTACCCGATGGAGTCATCGAGCGGGCCTTTTCCCTGCTCCCTTCCATGAAAGTATCCAACATAACCGGGATCAACTCCCCCCACGGGCAAGCCGAAGGTTGGTTTGTCGCCTGTCCCCTGACGGTGCGGCTGTTGCTGGGGCTCCCCCAGGAATACGTCCTGAATAAAATCATCCAGGGGGGCCGGGTGGCCGAAAAACTGGGGGCTAAAATTCTAGGTCTGGGTGCTTTCACCAAAGTCGTGGGGGATGCCGGGTTAACGGTTGCCAGTCGTTTAAATATACCGGTAACCACAGGGAACAGCTATACCGTGGCCACAGCCATCGAAGCCACCCGGGAAGCAGCCAGGGTTATGGGGCACGACCTGAAAAACTCTTCCGTTGTGATCATGGGGGCTACCGGCGCCATCGGGCGGGTTTGCGCCCTGATACTGGCCAGGGAAGCCCGCAGCATAACCCTTGTAGCCCGAAATGAGCGCAAGCTGGAGGAGCTTGCCGCCAAAATTCTATTTGACACCGGCCTGGCTGTAAAAGTCACCTCCGACAGTAAGAAAGCACTGCAATCAGGTGACGTGGTCATCACCGTAACCAGTTCCGTGGACACCGTCATTGAACCGGAAGACTTAAAGAGCGGCGCCGTGGTCTGCGATGTGGCCCGTCCCCGGGACGTTTCCCAGCGGGTGGCCGAGGTGCGGGACGATGTCCTGGTTATTGAAGGCGGTGTGGTGGAGGTTCCCGGCGATGTGGAGTTCAACCTCAACTTCGGCTTCCCCCCCAAAACTGCTTACGCCTGCATGGCCGAAACCATGGTGCTGGCCCTGGAAAAGCGCTACGAGAGCTATACCCTGGGCCGGGAACTTACAGTTCGGCAAGTGGAGGAAATAGCCGGCCTGGCCCGTAAACATGGATTTAAGCTGGGCGGCTTTCGCAGCTTCGGCCAGGCCCTCACGGCTAAAGAAATTGAGGGAATTAAAACCCGCGCCGCCGGGCGCGGGATTACACCGGCCATGGCAAACTAAAAAAGGGGACAGGATGGCCTTGACAAAGCGGGGCCATCTTCTTATAATGTTTAGGAAAAGCGGCGCCTGCATCTGTACTGTAAGCCACGATACCCCCGGTTTGAAATGGGGCATATCTGTGGGCAGGGAGTACGGGCCAATTGCGCTGCATGATATGAGCACTGCAAAAGATAATGTATTTGCAGTGCTTTAAGTGTAGTTTAGGGCTTTTTGCCGGGAACGCCGTGTTATCATAATCACGGACCAGAGACATATATTGTTTTGAACTCTTATTACAGGGGATAAGAAGGAGATCGCGTTTATGAGAGAAAAGGAAGTTATTCTGACTATGGATGGTCTTAAAATGCTGGAGGAAGAACTGGAGGAGCTAAAAACTGTAAAAAGGAGGGAGGTTGCCGAGCGGATCAAGCAGGCCATCGGCTTCGGCGACATCAGCGAAAACTCCGAATATGAAGACGCCAAAAATGAGCAGGCCTTTATTGAAGGCCGGATCCTGACGCTGGAAAAAATGCTGCGCAACGCCAAAATAATTGACGATGAAAGTATCAGCACCAGTGTAGTGTCCATCGGCTCCACCGTGCTGTTAAAAGACCTTGAATACGGTGATCAGTTTCAATATACAATTGTCGGATCGGTGGAGGCCGACCCGGGAGCCAATAAGATTTCCAACGAATCCCCGGTGGGCAAGGCTATTTTAGGAATGACCAAGGGTAATATTGTGGAGGTCAGCGTTCCGGCCGGGCAATTGAAATATCAAATCATGGATATACTGCGGTAGAGAAAGAAGGTTTTAAATTTAGATGTCAGAACACAAAGCCCGGGAAGCTAACAAGGCCGGCGAGCCGGTCCGGCAGACAGAGGAAGATCTCAATGAATTGATGCGGGTGCGCAGGGAAAAACTCAGCGAAATGCGGGATAAGGGCGTGGAGCCGTACGGCGGGCGTTTTGAGCGGACCCATGGGGCCCGCGATATTTTGGACGGCTTTAAGGAACTGGAAAACAAGCCCGTAGTCATCGCCGGCCGGATCATGTCCAGGCGGGGTATGGGCAAGGCCTCCTTTGCCCACATCCAGGACGCCAGCGGCCAAATTCAGATTTACGTGCGTTCCAACGATGTGGGTAAGGACGCCTACGAACTTTTCGGTAAACTGGATCTGGGCGACATTATCGGGGTCGAAGGCAGTGTCTTTAAAACCCGGATGGGTGAGGTTACCGTGTCGGCCGGGCGCTTTGTTGTCCTGGCCAAGTCCTTAAGGCCCCTGCCGGAAAAGTGGCACGGCCTGAAGGACGTGGACCTGCGCTATCGGCAGCGCTATCTTGACCTGATTGTCAACCCGGAAGTCCGGGAAGTCTTTGAGACCCGGAGCAAAATCATCCGGGCTGCCCGCAGCTTTCTGGACCGCAAGGGGTTTCTGGAAGTAGAAACACCCATGATGCAGACCATTGCCGGCGGCGCTGTGGCCAGGCCCTTCACTACCCACCACAACGCCCTGGATATTAACCTTTACCTTAGAATTGCCCCGGAACTTTACTTAAAAAGGCTCTTGGTGGGCGGCTTTGAAAAGGTTTACGAAATTAACCGCAATTTCCGCAATGAGGGGATTTCCACCCGCCATAACCCGGAATTCACCATGCTGGAAGTATACCAGGCCTATGGCGACTATCATGATATGATGGACCTGACAGAGGGGCTTATCTCCTTCCTGGCTTCCGAGGTTCTGGGCAGTTACCGGGTCGAATACCAGGGCACGCCCCTTGACCTCTCCCCGGGGTGGACCAGAATCCCCATGCTGGATGCCGTAAAACTTTATGCCGGCCTTGATTTCAGTAAACTTAAAACTGCCGGGGAAGCGCGCCAGGCGATAGAGCGGGCGGGTTTCGAACTGGAACTTAAGCCGTCCGATACCTGGGGTGGCATTTTAAATAAGGTCTTTGAGGAACTGGTTGAACCCAAGCTGATTCAGCCAACCTTTGTTATGGACTACCCGGTGGAGATCTCTCCGCTGGCTAAACGCAAGCTGGAAGACCCCAACCTTACTTACCGCTTCGAGCTCTTTATTTACGGCCGGGAGATGGCCAACGCCTTTTCCGAGCTGAACGATCCCATCGACCAAAAGGAGCGTTTTTTGATGCAGGCGGAAAAAAGGAAAGCCGGCGACGACGAAGCGCATATGATGGATGAAGACTACATCAACGCCCTAGAATACGGGATGCCGCCGGCCGGCGGCCTGGGGATCGGCATCGACAGGCTGGTCATGCTTCTGACGGACTCCGCTTCCATCCGCGATGTCCTGCTTTTCCCCTTAATGAAGCCCCGATAAGAATATTTCCCGCGTGGATTTGTTCTTCCTATAAAGATAACTATTCAGCGGACGATCCGGCAAGTGATCCAGCAAATGATCCGGCCAAGACCCAGTGAACGATCCAGCAAATGATCCGGCAAACCGCGATAGATGAAAAAGCCCGGCCTGTCCGGGCTTTTTCCTTCCGGTTTCCCGCCGGAAGCCGCCCCGATCTTATTTCTTTCCGCTGCCCCGGACCTCTTGACAAAGGGCAGTTTGTCATGCTAATATTTATATCCGGGACCACCATTTAAGGCCTGTTACGGGCCGCAAGCGGTTCCGGGCCGCAAAAAACCAGAAAATAGTACTTGACCTTACAGCGGCGGAAGTGATAAGATAACAAATGTCGCGCCAAACGGCGCCGGCAACAAAACAAGAACCACGGTCTTTGAAAACTAAACAGTGGATGGATGTAAATTCGGTAGACGTCAGCAGGACGTCAGCAGTCAGATTCAAGGAAGAAGCCGCGAAAAGCGGATTATCCCGAACAATCGGGCTGCCAACAACAGGCAACGGCTATCGGAAAACACATGACTCTCGTCAAGCGAAAGCAAAACGAGCAGTACATTCCAAAACAACGCGTGGGAAGCGGGAGGCGAGGCGAAAGCCATAGAAGCTGCTCGTGGAACACAAAAAACGAGCCAATCAAACCTTTAGCATAAATTTCAAGAATTTTAGCGGAGAGTTTGATCCTGGCTCAGGACGAACGCTGGCGGCGTGCTTAACACATGCAAGTCGAACGCTCCTGGAGGTTAGAAGTTAGAGGTTAGAAGTTAGATTAAGAAAGGAATCGCCTGCAGGCGATATCCGACACAATCCAACATCTAATTTCCAACTTCTAACTTCCAGTGAGAGTGGCGGACGGGTGAGTAACGCGTGGATAACCTGCCTATCTGACCGGGACAACACCTGGAAACGGGTGCTAATACCGGATACGCTCATCGGCTCACAAGAGCGGCTGAGGAAAAGGGGAAACCCGC
>Ga0334889_1002269_pt1 | contig 22163 bp, 9 predicted proteins | sample GraSluR1_MG_2_FD_207222 | JGI IMG/M metagenome (GOLD analysis project Ga0334889, IMG submission 207222) | Sludge microbial communities from methane-producing bioreactor in Wageningen University, Netherlands - Granular Sludge_8_08-R1 | ecosystem: Engineered > Bioreactor > Anaerobic > Unclassified ... | reverse complement strand
GGCAGGCTTGTCGCCCTCCGTTTCCGGTGCGTCGGACACCGGCTCCGGTTCGCGGGTCAGCAGGGAATCGAGCACCTCCTGAGCGGGCCCCGTCGGCGCGGCCGACACCTCCACAACCTCCACCGGCTCCGGCTCCGGAGCCCGACGATCCGCGGCAGCAACCAGCTCGTCCACCAGCGCCTCGCCTTCGTCGCGCGGGCCCAGGAAGTCCGGCGTCGCCCCGGACGCCCGGACCCCGGACGTCGCCACGTTGGCCGCCTGGGCCTCCTGCACGATCCGCAAAAAGATCGTCTCAAGCCTTTCCGCCGGCGAACTGACCTCGATCAGTTCCTTCTGCTCCTCCAGCCGGATGATGTTGCGGATGCGATCAATGGTCTCCGGCGCCAGCCGGGGAGCGACAATCTGCGTGCGATCCGTCTGGCGCAGCAGCTCCTTCACACGCCCGCCCTTGCGCTGCTGACCGCCGTACAGAATGCTCACGCGATCACACACGTCCTCCACGTCGGCCAGCAGGTGGCTGGACAGCAGAATCGTCTTGCCCCGGTTGCCCAGTTCGCGGATCAGGTCCTTGATCTGCCGCGTGCCGATGGGGTCCAGACCCGTCGTCGGCTCGTCGAGGATCAGGAAGTCCGGATCGTTGATCAGGGCCTGGGCCAGGCCGATGCGGCGGGCCATGCCCTTGGAATACTCCCCCAGCCGGCGGCGGGCCTCGTGCTTGAGCCCCACCATCTCCAGCAGCTTCTCCGTACGCTCCTCGCGCACGCGCGACGGCAGGTGAAACAGCCGCCCGTAGTAGTCCAGCGTCTCCCGCGCGTCCAGGAAGCGATACAGGTACGACTCCTCCGGCAGAAAGCCGATCCGGGCCTTGGTGGCCACGTCCGTCGGGGCCCGCCCAAACACGGCGATCTGCCCCCGCGTGGGGTACAGCAGGCCCAGCAGCATCTTGATGGCCGTGCTTTTGCCCGAACCGTTCGGGCCCAGCAGCCCGAACACTTCGCCGCGATGGATCTCCAGGTTCAGGTCCTTGACGGCCTCCACCTTGGCCCGCCGCCAGAAGTCCTTGAAGAGCTTCGTGAGCCCCACCGTTTGTACGACTGGGATGTTCATGCCGATCCTTGTGCGATGCCGTCCGCCGATCCGATCGACGCTCCGTCGGGCCGGCCCGTAGCGCCCTAGCCCGTCCGCTTCTTCTCTTCAAGCTCCTTCATGATCCGGTTGATCTCGTCGATCTTCCGCTGCTCCGGATCGGGCGGAACCGCCAGCCGGATCTCCTCCGTGCCGGAAGGAAGGGCGTATTTCGTGACCCCATCGGAGTTCAGCAAGCGGGTCCACGTTTCCTGCCACAGGCGATTGATCAGCAGTTCCGGACTTCGGCGAAACTCCTCCAGCATCGCGTTGTACACCTCCACGTCACCCGCGATCTCCTGCACCGCCCGCGCGTAGTAGGCCCGGGCCTGCGAAATCCGGCTCCCCGCCTCGCCCGAGACGCGCAGCCCCGGATCGGTGTTGATCTCCGCCCGCAGCCGCTCGATCTCGTCCGTCCGATCGGCCTCCTTCGCCTCGACCCACTGCTCCACTCGCTGGCGCACGTACTCCAGGGCCGCTTCCGGCGTGCGGACGGGCATGGCCGGCACCGCGGCGGCCGCGGCGGCCCCGGAGTCCGGCTCCGAAGCCCGGCCCGCCCCGGTCATCCCCATTGCGACCCCACCACACACCCGGTCGATCAGAATGCCCAGAACGGCCGCAATCTCCTCGTTGCCGTCCCGTCGCGCCGCATCCTGCAGGTCAAACAGGCCCGCGAGGTAGACGTGCGATTCGCCGGCGGCCTGGGTGAGCAGGTTGTTGGCCTCTTTGCGGGCCTTCTGGATTTCCGCGGCCTTCTGGTTCTCCGCGATGGATACGTTGGCATACGCGGCGACCGTCTCCATGGGTACCGTGGTCTCCGGCTCCAGCGTGTCCACGCGCAGGCCCGTCTCCAACCGCTCCAGCGCCGTGTTCATCTCCCGCAACACCTGGAAAGACATGTCCGCGGTGCGCTGGCGTGTGATCTCCTCCACCGTGAAATTCGCCGCCACCTGAATGGCCGTGCTGTTGAGCAGGCATGTGATGATCGCCTGGGCCGCGTCCTTCTCGTCGGCCACGTGACGGATGTACTTCTCCAGGTCGGAAATGCCGTAGGTCACCGTCCACTTCACGTGAACCAGGCCCTGGTCGGCCGTGAGCAGGGCGCCGTCCCGGGCCGGGTCCAGCGGTTTGGCGTAGAACCTGGCCAGTTCGCTGATCGGCTTGCCCCGGTCGCCCTCCGGCGTTTGGAAGTAATGGTCCCAGAGCTCCAGCGTATTGCGCTGCTTGGTCGACAACTCCACGACCTCGTCCACCGGGTAGGGGAAGGCCGGCAGAAACCCCGGCTGGAACGGCCGGCCGTCGTAGCCCAACTTCATCTTTCCGAACCGGAAGATGACGGCTTCCTCATTGTTGTCGACGATCTTGACGTTCGAGACCAGAAACACGATCGCCACGGCGATCATGATGAGCTTGAGAATACGGAAGCTCGCCCGCAGGGCGTCCGCCAGCGACTGGTTCGCGGCGTCAAACGGCACGTCCTCCGGCGCCTCGCCCTGCGGATGCTGTGGGTGCTGATGTCCGCTCATGGCCCCGGCACCTCCCCGATCGCCGTCGCCGGCGCGTCCAGATCCAGGTCCAGGCCCCGAGCGGGGGCCATGCGTTTCTCCGCGTCAAACAGGTCGGCCGGAATGGTGTTCGTGTCGAAGATCAGAGTCATCCGACTGGAGAGCGTCTCCTCCAGCGCTCGCAGCTTGTCGAGGAAAATCCGGAGCTCCGGGTGCTCGGCGAAGCTGCGATAGATCTCACCCACCCGGCGCCGTCCCTCCGCCTCAATGGAGTCCACGTTGAACTGAGCCGCCGCCATGATGAGTTCGTTCTTCCGCCCGGCCTCGGAGAGAATCTCCTGGGCCTTGGCCTTGCCTTCGGCCTCGTAGCGCGTGGCCCGGCGAATCTGCTCGGCCTTCATGTACTCGAAGATGGTCTTCGTCACGTCGGCGGGAAGCCCGAGCTTCTTGATGCCGAAGAAGCTGATCTCCACGCCGAACTCCACCCTCGCCTCGGCGGCCACCAGATCCATCATCCGCTTCTCGATCTCCGGCAGCTTGCGCTCCTGCGGGTCGGTCGAGACGAACTCGGCAAAGCGGTGCTGCCCGATCACCGCCTTCTTATGGGTCCGGACCTTCGTGCGCAGGGCCGCCTCCGCCTCCAGTTCGTTCCGATAGGCCGTGTGGAACAGCTTCGGGTCCGATACCCGCCAGCCGGTGTACGTGGTGATGGTCACGTTCTTGCCGTCCAGCGTGGGCGTCTCCTCCACCAGGTCCTCCAGAACCCGGATTCGCCGGTCAAACTTCACCGGATCCTGGATGGGCCAGGGCAGACGCCAGTACAGGCCGGCCTGCGTGATGGGCTCGTCACTCATCCGCCCGAACGTCTTGAGCACGGCCACCTCCGTGGTCCGGACCTGAAAGCAACACATGTACACCCCGAGCACGACAACCAGGGCGACCCCCGCCAGGATGCTGGGCAAACGACTGGGCATGGCTTGACGATCTCCTGCTGCGCGGCGCCGGACCCGACACCGCTATTTCCTCGTCTCTTCCTCTGCAATGGAGAACACGTCCCGCTTCTCGGATTCGAAGATGACGATCAGCTTGGTCTTCCTCGTATCCAGCGTGACCACGTACTTGCGGACCAGCTCCAGGCTCCGCTGGAGCATCTCCAGATACTTGCGCACCTTGTAAAGCGACGGGGCCGCCTGGTAGGCCGTCACCTCCGCCTCAAACAGCCGGGCCTTGCTTTCCGCGTCACTGACCGAGATCGTCCGCGCCGCCTGGGCGTCCGCGATCTTCATGGCCGCCTCGCCGCTCATCCGGGGAATGTCACGCGCCGGATTGCCCAGCAACAGGTCCGCCACGTCCCGCTCCGCCTCCTCCCGCGCCTCCGCGGAAGCGCCGCGGTCCTCCGCCAGCCGGTCGCGACGGGTGATCGCCTCCACCAGCGCTTCCGCCCGGACCACGTCGCCCGCCGTCAGCGTCAGTTGCTGACGGGACTCGCCCTCGGCCGTCTCGATATCCGCGTTCTTCCTCACCTCCGCCGTAATCACGTCCTGGAACGACTTCGCCACACCGTCCGTGGACGGCGGATGCGCGTCCTGCAGGGCCAGAAACGTGATCTCAATGCCGAGCGGCGGATCCAACGCGTCAATCTCCCCCTGCAACTCCACCCGAAAACGCTCGGCGAACTCGGCCCGGCCTGGTCCCATCAGGTGGTCGATGTCCACGCCGGCTGCGTAGTCGGACAACGCCCGAAACGCCAGGACCTCCAGCACCTTGCCCGGATCGGTATAACCGTACAGATAGTCGTGCAGATCCTTGACCCGGTACTCCATGGGCACCGAGATGAACATCAGGTTGACCGCCACAGACTTGTCACGAGCGTCGTCCGGCACGTCCCCCCGGGCCGCTTCCCGTATCCGGTCGTATTCCGTCTGGGGAGGAGACGCAACAATCGTCAGCATCTCCGACGTGAATCTGTGTTCCGTACCCCACAGCACCGGCCTGAGCCGGCCCTCCTCGTCCACCGGTTCCTCGATCGGCCGCTCACCCACCATCGCCGAGTGCAGCCGCTGAACCGGCGCCCGATAGACCCGCTCGATCGGCCAAGGCCACTTCAGATAGACCCCGGGCTCCAGCGGCCGATCCGTCGGCTGGGTCAGACGCCCGAAGTGCTCGACAAACGCCTGCTCTTCCGCCTCCACGATCACCACCGACGAGGACAGCAGCAGCACCAGCAGCCCCAGCACGACCAGCGGGAAGAACGCCCGCCGGATCAACTGGCCGAACCACGTCTTGGTGACCTCGAATCCGAACTGGTAGTTGACCGCGTCCGCGATGGACCGGGCCACCCCGCCCGGCTCGCTGATCATCTCCAGCAGGCGACTGTCGAACGCGGGACGGGACACTTCCCCCGGGACCCGCGGCCGGTAGTAATTCAGAACCAGCGCGATCAGAAACTCAACGCCCAGCACCAGCATCAGAATGCGAATGCCGTGAGCCACGATCGGCTCACCCGGCGTCAGGTCGAAATTCCGAAGCCCCATCGATATCACAAGCGCCAGGCAGGCCAGGGCGTTGCCCGCCAGGTAGCTCGACCCCGCCCGCAGCAGCCGCCACTCCGGATGGTGCGACATCCCCGCCGTGTACCGCGAGTACAGGAAACAGACGAACCCCACGCCGGCCAGAAACGCCATGATCGGGCCGGTGTCGGCATCAAACTTCCAGACATCACTGGCGATCGACTCGCCGATGCTCCAGGACCATTTGACGTATAGGGCGCCGAGGATGTGGTACGCGGCCAGCAGAACCGTGGTGAACAGGAACAGCCAGCGGTACATCCAATCCAACCGCCGCCGCTCCACCGTCCCCTCTTCCAACTCGAAAATGGCCATCGACGGATCGGTCGCCCGCATCCGCTTCAGCTCTTCCACCTCGCGGTCTTTCAGGCTGGCCCGCTTCCGTTGCGTGTAGATGAGAACCAGGACAAACCAGATCAAAACCCCGCCCAGCAGGTAGCGCGCCCCCGCCAGAACGGCCGGGGACCCGCTCCAGAACCCCAGCACCAACAGGGCGCCCACCGCGATCAACTGAACGCCCAGTCCTGCCGCCGCGGCCGTTTGACCACGTCGGTCAGCCGCTATGGACATGTCTCTCATGGATCACTCCGGATCGGCTTTTTGCGCGAACCTCCCAGGCCCGTCGATCGTCTCGTAAGACAGCGGCCCGCAGCGGCTGTCAGCATTTGTGTTGCCACGCCGGGGCAGCAGAATACAATAACGGCCACCGGATGCCAAGCGCCGTCCTGCCCCGGTCGGCGTGTTCTTTACTTTGTGCCTGGCAAGCAGTTGTGACGACAACCCTATGCAAAGCCGACTTCTGGGCATCGCCGTCAACGCCTTCATCGAGACCATCCGACAGCCCATATACCTCGTTGTGCTGGGAGTGACGGCCTTCCTCCTCATCATGAACGTGGGACTGGCCGCCTACACGTTGTCCGACGATGACAAGCTCCTGCTCGACCTTGGCCTTTCTACGCTGCTGCTGTCCGGAATGTTCTTGGCCGCTTTCAGCGCGGCCGGGGTCCTGAGCCGCGAAATCGAGAACAAGACGGCCATGACCGTGATCAGCAAGCCCGTCGGACGCACGACCTTCATCGCGGGCAAGTACCTCGGGCTGCTGGCCGCCCTAGCCGTCGCGTTCTACATCAACTTCACCGTATTCCTCATGACCCAGCGACACGCCGTTCTTCAGACCTCGGCCGACCCCTGGGATCTGCCGGTGATCGTCTTCGGCTTTGGCGGGTTGCTCCTGGTTCTGCTGGTGGCGGCCTTCTGTAACTACTTCTATGACATGGACTTCACGTCTCTGGCCATCACGCTGGCCGTCCCGGTGTTCACGGTCGCCGTGCTCCTGATCGCCTGCTTTGACGAGAAGTTCACACTGCAGTCATTCTGGCTCGGGACCGAGATGCCGGCCGGGCAGGTCTTCGCGGCCGCGTTCCTGGTATTCTGCGGGGTCTTGCTGCTGGCGGCCGTCGCCCTGGCGGCCTCCACCCGCCTCGGCCAAGTCAGCACCCTCCTCATCTGTGCTGTGGTTCTCGCCCTCGGCCTGACCTCAGACGCCACTCTCGGACGCCACGCGGAGGACTCCGTCGTCGCATCCACACTTTACAAATTGGTGCCAAACCTTAGTCTCATTGGGGTCACGGAGGCTCTCCACGCGGACGCCGTGTTCGTCCCGTGGCGGTACGTCTGGATTACAGCCGGATACTGCGGGCTTTTTGTGCTGGCGGCGCTTCTGGTGGGCGTAGCGCTGTTCCAGACGCGCGAAGTGGGGTAAACCGAACCCACACTGCCGGGCCCTTCTGACCAACGGACCCCGATCGGACAGACCGAGCACTTCTGCAAGTGTTTTTCGTTCTCCACAAACGATCGGACGCCGCACGGGTCATCGAGTGGTAGTGGCGGGACTTGCCAACCCAGACCGATGAGGGGTGTAGAATCACAGGGCGCGGCCCACAAGGACGGCTCGGTCCGCGCGCGGTCTTCCATCAAGCCGGGAAGGAACGGAGCGGTTTGTGACGACGCGAATCCGGTGGTGTCTGCTCGGCGGAGCGATGGCCGTCATGGGGCTGGTGGGGGGCCGGTACGCGCTGGACGCGCAGAGCCGGCGAGAAGCAGACCGGATCCAGGAACACCAAGCACTGGTGCGCGAGCACGCCGCGCTCACCGAGAAGGCCGAGCGGATCGAACGCGAGCGCCGGGAGCTGGCCGCCATTCTGGAGCGATTGCGACTGGAGCGACGGATGGCCGACGTCGAGGTGCTTCAGCAGCACCGGGACGACCAGGGCCGCGTCCGGCAAACGGTGGTCCGGTTCACGGAGATGGGCCGCGACGGCCGACCGCTGCCACCGCTGGTGATCGGCGTGCCCGGCGGGGTCCCCCACTTCGATGCCCTGGTCCTCAAATTCTCAGATGACTGCGTCGAGCAGGGCGACGCCCTTCGAGGGCACAGCCTGGCCCTGTTCCGGCGGATCTACAGCGAGTCGCAGGCGCCGGAGGACGGGTACTGGCTCGGCCGGCCGGGCGACGTACCGGATATCTATCGCACCTCGCCCGAGCCCAGCGAATTCGAGATCGAGCTCTGGCAGCACTTCTGGTCGTATGCCACGAATCCCGAGAAGGCCGCGGAGGCCAGCGTACGCGTTGCCCAGGGAGAAGCCGTGTACGCCCCCATGTCCACCGGCGAGCGCTGGCATCTGACCCTGGAAGCCGACGGCGGGCTGAACCTCATCAAGACCCACAACGACGATGCCGTCATCCCCGCGTCGCGCCCGTCAGACCCTGAACCCGACCAGCACCTCCACGCACCGTCACCGCTAACCCAGGAGTGAGCGGTTGACCGCGGAGGACACGCCGGCGCCGTCGTGAAGGCAACACCCCTGTGGAAACATTTGAGTACGAGGCCCTCCAGGAATTGTACGGCGATCGCGCAATACCGTTGGTCGTCCTGCCGAACGGCGGGGCACTCCACGTGCTCAGGGCACAAAGGCGGCCCGAACCGGAGACCAGCCAAACATTGATCGCCTTGGTGGATGAACCCCCTCCAGGCACGCCGGATGCGACAGGGTGGTACTCCCACGAGTTCGCAGCACAGACAACCGCTGATTCATTCCATCTCTGTTCCTGCGGGCCGACACTCTATCGCGTTTTCCCGTGACAAGACAAACCGTGGGGCGCCTGACTGTGCATGTTTGAAGCGCTGCTGCACGCCAGGTTGCACGCGCAGTCACCCGCCAGGATCCGGACTTCCCCGACTTGTGTCAAACCGGCTCCGCTCCTGCGCTATAATCTGCTGGAGCCCGAGGCGGGTTGCGCCCGGCCGCTCCGGCACCGGATCATCTCACACCGGCGTCCGCCGGACGAGGAGGCAGTCATGAACCATTCCTTTTTACGCTGCGCGTGGTTGGCCGCCCTGGTTGGGGCATTGGCCTTGCCCGCGATGTCGCGCGCCACCTGGGTCAAGGTGTATGATTCGCAGGAAGACGAGGACGTCATTGGGGGTCCCACCGAAGATCTGGACCCCTGGGGCGAAGTGCATGGGAAGGGGACTACCTCGTGGTACTTCATCGATGCAGCGCCGCGTGCGCCGGTGTCGCGCCTCGAGCTGTGGGTCCAGGACGCCGAGGGAGACCCGGCCTGGAGCGGCTGGAACTGGAGCTACCGGATCAAGATCGGAGCTTCCTGGGCGTCAGCCATCGGCAACAACCCGGATACCCAGATCTCCGGCGAATACACGCAGGTCCACTCGGACTGGGATCCGGCGGCGGATCTCACCGGGTGGCCGCTCTGGCGACAGGTCGATCTCGAAACGCCCTTCACCATGAGCGCAGACAACAATTACATTCTGAAGTTCGAATACGTATCAGGCGGCGGAGGGACCTCCACGGATACGAACTACTGGATTTCGCGGGGCGACAACATCAGTCACTACGCCTACGTTCAGAACTTCGACGGCACCAACTATCGCTCGAACCACCTGCAGCGCCTCCGGATGTACGCGAACCTGCCCAACCTGCTGCTATACAGCTTCTATCCGTCGCCGCAGACCCTGTGGTCCCATCGCCTGGCCCACTTCACGGTCGATGTCAAGAATCACAGCGATGTGGATGTGACCGATCCATTCGACGTCGCCCTGAAGTACCGGAAGTGGGGAGGTGACTATTGGATCCCGGTGGGAGACGAGCAGACGGTCACCGGCCTCAACAGCTACGGCCACGCCACCCTGTCCTGGCATTGGGCGCCGCCGGACGACGGGTGGTACGAATTCGAAGTCGAGATCGACGTGGATGATGCCATCGTGGAGGTTGCGGAGGACGACAACTTCCTCAGCTACATTCCCGGCGATCACAAGTACCGCGTATACGGCGAATCGTCGCCGTGGGTGGAGACGCTGCTCATCACGGATTCCTTCCGCTGGGCCAACGTCGGCTACTCCGTGGCGGAAACCAACGCCCTGCTGGCCGATCTGGATTACCTGGCTCAACACGACCCGCGCGGCCGGGGCGTGGTGGTGGACATCGCGGGCTTTGAGGCGAGCTCCGACCTGATCCAGGCGCGCGACGGCTGGCTGGCGACCTTCGGCACGGCCTACACGGGATTGCCCACCAATGAGTACGTGGCGGAAATCGACGCCCTGATCGAGGACCTGATCGAGCACAACTACCCGAGCGTGGACCAGGTGATCCTGGTGGGCAGCCACGAAATCGTGCCCATGTACGCACGCTTGGACGAGCACCCGGGGGACAACACGGAACTGACCTGGGGCCGCAACAACTATGATGCCGACACGGACATGCGATCTCTGTACGAGTCGGGGGCGACCGGGAGTTACCTGACGGACGCAACGTACGCGGACTTGGGGTTCCGGGATTCGGCAGCCAAGCCCTACCTCACGAGGGAGATCGCCGTGGGTCGACTTCTGGAAACGCCGGGCCAGATCGGCGTTCTCATCGACGACTACTTTGCCACCTCCAACGGCATGAACCCCATGGAGGACATGGCGTGCATCGGGTCGAAGGATTTCAGCGACGGCGCCCTGACGGCGAGCGACAAACTGGCCGACTGCGGCTTCACGGCCGACACGACGCTGGTCGCCTTCGAGTTTGACTCCACGCTGGTTCCGCCCAAGATCGATGCCAAGAACGATCTGGTCTATATCGGCGGGCACGGAAACTACAACCTGATGCAGACCGACAATGCGCCGGTCGATGCGTTCTGGGCGGGGAATCATGCCACACAGGGAGACACGGACGCCATCGGCTCGATTCCCACGGCCGTCGTGATCGCCGCCGGCTGTCACAACGGCGCTCTGCTGCCCAACCAGACCTACGGTTGGCCTGGCCCGAGTACGTCGTACCACGACTTCCCGGAGGAATTCGCCGCGCAGGAGGCGCTGGCCTACGTGGCCGCCACCGGTTACACCTGGATCAGTATCGGCAGCTATCCCACAGCCTACACCGAGGAACTCTGCGCCGAGACCGTCGGTCGGTACGCACAAGGATACACGATCGGCGAGGCGTACCGGCGGGCAGCGAATCAGTACTACGCGACCCACAAAGACGACCGCAAGAACGCGGCCGCACACGAAAAGGTCCTGGGGATTCACCAGGTCTACGGCCTGCCCGGCTACAAGGCTCGCCAGGGCGATTGCGGCGGGCTCCTCGGTTATCATTTCGGCGACACGCACTGGGACCAATCGGGAGATACCATCACCGTCGAAACGACGTTGACCCTGGACACCTGGACCGTGAATCCCAGCGGGGTGGTCGTGATCCCAGGGGCTTCGTACATGGGAGGTCCTGCCACTCCAGTACTGCCGATGATCCAGTACGTGGAGCCGGCCGATGGGCCCCCGCGGACCTGCGTGAAGGCCGCGCTCGTCCACGTGCCTGGATCGACGTATGTGGAGTTCTTCAATCCCGTGCCCACCATGGCCGTGGGAAACGCGGACGCAACCGTCTATCCCCAGACGTTCTATTATCCCGACTACTACCCGCCCGCCCAGTGCGCAGGCTACACGGTCCCCACCGAGGGTGGCGCTTCGGCGGAGGTCGGGCTGCGGATCTGTCCCGTCCAGTTCAACCCGATCACCGGCATGACGCGAGTATGGGAGCAGATGGTCGTGATCTTCTCTTACGACATGACCCAGGTGCCGTTTGCGGAGAACTTCAGCGGCGCCGATACGGGCCAATGGACGCTCACCCAGACGGGAGCGGCCGGGGCGGCCCTCACGCACCTGGACGGGGTCAGCCCGATGTACTCGCTGGAAATTACCGGCTCCGGCACGGCGGGAGACCGCGTCCGGGTGGAGTCGGTTCCGATCGATATCGACTTCACGCGACCGTACCACCTGGAGTGCTGGTTCAAGTACTCCTCGTTTCATTGGAATCGTTTCCTGATCTTCGGGCATGTCCGACTCCTTCTGGACTACCCGTACATGGCCATCAAGTATGATCCGGTGGGTGACAACTCCTTCGTGGGTCACAGCGTCGGGCCGGCGTTCAACAGCTACGCGCCGGCAGGCACCTGGGTGCCCATCCGGATTGACGTGGACCCGGAGGCCAGAGAGTACGCCATTCAGATCAACGGCGTACAGGTGGGCAGTGTGAGCTATCAGTCGAGCGTCGAGCCCTCGGCAACCCTGTGGTTCGAGGACAACGGCAGCAGCAACAACTACCTGAACGCCCTGTATGACGACTTCCTGGTTCTGGGAAGCCGTCGCCCGTCCCTGGTCGCTGATTTCGATCACGACGGCGATGTGGACGCTGACGACTATGTGGTCTTCTCCCAGTGCCTCGAAGGACCCCAAGCGGCGGTCGCCATCACCTGCCAGGCGTGTGATCTCGACGCCGACGAAGACGTTGACGTGGCGGACTTTGGAATGTTGCAGAACGTGCTTGCGGCGACATGGTGACCGAACGGAAAGCCGGTTCCCCAGGCTGGCTCGAGAACGAACCCCCCGGGGTGGATTCACACGTAGCGGCCCCCCCCCGCACGAAGGCCGGCGTCACAACAACGGCACCAAAATGTTGAGTGCCTCACTACCCCGTGTAGGCCTGCTGGAAGATGGCGAAGTCAAGGAGGTCGACCACGCCGTCGGCGTTGAAGTCGGCCAGGTCACAGGCGGGGTTCGGGTACGGGCTGACAAACTCGGCCTGGAACAGTGCGAAGTCGCGCAAGTCCACGCGCTCGTCGGCGTTCAGGTCGAACACGGTGCAATCCCCGCCGACCGGACCGACCGCCGGGCCGAACACACAGGGCGCCATCCCGTCGAAATCGTTCAGGTCCACGTCGTCATCGCCGTCGATGTCGGCCGGACCGCAGCCCATGGGGCCGCACGCGCTGATCCCGGTCATGCAGCCGACAAATGTTTCATAGTCTGCAGCGTCCACGTCCCCGTCCTCGTCGAAATCGCCCGTCGCCGGACCGGCCACCTGGAATTCAAACGCCCCCATGTCCACCGTCACGGAGCGCAAGCCCGGCTCTCCAGACCCTTGGATGAAGCGCGGATTGCGGTCCAGGTCATACGGTACGGGCTCCCACGTGTTGCCGTCCCCGTCCAGGTCGTTCACGTCGGCGGCGACCTCGGCGTTGTTGCCCCGGTCCACACAGGCCGACGCGGCGGTCAGACGGTAATTCCCCGTGAATGCGTTCAGGAACTGAGGGTCGTCGCCGATGTTGCCCTCACCCCCCAGCGCTCCGGACCAACCCTGCACGCAACTGTGGTGGATGAAGCCGTTGGAGTTCACTCCGTTGGAGTTGATCTGGGCCTCTTCCAGGGAAGGGTACGCAGGCTCGTTTCCCCAGAAAATCGAATTCGCGATGCTGACTTGCGTGCCCCCCTGGGCGTCGAGCCCGCCGCCAGGCGATCCGTGGTTGCCGGCCACCGTGCAGTTGCGCACCACCAGGCTGCCGGCCACGGAACTGATACCACCGCCTCGGCCCGTCGACACGTTGTCCACCACCGTGCAGTTGGTCAGGTCCAACTGCCCGCCTCCCCAGGAAATACCGCCGGCTCGCGCGTAGGGCCAGGATGCGGTGTTGTCCACAACGGTACAGTTCGTCATGGACAGAGACTCGCACACCGCTTCCAGCCCCCCGCCGTTGCGGGCCCGGTTCTCGCGGAGGGTGCAGTGAATCAGGGTGGGACCGCCCCAGCCCGTCGCGTAGAGCCCGCCGCCGTAGTCCGCAGCGCGGTTCTGCTCGATGATGCAGTTCTGCAGCGTCGGGCTGCCGTCCACCACGTACACTGCCGCCCCGTCTCCCTCGCCGCTGAAAAAGCCGTCCGCGTACCCCCGCCGGATGGTAAATCCGTCCAGCACGGCCGACGGTCCGACGCCGGCGGCGGTCACCACGTGATAGCTGTTCTCGTACGGCCAGCCCTGATCGTCGTTGTTCTCCAGATCGCCGCAGAGGACGGTGGCATACAGATTCACGTCGCGGCGCCGCCGGGCCGCCTCGTCGCCGCGGAAGCCGCCGTACACGCCCAACCCGTCGATCAGGGCAAACGAGGCCGAACGAATGCCCGTGTTCTGGTCGGGCCGGTAGACACCCTGGGCAACCCATATCTCCGTGATGTACGGATCGAGCGACGCCGCGAACAAGGCGTCCTGAAGGTCCCGGAACGCGTTGGCCCACGAACTGCCGTCATTCGCGCCGCCGGCCGCGTGATTCACGTACAGTGTATCGGCCTGGACGCCGGAGCAGGTGTCTGTTTCCTCGATGCAGGCCTGCCCGAACGGACAGGGATTCCCGGTCGAAATGCATCCCAGCCAGACGCTGCAAATCTCGGTCCCGGTACAGTAGAGCCCATCGTCCGGGCAGAGGGAGTGATCCGGAACGTGCGAGCAGTATCCGCTGATGCAATCATCCACGGTGCAGTCGACGCCGTCATCACACTCCGCGGGGTTGAGGCACGTCTGGTATTGGTACTGCTCGTAGCAGCCGATATCGTGTCCCAGCCCCGCCGTCCGCGGAACGCCGTCCCGGTCGACCGCTATGTCCTGACCGAAAAGGCCCAGGTACAGATCGTAGACGTGCGACGCGACGCCGCTGTCGGTAGCCGGGCTGCCGGGCAGCGCGTGGTAGTCTCCGCCGCCGGGATCGACGAACAGGGGGTCGCCTTCCAGATCGCCTTCGCCTTTGCCTGTGGCGGCCTGGAACGCCGACACACTGGTGTACGTATTCGAACTCCACTTGATGCGCACCGGCCCGCCGGACTGATCAAACAGATCGTGCGTGGTGGTGGAGCTCGACGCGGTGCTTCCGCTGCCGCCGAAGACGTTGATGTGCTCTGCCGAGGACAGGTTGGCGATGATGTTGTTCGCCAGCCTCATGCCAGGCCCGTTCTCGTAGCGGATTCCGCCTCCGCAATCGGCAATGGTGTTGCCGACAATGTACGTCGTCTGCCGGTTGTTCCAGCAGGTGATTCCCATGCCGCAATCGTGAATCAGGTTCCCGACGTGGTACACGTCGCCCCCCGGCCCGCCGTCGTTGCTGGGCCCATTGATGCCCCATTCATTGTTGTACAGGTGGTTGTAGATGTACCAGAGGTTGTACGGCCCGTACTGATACGCCAGACCCTTGCTCACGGACCAGGGAGTCGAGATCACGTCGTGAACCACGTTCTGCGAGAAAACCACGTCACGCGCCTTCTTCACCGTCAGCCCGGACTGGCGCACGTGATGCACGTGGTTGCGGCCCACGTACACGTGATGGGCCGGACGGTCTCCCGTCTCGTCCAGAAAGCCGGAGTTCACCTGAAGCCCGGAGCCGCTGGTGTTGTAGATCTCATTGTCCACCATCCAGATGTTGTTGGCATGATGGCCGATGACGAAACCGTGATGGTCCTGATCCGTCTGGGCGCCCAGATCACCCAGGTCGTGGACGAGGTTGTCATAGAACACGATGTTGCGGACGGTCGTGGGGGTGCTGCTGTCCCAGCTCCCGACCGCCACCAGGCCCGCGCCGCTCCCCTGCGCGTTCCGGACCTCGCAGTGCCGGATGCAGACCCGGTCGGAGGGACCCAGCACGTTGCCCTGCGCGGTCGGTCCGTCGAAGTCCAGATACTCGATGATGAAGTAGGTCCCGATGAAGGTCGTTTCGATTTGAATCTTCGGCCGGGCGGCCGGATTGCCGCGAATGAACACGGGCAGCGCGGCGGTGCCGTTCCCGCGCAGCGTCCCGATGCCCCCCGCCGAGTACACCCCGCCATGCACGTAGACCACACTCCCCGCGGAAAGGACCGAAGGAATCGTCCGGCGCGGCTGCGCCGGGCTGCCGAACGGGTTGTTGTCGTCCGTGGCGGCCGGGTCGGCGTTGTTCACAAAGTGGGTGTAATGATCCTCGCTGCCGTACACGCTCGCGATGGTCTCGTGAATCCCGAAATCCGGCTCGGGAATGCCGATGGGAGCCACCCACGCCCCGGCAACCCCGCTCCAGAAAGACGCGGCGGCCGCCGCCGCAATCGTCAACGCCCGGGAGCAAGTCCGCCGCGCCGTCCTTGTCCTTGCGGTCCGCCAATCATGTCCTTCCAAGGTTCGCTCCTCCCGTGAAGCACACCGCACCCGCAGACAACCCGCGCCATCGGGCGGGCGCCGCGATGGACCGCACGTCTTGGCTGCGTATTGACACCCCGGCTCGCCAGGCCCTAGCCAGGCGTGACTTGGCGGCCGATTGCGGAAGGCGGGCAGGGTTGCCGTGGACGGAGCCGGCCATCTCGTCCGGCTGTACGTCTCGTGGGTAGCGCCCTGTGCAACCCGGCGTGAAGGACCGACTCTGGCCGATCCCACTCATCCCCATTCCTGAAGCTATCCTTCGCCCACGTGGAATTCAAGCAGCCCAAGCCGATCGCGCATCGCCCGGAACCGGCACAGAGCCTCGTGACCCCACGCTCGGCCAATCCACCGACGGCCCAGACAATCCCCACTTCTGCGTCAAGGAACGTCAGGAAGGACAGCGGGGCGCCCCGTCTCGTCGGACGCCGGCCAGCGATGTCCACCACCGCTCGGATCGGGGAACAAACGCATAACCCCTTATATGAAAGGAAGATAAACCGCTTCTCGTCGAGGTGGTGCCCGAGACGGAGGTCTCGATAATCCCCTGACTGGACATCGGCGGGACCATCTCTATCCAGCGGCACTTCAATCCCCTTCAACGATAAGGATATCAGCAAGAATCGAATTCGCTGGAAGTCCCTTTGGGGACAGCGTAGAATCAACATGTTGGGCGGAGACGGCATCTTTTGGGGTAAGCACCGTTCTGAGGGAACCTGAAGCGCAGGCCTGTCGAGTCGCTGTGTCGGTTCGTCAATGCGTGCGCGTTTCGTGAAGGCGCCGATGGGGCGGGCGCTGGATGTCCGAGCAGGCGGGAAGGATGCACGGAAGACAGAGAGAACGGCATTCTGTCCAGAAACGCCTTGTACAATTGGAGGCAGAGACGTGAAAAAACTTGGAGTGGGATTGGTGGTGGTGGTGGCGGCTGGGGGTTTCGCCGCTTCAGCGTGGGGGGACTATACCCCGATCCAGCCCCCCCTGCTCGGTGAGCCGAGTCACCAGCAGGTTCTCAGTCACCTCTACGGAACGTCGTTCTCCGCGAGCGGTCTGAACTTCGTGGGCGCCAACGGCGTCTCGGTGACGCGTCTGCACGACTTCGGCTCCGGCGGCGTGGTGGACTTCCGGGACGGATCGCTCCCCGGAGCCGACGAGCTCTTCACGGGCGGAAACACTCGGGCCACCGCAACGGCCGTATTCTCGGCCAGCCGCCAGCAGTTCGGCCTGATGGCTGGCAACGGCGCGGAGGCCGGGTTCCAGAAGGGGTTTGAAACACAGGGCCTCGGATACAACGCGTCCGGCTCGTTCACCGTCGATCTCGCCGACCAGACGTGGACGTTGGCCCGCCGGGGGGGGTTGTTCAGCGGACAGCGGAATCTGCAAACATCGGTGGCCACCGATAACCCGTTTGACCTCGACCACCTCGTGACGTACCGCGTGGAGGGTCCGGGTGGACAGCTCAGTTGGCTGTTGTTCTGGGAAGACTCGTCCATTCCCGGACTCCGCGACTTCAACGACCTGGTGGTGGAGATCCAGGCGATTCCCGCGCCGGCCGCGCTGCTGCTGGGCGGGATCGGGCTCGCGATGGTCGGAATCGGGCGCCGCTGGCTTGCGTAGCCCAAGACATACGTCCAGACAATCGAAGGCCCGCCGCGCGTATCGGCGGGCCTTTTCTTGTGCGCGATCCGGGCAACCGAGAAACCCAACGGCGCGATCGCAACATTGCCGTGGATGTCGCCCCGCGTATGATGGATCGCCTCGGCGGACCGATGCGGCAATCGGTCTGCCCGCGAAACCCATCGCCCCAGAGGCGCTCCGATGAAACACACGCATGCACTGCCAGGGGCCGTCAATGTCCGTGTCGTCATCATCCTGGTGACAATTCTGGCGCTGGTCGGCGGCGGGGGAGCCGCCTGGTACAAGGTCCGCAAGAGGGTGGTGGCTGATCGTGCCCTTCGCGAGGGACTGGCGGCGCTGGAGGCGGGTGAATACGCGACGGCCTGCCGTCATCTTCGGCACTATCTTGTCCGGTATCCGGATGATCCGGACATCCTGAGCCGGTTTGCCGACGCCAACCTGAAGGTGCAACCGCCCGAGCCGGCCCATCTCGGAGACGCCATCAGTGCGTATCGGCGCCTGCTGCGGATGCAGCGCGGGAACAAGGTCTTCAGCGCCCGTCTGGCCCGCCTGTGCTTCCGCGTCCGGAATTTCTCCGAAGCCGCAATGGTGTGCCGGAACCGGCTCGCCGTCGCGCCGGACGATGCGGACGCCCTGCTCTGGCTGGGCAAGTCGCGGGCGGCTCAACGGAAACGAGAGGAAGCCACAGCCGCACTGACCGAACTGGTGGACAAGGTTCCCGACCAGGTCGAGGCCTGGATTCTCCTCAGCGATCTGGCGCTGGCGACGGATGCACCCGAGGGACGGACGTCCGCGCTGGAATGGCTCGGCCGCGCCTTGGAGCACCAACCCGACGTCGCGGATGTCTGGGCCCACCGGGCACGCCTGCTGCGGACCGTTCATCACGATGAATCGGCCGCACGACAGGATCTGGAGGCGGCTGACGCACGCCCCGCCGCTCGGGTCACCACTCCGCTGGTTCTCGCCGAAGAGTGGCTTCGGCTCGGAGAGCCCGGCCGCGCCGAGCGTCAGCTTGCCGCCCTGCGCAACGAAGGCATTCCCAACGTCCTGGAACAGAACCCGGCCGACCTCTGGCTGGCGTGGTATACGTTGATGGGCGACGTTCTCCTGCGCACCCAGGCCCGGGATCGCGGCGCGGCACTGGCCGATGAGGCCCTGGCCTCGCTCAGCGATCCCCACCGCGTGGTGTTCCTGCCGACCGCGGTCGACCTGTACCTGGCCGCAAACCGTTTGCACGAGGCGCGGCGCGGAGCGGAGGACTACGCGAGAGCGCTGGCGGGACCGGCGGGAAGCGGCGCCACCGATGCGGGCGCCACGCACCTCCGCGCGGCGATCGCCCGCGCAGAGGGCCGCCTGTACGACGCCATTGCCGAACTCGAATTGCTGACCACTCGCAACCCCCGGGACGAGTCGGCCTGGCGCCATCTGGCCGAGGCCTACGACGCCACGGGACAGCAAACCCGCGCGATCGACGCGCGACGACAGGTGCTGACGATGGCGCCCCACGACTACCCCAGCGTCATCTACCTCACCCGGGCACACCTCAATCGCGAACCCGCCGAGGCGCTGAAGTATGCTCGCATGGCACAGCAGCTTCGACCGGACGACCTGCGAGCCTGTCTGCTGCGCATCGAGGCGCAGCTTCAGACCTGGAGACCCGCCGGGGGCGCCGCTGGCGAACTGGAACTCCTGGAACGGGAACTCCAGGCGCTGCGCGAGGAGTCTCCGACGCACGTCGGCATCCGCGTCCTGTTGTCCCGCATCGCCGCCCTGACCGGCAAGCCGGATGCGGCCGTCACCCTGTTGGAGGAGGCGATCGAGCACTGCCCCAGCGCGGAGCTCGCGGGACTCGAGCTCGCTCGAGTCCACCAACAGGCCGGCCGGAGCGACAAGGCCATCGAAGCGTGCCGCCGCGTGATCGAGCTCACCCCGGACTCGGCCCTTCCCCGCTTGCTGCTGGCAGAGCTGCAGGTCTCGGAAGGAACGCCGGAAGAAGCGATCCAGACCCTCCAGGCCGCCGCCGCCGCCCTGCCCGACGCGGACCGGGTTGAGCTTCAACTGGCCCTGGCCCGCCTCCAGCGCGAACACGGGGACCCCGACGCCGGACAGGCGATTCTGGAATCCTTGTGTGACGCGTACCCCCGGGACGCGTACTTCCGCCTGGAGCTCCTGCAGTTCCCCTCCGTTCGGGCGGACGCGGAGCACGCCAGGGCCGTGCTCGAACAACTCCGTGCGATTGAAGGCGATCAGGGCGTACAGTGGCGGCTGGAACACGCGAGCCTGTCCATGGAAGCGCCCGACTGGCAGGCGCAATCCGCGGAAATCCGCCAATTGCTGTCCGAGTGCGTCCGGACCGATCCCACCTGGGCGCCCCCCGTGCTCCTGCTGGGCGAGTTGTATGAACGTCTCGGCGAGGCCGGCGAAGCCGAAGCGTTGTATCGCCGCGCCGTGGACATGACGTCGGCCAACGTGGACGTCGTCGCCCGCCTGGTCCAGCTTCTGCAGCAACAACAGCGATACCCCGAGGCGGAGACGGTCCTGCGCCGGTTGCCGGCCGACCTTCGCATCCTCGATGACCAGCGCCTGGCGGTCACCGTCGGGCTCGGCGCACATGAAGCGGCCATCCGCGAGGTTCAGCGTCGGATCGAACGTGAGCCGGAGCACGCGCCGAACTACGCCTTCCAGGCACGACTGGTCTACGCGGTTCGCGGTGACGTCGACGAAGCCCTCCGGCTGCTGGATCGGGCCGAGACGCTCGACCCCGCTCTGTTCGCCACGGTGCGCAGCCGCGCCCAGATTCTGTTCGCGGCCGGACGGCTCAATGAGGTCCAGGCCCTCCTTGATCAGCAGGTCGCCCAACGAAACGATTTCGCCGCGTACGAGCTTCGCGCCGGATTCCGGGTCGCCCGAGGAGACCTGGAGGCGGCCGAATCCGACTATCGCACGCTGTGCAACCTGCCCGGCATGCAAGCTGCGGGATACGCGGCGCTGGGTCGCTTCCACGCGAGCCTGGGGCGCCAGGACCAAGCCGTGGCCGCCTGGCGGGCGGGCCTCCAGCAGGCGCCCCAGGACGTCGGTCTCCGCAAGCTGCTGATCCAGGCATTGCTCTTCGATCCCCAGGCGTCCGCCCGCGAGGAAGGAGACGCCATGCTGGCCGAGGCCATGGCGCAGGCGCCGGACGACATGGATCTTCTCATGTTCCAGGCCCAGCGGCTGGCGGCCAAAGGCACGGAGGAAGCGACGGAGGAAGCCGAAAGCCTCTACCAGCGCATCCTGACCAAAGACGCCTATCACGTGGGCGCGCATCTGGCGATGATCGAGCTCGCCCGGCAACGGGCCGACTATCCCCAGGCCAGGGAGAGGTTCACCCGAGCCTTGGGCGCACGCCCCCGATGTACGGAATTGCTCGTGGCCGGCGCCTGGATCGAGGCCGATCGCGGCAACCCGGCCACGGCCCGGGACATGGTGGGGCCCATCCTTCGACTCGATCCTCAGAACGTCGCCGCGCGAAGCCTGATGGCCCGTCTGGCCCTCGCCGAGGGCGACCTGGACCGGTCGGAACACTTCACGCAGGAAGCATTGGCGCTGGCCCCCGCCCATGAGGCGTCCCGCCAGATCGAGGCGCAGATCCTCGTTGCCCGCGGCAGACTCCCGGAGGCCATTAAGCGTCTGGAGACGATCCGGCAGACACAGCCGGCGGCCTGCGGACCGGGCACCCTGGTGATGCTCGCCGACCTGTACCGTCTCCTCGGTGATGCCGCAAAGGCCGAATCCGCCCTGCACGAGGCAGAGCAACGCGCCCCGGAACAGACCAGCGTATTCCTCGCCCGACAGCGGCTGCTGGCCTCGATGGGAAGGTTTGATGAAGTGCTGGCCAACCTCAGGCTTCACGGGGAACGCCACCCCCGCGACGTCAGTGCGCTGGCCGAGGCGGCCCTCATGCTCGCCGCCGCACCGGATCACCGCCACGCAGAATCCGCTGTGGACATCCTGAAGCAACTGACGGCCCAGGCGCCGGATCAGGCAACCGCATTTCGCGCGCTGGGCCTGACCCTCCGTCACACCGGCGACACCGCCGCGGCGGAAGAGGCATTCCGACAGGTGCTGCGCCTGGAACCGTACCACCGCCAGACCCTCAACGATCTTGCGTGGCTGCTGGGGGTGGATCGTGGCATGGCGGACGAGGGGCTGGAACTCGCCGACCGGGGATTGGCCCGCTACCCGGCCGACCCCCACCTCCTCGACACCCGCGGCGTCCTCCTTCTGCGAATCGGCCGAACCGCCGACGCCATACAGACGCTGGAGGCAAGCACGCGGGCCACGGGGGCGCCGGCCGGCACACAGGCGCGAACCCGGATTCATCTGGCCCAGGCGTACCTGCAACTCGGCGATGGGCCAGCCGCCCGGCTCCAATTGCTGGACGCACACGCGATTGACGAACGAGAAGGCGTCCTGACAGCCGAAGAACGTGAGGAGGTGGCCAGACTGATGGATTCCGCGGGCGTGGGGCAGGTGCCCGACCCGGGTGACCCGCACGTGCCGGCCGATTGACTGTACTCATGGTGGGTCCTACTATTCCCCAACGGTTGGCGCAAAGCGGTGCTGCAATTCGCATACGCAGACTGGATGGCGCGTACGCAGCCGTGCAGAGGAAGCGGCCGGGCAGCCGGAAATAGGAGGGACGGGGCCAATCCCGCCCGGGGTTGGGAGACAGGGGGGCGCCTTCGGCAGCTTGGGAGGATGATCGTGACAAGAAACAGTGCGGCTCTGGGGATTTGTGTGGGATGGCTTTT
>Ga0334889_1002260_pt1 | contig 22224 bp, 15 predicted proteins | sample GraSluR1_MG_2_FD_207222 | JGI IMG/M metagenome (GOLD analysis project Ga0334889, IMG submission 207222) | Sludge microbial communities from methane-producing bioreactor in Wageningen University, Netherlands - Granular Sludge_8_08-R1 | ecosystem: Engineered > Bioreactor > Anaerobic > Unclassified... | reverse complement strand
TGGGGCACTTGGAATCGTTGACCGCGTGGATCGGGATCTCGGCCCTCCCGGAGCCATCGCCGCACCCTAACCTGCGGAAATTCCGTCCGTGTTTCTACGCAGATGCTGCGTCGCGGCCCAGCGGCAAAACACCAGGGATTGGGGTTCGACACAGGTTGTCGTGCCCCCCGGCTGTTAGGGCTGACACCGTCTGTCGGGGCGCGCGCGTAGACTATCCATGTGCAACTCCAGGTCCCTGCACCCGCGCAGGCCGCGGCCGGGCGCACGATGCCGGTGCAGAGCTTGGGGCATTTCGGAAGGAGAACAGGTCTATGCCAATGCTGCGGGATCTTCTGGTCGGGTTGGAGCTGGGGGCGGAAGAAGTGTCGGGGAGTCTGAAGCTGACCTACGTGCGTCGTGAGGGCCTTGGGGGGCCGGTGCCGGGGTACATCCTGGCCGTGGAGGGGTTTGAAACGGGGCTGCTGAAGGTGACGGAAGTCGACGCAGGCGGGCACGTGCCGGAACTGCTGGCGGATAGCCAGGCGGAGCTGGCCTGCCTGCTGCTGGGGGGCGAGGAACTCATCGGGGCCAAGCAGAACCGGATCCTGAACACCGACGTGCTGTTACGCCCGCACGGCAAGTCCCGGATCCCGGTGGCGTGCGTGGAGCAGGGTCGATGGCGCTACACACGGGAGGATTTCAGCTCGGGCGCGCACGCCCCGGCCTCCATCCGGGGTCGGCAGAGCCGGTCGGTGAGGCGGAGCCTGGAGGCGTCGGCCACGCCGGAGGCGGACCAGGGCGAAGTGTGGGAGAGCGTGCAGGGGTTTCTGGCCCGCATGGACACCTCCTCCGAGACCATGGCCATGTCAGACGCGTACCGGGAGCGTGAGGTGGACATCGAAGGGCTGGTCAAGGCATTCGCGTGTCCGGAGGACGCGGTGGGAGTGATCGCCACCATCGACGGGAAATTCGCAGCGTTCGACCTGTTCGACCAGCCGGACACGCTGAGGAAAGTGTGGCCCCGTTTGATGTCGGGCTACGCGGCGGACGCAATGATGCGGAAGGCGATGAAGGGTGCTTCCGGGGGGCAGGGCGAGCCGTTCAACCTGCTGGATCGGCTGGGCAGCCTGGAATGCACGGTGAATCGGGGCGTGGACCTGGGCGATGACTGGCGGTTCGAGTCTCCGGACCTGGTCGGCTCGGCCCTGGTGCTGGATGGAACGGCCCTGCATCTGAGTGCGTTCCCGGTGGAGGACGACCCGGCGAACGCGGGCAACCCGGGGCCGCGGATCGCCCGGCCGCGGCGACGGCGACCGTGGCAGTAGGAATAGACCCGCACCGGGTGTACAACGGCGCTTCAATCCGTAGCCGGAGTGTGGCAGAATACAGTCCCGGCAGGCACGTCTGAATGGCCAGCCTTCTGACGCCCGGAGGATACGGTGGCGCACACGATCGACCTGGACCTGGATGCGAAGGACATCGGCGGCCTGTCGTCGGCGGACGCGATGGCGGGGCTCCTGACCAAGCTCGGCTACCCCACCGGGGTCCGCAAGCCGCTGACGGCCTCGTCGCTGGGCGTATCGGCAGACACCGAACGGGCGATCCGCAGCGTGGAACTCATGGCCGCGGACCGCGAGGATTTTTTGAGGGTCCTGCTGGTCCAGGTCCGATCGCTCACCGCCCGCACCCGCAACGAACTGGCCAACAAGCTCGGCCAGACCGGTTCCGACCACCTGATCATCCTGACGGCCGATTTCAGCGTCCTGGAGTTCGTCCTGGTCGACAAGCGGAGTCGCCAGAAGCGTGGCCCGGTGGGGGGCGGCATGGTGCAGGTCATCCCCCGCACCGTCACCGTCCACCGCAAGACCTCCACGCCCATGGATCGGCGGATCCTGCGTCGGCTGACCTGGACCGGCGGTGACGGCCTCGATCAATACGACAAACTCCGGGCGGCCTTCGAATCCGCCCCATTCGCAAGCCGCTACTTCCAGAACAAAGCCCTGTTCTCGGATCACTACCTGTATCACCGGCTCCCCGAGTGCGAAGCCTGGCGTGAGAACCCGGCCGACACCTTCACCCGCGTAAAAAGCCTGCTCCAGGACGCCCGCAGACGCTGGTCGCAGCAGCCCGAGCAGCAGCTTCGCGACGAGTTGTTTGAGCCGGTCTGGTCCGCGCTCGGCTTTCGGGCCAATGTAAATAAGGGATCAGACCAGGACACGCTGGAGCCCGATTACCTGCTCCACGGGTCGAACGGCAAGCCGGTCACCGCGGCTTTCTGCTACCGGTGGGGCCGCTGGCTGGACGGTCCGGACGCCAACGACCCCGACACGCCGGAAGAAAACCCCGGCGCGGCCGTCGTGTCGGCCCTGACCGAGCAGAAGGCCCGCTGGATCATCGTCACCAACGGCAAGCTCTGGCGGCTCTACAGCCGGGACGCCCATTCCCGGGCCACCAACTACTACGAGGTCGACCTGGAAGAAGCCCTGGCGGCCTCCGCCGAGACGGACCCCAACGAGGCGTTCCGATACTGGTGGCTGTTCTTCCGACGGCAGGCATTCGTGCTGGGGGACGGAGCGGGGGTTCCTGTAGCGGAGGCTGCCGAGGCACCCGCACCAGAGCAATGCTGGCTGGACCGGATCGTCACCGGCAGCCGGGACTACGCCAAAAACCTGGGCGAACGCCTCAAGGACCGCGTGTTCAAAGCGATCTTCCCGCTGCTCGCCCGGGGGTTCCTGGAACACCGCAAACAGCAGGGACGGCGGAGCAGCCCGACCGAGGCGGAGCTGACCGACACGTTCGAGGCTACCCTGACGCTGCTCTATCGCCTGCTGTTTCTGCTGTACGCCGAGGCCCGGGACCTGTTGCCCATCGGCGAGGCCCCGTACGAAGAGGCGAGCCTCAAGCGGATCAAACAGGAGATCGCCGAGCACGGCGGCCCGGCCGTCGACGCCGTGTCCGATCGGCTAAAAAAGGTCTACACACGCACCGGCACGGACCTGTACGCCCGGCTGAGCCGCCTGTTCCGCGTCATGGACCAGGGCGATAACGCCCTGAACGTGCCCTGCTACAACGGCGGGCTGTTTCAGACGGAAGCGACCCCGGCGCGCCGGGGCAGGCTCCGCGGCGAAGCGACGCAGGGAACGAATGGTGAGTCGCGGGAGCGGCGGATTGCACAATTCCTGATCGAACACCAGGTGCCCGATTTCTTCCTGGCCCTGGCCGTCGACCGCCTGGCCCGCGACGAGGACGAGAAGCCCGTCCCCGGGGCCGTCGGTAGCGGAGCGAAGCTGCCACATGGGCTGGTCTTCATCGACTACAAATCGCTGGAAGTGCGGCACCTGGGCAGCATCTATGAGGGCCTCCTGGAGTTCAAACTCAAGATCGCCGAGGAGGACCTGGGCGTCACAACCGAGAAGAAGGCGGAGAAGTACATCCCGCTCTCCCAGGTCAAGACGGGCCGCAGCCGTCGCACACCTGCGGCTGAGGCCGTCGTCCGAAAGGGCGAGGTGTACCTGTCCAACGACAAGTCGGAACGCAAGGCCACGGGCAGCTACTACACGCCCGACCCCATCGTGGAGTACATCGTCGAACATACGGTCGGCCCCGTGCTGGCCGAAAAGCTGGGCGGTTTGCGGGACGACATGCGAAAGGCGGGCAAGACGTTTCACCGGTACCTGGAGAACTTCCGGGCCAACCCCGGGCTGGTCCCCGGCCAGGCGGACGCCCGGACATTCGCGGGTGAAAAGACCTACGCCGAGCACAAGGACCTGGTGGATCGCCTCTTCGACTTCAAGGTGCTGGACCCGGCCATGGGCAGCGGGCATTTCCTGGTGGAGGCGGTGGACTTCATCACGGACGGCCTGCTGGATTTCCTGAACCGGTTCCCGAACAACCCGGTCACCTTCGCCCTGGAGCGGACCCGGGCCAGCATTCTGGCAGCCCTGGGCCAGCAGGGCGTGGCGGTGGACGCCGCCCGGCTCACCGACGTGAACCTATTGAAGCGCCACGTGCTCAAGCGGTGCATCTACGGCGTGGATCTGAATCCGATGGCCGTCGAGCTGGCCAAGGTCAGCCTGTGGCTGGATGCGTTCACGCTGGGTGCCCCGCTGAGCTTCCTGGACCACCACCTGCGGTGCGGGAACAGCCTGATCGGGGCCACATTCGAGGACCTGAAGAAGGTCACCGAGGGGCAGCTTTTTGCCATCGACTACGGGCCGCTGATACGGGCGATCCGGCACGTGCTGTTCGTCAACGCGATGGCCGACGCGACCGCGGCAGAAGTGCATCAGTCGGCGGACGAGTATGCGGCGGCCCGCCGGGAGCTGTCGGGCTACCAGATTGTGCTGGACCTGCTGGTGGCGGACTATTTCATGGACAGCAAGCTCCGACCCAGCAAGCTGCTCCAGCAGGCGAGCGACCTCGACCTCACGACGCGGGCGAAACTGCTTGCGTCGCTGGATGAAAAGGCCACACGGCTTCTCGATGAGGTCGAAAAGGTCGCCCGCCGCCCGGACCTCCGGTTCTTTCACTGGGAGATCGAGTTTCCCGAGGTGTTCTTCGGGTTCGCGGATGCCGCAACGGAACGCAGCGACGAGACGCTGCGACGGCTGGAATCGAGTGCGGCCCGACGAACTCGCCCCACCCAGACGATTGACACGGCTCAGCGGCAGATTCAGCATAGGAACGACATTGCGGCCGGATCGGCGGGGTTTGACGCGCTCGTGGGTAACCCACCCTACGATGAAGTCTCGACAGCCGCGGGACACGATGCATCAATTCGAGACTACCTTGATGCCCCCGCGACTTACGGTGGATTCAAGAACGGACGCACGAATCTGTATCGACTTTTTGTGCTACGTGCAGTCTCACTTCTGCGGCACGGCGGTGCACACGGATATATCGTGCCCCTCGGGCTACTGAGTGATATGTTTTCGTTGAAAGTGCGATCGCACCTCCTCGATAATACATCTATTCGCCGAATCGAGGCGTTCCCGCAGAAGGATGATCCAACGCGTCGTGTCTTCTGCGATGCAAAGCTGCCGACGGCAGTATACGCATTGCGTTTGGGGACCGCGGAAGACGCCTGCCAACTGACAGTGCATCCCGGCAAAGAGCTCCGCGAAGTCAGCTTCACCGTGCATTTTGAGACTGGTCGTATCGCAGAATTGTTCCCCACGACACTGACTCTCCCCCTAATCAGCGAACCCGAGTTCGAAATCCTTGAACGTCGCTTTCATGCCTCTGTCGGGCCGGAATTGAGAGAGATTGCGGGCATCTTCGCAGGGGAGATTTGTGACAATGCAGTAAACCGACGCTTCCTGTCTGACGATCCCGTCGGTCCACTCGTGCTTCGCGGTGCTCACATTGACCGCTACCGTCTTCGCTCGGAGTCGACACAGGGGGCGGATCGTTTCCTGCATGAAGAACGCTTCTTGCGTGAGCGTAGTGATGCAGAACGAACATCGCACCACGAGCTGGACCGTGTTGTCTTCCAGAAGGGCGCTGCGCTCGACAATTGGCGTCGTCTCATCGCAACGATAGTTCCTCGCGGCCATTTCTGCTTCGACACAACAGGTTACCTTATCCCGCACAATCCTGATCATCTGCACACGTTCCTTGCCCTAATGAACAGTACTTTGTGGGAATGGCGGTTTCGATGCGTGAGTCAGACGAACCATGTAAATGCGTATGAAATTGGACCGTTTCGCGTTCCTTCAGAAATCACGGGCGGGCGCTTCGGCGAGAGGCTTTCGACGCTAGCAAAGGAGGCACTTGCTTCGGACAAGGGCGTCTGGAGATCAGATACACATGTCTACGGTTCTGATGATGAGATTGACCAGAAGATTGACGACTTGATCTTTGAGGCTTACGCCCTCACCGATGCTGAGCGAGGGGTAGTACTCACGAGAATAGCGAAGTGAGAATCCCATTTGTTGCAGAAGACGCGCATCGTCAGATCGAGTCGGAACCGACAGCGACCTAAGCCATGATCCCCTTCGTCATCGACAACGACGAACATCGGCTCAGCGACGTCCTCAATGTCCTGCTGGAGGATTCCGGGGAGCGGCCAGTGGACATCGCGACGGCGTACTTCGCGATCTCCGGGTACCGGCTGCTCAGAGACCGGCTGCACCCAGTGGGGGCGTTCCGGCTGCTCATCGGGTCGGACCCGCAGACCGGGCGGGACATCGGCCTCACGCCGACCGATCGCCAGGCCCTGGAGGCCCGGCTCCGCGGGGACCTGGAGGCGGAGCCGTTCTCGGAGGAGACGCTCCGCCTGGTCGAGGACCTCATCGCGTTCCTGCGGTCGGAACGCGTGCAGGTGCGGCACTACAACCAGGGGTTTCTCCACGCCAAGTGCTACCTGTTCCATCAGGATGTGGTGACCCACACCAACCGGGGCGACCGGCTCCGGCCGTACGCGGCGATCGTGGGGTCCAGCAACTTCACCGGCCCCGGCCTGGCCCGTAACCGCGAGCTGAACATCGTCCACCGGGTGTTCACGGAAAAGGATGAGCCGACGGACACGCAGGCCGCCGAGGCCGTGAAGTACCTGGCGGAGGCGAAACCATCGGATGCACCCACCCCGCACGCACACGATCACCCGGAGGACACCAGCGTCCTGGAGAAAGACCTCACCGTGGAGACCGGTGCTGCCCGCCCGACGGCCCGTCGGCTGATCAAAAGCGAGGTGGGGGCCCGGGCCATCACCGACCTGACCCGGTGGTTCGAGAAACAGTGGGACCGGTCGGAGGATTTCAAGGAGGCCCTGATCAACCTGCTGGACGCCAGCAAGTTCGGGGCGGCCGAGTACACGCCGTACCAGGTCTACATGAAGGCCCTGTACGAGTATTTCCGGGAGGACCTGGAGGACGGCGAACAGCAGCTCGGCCGCAGCGTGGTGAACCTGGCGGAATTCCAGGACGACGCGGTCCGACGGGCCAGGCGGATCCTGTCCCGGTACGACGGCGTGCTGATCGCGGACTCCGTGGGCCTGGGCAAAACGTGGATCGGCAAGAAGCTGCTGGAGGACTTCGCCTACCACCGGCGACAGCAGGCCCTGGTGGTCTGCTCGGCATCCCTGCGGCGGATGTGGGAGCGGGAGCTGGCATCGGCCACCATCCCGGCCCGGGTGCTGGGGATGGAGGTCATGGGCCGGGACACGTTTGATCCGAAGCCGTACCGGGACGCGGATGTCATCCTGGTTGACGAAAGCCACAACTTCCGGAACGACAAGTCCAACCGGTACGACGGGATCGAGCGGCTGATCCAGTTGAACGGCGGGCGTGGCCGGGACGGCGAGCGGAAGAAGATCATCCTGCTGTCGGCCACGCCGATGAACAATGACCTGTACGACCTGCTCAGCCAGATCCGGCTGTTCACGCAGGCGGAGCCGGACTACTTCGCGGACATCGGGATCGGGGATTTGGAGAAGTATTTCCGGCGGGCACGGCAGCTCGTCCGGCGGGACGACGTGTCGGCGGGCGCGGTGCTGTTCAACCTGCTGGAGGAGATCACGGTCCGCAACACGCGGCCGTACATCCGGCTGGCGTATCCGAATGCGACGATCAACGGGGAGCCGGTGCGGTTTCCGGATCGGAAGATGCGGACGATCGACTACAGCCTGGGGGAGACGTACGCCGGGCTGTACGGGGAGATCGTGTCGGCGGTGGAGGGGTTGTCGCTGGCCCCGTACCAGTTGGAATCGTACCGCAGGCCGGAGACCATCACCGACAAGCAAGAGTATGATTGGGAGACCGGCCGGGAGCTGGGCTTCGTGGGGATTTTCAAGACCCGGTTCCTCAAGCGGCTGGAATCCAGCGTGGAGGCGTTCCGCCGGAGCCTGCACTGGGCGTTGACGTTCGAGGAAACGTACCTGGAGTACCTGCTGGACCGGAAGGTAGTCAACAGCACGGATTTCCGCAAGGCGATGTCGTTCCTGGAGTTCGAGGCGGACGACGATCCGGGGAGCGTCGCGGAGCAGCTTGACGCGAAGGAAGAATCGCGGCGGTACATCGAGTCACTGCCGACGGTGAATCTGAATCAGTACGAGCTGCGGCAGTTGAAGCGGGACGTGGAAAACGACGTGAAATTCCTCCGCGGTCTGTATGAACGGACCGGCCCGCTCGTGAAGGACGACGGGAAGCTGAAGGTTTTCAAAGACCTGCTGGCAGGTGACCTGCGGAATCGCAAGGTGCTCGTCTTCAGCACGTTCAAGGACACGACGCGGTACCTGCACCGGTGCCTGACCGAGGATAGGGAATGGCTGGAGCGGGCGGGCAGGCCCACCGTGCGGCGGATCGACAGCGGCAACCATCCGGACGAGCGGGCACGGATTCTGCAACTCTTCGCCCCGGCGGCGAACGAGGCGGAGGTCCCGGAGAAGGACCAGATTGACATTCTGATCAGCACCGACGTGCTGTCGGAGGGGCAGAACCTGCAGGATTGCGGGGTGCTCATCAATTATGACCTGACGTGGAATCCGATCCGGCTGGTGCAGCGGAACGGGCGGATTGACCGGCTCAAGAGCCCGCACAAGACAGTCACCATCTGCAACATGTTCCCGGAGGATGAACTGGAGGCGTTGCTCGGGCTGGTGGCCCGGCTGCAGGAGCGGATCAGCCAGATTGACGACCTGGGTTTCCTGGATTCAAGCGTTCTGGGCGAGGTGGTGCATCCGCGAACGTTCAATACGATCCGGCGGATTCGGGCCGAGGACGGAACGGTCCTGGACGAAGAGGAGGAGCGGGCCGAGTTGGCGGGACCGGAGCTGCTGCTCAAGCAGTTGAAGGAACTGTTGGGGCGAGAGGGGTTCCAATCGGTGGCGGACCTGCCGCTGGGGATCCACTCCGGGCTGCGGCGGGAGAAGTGCAACGGGATATTCTTCTACTTCCAGGCCCCCCGGCGGGACGGGCCGGGCAAGCGGCATTTCTGGAACTACATCGACGCTCGGACGCACGAGATTCTGGACAACCGGTTCGAGATTGCCCGGATGATCGCGTGCCTGCCGGACGAGCCGCGGTACATCGGTGACCAGGACGTATTCCTGTTGCAGGAGAAGGTGATTGCGAATTTGCTGTCGCGGGAGCAGGAGCGGGAAGCTCAGGCGGCGACCGCGGCCACGGTGGATCCGACGCAGTCGGCGATCCGGGAGGAGCTGCGGGGAATGATCCAACGCGGCTCGGTGGACCGGGAGGCCGCCAAGGCGGCGATGCGGTACGCGTCGCAGCCGGTGGCCAAGTTTGCCATCAAGCGGCTGCGGGCGGCGTTCAAGGAATGGAGCCGCACAAAGGACGACGCGGCGTTGCTGGAAGCCGTGACCGCCCTCGCCAGGGATTTCGGGAGAAGCAGCGGCGAGGACCAGGCCCGGCAGCCCGCCCTCCGCCGGGAGGATCTGGAGCTGATCTGCTTCGAGTACGTGTCGTCGTAGCCCTGGACCCCGTGCGAGTCGACGAATCTGAGGAGCCATCGATCAACGGAGCAGCACGGTGGCGGAACACGATTTCAAGAACGTGGTCAATACGGCCAGCCCCAAGTACCAGGAGGCCCGGAACACTCTGAAGCCGGAGCTGCAGCCGATCTATGACCAGCTCGTCGCCGACTACGCCATGTGGACCACCAAGTCATTCGGCAGGGGATACGTCGCGTACTCCGTGCTGGCGGGCCTGGTGCGGGACGGCTGGAGACCGTCAGCCAAGAAGGAGTAATAGCCATGGCCCGCATGTTCTCCCCGAATCCCGACTTCGGCGACGGCCGTCGGGGCGAGGAGCGGGTTGCCGCCTACACGCTCTTCACGCATCGCCACCGATTCGCGGCGTGGGCGGCGGCGCGGGCGGCGCAACGGGGGTTCACGTCGGTGGAAAAGCTAATGGAGGCGCTGGAGGGGTGCGGGGTGGTGGAGTTTGCGAGTCGGGTGGGGAAACGGCGTGTTTCGGAGGCGGAGTACGACGCGGAACACGCGCGGTGGTGCGAGCGGATCATGGCCCATTTGAAAAGACGTAGGGTGAAGAACGTCACGTTCGGGCGGGCGGCGAAGCTGGTGGCCGTGTATTTGAAGACGATGATCGTCATCGGGCCGGATGGGTCGTCGCCAATTGCGGGAGTCCTGCATCCGCCGATTGATCGCATTCTGCTCCGAAGCCTTGCCCGGGATCCCGAAGTTCCCAGGCCCATTCGGCGTGAGTGGGCCCGACTCAACTGGACGACCTTGGACAAACGAGGCTACTCCCGGCTCATCCGGCAGCTCCGCGACTGCCTGGGCAAGGGCAAACCGTTGTGGCACTTGGAGCGACACTGGATCCCGAGCGGTTGAATACGCAAGGCGTCAGCCGGATCATGCCCTGGGCGTGCGGGCGATGGAGCAGATTGATGGCGGGCAGAAGATCCAGAAGCGACGCGGGTCGGTTTGCCGAGGAGCTGGAAGGCTTCCTGATGAACACCCCGGTATGGGTGGGGCCGCTTCTTGCGGTCGCGGTATTCCTGGTCGTGCGTTTCGTGCTCGCCCCGATCCTCGGGCAACTGGGCGAACCTTTCGGGACGGTGTTCGGTCCGTTTTGCTACAAATTCGCTCCGTTTTTCGGGTTCGCCCCGCGCACGCCCAGTACTGGCAGCGGACCGCGAACAGCATGCCGGGTTTGTACAGGTTAATGGTTTCGCAATCGTCTTTGTACACGATGTACGCGTCGACATCGGATAATAGGAGAACACTCATTAGTTCGACCCCGCGGGTCTCAACGGACTGTTTCACGGCGCAGAGTTCGACAGGCGTGACTCAAAGCCGCCGCGTCCAGTTGAAGTAGTACTGGCCCCTGGAGGCGCTGTTCATCCAAGTCCGTCCGTAGTACTACGCACTGCAGACGCGAACCTGCGCGGAGGTTTGAAGCACCACTGGCCATCGCATCTTTGGGGTCGGGAATCTACAGCATCTTCCTCGATTATCGTTGTAATCCCGTCACGATTGTGTCACACTCGGGCACGTCGGGCGGTTGCACGGAGGCACGTGGCAACAAGAGCGCATGCGTCAGCATGCCCGGCGAGACAGGTCGCCAGCGTTGGGGGGACGAGGTCAATCAGTCATTTCCAGAGGCCACGGCCCGGCATTCGGAGCCGTCACGGTACGTAACGGCGCGCTGTCTGCGCCGTTGCTGAGTGAGATCGAACGTCGGACGGCACCTCGGCTCACCGCTCCTTGTCGTCGGCTCCGAACAGTTACGTTTCAGTCGTTCCCCGCAGGGTCGCGGTTCAAAGCTGCATCGACCTTGACTGCTGCGAGGAAACACTTGCGGGTGGAGAACGCCCGATGTCCAAACCGCGCGTGACCCTATCTGCAGCATCGCCGCTCGAGGATCCAGCCCGAGTAGCGGCAAGGGACTGGACTGCCAGAAGCAGGACGCGGCCGTTGATCAAACCCCGGCCAAACCCCTCCCCTCGCACTTCACTTGGTCTTTTCGTGGACCCTGAGCAACTCGCCGCGTTGCGAGAGCGGCCGCTGTCACCCCGGGCCACACGCTTCAGAGAACGAGACCGTTCGTTTCGTGGAGACGGCTCCGCGTCCCCCAAGCCATTCGAAGCAGGATTACCTCGCTGAAATGAGGCTGCACTCATGTCAGTTAGAAAAAACAGTCCGATCGTGTGGTGTACGAATGTTGTGCTGCTCTGGATGGCAACCTCGGCGCATGCCCAGACGGCCGGAATGCTGAGTTTCCAGGGCCTGATCAAGGACAGTGACGGCGACCCGGTGAACGGGCCGGTGACGCTCCAGTTCCGCATTTATGACGCCCAGACCGGCGGCAATCTTGTGGACATGGACGGCGACGGAGTGGTCGAGGATGTCGTCGGCCAGGATGTGAAGGAGGTCACTGCGACGCCCGCCAACGGCATCGTCTCTGCCAAGTTCGGGCCGGTATCGCCCAAGGCGTTCGATGGAAGTCCACGATGGTTGGAGGTGACCACTGACGGCACCGCGCTATCGCGTAACGAAATGGCCGGCACACCCGCGATAGCAGAACAGATCAACAAGCCAGGCTCAGGACTATCAGCCATCAACGTGGATTCCGCAGGAAACATTGGGATTGGATCGGATGGCGCTGTGCCTTCCAGGCTGACAGTCGCGTCTCCCGGTAACACCCTGAGTGATTACACCGCGGAATTCAGAAGCAGCGGCTCTGTCAGTGGGGCTGGTGGTGTACTTTTCAGTCAGAATGCGGCTTACGCCTTTAAGATCTACACAGCGGGAACCGGCTCGACTGCGGGCTTGTTGGCTTTCGATGTAATCGAAAGGGCCACGGGAAACAGGATTCACAAGCATACGCTCGTCCTGTCCAACGGTATCGTCCAGGTTCAGAGGCTTCAGCTCAGGGATCCTGCTGGCAGCGATGGTAACATCCAGATTGACTTCACCGGCGACTATTCCCTTTGGCGCGACGACGACGGCGCAGGCTCCGATGACACACGGTTGTGGCTTGTCGGTCCCCCTGGGGGTGAATTCATCTTCGGCCCGCGTGGGGGTTCGTCTTTCCTCGATCAAGTACGGGTAAAAAGCCGCTTCACGCGGTTCGAGGGGGCGATTCAGATCACCGGTGGCTCCGACCTCGCCGAACCCTTCACCGTTATCGAATCAGATCAGAACACAATCGAGCCCGGCATGGTGGTCTCTATCGACCCGGAGAATCCCGGCAAGCTGGTCCTCGCCACGGAGCCCTACGACCGCAAGGTCGCGGGAATCATCTCCGGCGCCAAAGGGCTCCAGCCCGGCATGATCATGAAGTCCGAGGAGCACGAGGAAACCGATGGCGATCATCCCGTGGCACTGACCGGCCGGGTCTGGTGCTGGTGCGACGCGGATGCGAACGGCCCGATTCAGCCCGGCGACCGGCTGACGACCTCGGCCACAGCAGGTCATGCGATGAAGGCAACGGATCGCGACCGCTGTGATGGCGCGGTGATCGGCAAGGCGATGACAGAATTGAAGGAAGGCAAAGGACTGGTCCTCATGCTGGTCCAGCCGCAGTAGTCGGCCAGGAGTAGGAGGAACTGGACATGAAACCCATCAGACCATTTGGCACTTCCCTGCCGCTGTTACTGGCCCTATCGCCCGCGTTCGCCGTCCTCAGCTACGCGGCGCCGGTAGACGAAACCGAGGCCATCGCGGTGGCCCAGCTCTGGCTGGCGACGGAGATTCTGGACCCCCGGGTCGGGTCAAGCGAAGACGAGCAGCGCGCGCAACTCGCCGGGCTGGTCGCCCCACAGTTGTACTACCTGCTCGCGGACGACCAGTGGATGGAGCAGCCGCCGGCCGACGCCGAGACGCTCGGCTACGTAGTGTACTATCCCGCGGGCGGATTCGTGGTGGTGGCCGCCGAAGACCGGCTGCAGCCACTGCTGGTATTCGATCGGCAGGCTCCCCTGCGTGCCGATCGTGTCGCCGAGAACTTCCTGCGAGACTTCTTGAAATGGAACCTGCCGGCGCGCTGGAAGCATCTCCAAGGGCAGCTCGATGCGGGTGTGCCAGTAGGCATGCACCCGTGGTGGACGTGGTTGCGCGCCCGACTCGCCGGCGCGGCGCCGCCGAAGCCTGGGGAGGGCCGGGACGACCGCACAATCTACGCGAATTGGGACACCGCCCTCTGGGACCAGTGGTGGCCTTACAACACCGAGTGCGTTGTGCACAACGGCAACAACAACGTTCCCACTGGCTGTACGGCTACGGCGATGGCGATCCAGATGCGGTTCCACGGTTGGCCAGCGACCGGCAATAGCTCGCACAGTTACAACGACAACTCGGGTGCGATTCAATTCAGCCACTCCGCGAATTTCGGCGCCACGACGTACAACTGGGCCAACATGCCGACTGGCAACGTGACCCAGGCGAACCCGGACCTAGCGACGCTGATGTACCATTGTGGTGTCGCGGTGGACATGAACTACGAGCTTGACGGCTCCGGCGCCTGGCCCTCCGCGACGGCCACCAACACCTACTTCCGTTATCGCGGCACGGTCGAGCGGACCTCGGGCCACGACGCGCCGATCATCGCGAGCGTGCGCGGCGGGTTGCCCGTCGTCATCAGTAGCTCTAACCATACGGTGGTCGTCGCCGGCTATCGTGACGATCCGAATCACTACTACCTGAACTGCGGCTGGAGCGGCGCCAACAACGGCTGGTACGACCTGAACCAGATCCCCGGCGGGGATCCGACGATCGACCGTTCTTATCCATACAGCTCGCCGACCAACTGCGTCTATGTGGACGGGGCGTGGTCCGGGACGGAACTCGGCACTCTGCCCAACCCGTACAACACGGTGCACGAAGGGAACACCGCCGTGCCGTCGGGCGGGCGACTTTGGATTAAGGCTGGAACCTACACCGGCGCTGGCAACGTACCGGTGACGTTTGACAAGCACATGGAAGTAATTGCGTATGAGGGTACCGTGACGATCGGCTCCTGATCGTGGAGCACGCCCTGAAACAACGTACGAGAAGTCCCTGACCATGAGAATACTCGTTGGGATGCTGATGACTGAGGTGATGCTGGGCCGTGGTGCCGTCTGGGTGGACTTCGGCTATAGCGGTACAGAATCCGGAACGTGCTTACACCCTTACAACACTCTGACCGATGGGATAAGCGCCGTTCCGCCCGGGGGCCCCGTCAACATCAAGGCCGGGTTAACCAGCGTACATCCAACCATCGCGACGCCCTGCAGCCCCTTGGGTGGTGCGGTCGCGATCAGTTAATGAAGACGGCCGGTGTCGAAGCCGGCCATGCACAGGAGGAAGCAGATATGCAACGACAAACATGGGGAAACGCAGCGGCGGTCGCATCGGTGCTGGTGGGGCTGGTTACCGCGGCGGCGGCCGATGTGCCGCGCGAAATCACATATCAGGGGATGCTGACGGGCAACGGCACCGACCCCGTCAGCCTGGAGGTGCGGTTCTATGACGCTGCGACAGGCGGGAACCTGCTCTGGAGCGAGCTCCATCCCAGCGTCCCGCGGCCAGAGGGGCTCTTCAGCATCAACATCGGATCGCAGACGGTGGGCGGCGTACCGGACAGCGCGCTGGTTACGCCGGAGGTGTGGCTTGCCCTGTCCGTGAACAGCGGGAGCGAGCTGACTCCGCGCACCCGGTTCGTCATGGTGCCGTACGCGGCAAAAGCGTCACTTGCCGAGAGTGTCTGCGCGCCAGACACGGGGACCGTGGTCCTGGAAAGGGACCCGAATGCGGCAGACGGTATTGGGGTCCGGATCCCGCGAGGAGTTGTGCCCATCGTGCGGATGGGCGCACGCAGCTCTTCTGGAGCCGGATTGCTCCAGTTCTACTCAGCGGATGGAACATACGTCGCGGGTATTGGGGGCGGTGTGACTGGAGGATCAGCCCTGCAGCTCAAGGGATATGGCGGCTACGACGCACTCTGTTCCTTTCCTGGTGAAGGTGGAGGCCGATTGGACTTCTATGACGGCGCTGGCTCGTTGGCTATAAGCATGACAGCATCGGAAGTGGGCACAACACGCAGTCCGGAGATCGGCCTTTACAACCAGAATGGAAGGAAGGTTATCGAGATCGATGCAGACGACAACAACACCCAAAATCCGTTTATTCGCCTCCGAAGTGCCGACGGCGCAGAACGGGTCACGATCTATGGCGACAGCGGCGGTGTCGGGAAAGTCAAGACTCAGGTACTCCAGATCACCGGCGGTTCGGACCTCGCCGAGCCATTCACCGTTGCGAAGTCGAGGGGCGATGACCCAGAGATCGAGCCGGGCATGGTGGTCTCTATCGACCCGGAGAACCCCGGCCGGCTCAGACTGGCGACCGAGCCTTACGACCTCAAGGTCGCGGGAATCATCTCCGGTGCCAAAGGACTCCAGCCCGGAATGGTCATGAAGTCCGAGGAGCACGAGGAAACCGATGGCGATCATCCCGTGGCACTAACCGGCCGGGTGTGGTGCTGGTGTGATGCATCGTACGGAATGATCACCCCCGGGGACCGGCTCACGACGTCCACGACGTCGGGCCATGCAATGAAAGTGACCGAGGAAGGCCGTGCGCCCGGCGCGGTGATCGGCAAGGCGATGACGAAGTTGGACGAAGGCAAAGGTCTGGTCCTCATCCTGGTCCAGCCGCAGTGAGAGGAGCAAGCAATGGTAACTGTTAGGATACTTTACGCCGCGGTCCTCCTGGCCATTAGCAGCATCTCCGCGCTTGGCCAGCTCTCACCAGAAGACATCGAGGCGCTCCGCGAGCGCGGCGAGCGCGAGGGCTGGACGTTTACCGTGCGCGCCAGCCCGGTCACCGATAGACCACTCGATACGCTGTGTGGTTTCATTCTGCCGACCAAGGACGAGAGCAGTCCTGCCCCTCCAATCGCGCCGCGTGACGACCTACGAGATCGCACCACTTACGACTGGCGGGTTTGGAATTGCGTGAACCCGATCCGGGACCAAGGCCAGTGCGGAAGCTGCTGGGCCTTCGGCGCGATAGGCGCCATGGAGAGCCTCATTTATATCAACGATGGCCGCGGTGCTGACCTCGCTGAACAGTGGCTTGTGAGCTGTACCGGAGCCGGCGACTGTGGCGGCGGCAATCACGGAACCGCCTTGAACTACCTGAAGTGTGGCGGTTCGCAGGACCCGTGCGGGGGCAGCGGCGCGGTCTGGGAGACGGACTTCCCCTATGTCGCCTCGAACGCGTCGTGCGGCTGCCCGTACGCGCATCCTTACTGCTTAAACTACTGGTACTATGTCACTGGGACGGTGTGGATCCAGCCCAGCGTCGCGCAAATCAAACAGGCTATTCTGGATCATGGCCCCGTAGCGGTAACACTCTATTGGTCCCCGCCTAACGGTCTATAACTTATTCAAGGCTGCCCGTGCCCGCTTCACCTTGGCCAGGATGTCCTTGGCGGACGCAGTCCAGATGAACGGTTTCGGGTTTTCGTTGTGTTGGTTGACATACTCGGTGATCGCCCCGATCAGGTCATCGACGTTGTAGAAGCTGCCCCGCTTGATCGCTTTCTCGCTCAGGTCCCGGAAAAAGCGTTCGACCATGTTCAACCACGATGCGCTGGTCGGCGTGAAATGGAAATGGAAGCGCGGGTTGCGTTTCGCCCATGCCTGCACCTTCGGATGCTTGTGCGTTCCGTAGTTGTCACAAATAAGATGAACCGGCACGTCACCGGGCACCTGAGAGTGGATCAGCTTCAGGAACTTCAACCATTCCTGATGACGGTGACGCGGCTGACATTGGCTGATGATGGTTCCGTCCAGGACGTTCATCGCGGCGAACAGAGATGTCGTGCCGTTCCGTTTGTAGTCGTGGGTCATCGTCCCACAACGCCCACGCTTGAGCGGCAGCCCCGGCTGGGTCCGATCGAGAGCCTGAATCTGACTCTTCTCGTCACACGAGAGCACCACCGCATGTTCCGGTGGCGATAGATACAGTCCGATGATGTCCTCAAGTTTCTCCACGAACTTCGGATCATTGGACAGCTTGAAAGTCGCCACACGGTGCGGTTTCAGGCCGTGCTCGCGCCAAATACGCCCGATGGTCGACTCGCTCAGCCCGGTCGCCGCCGCCATAGTCGAACGGCTCCAATGCGTCTGGCCCTCCGGTCTCTCCCGGAGCGTCTTGCGGACCACCGCCGCTCGCTGCCTGGCATCGATCGTTCGGTGTCGACCCGGCCGCGGCGCGTCCTTCTCAATGCCGGCCAAGCCGCGCTCGGCGTAGCGTTGCCGCCAACGACCGGCCTTCTGACGAGTAATCCCCATCCGCTCCCCGATCTCCTGATTATCCAGCCCGTCCGCCGCATGCAAAACGATCGTCGCACGTTCGGCCAAACGAACCGGAACGCGCCGGCCACGCTTGAGTGCTTCCAGACGACTACGCTCCGCATCATCCAACGAGATTACCACAGCTCGTCTCATGCACCCTTCTACACCTTCGCCCGCAATAAGTTGCACGACATCGGGCGGAGACCACTAGAGGTAACACTGGCAAACGGTGTGAAGTACTTTCTTGATTGGCACGGACTATGGCCAAAATAGACGGCAGGACATTGCGGGCGACACGGTTGGGTGCTGGCTCGCCGCCTAAGCACCTACTGGCCGTGATCCTGATCAATCACTGGCAGAGGTCTGCAGCGCATTTGCCAACGAGCATTGACGTTCCTCCGCACGAGCTTGATGCGTTTGTGGGGAGCGTAATGGTGTCAGATCCGTTGTCGGCAGAAACGCCGTTTCAGCAGCCGTCCGATTGGCTTCCCACCATGCTTGCCGAACGCGGAGGCCAGTTCGAGACCATTCTCGGTGCCCAGCCGAATCGCGTGCGCGCCGTTGTGCGACTCCTTGCTGACGGGAGTGTTCGATGGAGTCTGTGCGGCCACCACGCGTGGGTCGGTCGCCTATTGAGGGGTCTCCGGTGGACGGATGGATTCGCGGCGTCCTTCTCGCCCAGGTCAGTGCGATTTCGCTGGGCCTTGCGAGAGTACCTGCGGGCGAGGCTTGTGCGGGGCGGAGAGCCGGGCGCGGAAGGTGAGGGGCTGGTCTTGATGGTGCCGAGCACCGTGATACGCAGAGGCTCGTCGGCTGAGACAGCGCTTCGCACATCTGTCTGGTTCAACAATGCAATGCAAAGCGGATGCGAGGCGATCGAAGTGCGGTTTCCTCAGGGCCAGGTTGTGTTGATTCGGGACTGCGCTGACTACTCGTCGATGGATTTACCTTTCTACGAAGTGGCGGATTGCGTCCGAGACATAATCGCCGCAAGCAGGCTCAACACACTTCTGCAGGGGGCGTTGGCTATCCCAAGCGCAATCGGCAAGGCGAAGCTTTGGGTCGAGCTGATTCAGCAAGGAGAGATGCCGGTCAGTTTGCGTGTCTCTGGTTTCCCTCGGCAGGCAGAGGCGGGCGGCAATCAGCATGACGTTGGGTGAAGGAGAACGAAGAAGAGGGCGTGGAACACGGGATTGTGCCAGGCAAGCTGCGCGAGCGAGCTGAAGCGGAACATCACTGCCCCGGCGAAGGCGGGTGAGGCGCTGGGGGTGCAAGAGTTCGCCGCAGCGGACGACGGCGGTTCGCCGAACTGCGTGGACACCCGGCAGGAAGACGTGATGGTGCTGGTGCTGAACCACGACGACGATCCGCTCGAACACGGCTTTTCCGACGTGGGCTCCAACGGGCTGTACCACGGCCTGATCGTCCGCGGCATCGACGCCGGCACGACGTACAATTACCAGCGGCTCTGGGCGTACGAGTTCCGGTACGACGGTGGCCGGGAGCGGTATCTGGCGCGCCGGCTGAACCCGGCCAACCCGGACCCGACTGCCCAGGGCGGCATCCTGGACGAAACCTGGACAGACTATGACCTGGACGGCAGCGTGTACGGGGATTACCAAGTCGCCGGCGGCGGCACCGTGACGGAGCTTCAGCGCTACGTCCCCGGCCTGGCACAACAGTCGGTCGCCGGCGCCGCGGAGTACTTCCTGGGCGACCAGATCGGGACGACCCGGTTCCTGACGGACGAGTCGACCCCCGTGGCAACGACGAACCGCCGCGTTTATACTGCGTTCGGTGAGCTGGTCGAGATGACCGGCACCGGCCAGACCCGCTACGGCTACGCTGGCGCCTGGGGCTACCAGGAGCACGACGCGGACCTCTCCGATAGTCCTGATAACATCCTCGGCTCGCCGCCGACCGGCCCGGCCATCGGCGAGGTTTTCCCGTTCCTGCACGTGGGGTGGCGGTACTACGACCCGTCCACGGGGCGGTTCCTGCAGAGGGATCCGATTGGAATATGGGGTGGGTTGAATGTGTATGGATACGTTGCGGCAAACCCTGTCCGCGCAGTTGATCCTGATGGCTGCGCCGCCGAACCGATCATTCCCGACGCTCCCCCAGGTGTGCCGCCCACGCTCGGGGAGACGATCGACCACGCGGGCCACGGGGCATGCGTAGGAGGTCTTGTCGGCGGCTCCGTGACCAAGACCCCCAAGGGTGCATTGATTGGTGCCGGAGGGGGCGCGTTGGCAGAAGGCGGTGGATACCTGCTTTGGACTAGCGTGAAGTGTATGTTCTTCGATTTGTGGGGGTTGCTCCACGAACTGGAAGACTTGCGCTGTGTCACCCTCGATGATCTTCGCAGAATGAAGAAGCATCCGGAGATCTGGGAATCTTACGAGGATTTCATACGCCGGTACCCGGGTCTCCAGATGTGTTTCGCTGAAGGCACACGACTGTGGGTTGGCGGAGAACTCTGCTGTATTGAAGATGTTGCCGTAGGTTGTAGAATCGACTCTGCAGTGACCGGCGAAGCAACGGTGGTTCGCGTCAGAAAGGCGGTGGTGCATTCGGTCCTTCGGATCTTCCTGGACGATGAAATGCTCCAATGCACCGCGAGTCATCCATTCCTGGTAGCCGGACGTGGATGGGTCGCGGCCGGTGACCTGAGAACGGGAGATGTGCTGGAGGCCGCCGGTGGAATGGGCATACCTATCGTTGGCGTGAAGGTGGAACACATTGACGGTGGCATTCGAGTCTTCGATCTCACCGTTGAACCCGGGCACGAGTTCCTTGTTGGAGAGAACCGCATTCGAGTCCACAACAAGGATTGACGCGGTTCCCGACGACTGATATAGGTGGGAGCGTTCATGATCGGGCTTTTCCCCGCGGAGTGATCCAAACATGGCCAATACTCGACCTAACGGCAGGGGCCAGGCGGGTGTGGAGGATCCAGTACTCTCGCGTGCCATCCGTCGACGAGCAGTGGTCCAACTCACGAAGAACCTGACTCGTCAAGACGCGATCGTCCTGATGGTTGCTCTTGGACTGAGCGTTGTTAGCATCGCGGTAGGCGAGCAGTTGGGAGGCATTTGGCACTCGGTGGCATGCGGCGCTGGGACATTTGTCGCGGTTGGTCTGGTCTGGCGGCATTTCCAGAGGCGTCTGCGCGATGAAGTGTCACTGGTCCTTGAGGCAGATAAGGCTGGCGCTGAGAAGGAGGAGAATACAGGACTCCACTGATGTGACCCCGCAGGTGGCAAGCTGGCGTCGCCGGAGAACCAGGCCGAGCTGGACCTGCTGGTGAGCAAGTTCCGCCCGACGAACGACCAGGAGGCCCAGTACTGGATCGGCGGGCGGCAGGGCGTGTGGGGCATGTCGGATCCGTGGTGGAATGTGCATTGCCTGGAGAGCGGCGAGCAGCCGTGGACGTGCTGGTCGTGGGCGGACTACAACGATTCGTTCACCTGGTGGCCGGTGTTGTGGGTGCCGGAGGATGCGTGCGGGGTGAAGCCCACGTGGTGTGAGTGGTGCGGCCCCCCCCTATGCGCGGGCTGCCCGGAAGGCGGGTGGCTTCCGGGTGAGCCGGACGACGGCGGGTCGCCGGACTGCCTGGACACGCGGCAGGAGAACCGGATGGTGCTGGTTCTGAACGCCAACGACGACCCCGACGTACACGGCTTCGCCGACGTGGGCTCCAACGGGCTATTCCACGGCCTGATCGTCCGCGGCATCGACGCCGGCACGACGTACAATTACCAGCGACTCTGGGCGTACGAGTTCCGGTATGACGGTGGCCGGGAGCGGTATCTGGCGCGCCGGCTGAACCCGGCCAACCCGGACCCGACTGCCCCGGGCGGCATCCTGGACGAGACCTGGACGGACTATAACCTGGACGGCAGCGTGTACGGGGATTACCAAGTCGCCGGCGGCGGCACCGTGACGGAGCTTCAGCGCTACGTCCCCAGCCTGGCACAACAGTCGGTCGCCGGCGCCGCGGAGTACTTCCTGGGCGACCAGATCGGGACGACCCGGTTCCTGACGGACGAGTCGACCCCGGTGGCGGCGACAAACCGCCGTGTTTACACTGCCTTCGGTGAGTTGGTCGAGATGACCGGCACCGGCCAGACCCGCTACGGCTACGCCGGCGCCTGGGGCTACCAGGAGCACGACGCGGACGGCCTTGGCGGCCCGGACAACGTGCTCGGCTCGCCCCCAACCGGCCCGGCCATCGGCGAGGTCTTCCCGTTCCTGCACGTCGGCTGGCGGTACTACGACCCGTCGGCGGGGCGCTTCCTGCAGCGGGATCCGATTGGACTCATGGGGGGGTGGAACGTATACCAGTATGTCGCGAGCATGCCGACCGGCACAGTAGATCCGGATGGCCTCCAAATCGGCCCATGGCCAGGGCCGACGGTTTGCCCCCCGTATGGTCACCCCAGCTTCTCACCGGTGCCGCCAGCGCCGCCCGTAAAG
>Ga0334889_1002259_pt1 | contig 22232 bp, 33 predicted proteins | sample GraSluR1_MG_2_FD_207222 | JGI IMG/M metagenome (GOLD analysis project Ga0334889, IMG submission 207222) | Sludge microbial communities from methane-producing bioreactor in Wageningen University, Netherlands - Granular Sludge_8_08-R1 | ecosystem: Engineered > Bioreactor > Anaerobic > Unclassified... | reverse complement strand
TCATTCATTACCACCTTTTTTGAGCTTTTCTCTTATTTCCTCAAATGTTTTTGAAATTTCTTCAGGGTTAATACCCATTTTAATATAAGATGAGAATATGTTTTTGTATTTATTTTCATCTTCTTGTTTTAGTTTTTTAGCATATTCTCCAATATGAGCACCATTTATTCTTTCTTTAATTAATTTTTCTTCTCCAAATGGAGTTATTAATCCTGCGTCTAATGCTCCTTTTGCTCCAATAAAAATTATTGCCCCCTTTGAAGGAGTTTTCATACCAATATCTAAAACAAAATCTGTTATTCCTTTTTTCTTTGCTTGTGTTGCGCATAAGAAAGAAGTTAAATATGCAGTTGGGGAGTTTCTTTTAGGATTCCAGCCATATTTTTTAAGTGTGTTAGAATTAACTGAATGAACTATTTTATCTCCATTTTCAACATATTGTACAAATTGAACTTCAATTGTTTTATTTGAACTTCTAATTACCATTCTTGGGAGTCCACTTTTTATTAATCCTAATCTTTTTTTGTAATTAGTTATTCTGCTTCTTCTCCTTTTGAAAGGAACTACATATGTTGGTCCTGTTGCTTTTGCCATAAATATTCACCTATTTTTTATTTTTCTCCACTACTTTTGGTTTTGTCTCTGTTATTTTTTTAGATTTTTTTTGTTCTTTTGTTTGTTTAGGTGTTTTGATTATCTTTTTTCTTTTCTTTTTCATTTCTGTAATTATTTCCTCTAAAATTAATGTATTTTTTGAAAGTTTATTATCATTTATGTATGTTATTAAACTTCTTTTATTTTTAAAAAATCCACCCTTGATTTTATAATAAATATTTTTTCTATCCCCAGATTCAATTAATTTACTATTAGTTAAATATGTTAAAATTTCTCTTTGAATTCTACATCTTAATATCCATTGTTTTTTTGGTAATTTTTTTATTCTGCCTTTTCTTTTTCCTGCACCTTTTTGTCTTCCTTTCTTTCTCTGTTTTTGTCTTTCTTTTGCACCTGCTCTTGATACTCCTTGTTTTTTTGTTTTATAAACTATTCCATCTTTAATTAATGATCTAACGTCATCCCTAGTTAATGCTTCTTTTACTTTAGTAGTTTCATCAGGTTTTATTTTTATTTTATTTTCCCCGATGTTTAATATATCTGATGCAATTCTTCTTATTGTTTTTATTGACATTTATTTCACCTAATTTAAAATTTTTAAACCTTTTTCTTTTGCTTTTTCAATTATTTTTATTTTTTTCCTTTTTCCTACTGTTGCACCGATTCTAATTGCAACATTTTCTAAATTTGTTAATTCTTTTATAGTATGAACTATTACTTCTTTAAATCCACAAGGATGTACATTTTTTATTAAATCTGAATTTCCATAACCAATAGTTGGCCATTTACCTGCTTTGTTTAGTTTTTTTCTTTGTTTGTTACCTTGACCTCTTGGTCTTTTCCATTTGTCATCTAACCTAGATCTTTTTGTTCTTCCAACATTAGGTCTTTTGAATCTTGGATGGTCTTTTTTCTTTTTTCTAATTTCTTCTGTCATAAAAATCACTCAATTTTTGGATATATCCCATCTTGGAATACTCTTGGGTCTAATTTTTTAATTTTTGTTGCAGTCATTAAATTTGCTGCAGTTTGTCCAACTGATTCTTTGTCAACTCCTTTTATTGTAATATCTTGTCCATTTATTTGAACTTCTGAATTTTTAACTATTTTAGCAAATCTTGGGTTTTTTTCACCTATAAAATTTTTGATTTCTAATTTATTATTTTTAACAGTTAATGAAATTGGGAAATGTGAAAATACAACTTTCATATGTTTTTCATATCCTTCTTTTACTCCAATAAACATATTGTTTATATGTGATTTTATAGTTCTAGTAATTGAAAGTTTTTTACCTTGTAATACTACAAAATTATCTTGTTTGTTTATCTGTAATTCATGAACTTTAAAGATTCTTGTTATTTCTCCTTTTGGACCTTTAACTGTTATTTGTAAACCATTTATATCCATGGTAATTCCTTGTGGTATTTCTAATCTTTCTTCTACCATAAAACACACCTAATAAATATAAGCTATTATTCTGCCCCCTACTTTATGTTCTTTTGCTTCTTTATTTGTCATAATTCCTTTTGGTGTTGAAACTATTAACATTCCAAAACCAATTGCGGGTATATACTGTTGTTCCCATTTAGTCCATTCATCTTTTTTAACTGGAAATCTAGGTTTTATTGCAGAACATTTATTTATTCTCCCTACTAATTCAATTCTAAATAATTTTGCATGGCCTTCTTCAATTAATTCATATGTTCCAATATACTTATTTGATTGTAATATCTTTAATATTTCTTTCATTAACTTTGATGCTTGAATAATGCACTCTTTTTTTCCTACTTGTTCATGAGTTTTCATTCTGTTTAATGAATCTGCCACTGTGTCATTAACCATTTTACCACCTAATATTTTCTAAAGCCAATATCTTCGGCCATTTCCCTAAAACATTTTCTACATATTTGTAAACTATACGAGTATATCACACTTCTAGTTGAACCACATATTTTACATTTTCCATCAATCTTACCTTTAAACTTTTTTTCGTATGGAACACCTTTCATTTTTTTCTTCTTTTTTTCTGCCATTTAAACACCAATTATTCTATATTAATATTATATTTTTCTTTAATAAAATTTATTGATTCTTCTTTTTTTATTTTATGTTTTTTACCGATTTTAGTTTGTTTAATTCTTCTTTTTTCAATTCTTGTTCCTTTTCTTTTTAAAGTAACACATACATCAAATCCAATAATACCGATAGTTGGATCGTATTTTATTCCTGGATAATCAATGTATTCTTTCACACCGAACGAAAAATTTCCAAACTTATCAATTGATTTTTTAGATATTTTATTTTCTGCTGCTTTTAATGATTTTTTAAGAATATCCTCAGCTAATTTTCCTCTTAAGGTTACTTTAACTCCTATTGGATCTCCTTTTTTAATATGAAATACAGGATTCCTTGTTTTTGACAAAGTTTTTATTGCTTTTCTACCGCTTAATCTTTCCAGTAATAGTTTTGCATTCTCTAATTTTTGGCCTCCTTCGCCAGCACCAATATTTAGAGTGACTTTTTCTACTAGTATTTCTTGCATATTCATTATTCATTCCCCCATTCTGGATTAACTATAAATAAATATTCTAAAACTGTTATAATTTCTTTTCCTTTTGCATCAATTTTTGCAATTTTCTGTTTTGAATTTTCTGTTTTTATTATTTCTTTTAATATTCCTATATGTCCCACATGTTTTCCATCCATGATATAACAATTAGCTCCAATTTCTAATTTTAAGAGATTATTTATTTTTTTATCTTTTAAAGATAGTAAAATTGTATCACCTATTTTAACATTGTTGTCTGAAATTATTGTTTTTCCATCATGTAAGGTAATTGTAATTTTATCTTTTTTTATTTTTGTTTTTTTAACAACTTTTCCTAGTTTTGTGTTATTTTCTTTTATTTCCTTTCCTATTAATTTACCATGTTTATTTAATGTCATCATATATGTTATTTTTTCTTCCGGGAAAGAAATTAAATCCATTAATCCTATGGGTAATTTATGGTCTTTTATTTTTTTATTATCAATTAAAATTTTTCCATCTCTAATTAATTTTTTTGCTTCTTTTGCTGTTTTTACAGTTTTAAATAGATCTCTTAATACTACTGTTATTGGAACACTTAATTCTTTATTATGGGGTCCTGGTTTTGTTCCAACTATCCATTTATGGCCTTTTCTTTTTTCCAATACTGTTATTGTTGAAGCGTTTAATCTTTTTTTATGGATTGATCCTCCTTTTTTACTCATCTAAATTCACCTTTTAAATATTTTTGTTCTGTCTTTATCCATTACTAATTCAATTATTTCTATATTTGAAGGTCTAACAGCTATAAATTTTTCTTCACTTTTTGAATTTAATCTTGTTATTCCTTCTATATATATCATTGATCGTTTATAATTTACTTTTAGTATTTTCCCAGATTTTCCTTTTTTGTTGCCTACTTTTATTTGTACTTTATCTCCTTTTTTAATTGCAATTGTTCGTTTTTTTGTTCCTAACTGAGTTTTTAATGGTTTTGAAATATGTGCATTAAGGAATTTTTTTCGTATATGAAAGGGTGCTTCCCTAATGAATTTCCTTTGTTTTCTTGGTTTTGATGATTTTATCATTTTAATTCACCTTATATTACAATGGATGCAATAGCAGCAACTTTTGGATATCTTTCAACAATCTCCCTACCAATTGCACCCTTTATTTCTGTTCCGATTGGAATTTTTTTCTCAGGATCTAATTCTACTCCTGCATTATCTTCAAATTGAACTCTTGTTCCATCTGCTCTTCTGTATTCTTTTTTTTGTCTTACTATGAGTACTTTTACTACTTTTTTTCTTTTTTGTGGATTTCCTTTTTTAACTGAACAAATAACTGTATCTCCTACTCCTGCTTTAGGATATCTTCCCCTAACTCCATGATATTTCAAAACTCCAATTATCTCATATATTTTTGCTCCGCTATTGTCAGCGCAAGTCATTCTTGTTCCGGTTGTTAAACCTTTTGTTATTCTTGAAGTTAAGGGTTTCATATTTTATTCACCTGTTTTTAATATTTCAATTATTGTCCATGCTTTTGTTTTACTAATCTTTCTGCATTCTGCGATTTTTACTTTATCCCCTACTTTTGCATTTATGCATAAGGGGTTATGAGCGTGAATTTTTGAATGTGTTCTAGCATATCTTTTATATTTTGTTATTTTTTTTGCTGTATGTCTTTGTATTACTGCTGTTTTATCTGCTTTATTGCTGATAACTTCTCCAGTTAAAGTGCCTCCTCTAACTTTTATGTCCCCATGTATAAAACAGTGTTTATCATTACATTCAACATTTTCTTTCTTTTTTGTTGTCATTTTTTCACCTTTTTTAATCTGTCCTCAGGAGCATAACAAATTTCATCTCCTTTGACTTTAATACTTTCTTTTCCAACTTTAAATTGGAAAACATTCCCTTTTTTTGGGATTATTTTTTCTTTTATATTGTCTTCAATTATCAATACATTCTTTTGTTCATTGATAACCTTTCCTTTGATTCCTTTATATGGGGCGGAAACACTTTCAATAATTTCCACTTCCAAACCAATTAATTCATGCATTTGAATATTATTTTTTGTTATCATGGGATTATCTCCTTTCTTCAACAGAAATTATTTCTTCTGGATATCCCATTTCTACTAAAAGTTTTTTCACTTTGTTTTTGTGATCTCCTTGTAAAACAATAATTCCATCTTTTGCTGTGCCTCCACAAGCAAGATCTTGTTTTAAGTGTTTTACTGTTTTATTTAACTTATCTTTGTCAATCCCTTCAACAACAGTTACAAACTTATTGAATCTTTTTTTAGTTGTATAAACTTTTAGTTGTTGTGTTTCCTCTTTTTCCAAGATATCGCAAACGCAAATATCTTTAGGTAATCCACATTTTGCACATATCTCAGGCATCCTTTTTTTCCACCTCATTTTTTGTTTCTTTTTTAACAGTTTCTTCTTTTGGTTTTACGACTGTTTTTTTAACTTCACGTTTAATATTTAATTTTCTTTCATGAATAATTGTTCTAACAACAGCAATTGCTTTTTTTATTGTTTTGATTTTACCTGGATTGGGTGCCCTACCTCCTGCTTTTACTTGTGTGGTTTCGATCATTAGTTCTTTTTCTAAGTCTACTAGTTTTTTTTGTAAGGATAATTCATCCAAGAGTCTTAATTCATTTGCTTTTATAGCCATTATTTTCTACCTCGTTTTATAGGTGCTTTTCTTCTTGGAGGGGCACTTCTTTTTTTAGTTTCATCTGTTTCTTCATCCCCTCTTTTTTTAACTTGTTCTATTTCTTCGGCTTTTGAAATTATTTTTGGAATTTCAATTTTTTGTCCAATTTCTTTATCTGGGAATTTTGTTCCAGGTGGAACAATTCTAACATAAATACCAATTGCTCCTGCTTTGGGATAAGCAGCATAGTGAGCTTTTCTTACTAATCTTGTTGGTTCTCCTGATTTTGGAATATAACCTGCAAGAACTCTAAAGGATCTTGCTCTTCCTCCCTTTCCTGCTAATTTTCCAGATGCAACTATTTCTGCACCCATTGCACCTGAACTCATAATTTCTTTTAATAAACCATTTAATATAGGTTTGACTTTTTTACCCATCTCAATATATCTACATGCTCTTTTTGCAACTAATATTGGATTCAAAATTGGATATGGAGTTTCAATAACTGCAATTTGAGGATTATCCATTCCAAATTCTTCCTTTATTGTTTCTGTTATTTTACTAATATTCTTACCTTTCTTTCCAATAACTTTACCTGGTCTTGTTACTTCAACTTCAATTCTTGTAACTATTGGAGTTCTTTGTATATTTACTCCAGAAAATCCAGATTTATCTAATTCTTTTTCTAAGAATTTAGAAACTTTATATTTTGCAATTGAATCTTGAATAAATTTTCTTTCTATAGTCATTTAATAACCTCATACTTTTTCTTCTAAAATAACTTCAACAAATGAAGTTTCATAATTTGCCATCATAGTTTTTCCTCTTGGTGCAACTCTTGGATATTTTTTTTGTTTGTTTGCGGCAATATGTGAAACAAATGGATTTAATAATCCTTTTGTGTCTGCGTTTGCCTTTGCATTTTTTAATACTTGTAATACAATTTTTGATGCTTTTTTAGGCCATCTTCCTTTTTGACCTCCTAGTTCTTTTCTGTGTGCCATCCTTTTATTATGTTTTCTAAATCTTACTACTTGTTGTCCAATGGCTGCAGATTCTAAGAAATTTAATGCATCTTCTATTTCCATTCCTTTTACATTATCACAAACTGCTGAAAGCTGTTTGTACGATGCATTAACGCCTTCAATTCTTGCCTTAGCGCTTTTTTCTGTTCCGTTTGTCATATATTTTTTCATATTTATCACTTATTTGAGTGGTACGAATTTAGAACCTCTTGTAGCTCCGACTCCAGGTCCAGAGTGTGCGACTTTCCCAGTTGTATGAGCAAAATCCCCTAATCTATGTCCTAATTTATCAATTGTAATTTCAACTTTTTTGAATTCTTTACCATTATGTATTCCAAAGGTTAATCCTAACCATTCAGGTAAAATAACTGCTGAACGAATGTGAGTTTTTATTACTTTTTTATCTTTTCCTTGTTTTTTATATTCTTTAACTTTTTTAATTAATTCTTTATATTTTAAGAATTTTGAATTCATTCTTTTTATTGTTCTTCTATCTCTTGATGTAAGTAAATTTGAGAATTCATCAATACTCATGTTTTGTAATTCTTCCTCTGTTTTACCCTTAAATGTTATTATTTTTGCCAATCATATCACCATTTAACCTTTTTTCTTTCTTCCTGTTCTTCTTGATGCAATATGTCCAACCTTTTGTCCAGGTGATGCATGTCTTGAAACTGATGTTGATGTACCTGCATGGTGTTGTTTACCACCATGGGGATGTGCTACTGCATTCATTGCTACTCCTCTAACTTTTGGCCACCTTGTGTTTCTTGCTTTTGACTTAAAGTGTCCATGTCCTGCGGTTATCATAGGTTTTTCTAATCTTCCCCCTCCTGCTATAACTCCAATTTGAGCTCTACAATCTGAGGAAAGTTTTATCATTCTTTTACTTGGTAATTTAATTATAATATTTTCTCCTTCTTTTGCAACTAAAACTGCATATGATCCAGGAGATCTTACAAACTTTCCCTTATCTCCCATTCTTAATTCTAAATTATAAACATAACTTCCTTCTGGTATTTTTCCAATAGGCAATATATTACCTGGTTTTGGTTTTGCAGTTATTCCACAGTCAATATGATCTCCAATTTTTAATCCTTCTGTTGCAGGTAATACTGAAATATCTCCATTTTCAAATAAGATTTCCATTAATAAAGATTGATGGCCGGGATCATCTAAGAATCCAATTATTTCTCCTTTTATAGAAGATTCTCTTTCAAGAATATCATAATTTCTAAATCCAGTTCTTGCTTTAAATCTATGATTAGGAGTTTTGTAAGCTGGGCTTCCTTTTCCTCTTTTTTGTTGTGTTAATCTTTTACCCATAGTTTCACCAAAGTTAAATCATTTTTAATTTTGCAGCAATATCATCTGCTCTGAATTGTTCATTTAATTTTACAAATGCCTTTTTCTCTCCCTTTATTGAATTTAATATATTTATTTTATCTATTTTAACTCCATATGTTTCTTCAATATCTTTTTTTATTTGTTTTTTTGTTGCATCTTTTTTAACTACAAATATCAATGTATTTTGTATTTCCATTAATCCGACGGCTTTTTCTGTTGAAATTAAATATTTTAATGATTCCATAAATATCACATTTTTTCTAATTCTTTTAATGCACTTTCAGTATAACAAGTTAATCGTCCAGCACTTGCACCAGGTGCTAATAATTCAACTGTTAAATCTTTTGTTAAGACTACATCAAGTCCAGAAATATTTTTTGATGATTTTAAAAGATCTGAATTTTCTGTTACTACTATTAAAGCAGTTTTAGGAGTTCTCTTTCCTGCTTTTCTTGTTGTCCTCTTTTTTGTTTCTTTTCCTCTTTTTAAGTCTTCTCTAAATAGAGTAGATAAAATTTTATTAATTTCTTTTGTTTTATTTATTTTATTAAATGTATCTTCTAATATAATAGGAACAATTTCTGTTTTGTGTCCTCTTTTTTGTACAATTTCTAAATTTGCTGTTGCTGCTATTGCACTTTTTAATGCTTTTTCATATTCTTTTTTATTTATTTTTTCTATTATCACTTTTTCAACTTTTGGGGGATGTGCCCTTCTTCCACCTTTTGAAAATGGAACTACCTTAACATCTCCCCATCTTCCTTTAGGTCTTATTTCTCTTGGAAGCATAGCTTGCCCTTTATTTTTTAATGAACCATATGCTTCTTTTCTACCTCTGTATCTTGCAGATGTTTCTAATCCTGCCCAAATGTAATTTCCTTTTGGTTGATATTTTTTAGATTGATCAGATAGAACCGCTCGTTTTATTAAGTCTTCTCTAATTTTTTCTTTGAAAACTTTAGGTAATTCTACTTGTTTTGTTTTTTTACCGTCAATTCCAAATACATCTGCTTTCATTTAATTCCACCTATTGTTGTGATCTTTGAGAAATATATGAGATATTTGGTGCAATCATAGGCGCATCTCTTTTTCTCATAGATTTTCTAAATCTAATTAACCTTTTTTTAGGTCCTGCTGTTGAACCTTTTAGTATAATAAAATCATTATTAATAATACCATAGTTAACAAAACCTCCTTTTGGTATTATTTTATCAATTTCTTCCTGTTTTCCTATTTTCATTATTCTTTTATTTATTTCAGTTCTTTTATGATATCCTACTTGTCCTGCTCTTGGTATTGTGTATGCAACAAAACCCATACCCATAGTACCTAATGGACCACCATGTCTTCTTTTTGCAGTTTGTTTTCTATTTCTTAGGTTTACCCCAAATCTTTTTACTACTCCTTGCCATCCTTTACCTTTTGTTATTGCAACAATATCAATAATCTCTCCGTCTTTAAATATTTCATTTGCTTTTAATTGTTTTCCTAAAATAGATTTAGCATATTCTAATTTGCTTTCTTTATCTTTTCCACCTAATCCGATTTCCATTTTTTCAATTTTCTTTTTTCCTATGGAAATAACAGATTTAGGATCTACAAATACTAAAACTGATATATCATCAAATTCAGAAGGAAGCTCTTGTTTTTTCTTTTCTTTTAATAACTTATTAAATTTCAAGTTTTTCAAAACATTTTCATTTTCAGTTAAAAAATCTAAAACAACATTTTTATTTTTATAAAATCTTATTCCAAAAACAGTTATTGGAGGAGTTTCAATAATTGTCACAGGGGTAAAAACTTCTTTACCTTTTTTATGTGATTTAGTATCGTCAACATATAGGATGTGGGTCATACCTGCTTTATATCCTGCAAAACCCAATAATCGTGAGTCTTCTACTTTTGGCCAAGCACCAACACTAGGCATTTGTGTTTCTGAACGTTTTCTTGGCCTGAAGGCCATAGATCCCCTTCTTGGTCTGTTATGTTTAGCCATCAATAAACCCTCTAAAGAATTGAATAATTTCAATTTTTGGAAATGATTCAACTGCTTTAAAACTTCTTTTTTCAGAAGTAATACTCAGAGTTGAGTGTCACTCCCTGTCTTTAAAACAAGGAGAAGTGCAAAATATATATACCCAACCATTTAAATATCTTTCTGTTATGCAAACTATTTTTTGTTTGGTGTATTTAAAATGTAGGCAAAGGTATTTAAATATTAATCAAAAAAGATTTTTTATGGTAACAAGAAAAAAAAGAAAAACAACAAAAACAACAAAGAAAGTAGTTCCCCAAAGGAATTATTTTAAAGGAAATGAATTGCTTAAAAAAGATGTAATTTTGGGCGGATTCTTTACAATCGCCGTTGGTTTAATATGGCTTTTTAGCTCAATGGGTTATTTTAATATAACTGGATTTGAGATTGCAGGGCCATTTATAATAATAGTAATTGGATTTTTGATTGCGATCGGCGGAGCAAAAGAATAACCTGCTAGGTGGTTTCAATGAAAAAAGTTTTGATATGCGATAATGCAAAGAAAGCGGAGCTTAAGGCAATTTTAGAAGATGATCCATATGGAGTAATTAATTTTTCTAAATTAGGATTTACTCTCAAAGATGGTTCAGAATTTGATTTGGAAAAAAAGACAGTTGTGTTAATTAATTATTTTGATGATAAAGAAGAAAAATTTATTCTTGAAAAATTAAAAGATGTTTGCGAAGAAGCTAAAGAAGATAAAGCGCAAGAGATTATAAAGAAAGTAGAAGAAGCTGAAAGCGCAGCACAATCTGGTTTTGGATCTCTCTTTGGCTAATGACCTTTTTCTTTTTCTTTAAAAAAGAAAAATAAAAAGCTCAACCAAAAAGAAAAAGATGTTCAAAATTAAAAATTTTGGACAGATTTTTACCGAAGGTAAAAAATGAAAGAAAAAACTAACTTTTAGGGTGAATAATATAAATAGAGATAATCAAGAAGATGTAAATTTACGATATTTTGTATTTAGTATTCAAAAACAAAAGATGCGAGAACTTTGGGACAATGATAAAGATAAAATTTGGGAGTTTGTTTAACTTTTATTTTTTCATAATTACTCTAATGGGTTTTGTTGCTATTCCTTTTTTTAGTTTTTTAATTGTTTCAGAATCTTCAAGCGCTTCAGCAATCTCAATTAGTTTATTGTTTTCAGTGAAAAGCGCTACTGCTTCTCCTTTTTTGAATGCGCCTTCTATTTTTATTATTCCTGGAATGTACAAAACATGTCCAGTCATTAAAGGAGTAACTGCATTTTTATCAACAATAATTATTGGCATTTCTTTTTTTACATAATACTCAACAGGTTTAATTATTTTGCGCAAAGGTTTTTCATTTCCTTTTTTCTTATATTCATCAAAATATGCTTCTTTTAATTCATCTAATGTAAATGCTTTGTTTTCTTTTATATTTCCAACAGCTGTTCTTCTTAATGTCATTAATCTGCATGTAGAATGTTTATCTGAAATATCTCTAGCAATTGATCTGATATATGTTCCTGCTTCACATTTTATTTTAAAATAAATATCTGCTTTATCAGTTTCTGTTTTTATTTTTTTAACAGCTTTAAATGAATAAATATATTTTTTTCTTGTTTGTCTTTTTACAGCACATTTTCTAGGGGGCATTTGTTCTATCTCACCTAAAAAGTTATTGAAAATTTCTTGTGCCTTTTTCTTTGAAATATTTTCAGAAAAACGTAAATATCCTTCATAAACTTTATCTTTTTTAATTAAATAATTTAACAAAGGGGTTGCATTATTTAATGCAATTACTAAAACTCCTGTGACACAAGGATCTAATGTTCCTGAATGTCCTGCTTTTTCAGCACCTAGTCCTGCAAGTATGTTTTTAACTTTTTCAGAAGTATCATGTGATGAAATTTGTTTAGGTTTATCTATTATGATAATGCCATTATTTATTAGTTCTTTAATTTTAGACATATATAAGAGTATAAAGAAAAAGAATATAAGGAATTGCTTATGAAATTAAGCTTTTCGTGGTAAAGGCTCTAAATGTTTTATGGCGCATTTTCTTGCTTTTTTTCTTGATTTATTTTCTATTTCAACGTAATTGTCATCAATAACTTTAGTAATAACACATTCTTCGCCTGCATCGCGCCCTCTTTTTTTAACGCATACTCTGCCTTTTTCAATTGCTGCCATAGTTCTCACACTCCGAGTTATAAATATTTAAATATATTAAATAAGTATTATGTTTTCATTAAATAATCTTTTTAAGGGTTTGCTTATTTTTTTTCAATTAAATCTTTTGCTTTTATTAAATCTACACCTACTCTGTTTCTAATGTTATTTTTTAATCTTTTGAATAATATATCCCCTGCAAATTCTCTTACTTCTTTTAGTTTCGCTTTTTGTTGAAGTCTTTTAAATACAGAATCATCTACTTGTAATTTTTCTAATTCTTTTAACGCAGATATTGCTTCAGATTTTTTTCCAAACTGTGCCCAACTTTCTAATACTATCATCCTGCTTTCTCTTGATGCACCTTTAAATATAGTTGTCATATACATATTTTAACTGTTTTACCTTTAAAAAACTATGTATATAGTTTAATTAGATTTATAAATTTTAAGTTCTAAAAATTAGTATATGTTTGATAAAATACTAGTTGGGATTATACTTATTGGCATAATAATTCTTGGTATCTACTTTTTAACACGCTAAAATAATTTTAAATATTGGAATTGTTAAATGGTATAAATTATGTAAAAGAGTTTTATTAAATAAATGTAAAGCGATGGTCTTATTGCAGATAATACATTAAATTCTGCTAGAGAAATGACTGGAATTAACTTAACTTCTTCTGAAAGAGGATAGGAATCAATAGTTGGAAGTATGAAAAACGAAGCTTCACATGAAGTTCATTAAAATTCAAATAACCCTTTTTGTTTAGCTTTTGTTTCAATGTTTTTAGATAATTTTGCTAATGCGTTTTCTATTCTATCTTCTTCAAAATCATGTTTTTCATTTAAAATTTCAATTAATTTTTCTTTATTTGGGGATTTAAATTTTATTTCATATTCTTTTGTCAAAGGAGGATTAATAAAAAAATCATAAATTTTATATGGATCTTCTTCAAAAACATAATCATATTTCTCTTCAACTAATTTAACTATTTTATCTAAATCTGTATAATCTTTAACAATTTTTAAAGCGGTTTTTGGTCCTACTCCTTTTATTCCATTGTTAAAATCAGTTCCAATTAAAATTCCCATTAAAATTAATTGTTCTCTAGTTATTTCTAATTCTTTTAACATTTGTTTTAATTCAATTATTTCTGGTGAAATTGGGACATAAATATTTTTTCCAGGTATTTTTCTTTTTCCGGTTACTGATAAATTTCTAATTAAATTTGGCGCTCCAAATAATAAACAATCTGCATCTTGAGATACAACTCCATAAACAATATTTTCTTTTGCTAAGTATGATGCTTGAGCTTCACCTTCTGAAGGAGCTTGAATAACTGGTATTCCCATAGCTTCTAATAATTCTTTTCCTTCTTCTACCATTTCTTTTGTTAATCTTGATACTTGTTGTGCATATTTTCTTGCATCTTCAAATGAACCATGTTTTAATGCATTTTCCATTTTTTCTTTTGCAATTACTTTTCTTTCTTTTCTTTCATCTAAAGTTGTTACTTTAAATTCTGGTGGTTTACCATCAAAAACAAAAATAGGTTTTATACCTGCTTCTAATAAATTTATATTCCTATAAAATAATCCTGATAAATGCGAAGTTATATTTCCATCTGAATCCATTAAAGGTGTACCATCATATTGTCTTATTGATGATAAAAATTGATACATAATATTATATGCATCAACAGCAACTTTTTTGCCTTCTAAGTAGTTCATATCTATTTCTTTTTTAATCATTAAATCTTTTAATTGAATACCCAAAAAGTTTCACCTATTTCTTCTTTCTTTCTATTTCAATAACATCTCCTAATGTCATTTCTTTGTGTTCTTTTTGAAAAACAGTTCCACCTATTGGTGCGCTTGATTCTTCAAATAATTCAATATTCAGTTCTTTTTCTATTTTATGTGCTGTTTTTTCTTCAGGTCTGGTTTTACCTTGTACAATTCTTTCAATATATGATTCTTTTTCATTTAATCTCTCTGCTAGAACATGATATGAAATTCCTATTTCTCTTAAACGATTCTGTATTTTTTTATGAAAAGTTTCTATTAGTTCTTTATCAGTAGTTAAAATACTTTTTGATTGTCTTTCAGCTCTTTGTTCTCTTATTTCTTCTTTTCTTTGTTCATCGTATAAACTACTAATGATTGTTCCCATTCTTGCGCATTTTCCGCATACGTTTAGTTTAGCGCCTTCAATAGAAGCAATATACTCTGCTTCATGTTTTCCACATACTTCGCATTCTTCCATATTATAGATATTATAAGACACCTTTTTAATATTTGTTATCTTAAAAATTTCTATGAATTTTTCTATTAAAAATAAAAAGGTTAAGAATACACTAGCTTTCTTGGTAATAGCAGTATCAATTGTTTTATTTTTATTTTTATTAAATTTTGAAATGGAAGGCCCAATAGTTTTAAAATTCGGGATAATAGTTTTACAATTAGGAATAACTGGATTTATTTTACAAAACCTATACAAATTAGATGGAGGTTATGGAATTTTATTAATTAGGACAAAAAAAGGTTTGGAATTAATAGATAAGATTGCAAATAAATTTCCTAATTTTTGGAAAATGTTTGCAGATATTGGTTTAATTTGGGGATTTGGATTATTAGGTTTTTATTTTCTTATTAAAAATTCAAAAGAAAGTTTAAAACATTGTGTAACTGCATTACTTTTAGGTTTTTGTTTAATGTTAGTAACATTACTTTTTATTATTCCATTAATAGCACCATTAGCAGTTTCAATAATTTCTAATATAGATATGGCCGGTGCATCACAAAGTTTAGCAGGAGTTCAAAGTTTTGAATTTACACAAATAATATTAATGGCTATTTTAGTTTTAGGGGGGTTTTCATTTTTCTTAGTAGCTTCATTAGTTTTATATGCAGGAATTGTAATAATAAATTTAATTTCAATAATATTAGGTATAAATGAAGTAGTTCCAATTGAACCAAGTGGTACTTTGTTATTACCCGGTATAAATCTTCCTTTATTTGAAGGAATTTTAGCATTAATTATTTTATTATTAGTTCACGAAGCTTCACATGGATTTTTATCAAGATTATGTAAACCCGCAGTTAAATTAGACTCTGGAGGAATTGCATTATTTGGATTTATTCCTATGGGTGCATTTATTGATCCAGATGAAAAAGATTTAAATAAAAGAAAAGATATTGAGCAAACAAGAGTTATGGTTGCAGGTTCAACAGCAAATATATTTACTATGTTTATAACTTTTCTTATTTTGATTTTATTTTTATTTGTAACTGCAAATGTAAGAGAAGAAGGATATTTTGTAGTAGGAGGAGACGCATTACCTATTAATGCAGAAATAATTTCAGTAAATGGAGAAACAGATATTTCAAATTTAAATTTAACAAAAGGAGAAACAGCACATATCATAACTGATCAAGGAGAATTTACAAAAATTGCAAATGAAGAAGGTAAGATAGGTTTCTTATATTCATATGCATCAAAACAAGGTTTTTCAGCTTTATTAAAATTCAAACAAGGGTTTGAATGGTTATCATTTGTTTATACAACATTAGCTTTAATTTTAATATTGAATTTCTTTGTTGGCGTAATAAATTTAATTCCATTACCAATTTTAGATGGATATCATATTTTAAGAATTAATCTTAAACATAAAGTATTAGTTAAATGTATAATGTATATAACAATAATTGGATTTATTTCCAATTTTGTACCTTGGATATTTAAGTAGGTGATTTAAATGACAGAACTTTATGATGTAGCAATAATAGGTGGGGGACCAGCAGGAGCTTCAGCAGCTATTTATACTTCAAGACAAGATTTAAAAACAATTATTTTAGAAAAAGGTTTAATTGGAGGATTAATAAATAATGCTCCTTTTTTAGAAAATTATCCTGGGTTTGATCCAGCGCCAGGAATTCAGTTAGGAATTAAATTACAAGAACAATTAGATAAGTTAAATGTAAAACTTGAAATGCAGGAGATAACAGACATTGATAAAATAGAAGAAGGATTTTTATTAAGGAATAATGATTTTTCAATAAAAGCAAAATCAGTTATTATAACAACCGGAAGTGTTTATAGGCATTTAAATGTTCCTGGTGAAGAAGAATTATTAGGAAAAGGAGTTGCATATTGTGCTACGTGTGATGCGCCATTATTTAAAGATAAAACAGTTGCAATAATCGGCGGGGGAGATTCAGCTTTTAGATCTGCACAAGTTTTAACAGACATATGTAAAAAAGTATATTTATTTGATTTTGCAGAAGAATTTATTGCAACAAATACAATAATTGATGATGTAAAAACAAAAGACAATATTGAATTACATAATAATACATCAGTTTTAGAAATTTTAGGAAAAGATAAAGTTGAAAAAATAAAGATCAAAAATAGAAAAAATGATGAAATTAAAGAAATAGAAATAGATGGAATCTTCATTAATATTGGAACTGTTCCATCATCTCAATTAGCTGAAGGTTTAGGAATTGAGTTGGATAAAAATAATTTTATTAAAGTAGATGAAGATCAAATGACAAACATTTCTGGTATTTTTGCAGCAGGAGATATAACTGGTACTTGGTCTCAGGCAATTTATGCTGCTGGAAAAGGCGCATTAACTGGTTTTAAAGTTTTTGAATATTTAAAAGATAATAAAAAGATCTAGTTTAAACTTAGGGATAAACATTCATAAAATTAAAAATTAGAGAATGCAAAAATCAAAAAAAGAAATTAAAAAATAATAAATATCAAAGTTTTAAAAATTAAACAGCTGATTGTGACATAATAGTTAAAACATATACAACTATTATGAATATAATTGCTGCAATTAATACAAATTTAGGAGACATTTTAATTCCTCCTGATGAACCTGAACCTACTCCCAATATTCCTGCAGTACTTGAGGGTGTTGAAAAACTTTTTCTACTTATTGCCATATTAAAAACCTCCGGTTTTTGATAATTTTGGATTTATTCAAATGTTAAAATCATTTAATTATTAAAATATTAAAGGCGCATATATTTTTAATACTACTTTTTATTTTGTACTGGATTTAAAAAAATGTGAGTTATAACTTCCATTTTATTTATTAATTTAGTTTTTCTGAAGTCTGTACATTTCTTTTATTTCTTTAGTAGTAGTTGCATCTTTAGGATCTTTATCTTCTCGTATGTGGAGCATTCTTGGAAAGCGTAGTGCAAAACCTTTGCTGTTTGGGTTTGAATCTTTAGCGCATGTATGCATAGGAGACAATGAAATTTCATCAGCGCTTACAGTTATCACATATTTTAATGAAACCCAAAAATCAGGTTTTATTTCAGAATCTAATTCTTTTGGTTTTTCTTTTAATTTTATTTTAGAAAGTTCTTTTTCAAATGTTCGCATTTCCTCTTCGCTAAAACCGCTTCCTATACGTGCAATTGTTTCATATTTATCTTTTTCTTTATTATAAACAGCTGTTAGTAAACCGCCGAAATTAAATTGCGCTCTATGTCCTTTACCTAAATAATAGCCTACTATAACTACGTCAAATGTATCTGCTACTTTACCATATGATTTTTTTAATTTAATCCATGAGAATTTTCTTGCACCTGCAATATATGGTGCATTTAAATCTTTAGCAATGATTCCTTCTAATCCTTTTCCAATGCATTTTTCATAAAATTCATGAATTTCTTTTGGAGATTCAACAGTAGTTATATTAGAAGGTTTAATCATTTTATTCTTTTTAGGTATTATTTTTTCTAATGTTTTTCTTCTTTTAATATATGGTTCTTGAGTATAATTTTTACCATTTAAAAATAATAAATCAAATAAAAATACTTGAATTGGTAATTCTTCTTTTATTTGTTTAATATCATATTTTCTTTTTCTTCTTATTGTTTCTTGAAATGAAAAATATTTTTCATTTTTTTCATCATATGCGAGTGCTTCTCCTTCAAAAATAAGTTCTTTTTCTTTTAATTTTTTTATTTCTTCAACTATATCTGGAAACATTTTAGTTAATACTTCTTGGTTTCTTGAATAGATTTCTATTTCATTTTCTTTTTTGTGAATCTGCATTCTTAGTCCATCGTATTTTGAGTCTATCACACATTTTCCTAATTTTTTGAAAATATCTTCTGCAGAAGACATTCTTTCTGCTAATGAAGGTCTAATAGGTGAAAAAGGAATGGGCGTTATTTTAGAAAGTTGTTTAGGATTTTCAAATAGTTTTTTTGCAATTAAACCTAAATCCGAAGTTAAATTAAATGCTCTTTCTAATTCTTCTCTCATTTCTTTTGATCCTTTTTCATAAACAGATAACGCATCTAAAATTGTTGGATCACCAACCCCCAATCTTAATTTTCCTGTAGGGAATCTCGCAATATATTTTGCTTCTACAGGAGAAGCAGAACTTAATAATTCTGCTATTAATTTTATTTTAGAATCTTGACTTCCCTCTCCTCCTACATTCGCTAATTTTATAAAGTTTTCAAAAACTTTTATTACACTTAATTCTGAAAAAGATAATGAACTTTGTTTTTTATTTTTTAATAATTCTTGCGCAATATCTCCTAAATCCCCAGATTTTTTAAATTTAGAATTAATTTCTTTTGGTTCATGTCCAGTAGCTAATGCAATTGCTTTTATAACAAATTTTTCGCCTACTCCTAAATCAATTCCTTTAAATCTAGGTGCAATAGAACCTTGACATAAATAAATAATTTTATCAATTTCATCTTTATTTGATTTGTCAAATAATTCTGCTAGTAGCTCAGTCATTTTTAATCTAGACGAAGCACTTTCAATTGTATCAAAGTATTCTGCCAGAGTTTTGAATTTCATATTTTAATCACTTTAATATAATTAGTATAAGAAATATAAATAATTGCTTTATTCTAAATATACAAACATTTTAAAACCAAAAAAGCTTTAATTAAGTTATGAAATCACTTAATAATTTTAGGGATAAAATAAAAAATAAAACTTATCCAAAATTTAATACTGATAAATTTAATAGATGCAAACCAATAATTGAAAAATATCAGAAAGAGTTTAATATACCGGAAGAATCTGCAAAAGATTTATTTCAAGTTTTAGATTCAACTACAATTTATTCTTTAATTTTAAATAATGTAAAAAAACAACTAATATTTATTGGGGCGCTTCATGTTCGAAGACAACCTCGTTCAAAATGGTTTTTAGATATTTTAGATGATGTTGTTTTAAAGTATGATCCAGATTCAATTCTTATTGAATCTTCTTCAGATAGAACAAAATTTATTGCACAAGAACCAGAAAAAGATGAGGGAAGTAGAGCAATATATTTAGCAAATAAATTAAAAATTCCAGTTAAAGGAATGGATGCTAAAAAAGAAAGAATGTTTGGAATTTTTGTTGATTATAATTTAATTGATGCAGGAATTTTTATTTGGTTAAACAATTCTTATATTTATGAGATAACAGATAAACCTAGAGAAGAAGCACTTAAGAGATCTGTAGATATTTTATATGAGGATTTAACAAAAGGATGGTTTTCAAATTATTTAACTGATATTAAAAAATTAATGAAACCGGACGAAGAATTAAAAGGCGCAATTTTACGTTTAGCACAAGAAGCAATTGAAAAATATATTGATTCAAATTTAAATCTTATTTCTGCACTTGAAAATAAAGATGCATATCCACCATTTCCTCATACTGATAAGTATTTAATAAATTTGATTAAAGCCTTATGGGGAGAGGAAAGAGACAATTCAATGATTAATATATGTGTTAATGAACTTAATACATATAATAACGTTTTTGCAATTGCAGGTATGGGACACATCCAAGTTATAAGACAAGAGATATTTAATAAATTAAAAGAAGAATTTCCAGAGTATGTTATAGAATATCAAAGATATATTGATATTTTAAATATTTGAAAAAGTCTTAGTAAGATTTAAAAAGACTTGGGTTTATTAAAAGTACACTTATTTTTACCCGAGCGTACTGCTGGTAGCAGGAGGGAATATAATATGGATAAAAAACAAATAAAAGAAGCATTAGAAACTTGTTTACAAGACAAAGGCAAGAAAAAATTCAAACAAACTGTAGAACTTATTATAAATTATAGGGGAATCGATTTTAAAAAACCGGAAAATAGATTAAACTTAGATATTATATTGCCTAAAGGAAGAGGTAAAGAACCAAAGATCATAGTTTTTGCAGATGGTCAACCTGCTCTAGAAGCAAAACAAGCAGGAGCAGAAGTAATAGCAGGAGATCAAATTCCAGAATTAGCAAAAAATAAAAATAAAGTGAAGACTATGGCAAATCATTCTGAATTTTTAGCAGAACCAAAATTAATGGCAGTTGTAGGTAAACATTTAGGTCAAGTTTTAGGTACAAGAAAAAAACTACCAACTCCTTTAGTTGGAAATGTAAAATCTGCAATTGATCAAGCAAAAAGAAGAACAAGAGTAACAACTAAAGGTAGATATTTACCAGTAACACAATGTCCAGTTGGTTCAGAGGATATGGAAATTAATGATTTAGTTGATAATATTGAAACTGTTCATGATAAATTAAAAGGAAAAATTAGTGATCATAATATTAAATCAGTTTATGTAAAATTAACTATGGGTAAAGCCATAAAATTGAGTGATTAAAATGACAGAAAGACCAGCAATTATTAAGAAAAAAGAACAAGTAGAAAAATTTTCAAGAGAATTGTCAGATGTTAAATTAATTGCTTTAATTAGGTTAAGAAATTTACCAGATAATATATTTCAGGGAATGAAAAGAAGATTAAGAGGCAAAGCAAAATTTTTAGTAGGAAAATCAACAGTGATCAAAAGAGCATTAGAAAATACAAACCAAAGTTCAGAAATTTTAAATTCTTTAAATGAACCTGTGGCAGTTATATATTCAAATAATATGAGTTCTTATGAATTGTATCAATTTTTCAAACAAAATAAAGAAAAAGTACCTGCAAAACCAGGCCAAATAGCACCTTTTGATATAATAGTGCCTGCAGGTGAAACAGATTTACTTCCTGGTCCAGCATTATCCGAATTAAAAACAGGAAAGATAAATGCACAAGTAAAAGCAGGAAAAATTGTCGTTGCTAAAGATTCAGTAGTTGCAAAAGAAGGAGAAAAAATATCAGATCCAGTTGCAAAAGCTTTGAGAAAAGTAAATGTTCTACCTTTTGAAGTAGGAATACAATTATTATTAAGTCAAGAAGAAGGGTTGATTTACAAACCAGAGATATTAGAAATAACTTCAGAACAATTAACATTAAATTTCAAGCAAGAATTACAAAACGCATTTGCACTTTCAGTAAACACAAACATACCTACTTCACAAAATGCAGAATATTTATTACAACATTCATTTATGGATGCAGTTAATTTTGCAATAAATCAAAAGATTTATAGTGAATCTATAATGGATAGATTAATATCCGAAGTATATTCACAAGCTTTAGGTTTGAGTAAAAATGTAAAACCAGAAGAAAAGCCAAAAGATGAAAAAACAGAATAATATTTGGAGGGATACATATGACAAAAATAGACCCATATCTACATGCAGCACTTTTATTGAAAGGAGCTGAAAAAGATATAACTGATGCCAATATTTTGGCAGTTTTGAAAGCAGCAGGTACAGATGCAGACGCAGCAAAAGCAAAAGTTTTAGCTGATGCAGTAAAAGACGTAAATTGGGATGATGCATTAAAAGCACCAGCAATGGCAGTCGCAGCAGCACCAGCAGCACCAGTAGCAGCCGCAGTCGCAGCAGCACCAGTTGAAGATGACGGTAAAAAAGAAGAAGAAGCAGCTGCAGGATTAGCAGGGTTATTCGGATAAATTATTTTTTTCTTTT
>Ga0334889_1002253_pt1 | contig 22307 bp, 19 predicted proteins | sample GraSluR1_MG_2_FD_207222 | JGI IMG/M metagenome (GOLD analysis project Ga0334889, IMG submission 207222) | Sludge microbial communities from methane-producing bioreactor in Wageningen University, Netherlands - Granular Sludge_8_08-R1 | ecosystem: Engineered > Bioreactor > Anaerobic > Unclassified... | reverse complement strand
TCGTGCTCAAACGCGTACCGAAACCACTGGCGGATCACCTCCACGGTGTGCGGCAGGCCGTAGCACGTCAACGTCCGGTCCATCAGGTCGTTGAACCGCCGCAGATCGTCCAGCCCGGCAATGTGGTCGGCGTGGTGGTGCGTGAACAGGATGGCGTCCACCCTCCGGATGCCGTTCGCGACACACTGAAGCCGCAGTTCAGGGCTGGTGTCCACCAAAAAGACGCGGTCTGCGTACTCCACGACGATGCCGGGCCGGGTCCGCCGGTCCCGCGGGTCCGTCGACGTGCAGACCGGACAGTCACAGCCGATCATGGGAACGCCGTGCGACGTGCCGCTGCCCAGAATGGTCACCCGCACTCGATCATCCGGCCTGCCGTCGGACACGTTCACCTCCCCTGTCGCCCGTATCACCGGCCGGGCATTGTAGCGACGGACGGACGTTGACGCACCGTACACCCGCGGATACCGTCAGACGCCGAATGAAAGGTCCGCGCAGCAAACCCGTGGCCGTCGCGGTACGCAGGAGCCGGCGCCGAACGTTGCATCGCCACATCGGCGCGCCTGCGTGCATGGCGCTGCTCGCGGTTCTGCCCGGCTGCCAGACACCGGGCGGCGGTTCCGCCCGCCGCGTCGGAGAAGCCTGGCCCACGGTTGCTCAGCCACCACCCGCCACTCGATCCGCCACGCCGGCCGAGCCGGTCCCGGCGGCGCCTCCCTCCGCGCCGCAAACCGCTTCCGCCGACGACGACATCATCGCCGCGGTCAACGGCGCGCCCATCCGCCGCGGCCCCCTGGTGGACCTGCTCCTCGCCGGCCACGGTCCCGGAATGCTGGAGCAGATGGTCGTTTTGCAGGGAGCCCGCCGCCTTGCGGCCGATCGCGGGATTTCCGTGTCACAGCAGGACATCGACCGGGAATACGATCGATCGATCCGCCAACTGGTCGGCAGCGTCACCGGCGCCGACGCCGATGCCTTGGACCCACAGGCCGGCCGAGCGATTCTGGACGGCATCCTCCTGCGACGGAACATATCCGACCGGGAGTACCGCCTGGCCGTCGAGCGGAACGCGTACCTGCGAAAAATCGTGACGGCCGGGCTGCGGATCACCTCGGACCACCTGCGCCGCGAGTATGATCGAGTCGCCACTGACCGGGTCTCGATTCGCCACATCGAACTGGCGGACCCGGCGCAGGTTGCCCGGGTCCGTCGGCTGATCGAGGCCGGCGTGCCGTTTGGGGACCTGGCCCGCCTGTACAGCACGAACGCCACGACCGGACAGAACGGCGGGACCCTGGAGCCGTTTGCGGCGGATGATCCGGACGTTCCCGCCCTGCTCCGCGAGGTCGCCTTTGCCCTGAAGGACGGAGAAACATCGAATGCCGTCCGGATCGAAACCGCCTACCATATTGTCCGGCGGGAGCGGCTTCTGCCGGGCCGGACCGAGAGTTTTGAGACGTTGCGTCCCGAGCTGGAGCAAAGACTGCGCGACCGTCTGACGGCGCCGGCCATGCAAGTCCTGTACAGGGAGTTGTATGACGGCGCCGATATCTCCATATACGATCCCGTTCTGCGCGATGCGGTGGAGCAGCGACACAGGACGGGAGCGAGCAACCCTCAGCCGGGCCGGCCCTGACGGCGAGGGGTCCGGCCGCGACCGGACCGATTCAGCCGGTCCCGGTCGCATCGAAAGGAATCGGTCGTGCCTGATCACCAGAAATACAAGGCGGTGTTGCTGTTCGGGTGCCCCGGGTCCGGTAAAGGCACGCAGGGCGTGACCCTGGCCGGGATGCCGAACCTGTTTCACCTGGCCATGGGCGACATCTTCCGCGGGCTGGACAAGCAGAGTCCGATCGGCCAGGAGTTCCTCTCGTACTCCACCAAGGGACTGCTCGTGCCGGACGATCTGACCGTGCGCGTCTGGAAGCAGCACGTGGAGGCCCTCGTGCAGCGCGGCGAGATTCGCCCGGACTATCACATTCTGCTGCTCGACGGCATCCCGCGCACCCCCGCCCAGGCAGAGCTCCTGCGGGACTGCATCGACATTCAGAAAATTCTCCATCTGGTCATCGCCGACGTGGACGCGCTGGTGCATCGGCTGAGCCTGCGGGCGAAGAAGGCCAACCGGCCGGACGACGCGGACGAGTCCGTCATCCGAAAGCGTATCAGCGTGTATGAACAGGAGACGAGCCCGGTTCTCCAGAGCTACCCCGCCGCGCTGATCGCGGACGTCAACGCGGACCGGCATCCGCTGGCCGTCCTGCGGGACATTGCCGACTGTCTCAGCCGCTGCCTGCCCGCGAACATCTAGGGCGCAGGGCAGGGGCGGACGCCCTGCAACATGAGAAAACCGCTGCAATATTGGCTTCTGCACGCGAGCATGCCGCCGCTACTGGCGGCCTGCGCGTGCGGACCCTTGGGCGGCGGGGACGGCGCCGGCAAGCGCACGGTTGTCACGCCGGTGGCCGGCGAGTTGAACAACCCCACGGCTCTCTTGTTCGCCAGGGACGGCCGGCTCCTGATCGCGGAAGGCGGCGCCGGGCGCGTCATCACCCTGGACCAAGCCGGCAACGCAAGCATCCTGATCGACGGATTCGCACTCGGCACGTACAGCCCGTTCGACATCGGGCCCCTGTCGCTCGCCGAAACGGCCGACGGAAGCCTCATCGTGGGTGAAGGCGGCGAGCGTTTCGGCCGTGAACGCGTCTCGTTCCACGCGGCGGACGGATCGCCGGGGCCGGACGCACTCGTCCCGCGCGGCGGGTCCGATTTCTTCGACGTGGCCCTGGAGCCGTCCACCGGCCGGCTCTTCATCGCTTCCACCGGAAGCGACCGCATCTTCGTCGCCGACCCGGCGGCACCGGGCGGTTTCGCCCCACCCGTCGACTTCGTCGCGGACACCACAGCCGACCCGCTCCGCACGGCCGCCCCGGCCGCCCTGGCTTTCGACGCACAGGGCCGGCTCCTCGTGGGGTTTGCGGACCAGGGCGGCGGCGCCATTCTGGCCCTGAACACCAACCCCGCGGCGGTATCCGTACTGATGAGCGCCGTAACGGCAAACACGAGCCCCGTCACGTCCATCGCGATCCGGCCGTCCGATGATGCGATCGTCTACGCCACACTGGACGGTCCGCTCACCGGCAGCATTCACCTGATCGGCCCGGACGGCGTCCAATCTGCTCTTGCCCCCGGCCTGCCCGGGCCGACAGACCTGGCTTACGATCCCAACGAGGTCCTGTACGCAACGCTGCTGGGCCCGGCGCCCAACGCCAACACCGGCCAGGTCGTCCGCATCGACATCGTGGACCTCTCCACCAACGGAACGGAAGAAGACACCAACGCTACGCCGTAATCCGGGTTGCGCCCGTCGACGTCGCCGGCGAGAGGTCTTCGTCCGACCGGTGGCAGGCCGTGTGATGGGCGGGTGTCGCGGCCGCGGGCTTCAGGTCCGGCCGGTCGTGCCGGCAGACATCGACGGCGAACGGGCAGCGCGGGTGGAAGGGGCACCCGGGAGGCGGGCTGGACGGGCTCGGGGGTTCACCGATCATCGGCACCTGCGTGCGGCGACGTGTGGGGTCCGGCTCGGGAACGGATTCCAGCAGAATGCGCGTGTACGGATGACGCGGATTCTCGAACACTGCGGCGCGCGGACCGATCTCCACGAACCGCCCAAGATACATGACCGCCACCGTGTCACACACAGAATTCACAACGGCGAGGTTGTGCGAGATGAACAGATAGGTCAGCCCGAAATCACGCTTCAGGGCGATCAGCAGTGACAGGATCTGCGCCTGCGCGGATACGTCCAGGGCGCTGACCGGCTCGTCGCAGACCAGCAGTTCCGGCCCCACCGCCAGCGCGCGGGCGATCGCCACGCGCTGCCGCTGCCCGCCGGACAGTTCGTGCGGGTATCGGCCCAGGTCCGCGGTTTGCAGGCCCACCCGACCCAGCATCTCCGCCACGCGATCCCGAACGGCGGGACCGCGCCGCAAGCGGTGAATCCGCAGCCCCTCCCCCACCGCTTCTTCGATGGTCAGACGCGGGTTCAGACTGCCCAGCGAATCCTGGAACACGATCTGCATCCGGCGTCGCAACCGTCGCAGATGAGAACGGGCCAGGCGAGACAGGTCCAACCCGTCAAAGACCACCCGCCCACTGGACAGAGGCACCAGGCGAAGCACCGCCCGGGCCAGCGTCGTCTTGCCGCAGCCGCTCTCGCCGACCAATCCCAATGTGGTCGCCCGGGAAAGGTCAAACGTCACACCGTTGACAGCCGTCACGCCGCCCCGCCCGCCGGACGGACCGTAGCGAACGGAAAGACCCGTCGCGCCAAGCAGCGGGAAGGCGGCGTCGCTCATGAGGCCACCTCCCCACAGGCAATCCAATGCTCCGGACGCGCCTGCCGCAGAACCGGAATCTCGTCCACACAGTGCCGAAGCACGCGGCCGGATGGACCCTCGATGGAGAGCGCTGCACCGGCCTCAGCCGCACGGCGACGACTTAGCGCGCAGCGCGGGTGGAACCGGCAGCCGGGCGGGACATCGGTCGGCGTCGGCACGCTTCCGGGAATGCCGCTGCCGCCCGCCGGCCGGTGCAGGCGCGGCACGCACGCAAGAAGCGCCTGCGTATACGGATGCAGAGGGTGCGAGAACAGCTCACGCGTGGGCGCTCGCTCCACGATCCGACCCGCATACATCACGCAGATTTCGTCCGCCACCTGCGCGAGCACGCCCAGATCGTGCGTCACCCACAGCATCCCCATTCCACCCGCGGACTGAATCCCGCGCAACAGGTCCACGATCTGCGCCTGCACGGTCACGTCCAGGGCGGTCGTCGGCTCATCGGCGATGAGGATGGCCGGCTCGCCCGCCAGCGCCATCGCCAGCATGGCCCGCTGCTGCATGCCGCCGGAAAACTGGTGCGGATACTCCCGGGCCCGCCGGGCCGCATCCGCAATGCCCACACGCGACAGAAGCCTCGCGGCCTGCTGCATGGCCTTTCCGCGCGACAGCCCCAGGTGAAGCCGGGACACCTCCGCAATCTGCTCGCCCACGGTGAAGACGGGATTCAGGGCCGCCGCCGGATCCTGGAAGATCATGGCGAGCCGGCGCCCGCGCATCCGTCGGACCTCCTGCTCGCCGACGGTCGCCAGGTCCACCGGCTCTCCGTCACCATTCGACCAGAGCACCGACCCCCCGGAAATCCGCGCCCGGCCCCGCGGCAGCAAACGCATCAGCGCCAGCGCGGTCAGGGTCTTGCCGCAACCGCTCTCGCCCGCCAACCCGAGCGTGCGTCCGCGCCGGATGTCAAACGACACGCCGTCCACGGGATGCACGATGCCGTCCCGCGTGCGCATCTCCACACGCAGATCACGCACGGCCAGTGCAGCAGGATGGCGGTCCGGGCTCATGGGCCATGCACACTCCGTCAGCCGGGCACCAGGTTCTCCGATTCACCGCGCGGATCGGCCACGTCTCGCACCGCTTCGCCCAGCCAATTCACCATCAGCACGGTGGCAAAAATGGCCACACACGGCGGATACACCAGAAAGGGTGCGGAATGGATCTGGTCGTAGGCCGATCGAAGCATGACGCCCCACGACGGGGCCGGCGGCGGCACGCCGAACCCCAGCCACGACAGCGCCGCCTCAATCAGAATCGCATGACCCACGCCGAACGTGATCGTCACCAGCACGGGCGCCATCGCGTTGGGCAAAAGATGCCGAAGCAACACGCGCACGGGGCCGGCGCCCAGCGCCCGCGCCGCGGTGGCCAACTCACTGTCGCGAAGACGCAGCATTTCCGCCCGCATGAGCCGGGCGATGGGCGTCCAGGCCGTCAGCCCGATCACAAGGATTACGTGGTTCACGCCCGGCTCTTCCACCCAGACCATGACGGCCAGAATGAGGAAGAACACCGGGAAGCACATCACCAGCTCGATGAGCCGGCTCACCGCCATGTCGACGATTCCGCCCGCGTATCCGGCCCAGGCGCCAAGGGCAATCCCGATCAGGCCGGCCAGCGCCATCGCCCCCAGCCCCACCTTCAGCGAGACGGCGGTTCCGTGAACGAGACGGGCTGCCACGTCACGCCCGAGGTCATCCGTGCCCAGCCAGTGCTGACGGCTCGGACGGGCGCGAACATCAGACGAATAGGCCATCGGGTCATACGGAATCAGGGCCCGCACGCCGAAAGAACTCTCCGCCAATGCCGTCTCCACATCAAACGACGGCAGACTGAACGGCCGGCCCTCCCCCGCCACAAGCGACGCAAACGGCACCGACCGCACAACCTCCACCACCCCCGGAAAGTACAGTCGGCCCTCATATCGACACACGACGGGCAGCCGCGAGGCCAGCACTGGACGCAGCACGGCCACGCCAACCAGCGCCACCAGCCCAACCAGGCTCAGCATCCCCAGGCGCCGGCCGCGGAACCGTCGCCAGAGGCCCGGCGCGTGCGATCGCGACGTCAGACAGGACTGCCGGACGGAGGTGTCAGGCATACCGCACCCGTGGGTCCGCCAGAGCGTAGGTCAGGTCCGCCAGAAGCGTACACAGCAGAACGACGACCGCCGCCACGACCGTCAGGGCCATCACCACGGGATAATCCCGCTGCGTCATGGCCTGGAACAACAATTGCCCGATCCCCGGCCACTGAAACATGGTTTCGAGAATCACGGAACCGCCCAGCGCGGACGGAACCAGCAGACCCACCACCGTGATGAGCGGAAGCAGCGTGTTTCGGAAGGCGTGGCGGTGCAGGACCACACGCTCCGGCAGTCCCTTTGCCCGCGCCGTACGCACGTAGTCCTGGCCCAGCACCTCCAGCAGGTTGCCGCGAATGAACCGGGCCTGGTACGCGATGAGCGGATACGCAAAACAGAACACGATCAACGCGAAATGGCGAGCCAGGTCCGCCGCCTTTCCCGGGTAGGACATGTCCTCAAAGTTCTCCGACCGCAGGCCATACGGCGAGAACCAGTCCAGGTGTACGCCCACCACCACGATGAGCAGCATCGCCATCACGTACCGCGGGACCGAATACAGCGCCGCCAGTATGCCCCCGGCCACGGTGTCGAAGACGCCTCCGGCCCTGCGGGCGGACGCCAGCCCGATCGGTACGGCCACGGCGAGGGAGAGGACCACGGCCCCCCCGGCGAGGCACAGCGTTGCGGGCAGGCGCTCGCCGATCTTGTCCGTCACGCGCCGCCCGTCGTGGAAGGAACGACCGAAATCAAGCCGCACCACACGGCCCAGCCATGCCGCATACTGACGCGTGACCGGTTGATCCAACTCGTAGTACGTGCGAAGCCGCGCGTACGCCTCGGCCGACATCGTGGAGGCCCCGCCACGACTGACGGCCTCCAGCGCCGGATCCCCCGGCGCCAGCCGCGTCACGGCAAACGTGACGATCGTAATTCCCACGAGCGTGACGCCGGCCAGGAGCAGTCGCTTGGCAACATACCGAACCATACCGGCGACTCCGACGCCCCCCGCAAGGACCTCCCGACCGCGCCCTACGGCCTGCCCCGCAATTGCTCTCCCGCCGGCGCCCACCACGCCCGGGCGCCCGGATAGAACCCGGCCGGCCCCATCGGGCTGAAATGGACGCCGCGGACCCGCCTGTGAAACGCCCAGAGGCTCGGGGCGTTGATCAGGAACGTGTACGGGGCATCCTCGTACACCTTTGCCGCCAGCGCCTGATAGACGCCCCGCCGCACCTGCGGATCGAACGAACGCCGCCCCTGCTCGAGCAGGGCATCCACGTCCGGGTCGGCGTATCCCACGAAGTTCTGACCGCCGCTTCGAGCGGCGCTGTGCAACAGGTTCCACGCGTTGTCCGGTTCCGGCTCGGCCGTCCAGGCCCAGACCACCGCCTGGAAATCGCGCGTGAACACGCGCCCGCGCAGCGTCAGGTACTCCAGCGCCTGCAGCTTCATGTCCACGCCCAGCCGACGGAGGTCCTGCTGTAGTACGGCCGCCACCTGCGGAGACGTCTTGGATTCCTGGGCAAAACCGAGGGTGAACGAAAACTTCACTCGGGTCCGGGTCCCATCCGCGCCGACGACGTTCCGGTAGCGCCAGCCGTCTTCCGCATCCACCCGCCAGCCGGCGGCATCCAGCAGCGCGGCGGCCTTCTTCGGGTCGTAATCGAACAGGGGAATATCTGCGTTGTACGCCCACGAGCCGGGCGGGAACAGCCCGCGCGACCGGGAAAAGAGCCGATCGTACACCGTGTTCAGAATCAGCGGCATGTTCAGCGCATGCGACATGGCCTGCCGAACACGCACGTCGCCGAAGAACGGGTTGGTCCCGTCCATGTTCCAGCCGATGCAATACACCGTCGCCTGGTCCGCCCAGCCTTTGACCCCCACCCGGGCGAATCGCTCGTCCTGCGTGTCACGGGCAAACTGCTGCGGCGTCAGCATCATCTCGTCCAGGTCCCCCCGCTTGAACATCAGCAGGGCCGTGTTGCCGTCCGGGACGATCCGGAAGATCACCCGGGCGAAGTGGGGCCGGGGACCCGCGTAGCCCGCCCAGCGTTCCAGTACGATCCGATCGCCCGCCGACCAGTCCACCAGCCGATAGGGACCGTTACCCACCGGATGACGATTCGCCTGCACGTGCGCGTCGCTCCGGCTGAGCGTGGGGTCGTCGCTCACCCCCCGCCCGTACACGTGTCTCGGCAGGATCGGGAACTTGATGCGCCAGCGATTGGTCGGCAGCGCCTCCCGGAATCGGAACCGCACCGTCAACGGATTGACCGCCCGGCAATCGGCCACGCCGTCCATCGCGGCCCGCGCCCGCACCGCCGGCACGTGCTCGCTCCGGATCATCTCCCAGGCGAACACCACGTCTTCGGCGGTCAGCGGCACGCCGTCCTGCCACGTCAATCCCGCCTTCAGGCGAAGTTCCGCACTCAGGTGGTCATCCGCCTCCGAGTACGCCTCGGCCATCGCGGGATTCAGCGTCCATTCGAAGCCCGTCCCAAGCACAACCGGTTCGTCGAAGAGGAGCTCCTGTACGGTCAGTTCGTGCCCGGAAGAGGTCAGGATCGGATTCAGGGTGGCCGGCTCTGCCCGCAGATGCCGGACGATCCAGTCGTCCCCGGCGATCCGGTCCGCCTCGTGCGGCGGCGGTTCAAGAAGAGAAGGCGGGTTGACGAGCGGATCCCGGGTCGGATCGTAGTCACCGGCCCACACGGCCGCAGCCGCCACGCACGTCAGAATCCATCCGCGGGCCGTCCCGATGGCCATCATTCCATCCCTCGGAGGCTTGTGTCGATCCATCGCACGGGGCGGAATCCTCCCCCGACGCCACCACTATAGGGCAAGAGTCTTACGCCTGCCACCGTCCCGCGGAAGGCGCATCCCTTCGAAATGGGGGCGCGGAAAACCAGAGAATTCGGCCTGTCGTTACGGGGCGCCGACGGGAACATTCCACGGCGAGGCGTTGAGAACACCCGGCGCGTTGGGTGTGCCAATCCACTTGTTCAGCTCGATCTGGACCTCCAGCATGCGCACGTCATCGCCCTTCCTGAGGGCGTTGCGAACGTTGGGTGCGGCCGACGGACTTACGAGTTGCGTCAGCAGCGCCTCCCCGGCGTCGACGCTCGCCAGAAGCTGCATCCGTTCGTATTCGTCCAATCGCTCCTGCTCCAAGCGGGTCACGTCCAGCCGAAGCTGGACGGCCAGAAGCGGCACGAGCCGCTCCAGCAGCGGCCGACTTGTCGGCCGATTGGCCGTGACGAAATTCAAAAGCCCCAACTCGCCGCCGTCGCAGACGGGCACCGCCCGGCGCTTCTCGATCCGCGCGTTCCATATGTCGAGCATCACCGCCATCGCATCCGGCATACGGTCCGCAGACCGAAAGGACAGGGCCTCATAGATTTGGGCCGTCACCATCCCGCTGGTCTCCGCCTGCCCGGCGGTCCGGAGAATCCGCAGGAAGCGTTCCGTCAGAACCGGATTCACGGCAATGTTGTCGCGCAGCCGTACGAAACCCTGCGCACAGAGGTACCGCACGTCCTGCCGACTCTCACACCGCAGACCGGCCTCCAGGGCGTCCATCACACCGGGCCGGTCAAACTGACGCAGGACACCGGCCAGGGCCCGAGCGACCGGCGGTGCCAGCTTGTCGCACTCGGCCAGGCGAGGCGTGAACAGCAGACCCACCCGGTCCGCCAGCCGAGCCACAAACTCCGGAGAGTTGCTCGAATGGGTGATCTGTGCCACAAAACGCGTTCGGAACGCATTCGCACGCTCCGCGTTCGTCGGGTCTTCGTCCAGCCGAGACAACTCCTGCTGAATCCAGGCATCCAGTATGCGATCGTCTTCTTCTCCGACCGGTGCTCGCCCGCGGAGTTCATCCACGGCCTTGTCCGCCTCCGTACTGCCGGCATCCTGCCCAAACGTCGTTGCAGCCAGCAGGGCCATCATCAGCCCAGCCACGAGGTCCCAACGGGCTCTCCTGCCAAGCCGGTCCGGTGCCGGTTCGCGAGCCTCCGACAGCTTCTTGACCATCATCAAACGACTCCGGGATCCGCTCCCCACCGCGTCTCTGCCTGCCGGCATCGCGCCAATGCCAAGCCGAAACCCTACCGGATGCTCGTTGTCACTGTCAAGCATCGCCGTTCGTGGCACGTCAACGCTTCCGCCCGCGCTTGACGCCCGATTCGCAGCCTCGCTATACTGCCCGCCGTTCCGGCCTGATGCCGTTCGTACCCGACGTTCGGGATTCGAGATGCCTCGATACGCACATGTTCCCGGCCCCACGATCCGGCGACTGAGCCTCTACCTGCGGCAGTTGGAATCCCTCCGGGCAGACGGACATGCCACGATTTCCAGCCAACAGCTCGGTAAGGCCCTGCGCGTCACGGATGCGCAGGTCCGAAAGGACCTCGCATACTTCGGGCAATTCGGCCGGCCGGGCCTCGGATACCGGGTCGACGAACTGATCGAACAGGCCCGCCTCATCCTCGGCACCAACCGGGTCTGGGCGACCGCCCTCGTCGGCGCGGGAAACCTTGGCCGGGCCCTGGCCGCCTACCGCGGATTCGCCGGCCGGGGGTTCCGCATTGCTGCGGTATTTGACACCAACCTGAGTTTCGTCGGACGCCCCCTCCCGCAATCCGCCGGGCTCGTCGTCCGGCCCATGTCCGAGCTCTCGTCCGTCATTGCCGGGGAGCAGATTCGCATCGGGATCGTAGCCGTTCCGGCTGCCGAGGCCCAGGTGACGGCCGAAAGGCTCTTGTCCGCCGGCGTTCTGGGGCTGCTCAACTTCGCACCGGTCGCACTGGACACGCCCCCCGGGGTCCCCGTGGTGTCGGTCGACCTGGCCGTTCACTTCGAGCAACTGGCGTTCCAGGTGGCCGAGCTGTCGTCCTGACGGAGTTCGGCTCCACCTTGCCCGGGCTCGGTTTTCGACGTAGCATGGGGCTGCTCCGGAGGGATCCGGCTTGTTCAGGAAAGGACCGCCCGATGACGGACAACCCGACGCGTGACTCAGAGCTGACGGCCCGTGTCCAGCAGGCCCTGGAGGAGTTGCGCCCGTATCTGCAGAATGACGGTGGCGATGTGGAGCTGGTGTCCGTGGAAGACGGCGGAGTCGTCAACGTTCGGTTCCACGGGGCCTGCTGCGGATGTCCGCACGCTCAGGCGACGCTGAGCAACGGGATCCAACGCTCGCTCCAGCACAAGATACCGGAGGTGACCCAGGTCCTCCTGGTGCCGTAGGCCGTCGCTCCCGGCCCTCACGGCATTGCTGGGAAGAGCGGTCCACACGGGGCCGGGGCGCGCCGGGCCACTACCACGCACGAAGCTGGGAAGGGCGATGAACGAGGTGCAGCATGGATGCGGATGAGATCGTCCCCCTGACCCGAGAAGCCGTCCGGCAGCTTCTGGCCTCCCGGAGTCCGACCCACGGAACGCCGGACCCCCTCGGCAAACGGGCCGCGCCTCGCTGGCCGTTCCCCGGTGCGGTGGAAATCTGGATCCCCGCGGCCGGCGGCCCCGACTCGCATGTGATCGCCACACTCCACGACCTGAGCGAAGCCGGCGTGGGCGTTCGAAGCGACGTGAAGCTGGAACCCGGCCACGTCCATTCCATCGCCGTTCACCAGCCGGAAATGAGCCTGCATGGACAGGCGACCGTCCGGCACTGTACGGCCCGACGGACCGGGTACCATATCGGCATGCAGTTCAACTTCGACTGAAACGACGCAGGCTCACAGCCGGCTCAGCAACGTTCGAAGAAAGCCGCTGTACAGGGCGGGTGGACACGATTCCAGCTCCGGAGGCGGCACTTCATCCATCATCAGCGTCTGCACGTACGACCGGGCCTTGGCCCGGTTCTGGCGGAGCTGCGCGACCAGTCCCTCCACCCGGTCCAGGTCCGAGGCCTGCAGCGCCCGAACCGCCTCCGCCACCAGGTCCGCCACGCCCTCCGCCGGGCGCACGTACACGCCCGCCGGCCCCCCCGGATCCCCCTCCCCCACGGGCGTCTCGTCGCGTCCGAGACGCGTCAGGAGGTCCTCTGCTTCGCGATCCGACGCATCCTCCGCCTTCGCCGGGCCCTCGTCGACAGGCGCCAGCGGAATGGCCTCCAACTCGTCCGGCGGCGTGGGGATGTACACGCTCTGCTTGCAGTACGGGCATTTCCCCCGGTTGCCCGCCGCCTCACGCGGGGCCCGGATCAGCTTCGAACACTTGCTGCAATGGAATTCGACCGACACGGCAACCTCCCTCGGCGTCAACCGTTCTTCACGCGGCTCGGCGTCCGCGTATGCCGTCCGCTTCGTCCGCGGAAGACCAAGCGTATGGGAACCTCCGGGAACGGCAAGAGATCCCGCATCCGATTCTGGAGAAACCGCTGGTAGTCCCGCCCCACCTGCGACGGCTCATTCACAAAACACACGATGGTCGGCGGCTGAACCGCCACCTGCGTGGCGAAATACAGCTTCACCGGACGGGTGCCGCGCTTGGCCGACGGGGTGCGTTCCGCCAGGACTCGCTCGAGCGCCTGGTTCAGCTCGCCGGTCCCCACCCGAAGCTGCGCCTGCTTCAACAATGACGCCGCCGTGTCCACCACCGTCTGGATGTTCTTGCCGTCCCGGGCCGTGGTGAACGCCACGGGAGCATAGTCGAGCGACGGCAGCGTGCGACACAGGTAGTCCCCGTAAGCGTCCGAAGACGCCCGACCCACCGCCAGGTCCCACTTGTTGACCACCAGAATGCACGGCTTGTGCTCCTCGCAGATCATCTGCGCCAGCTTCTTGTCGACCTGGCCGACCGGTTCGGCCGCGTCGATGAAGAACAGGACCACGTCGGCCCTCCGCACCGACCGCAACGCCCGGCTGTATCCGTAGAACTCCACGGCGTTCGCCAGCTTGCTCTTCTTCCGCACGCCCGCGGTGTCGATGGCCACCAACGTGCGCCCGTGCAGGTCGAACCGAACGTCAACAGAGTCTCGCGTCGTGCCGGGGACCTCGCTGACGATCACGCGCTCTTCCCGGGCCAGCGCGTTGATGAAGGTGCTCTTGCCCGTGTTCCGCCGCCCGACCAGCGCCAGCTTCATCGCCGGCTCCGACGGCGCCTCGCCGGCCAGGTCTCGGACCTTCTCCAGGATGTGCTCCAGCAGTTCCTGGCGATTGAAGTTCTGCGTGGCCGACACGCCCACCGGATCGCCGAACCCCAGACGCGCAAACTCCCCCACGCCGGCCAGAAGGTGCGGCTGGTCTACCTTGTTGACCACTACGCTGACGCGATCGGCCTGCCGACGGATGAGGTCCGCCACGTCCTGGTCCAGCGGCGTGATGCCCTCTCGCACATCCACGACAAACAGAATCCATGCCGCCGCGTCCACCGCGTACTGGATTTGTCGCTCCACGTGCTCGCGAAGGTTGTCCGGGTCGTCGATCCCGTACCCGCCGGTGTCGACGAACTCCACGTACACGCCGTCGATGTCGCAGATGTGGCTCACCCGATCACGGGTCACGCCGGCCGTCGGCTCCACGATGCTGATCATGCGACGGGCCAGACAGTTCAGCAGCGAACTCTTGCCCACGTTCGGCCGCCCGATGATCGCCACAACCGGAATCGCCATGAAAGTTTCCCGCGGTGTCCTTGCGAAGGCGGTAGCCTGAAACACACACGCCTGCCCGGGCGACACCACCCGGGTTTCCGGCATTCATTCTCTCACAAACGCTCTGCCATACCACCTGCCCGCCCTTCCAAAGACCGCGTGTGCCCTCCGCCCCAACCAGAAGACGGAGTCCGGCGCCCTGCCGGCACCTGTAACAGGTGCACCCAAAAGAGGTTATGAACCGTAGCCCCCGGCCGCCGCCGCCACCTTCCTTCGAATCCGCATCCACCTGGCGCCCGGGACACGCGCCGGCGGATAAACTCTGGCGTCGCGCCTGGCCGACACTACAATGAAAACTCGTTCGGCGATCCAGAGTCCGTGAGGCAACCGGCCCCGCAGGGAGTCCAGACGGCATGAAACGTACACATACGCGAGCATCCCTCCAAGTCCTCCTGGCGGCAGTGGTCGCTCTGGCATCAAGCGGATGCGGGATCCTGAGCCTCAAGCGTACGGCATTCCCCGGCGCGGCGATTGTGGACGACGGGCGGGGCCTCTACCTGGACGACATCAATGCGATCCTCAATGATGCGTCTCTCAGCCCGGACGAAAAGCGTCAGGCGCTGGAAGGCCTGGGAATCGAGGATGACGCGCTGATTGACGCCCTGTTGTCCTGATCCGCCCTGGGGGGTGTACCGCCCTCCCCTTTCTCCGGCCTTGACAATCCCATCCGTCCGCCTAGCATGGAGTGAAGGCGATCTTAGTCTAACCATTTTTGAGATAATGGTTTATGTTCACCGGGATCATTGAGGCGGTCGGAACGGTAACGAGCGTTGCCGCTCGATCGGGCGGGTGCCGACTCTCCCTGGAAGCCGCTCCTCTGGCCGGTGCTTTGGATCTCGGCGCCAGCCTGGCCGTCAACGGCGTCTGCCTGACCGTCGCCCGAATCGAAGGCGCCCGGTTTGCGTTTGATGTGGTTGCGGAGACGCTGTCTCGCAGCAACCTGGGCGGCCTGCGCGTCGGCGACCGGGTCAACCTGGAGCGATCGTTGCGGGCCAATGGCCGGCTTGACGGGCACATCGTTCAGGGACACGTCGACGGGACGGCCGCTCTCGCCGCCCGGCGGGACACCCCGCACGAGCAAGTCCTCGAGCTGGAGCCGGACCCCGCGCTGGTGCCCTATCTCGTGCCCAAGGGCTCCGTCGCGCTGGACGGCGTGTCGCTGACCGTGGCCTCATCAGACCCCCGCCGCTTCTGCGTGGCGTTGATCCCCACGACGATTCGCGAAACGACGCTTTGGACGCGACCCGTGGGGGCAGTTCTGAATGTGGAGACCGACATCCTCGTGCGAACCGTCATCCACTGGCTGCAGCACGATCGGGCTTCGGCACGCGCTCCGGGATTGACGCCGGAACGACTGCAGGAACTGGGGTTCGCATGACGGAACAGCCGCGCAGCCCGTCACCCGCCGCCGGCAACGCGAAGCCGTTGATCGGGATCACCATGGGCGACCCGGCCGGCATCGGGCCGGAGGTGGTCGTCAAGGCCCTGGCCGATCCGGAGGTGCGCCGGCTGGCCCGTTTCATCGTCTACGGCCTGAATGAGCTGCTCTGCTACGCCGCAGACCTCGCCGAGATCAACCCCTTCTGGTATCGCCTGCCTCACGAAGACGCCAACCGTGTCGAATCGGGCGTGGTGGTGGCCGATTACGATGAATACACCAGCTTCGGCCCGACCCTTCGCCACGCAACCGCCGAAGGCGGCCACGCCTCGTTGCGTTTTGTCGATGATGCCATTGCGGCGGCCCGGGCCGGGCAGATCCACGCAGTTGTCACCGGCCCGATCCACAAGGTCAGTTGGCAGATGGCGGGCCAGCGCGTGCCCGGGCATACGGAATACTTCGCCCAGGCGCTTGACGCCAGACGCGTCACGATGATGTTCGTCGGCGGCGGCTACCGCATTGCCCTGGCCAGCACGCACGTGGCGCTGTTCGAGCTGCGCAACCGTTTTACGATCGGGTACGTGTTCCAGCCGATCGACCTGCTGCACGAGGCCCTGCGCAACTTCTTCGGCATCCGCCATCCCCGCATCGCGGTCGCCGCCCTGAACCCGCACGCATCCGAAGAGGGCCGCTTCGGCGACGAGGAACGGCGCATCATCGAGCCGGCCCTCCTCATGGCCCGCGAGGCGGGCATCGACGTCGAAGGACCGTTCCCCGCCGACACGCTGTTCTGGATGGCCCGGGGCAAGTACGACGGCATCGTGGCCATGTACCACGACCAGGGGCTCATCCCCATCAAGCTCACCGCGTTTGATTCGGCGGTAAACGTCACGCTCGGGCTGCCCATCATCCGCACGAGCGTCGACCACGGCACCGCCTTCGACATCGTCGGCCGCAACAAGGCCAACCCCGGCAGCATGAAGGCCGCCATCCGCCTCGCCGTCCAGATGGCCGCCGTCCGCGCCCAAACCACCGGCCGCGATGCCGTGAAGATGGAACCGGGCCGCCAAGGCAGCCCGCCCCCTGCATAAACGCGCTCCCCCGCCCGCCCCGGACCCCCGCTACGGCCTCGACCGGGGGGTCGGATCGCCAGGCTCAAGATTCCCCACCGGCGCGGCATCGGCGTTCACGCCAACCGGTTGGACGCGGTGACCGGAGCCGACCGAGCCGCTGTTGGCGCCGCCCGACGGTGGGATCTCCGGCGGCGTGTTGAACGCACGGTAGTCGGCCAACCACGCCTGGTAGTCCGGCAGCGTGACGCAGCCGTCACCGTCGTAATCCGCCGCGGGCAGGAACGCCGGGTTGCCCTCGCACCGACCATACGTAGAGAGAAAGACGGCCCGGTCATCCGTGTCCACGTCGCCGTCACCGTCCAGGTCGCCGGGGACGGGCTGGTATTCGTACGCTCCGATGTCCACAAGGGGTGCGGTCCCTTCGCCGGAGTCAGGAACGGTCGGCTCTTCACGAAGACGTTCCTGACCGGCCAGATCGACCGGAAGCAGCTCCACTCGCAAGCGGTCCCCATCCACGTCGTCCGGGTCCAAAGGAAGATGAAGGTTGCTGCCGGCATCGATACAAGGGGAACCGGGGGCCAGGCTGTAGTCGCCATCCTCCCACGTGGCCGGATCCCCGTCCGGTCCGTCCGGGTCTCGCAACCGCGGATCGTCCGGTATGACACGGCCCCATTGCACGTCGGCCCACATGTCATCCATCCAGACGCCCTGCTGGCCGTTCAACAGGGCGGAATGATCAATGTCCAGCAGGCCGGAGAAGTCCACCGCCGCCTCGTCGCCCTGCGCAGCGGTGTTCTGCGTGATGACACAGTTACGCACAATCATGTCGCCCTGTCGGCAATAGAGCCCTCCACCCCAGTTCGCACCGTCATTGCCCACGATTGTGCTGCTCAGCATCCGAGCGTTGCCGCCGAAGTCAATCGCAATCCCTCCACCCGCTTCGGACGCGACATTGCCGCAGACAAGGCAGTTCACGACATCCAGGTGCTCCTGAACCTGGTAAACGTACACGCCCGCGCCGCTGCGAGCGGAGTTCGCTGCGATAACGCAATGCGAGAGACGCGTCCCGGACTGCTGTTGCAATCGAAGGCCGCCTCCCACCGTCCCGCTGACGTTATCAAGGATCCGGGAATGGACGATGGTCACGTTCCCGCCGCGTACCGACACACCACCGCCGCCCCCCTGCATACCCCCAGCCAATGCCACCGCCTCATTGTTCGAGACCACGCAGTTTCGCACCGTGAGATTCGATCCCGCAGCGTAGACGCCACCCCCTTCGTTTGCCGCTTCATTGTGGGCGATCAGGCAGTCCTCGATACTCGAGAACCTCCCGGCGTACCGGATGCCGCCCCCGTCGACGCCGGCATTCCCCACGATGCGGCAATTGCGGATGTCGGGACTGCCGTTGCTGATCACCACCGCGCTTGCCGACGCGTTTCGAATCGTGAAACCCGATATCTCCGTTCCACAGGGCTCCTCATCCTGAATCGTGAATCCGCTTCCGTCGCCCTCGCAGTCAATCACGCAGTTCTCCGGGCCATTCTTGCTGCGTACGATCAGCCGCTTGCCGTACAGTCGCAGGTTCTTGTTGCCGGCGCCCGTGTAGACCCCATCTGACACGACAACGCTGTCCCCAGAACTCGCCGCATCGATCGCCGCCTGAATCGTCGCGTACTGCGCAGGAACCTCCCGCACGGCATGAATATGCACGGTCACCGGAACACGCTTCACCCAAGCAGCAGCCCCATCACTCGACAATTCGACAAAACCGAGGTACCGCCCTGGACTGAGTGTGGCTGCGCTTACTGCGACCTCCAGAGGCTGCACGTCGCCCGCTGACTGTCCTGAGGTGGTTGGCAGACTGAGCCAGGACGTGTTCTCCGAAGCCTGCCAGTCAAGAATACCTTCGCCACAATTCCGGACGGACAGCGTGACGATGACCGGGTCCGTCTCCCCCTCCGGCAGATGCACATCCAACCAGCTCGGCGAAACCGCCAGCCGCGGAGCGCCCGGCACGTTCTCGTGCGCGCCCGCGTCCGGCCGCGCCTCGCCGCTGCCATCGCCGTCCTGCGCACGCGGGACCCCCTCATAGTCGAAAGCCGGCAACCCCCCAGCCGGCGTGTTGGTGCCGACGTCCACTCCAGGCGAACCGGGAAGGAGGTGCCAGTCCTGCCCCAGGGCAACCCAAGGCATTGCATCCACGTTGCCCGTGCCCGCGTAGCCGTCCTGCACGAGAGAGTACTCAAGCCGCGCGGACTCGCCGGCCTGCACGGGATGATTCCCCCAGACGATCGTGTTCTGCACGACGCAGAACCCGGAGATCCCTCCGATCCGGGGCCAGTCGCTGGCCAGGCTGCCGAAGTTCGAGTTCTCGGCCACAACGCACTGGATCACACGCGGACACTTCGGGCCATACCCGTAGAAATCGATCGCTCCGCCGTATTCGCTGGTGTTGCGTGCAAAAAGGTTCGTGAGGACCAATGATTCCGCGTCCTGGCTGTAGAAGCCTCCGCCCCGCACACCCACATTCTCACGTACCTCGCATCGTTCGATTCGTGCCGCAGTCGTGGACTCCGACACGGTGAGATCGGAAATCCCGCCGCCGAACCTCGCCGTGTTCCTGGCAACCAGGCAATCCGAAACAACGGCCAGGGTGTCCGACATCCCGATGCCGCCCCCGGCACTCGCATCACCCTGGGTCGGGTGGCCGGTGGATCGCGACCGGTTGTCCACCAGCACGCACTGGTCCACGACAGGCCTCCCGCCCGCCAGATAGATCCCGCCTCCGCTCGCGATGCTCCCTACCGCGGTGTTGCCTGTGATGAAACAGTCTCGAACCCGGCCGAGGCTGTTCCGCATGTAGATCCCGCCGCCGTACCCGTTGCTGCCGTTCGCCTCACAGCCCGAGATGACGCATCCGTCGACGGTCACATCGGCTTGGTGGCAGTAGATGCCTCCTCCATAGGCCGAACTGGTGCCGGTGACGATCGGCTTCCCGTGACGAATCGTCAGACCTCGAATCTCCGTGTACGGGGACTGCGCCCGGTCAACCCGCAGTCCGCGGTCTGCCTTCGCACAGTCGATGATGCAGTTCTCGGGTCCGTTCTCGCTGCAAAGCACGATATCGTGATAAGGCAGCCGGACACCCCTGTTCCCGGGCCCCTTATAGACACCGTCTCGGATGACAACCACATCCACTTCATCCGGCCGCGTCGCATCGACCGCCGCCTGGATCGTCCGCTTCGGCCCGTGTGTGCCATCCCAGGTGGGGGCCATCCCGTCCCAACTGTCGTTGCCTTGCGTGTCCACGTAATAAACGCCGCGCGGCACAACCGGGCTCGTGTTCAGGTCGTACTCCTCTCGAGCCGTCAGCCCGTCGAAATCGGTGTCCGAGTCGGGGTCACAACCGGTCGGCACGCCGTAGTGGATATCCTCCCACCGGTCCGCCAGACCGTTTCCGTCCGAGTCGATGAACTCATCCGCACCCACGTCCGGCACCCCGCCGGGAACGACGCTCTCCCCGTCGAAATCCGACCAGTCGCCATCTCCGCTGCCGGCGTCGATGCATGGCGACTCCGGGCGCAGACGGAACCCGCGTCGGACCAGCAGCGGGTCCGCATCGAAGTTGCCGCTACCCCCCAGCGCTCCCGTCCACCCCTGGACGCAGCAATGGTCCACCGTCAGACCGCCGCCCGTCTCCGCGGAAATCTGCGCCGCCTGCGTGGGAATGTAGACACCGGAGAAGGGTCGATTCTCCCAGAAGATGCAGTTCGAGACCGATGCCGCCGCCGTCGCCCCCCCCCAGGTGCAACCCCCCGCCGCGGTCCGAGGCGAAATTCCTCACGATGGTGCAGTGACGCACCTCTGCCTGTGCCGACTCACCCACGAAGACAGCGCCGCCCCGATCCGATGTGTTCTGCTCAAAGTAGCAACTCACGATGGTGATGGTGCCGGCTCCGGAGTGATACACCGCGCCACCGTACCAGGACGCATAGCACCCGCGAAATACGCATCGCTCGATCCGAAGGCTTGCGTTTGAACTGTAGATTCCGCCGCCCGATCGAGAAAGCACATCCGGGGCCGTTGCGTGCGCGTAGGCCCCCGCAACGGTGACGCCTTCGAGCACCGTGCAAGCACCGACTCCCAGCGCCGACACGATGTGCCGGCTGTTGTCACTGTTGGGATAGCCACCCACATCGTTGCCGCGCAGGTCCCCGCTCAGGACGGTGACGTACGCCGCTACATCCCGCGCATCCGGATTCGGCGAGCCGATCCCCGCATACCCGCCGCGCAGCGCTATGCCGTCCACGAGCACAAAGGAAGCGTCGCGATCGAACGGTGTAGCCAGGCCGGCTGCATCGCGGTCCGGGGTATACCGCCCGGCTGCCACGCGAATCTCATCTCCGGCCGCGCAAGCGTATAGCGCATCCTGCAGGTGGGTGAAGGCAGTCGCCCACCCCAGGCCGTCGCCTCCTGGTGCCGCGTCGTCATCGACATATCACGTTGTGCCGCCCGCTGCCGCAGAAGCCATCAGCAGTAAGGACAGACCGAAACCCAGGACCGAAGAGGTTGTGCCGCGCCGAAGCATATCAGCCCCCTTCCATGCCGAGAAAATGTTTGGCTCAAATCCACCATGCCGATTGTATCAATACCGCCCCCTCGCGACAATGCAGAAAAGGCCACGCCGTCGCCCTGCACCGAGGCCGCGAGCCGGAGACAAATCGGTGTGGCCGCGTTTTCGGCAGACAGACCGGCCGTGTGGCCGGCCCGGGCTCTTTCTATCCCCTTGACCGGGGGGCCGAATTACCGATCAGCATTCCAGGACCCCGCTCGGCCGTTGCCCGTCGGACTACCCTGCGCGTCTGATCCGCGGTACCTTGGCCGCGTGATCGCGCGGACCCCATCCCGATCAGACGCCCCAGCACCGGGCCGCGGGCCGGTCGTGCCGCGCATCACGCCGCCCGAGGCCTTCACGCCGCTTGGGGAACTCGCCAGACGGGCCGCCCTGCGATCGCGCATCGACGCCGATCCGGAGCGCGACGCGCTCCTCGTCGAGTACCGACGCTCCTTCCGCGAGCAGTTCCTGCACGACGTCGCCTACAACCTGGCGACGCTTCAGCGATGGCATGACGCATTGGCACACACGCATGGGGCGATCCCGCCCGGGCTGGTCCGCCTCCGGCGGCTGGCGGACGCCCTGCGGCAGACGGATCCGTGGGCCGGCACAAGGCGGGAAATGCAGCATGAAGGCGCCGCCCAGGAGTTCTACTACAGCGCGCTGACCGTCGCGGATGCGCTTCTGCAGGCCGAAGGGGGCGGCACGTTCCGGGCCGCGCAGATCGTCCCCCGCCTCGCGCAGAAGCTCCTCAACGAACTGGAGCGAGCCGTTCCGGGTCCCCTGACGGCAGGCCCGTGGCGCGGCCTGCTGCCGCTCTTCTGCTATCATGGCATGCGACGAATCATCCCGGGCCTGCCCTACCGACGGGCCGCCTTCTTCGAACACGCGCACAAGATGATCTCGCGCGGAGTGCTTCGCCGCCTGACGCCGGGCGAAGGGCCCGTCGTCGAACGACACGACCCCGCCGGCGTGCTGTCGGACCCGGAGTTCTTTGACCCGCGCACCGGCGGCACGAGGCACAACATCATCCTTGCGTTGTCTCACCGGCACCCGACGTACGACCTCCCCGTCGTGACCGAGGCGCTGCGAGGGCTG
>Ga0334889_1002252_pt1 | contig 22311 bp, 21 predicted proteins | sample GraSluR1_MG_2_FD_207222 | JGI IMG/M metagenome (GOLD analysis project Ga0334889, IMG submission 207222) | Sludge microbial communities from methane-producing bioreactor in Wageningen University, Netherlands - Granular Sludge_8_08-R1 | ecosystem: Engineered > Bioreactor > Anaerobic > Unclassified... | reverse complement strand
CTTGCATGGATTCACCATATCGAAGAAATCTAAAACCGTTCACCCGTACACCAAAAACAACCCGATCTCATGCTTCTCCTCTAAATGTTGGTTAGGGGAGGATATCCTTTTGTCCAAGCTTACTGATAAATGGGGTGGCTTTATCACAGCGTTTAGTGATGTAATCCGAAACTGCCAACGTACCTGTTGATTTGATTGAATGGAGACCATATTTATTCGTCTTTACCTAAAAGAGGTATTTATAGCGCGATTGGTGAAAGCATCTTGGGGGAAAAATCATTGCCTATAGGACAGTTTTCCTTGTTGAAAATCGGAGGGTACCCGAGAGCTTAACCCCACCCATGAGCGGGGTAAATTATTCCCTCCGATTAGGGCACAGAGACCGTGAGCGTGTAGCCCGTGGTCACACCGGGCGCCGCAGAAACGGAAATGATATAGTATTGGGTAGAGGGAAGCGTGCCCGAGAAGGCGTTGCCATAATTATGGTTGCCCATCAGCATCGTGCCATCAGCGCCATAAATCGTCAGCGCAAAATCATCTTCCGGTACGACCGTCACCGAAAGAGTTTGTCCGGAGAGGGCATACAGCGAGTATTGGCGACTGTAACCTCCGCTCAGGGCGGGAGCCGAGATCTGGGCGCTGTTTTCACCCGCGTCAAAGGCGATGCGCGCCGGGATCATAACGCTTAGATTGAACGTTGCTGAGCTGGCGGTGGTACGGACGGTGAGGGTGTAATCTTGCGAGGAGGGCAAGGCGCCGCGGAAGGATGTGCTTTCTCCCATGGGGTTGAGGAGGACCGTCCCATCGGCGCCCACAACACTGATCCCCACTTTGTCGCCGGAGGTCACGGAAATATCCAGCAATTGATCTTTAAGTGCATGGATGAGATACACCTTGCTCTTGCTGAGGGAGGTTATCCCATCCGCATGGTATTGGGTGGCATTGGCGGCAAAAGCGACTCGCTCGCCGACTTCTTCCTCTTCGGTTGGTGGCGGGGAAATAGCTTGCGTTTGGGTGGATGTGAGGGAGGGTGTGATCGTTGGTAAAGACTGTTCAGTTGGTGTGGGTGGGAAGGTCACCTGCTGGGTTTGTCGGACAATCTCTGCCAAGGTCGCCTGAGCAAAGAGTGCCGCTTGCGTCTGCTCTGCTGGAGAGGGGCTGGTTGCACGACATCCGACGAGGACTCCTGCAATGAGAGAAAAGATGATCCAACGGAAAGCAAAGAAATTCTTCATGACGATCTCCTACCGTGAGAATCTGTATATAAGAAGTACACCCTTCATTATATTGATACTTGGGTGAGGATGCAATAATTGGCAATGGAAGTGAATAATTCCAGGATCATCAAGTCATAAAGAGTTGGTATGGAAAGCTTTTGTTCGGATGGCCTATGGAAAGACTTTGGATATTCAGATAATTGAGAGGGCGTTGATTAATTATCAAATAATGAAGCCAAAGCAGAATTTGCCAAATAGCAAGAAAAATGGCTACTGGGAGCCAAATTGAAGGGTGTGCTATTGAGATTTTTTAGCTTATTTGACCTCCAGTAAAGATCCCCGCAGCTTGCTGCGGGGCTTTCAAAAGCCTTTTTCCCACAGCTCCATTTGTACATTTTTTGGGCCCTTTTGATACCGTATGTACCGACGAATGATCTCAGTTGTTACTTGGTCTCCTACCGTGCGAACAAAATATCCGTCTCCCCAGAATTCCCCACCCCACAACTTCCGCCGTACCCAGGGAAGCCGGGCAAATAGATCTCTTGCAGAGATGCTCTTCATGATCTGCATTACCCGCGCTGGTGAATATCGCGGCGGCACTGAGAGAAACACATGCACATGATCTTCCATTACTTCCATCGTGTCAATTTCCATGTCATATGCTTCCGCCACTATTTGAAGTATTTCTACCAAAGCCTCCCCTACCTCGCCGGTCAAAAGCTCTTTTCGGTACTTCGGTGTCCATACAAAATGATATTTCAGGTCATAGACCGCATGCGCACTCGCTTTTGGTACCATATCTATATTCTATCAGCCCTTCGGGCTGCCCCCTTTCATCCCCACAGCAAGCTGTGGGGATGAAAGGGGGATTTTTCATAAATTTGGGATTGGGTATTGACATAAACAAATAAACTTTGTACAATAAAATCGATACCATTAAGAAAATTAATTCTTTTTGTGAGGTGTGATCTGACTAGCCGATCGAATATCAGCGATATAGCAAGAAAAACAGGGTTTTCAAGGACAACCATTTCCAGGGTTTTGAACAACAGAAGTAACGTGGATGAAAAAACACGCGAGAAGATCCTGAAAGTCATCGATGAAGTAGGTTATGTTCCGAATTCTGTAGCCAGAAATTTACGAAATAAAAAAACCAATAAAATTGGTCTTTTACTTTATGCATACGTTAGAGGCGTTCATGTACCCGGTTTACATATAGCTAGTGAATATTACTTTGAGATTATCCGGGGAATCACCTTGGAAGCAGAAAATGCTCATTACAACATCATCTTGTACTCATCATTATATTCAGAAGGCACTTTGGATAATTTAAATAAGATTTGTAGATCCGGAGAGGTCGATGGGTTGATACTGGTTGGCACAGGACAAATGCAACCTGTGATTGATGTTCTAAAAGATAACCAGACACCCTTTGTAGTCGCCAATCGCTTGATAGCAGATCCTCATGTTAGCTTTGTCGGTCCTGATGATGAACACGGGGCCTATAAAGCAACCCGGCATTTGATCGAATTGGATCACACACGAATTGCCTACCTTGGCCGCCCAGAAGACGAAAGGACCAATGAAAGCCGATATAAAGGATATAAACAGGCATTGAATGAGGCAAATATCTCTTTTGATGAAGACCTGGTTGTTTCAGCTTCGTATGAATGGGGAAGCGGCGAAAAAGCAATTCGATCATTAATGCAAAAAGGAAATCCGCCATCAGCTGTTTTTGCATTCAACGACACTCTTGCAATTGAAACCGTACATGCGTGTGCGGAGATGGGTCTTAGAATTCCCCAGGATTTAGCAATTATAGGATTTGACGATATTCATTCCGCGGCTGTTATCCAGCCTCCTTTATCTACAATACGCCAGCCTCTTTTTGAGATTGGATCAGAGGCCATGAAAGTTTTATTGGCTTTGATCAAGCAAAAGGATTCACAACCCGTCCAGATTATTGTCCCTCTAGAAGTAATAAAGCGTGAATCAACCATAGGGTAATCTCTTTCTCCAGTAAGTACCAACGAAAATCGTAAATAGAATTATTCAAAGAATTGGAGGTGCCATAGAAGAGAATAGTATCAATCAATCTATCAATAATTATTAGAAAATAATATTAGATAAAGGGAGAAAAAATGGACCGAAAGAGAATTTTCACTTTCTTGTTATTAGGGGGAATAATATTATCTATGCTCGCGTCTTGTAAGCAGATACCCGAAGAGACCGCGGAACCGGTGACGATTAGTATTTGGGAACTTGGTACGGAAACAGAAGCGGCGAAAGCTTATATTGAAACAGTAATTAGCCAATTCAAAGCCGAGACCGGCATTAGCGTGACATACGGGTTTATTTCTTGGGGTGACGCATACAATAAAATAATCGCTGCGATTGCTGCCAATGAAGGGGCTGATATATTGCAAATGGGTACGACCTGGGTGGCAACTTTTATATCAACCGACGCATTTGTTGATTTGACTGATGATGTCGGTAACGTCTTGCCTGATGCAGATACATTTACTCCAGGTGCCTGGGCCACCTCTGGATTTGGGGGTAAAGTATATGCTATTCCGTGGTTTTCTGATGTGCGTGGCATGGTTTACAGGTCAGATCTTTGGGGGGAGGCGGGCTATCCCAATGGGCCCCAAACCTGGGAAGACTTGCGAACTGGCGCTTTAAAGATCAAAGAACTTCATCCCGATATCGAATCTGTTATTGGATTGGGCGGTCAGGGATTCAGTCATTACGTTGGATCATTTTTCTGGCAAAACTGTGGGGATTTTATTTCTCCTGATGGCACTACTACTGCATATAACGATCCCAAAAACGTGGAAGCGACCCAATATTGGGTAGATCTAATTGTTGAGGATGGTACGGTTTCCAAGACCAATTCCGAGTGGACGTACGATGATGTGATTGCTCGATTCTGGGAAGGGAATGTTGCGACCATGTTCGTATCGCCCGCGTTTATCAATGTCGCGACAGAAGAACAACTGGCAGCATTGGATGGGAAAATTGCTGTAACTGCACAACCAAGTGGCACGAATGGCTGCCGTTACAACTTTGTTGGTGGTTCTGACCTGATGTTGTTTGATTACTCTACTCATAAAGAAGAAGCTAAGCAATTTATGGCGTTTTTGACAAGACCGGAAATTCAAGCATTAAAGGCAGAACTTGAAAATGACAGCCCGGCTGTCAAGGCAGCGTATGACATTGCAGATATGAAAAAGGGTTATTGGCCTGGTTTTGCAGAAGCTGCCGAGCATGGCTTCCACTTCCCAATTCATCCGGCTTGGGGAGGAAATGTGGAATCGCTGGTACCTGAATTGGTTACAGATATTTGGACTGCGATTGTGAGTGGTGATTACGATGACACCACTGTCCAATCTGTGTTGGACGAAATTAATTTGGATGCACAGGAAAGATTAGATAGCTCTGGAGGAAAACCGGAAAACTATAACTCGCCTTGGCCAGTACCAAATGTAAAGTAGTTCAATTTCATGATAAAAATTGGGATACTGTCTTTCAACAAGTATCCCAATTTAATATATTTTAAATGAAATTTATAAAAGCCTATGAATAGCCAATCTTATAAGAAGCATTCTTTAGCGTATCGCATGATTTTTCCAACTGTATTAACCATGCTCATCGTTCATATTATTCCGATAGCTATGGGAATATATATCAGTTTTCGCAATCTTGACAAATATACGCTTTGTAACATATCGAAAACAGTATTTGTCGGTCTAAGAAACTATATAAACTTGCTTGGTTCATTAAATTCGGATTTTTTATCCTCCTTATCAACCACTTTCCGTTTTATGATCTTGACAGTAGTGATAAGCTATATACTTGGTCTTGCTTGCGCTCTAATCGGAAATGAAAAATTCAGGGGACAAACGATCTTCAGAGGAGTCATGCTGATTCCATTGGTGATACCAAGCGTAGTTTCTCTGACCTGCCTACGTTTTATGCTTCAACAAAATGGAATTATCAATCAGATTTTATTAGATCTTCATTTGATCAAAGAGCCTATCATCTGGTTGGTCGGAAGAAATACCTTCTTTGTGATTTTAATTGGTAATGTATGGATTAAATGGCCGCTTTTTTTCTCTGTATTTTTATCCGGCATGCAGGCTATTCCAGAGGAATTATTTGAAGCTGCAAGCATTGATGGAGCGAATTATTTCCAGAAATTGAAACATATCACACTTCCCTCACTTAAAAATGTAACTTTTATTACGACCATGTTGATAGCGGTATGGTCGTTCAATGATTTCAATGTTCCGTATATCATGTTGGGCTGCGGCTACACGGCTGTCCCAGATGCAGCCAACTTGATTTCGTTAAATATTTATCGTTCAGCGTTTTTTGCTCTTAATTTTAGTAGTGCAGCGGCACAGTCGGTGTTGATGTCATTAATTTCATTTACACTTATCCTTGTTTATGTGAAGCTTATTACCAAACCAGGTGGAGAAACGAATGCATAGCAGTGTAACAAAAAAGATTAATATTCCGTTGGTATTAGGAATTGTGGCGTTCCTCTTGATTGTTCTTTTTCCTCTCTATTGGTTGATTGTAAGTTCGTTAAAAACTCAGAGTGATATTTTGGCGGGCACACCTCAAATAATCCCCTCGCAAATCATTTTTGATAATTATCGGCAAGTATGGGAAAGTGCTCCATTACTAAAATATTTTCGTAATAGTATCATTATTACCATACCGGCAATGATCTTGGCGGTAATCTTGGCAATGATCAGTGGCTATGCTTTCAGCCGGTTTAATTTTCCAGGAAAAAAACTGTTTGGTTTCTCAATAATCCTGACACAATTATTTCCGAGTATTTTATTCTTGCTGCCTTATTTTTTGATGTTTTCATTTATGCAGCACCAACCATTGTTTAGAAATCTAAATATTGTTTTTATTGGAGAAAATGCTACGTATTGGAACTTTGTATTGATGATTTTTACATACACTTCTTTCATTCTGCCTTTTTGTGTATATCTTATGCGGAGTTTTTATGATAGTATCCCGAACGATATTGAAGAAGCTGCCATGGTGGATGGGTGCACACCATTTCAGGCTTTTTATAAAGTGATCATACCGTTAATATTGCCTGCAATTGCAACAGTAGCAATTCTTGCATTTTTACAATGTTGGAATGAGGTTCTATTTGCTTCCGTATTAACAAATTCAACCACACGGAGTGTTGCACAGGGTATTCGCGATTACCGTACACAAACCTCAGTATCCTGGAACCTTACTCTCACCGCCGGAGTGATTGTGACAATACCAGTAATTATATTTTTCACTTTTCTTCAAAAAAGACTGGTAGCTGGTTTGACGGCAGGCGCTGTGAAGGGTTGACCTTTGATGTGTGAAAAACAAATTTCCATTTATAAATTGGCGAAACATTTAGGTTATCCGGATTCGGCAAGCCTGAAGAAAATTCTGGATTCGATTTTGACCAAAGATGAAGCAGAATGGATGGTCCATCTGCCGGATAATCCAAAGCATCTGGCTGCAAAGATTGGTGGGGATAAAGCCGATTTAGCAATAGGATTGAAAAACCTGTTCATGCGCGGCCTAGTATTAATTTCCGAACAATCAATTGATGGTCCTATATATATCGTTGACGATAATCCCGGCAGATTTATGGATATGGTCTTGTTTGATCCCAGATATCATGAATTGGGAGAGGCTTTTGTTGATCTCTGGAGGAAATTCTTTAATGAGGAACTTGTGTTTGCTCCCAGATCCTCAGACGAACTTCCTTTTCGGGTAATTCCCGTTGAGGAAAAAATCGAAGTTGAACGAGCAATATTACCTTTCGAAAGTGTTTCTCAGATAATTCAGAATGCAACAAGAATAGCGGTTCAAAATTGCCCTTGCCGGACAAGAGAAAGACGTTGCGAATCACCACTCGAGACGTGTATTTCGTTAAATGAGACTGCCGAATATATGTTGAATCGGCAAATTGGACGTGAAATTTCAGTTGATAAAGCGATGGAAATTTTGAAGACATGTGAAGAAGTGGGCTTGGTCCATGAGACAGATAATACAGATCATCCCACAATAATATGCAATTGCTGCTCGTGCTGTTGCATTTTTCTTAGAGCAATAACATTTTTCCAACAGGAAGATGTGGTTTCACACAGCCGTTTCTTCGCACAAATTGACCAATCAAAATGTAAATCATGTCAGACGTGTATCAGTCGATGCAAATTTTCGGCTATCTCAATGACTTCACAAGGAGCAGCTATTAATCCGATGGAATGTTATGGCTGTGGACTATGCACTTCAACGTGTCCGGAGAACGCAATCAAACTGATTATTCGTGAAGCGGCGGATTTCATACCCCATGATGGCAATCAGTTTATGCAGGGACTTACTCAGACCCCCTCCAAAAAATAAATAATTAATTAGAGGTTCAGAAAAGATGAATGGACAAAGAATCAACCTTAACGGTATCTGGTTGTATTGGCTGGACAACAATCAAGAGAGAAAAACAGATCCAGATCATTTGAAAGAAATGGAGGTACCTTCAAACTGGCATCTCAGCGGTTTACCTAATCATGCCGGGGCTGTCTGGTTCAAACGTAAATTTTATGTGAATGAGAATCTGAAAGAAAAAGAGAGCTGGCTAAATTTCGAAGGAGTAGATTATTTTGCGGAAATATGGCTGAATGGTACCTTCATTGGGGAACATGAAGGTTATTTTCAGTCTTTTCGGCTCAATACTACTGATGTCTTAACGAACGGAGAAAACGTTCTCATAGTGAAAGTCGACTCTCCTTTTGAAGAACCGTTGAAAGCGTGGCCTGATAGAAAACGCTTGATAAAAGGGGTGTTAAATCACCACGATTGTCGGCCGGGTGGATGGCATCACACGTTTGGACAATCAGGTAATACAGGTGGAATTTGGGGAAATGTTGATCTGCTCGTGACCGACAAAATTGTTATCGATCAATTAAAAGTAACAACAGAGTCATTAATTGATAACAGTGCACAAATGAAGTTCAATTTAAACTTAACAAATTTAGAGGAAAAGCCAGTCACTTCCAATATTTCCATAAAAACTTTCTATAAAGGAATAGAACAAACCAGTTTAAGAGACAAGGTTGTATTAACTGATCTAAATAACAATCTAGAATATTTTCAAAAAATTAATGAAGCACATTTGTGGTGGACTTGGGATTATGGGGATCCTGATTTGTATCAAATAAAAGTTTTCATTGAGTGGCGGGGAAAATCGATAGAGTATGAGTTAGATTTTGGAATTAGAACGATTCGCGTCAGTGAAGATGGACAATTATTTTTAAATGACCAACCACTTTTTATCCGGGGCACAAATGTGATACCCGCTCAATGGTTTAGCGCTTATCAGGAGAAGGAGATAGAAAGAGACATTAATTTAATGCTGGAAGCAAATATTAATGCAGCAAGGATTCACGCGCATATAACAAAACAAGAATTCTATACAGCCTGTGATGAAGCCGGCTTATTGATTTGGCAGGATTTTCCCTTGCAATGGGGTTATATTCAAACAGATGAATTTATGAATTCGGCCAAAAAACAGGTCATTGAAATGGTTGATAATCTGTACAATCACCCCAGCATATATCTTTGGTGCTGCCACAACGAACCGCCCACAGGATCGGATTCGTTGGATACTACGCTGGCTGAACTTGTCAGAAAGAATGACGCATCTCGTTATGTGCGTCCGAGTTCCACTTTCAAGGAGCATCCTTATTATGGTTGGTATTCAGGAGGTGTTGAGCAATTTATTGCAATACCGGGTGGGGCAGTCCCCTCAGAATTTGGCGCTCAAGCTTTGCCCGTGCTGGAAAGCCTCAAAGAAATTATGCCCGATGAAGCGTTGTGGCCTCCGGATTGGGATACCTGGGCCTTTCATAATTTTCAATATGACCAGACCTTCCATGTGGCCCATTTGGACATGGGGGATTCTCTGGAAACTTTCATCAACAACAGTCAAAAATATCAATATCGTTATTTAAAATATTCCATTGAAACCTATCGAAGATCGTTGGAAAAGCCCATTTTTGGATTGTACCAATTTATGTTTATGGATTGTTGGCCAGCAATTACCTGGTCGGTTGTAGATTATTTCAGACGATTAAAAACAGGTTATGATGCGATCAGGATTGCTTATCAACCGATTCTGATTTCATTTGATGTTCCAAGATTAGAAGTTGTCAACGGGTTGAATATATTTAACGGAGTTTACCTCGTGAATGATCTGAATATCGGATTTGAAAATGCAGTCATAGAGATTGCTTTGGAGGATAGTGCGGGAAAAGAATTGATGAAAAAGAGTTTCACAGTGGATATCCCGGCAAATTTCAAACAATGTTTAGTCAAGACAGACTATTTATCAACTCAATGGCGAATTCCAAAGGAAGCAGATCCGGGCGAGGTCGTGATCAAGGGCAAAGTCAAATCATGGGATGGAAAACTATTATCAGAGAATTTTGAAAACTTGAAAATTGTAACAACTTATGCAAAAGAATATTCCCATTAGAAAAAAACCCAACGTGCTTCAAAGTGCAATACATCATTCGACCATGGAATAAATTTTCTTGCCGACAGCGTCGTACACAGCCAGTGCCAAGGTTAGTAATCTGTTAGAAAAGAAAGCTTGGCCCAGTAGATTTATTGGGTTCTTCACAAAGATAGATAATGTAGAGAAGAAGCCATGCATCAAAAGCGTGTTGTGAAGTTAAATGAAGCAAAGTGCTACCGGTTGAAGCATTCCCGGTGAAACTTGTAGCTTTTGGCAAAGCGTTTGATCACAACCAGGCATTGTGCAAGAAGTATTTTAGGAAATACTGCATATCACGCTCAAAATATAAACTTTCCTATTGGCTAAAAGGCGAGTATCCAACGTTCCACCTGCTGGACTGCGTTTTCCCCCAAGCCCTTATCCTGCGGTTTGGCCACCCGAGCAGGGCTCACGGCCAGGTTGTAATGCTGGGCCAGCTCGTGATAGGGGGGGTTGATATCTGGCTCATGGAAACAAGCCTTGGTGACCCCTGCCTTGAGATTGTCTGGCCGCACGATCCGAGGGACGCCCCCAAAGAAGGTAAACATGTGCACGTGTGCTCGAATCCAGTTGGGCAGGCTCTGGCTGCGATGCGCTTCGCAGTAGATATAATCGCTGGCGCCCAATACGCCCACAAAGACCCGCATCTCCTGCGCCTCACCCGTTTTGGGGTCCACCACTGGAACGGGCAACCCGGCATAGTCTACCTGGACTTCCTCCCCAGCCTTTTTGGGGATCCGCATCACACGGTCTTTGCCTGAGTTTTCAACCACCGCCGGAATCGTGCACAGAACTGGCTATAGCTATAGCCATCCAGATGCTCGCCCCGATATTCTTGCCACAACAGCATCCGGGTCACCCCCTTTTGTTGTAGCTCAACTTCGATTTTTGACCAATCTGGTTCAGGGTGTTTTTGCACCCTGGCTTGCTTGGGAGGAAATAGCCGTTCTGCCAGTTCTGCCTCTGACAGCTCCTCAGCCTGGGGCCAGTCCAGCCCAGCTTGTTCGGCCCGTCTGAGATATTCCCCCACCGTGCTGTGGGCAATCTTCAAACTTGCGCTCACCTGCCGGGCGCTCAATCCTAAGCCCCATTTAAACCGTAGGACTTCTTTGACCTTTCCCATTTTTGTTGTTAAATTTGCTCCTTTATGAAAAACGGACGGCTTGCTCCAATATTATTGGATGGCACACCAGAATCGGGGGATGACATGCTCCAGAAATTAATAAATGTACACATATGTTCACCCAAAGTGATTGACATAAACCTTCGATTTTGTTTATACTATTTATATTGAGTACATACGTGCAGTACAAATGTGTATAGAGGACTAGTTTATGTCTGAAAGTGATGATTATCCTATGCTCTACCGCATAGCAAAAAGTTATTATATTGACAATCACACTCAAGAACAGATTGCAAGATGCGAGTCAATATCACGGCCGCATGTTTCGCGAATTCTTGCTAAAGCTCGCGCTAGAGGAGTGGTGAAATTCCAGGTCCAAATGCCAAAACTGGACGATACCCAACAGCTTGCTGAAACTCTATGCAAACGGCTCAAATTGAAGGATGTTCGTCTGGCTAGTGTCCCATCACAATCTGGTTATGGACGAAGAGATTTATCCCTTGGCATTGCCACAGTCGCTGCAGCAAACTTACCCGAATTGCTAAGTGAATCAACAAATGTGGGGGTTGGGTGGGGATATACCATCTATGAAGCCTCCGCATTGCTCGATCATTGCATAACGAATCAGCCACTAAACTTCTTCCCGCTGGTTGGTTCTTTTGGCGAGAATAACCCTTACTTGCAAATCAATGTAATTGCTAATCGCTTTGCAGAAAAATTTAATGCGAAGAGCTATTACACTATCATGCCAGCGATCCGAGATAATGAGAAACTGGCTTACATTGAAGAAAAAAGTTATATGAAACTGAAGCAACAGTGGGAGAGTCTAGACACAGCAATTGTTGGCTTAGGCCCCTCACCCAGTAACGGCACGCCACTTCTGACAGAAGCCTCTGAAGAATATCATCAATTATTGCATGACAGTGGTACAGTCGGCGATATTCTGGCCAGTTTCTTCTACAAAGATGGTCGTGTGCTAGATACCTCAAAATGTTATTTTCAAATTTCACTGAACCTAGATGATCTTAAAATGATTGATAAGGTGGTTTGCCTTGCAGGAGGTAGCTCAAAGGTGGAGGGAATTATCGCCGCAGCACGTAATCAATATTTCAATGTACTTGTTACAGACACAAATACTGCCCAGCAAATTTTTGAGCAGTTGGATAACTTGGAGGAGAGGTAATGTTTAAGGTTTTATTGGTTTCGCATGGAAAATTGGCTGAATCGATGTTAGAAAGCGCGGAGATGATTGTCGGACCGCAGCAGGATATTAAGACTTTGTGTTTAAATCCAGAAGATACCCCGGAGTTCTTTTGCGGAAAGATCAGTGATATTTTAGAGACCTGGAAGGATGAGGATGTGATGGTTTTGAGCGACATTCGCTCCGGAACCCCGTTCAATGCCGCAGCCAGCCTAATGCAGCGCTTTGATTTTCGCCACATCAGTGGCATTAACTTGGGCATGCTGATTGAGGTGCTGATTGATCGAGAGTTTTTGACCGCTGAAGAGGCAGGTAACACACTAATGGAACTGGCTGGCCAGTCCATTCTAGATGTAAATACTTTGCTAAAGGATTGAGAAGGGAGAAATTCTATGAGAAATATTGCTTTAGCTCGAATTGATGATCGTTTGATCCATGGCCAGATTGTGACAGCATGGTGCCGGACGACCAGTGTGACTACGATCCTGATAGCGGATGATGCACTGGTAAACGACAGCTTTACCCAGCGATTGCTCAAAGCTGCTGCCCCACCGGACATTTCAGTCATGATTTTAACAATTGAGATGGCTGGCGTTTTTCTTAAAGAGGATGCTGATGGTAACGAAAGAATTATGCTTCTCACAAAAACGCCAGAAGGAATGGAAAAATTGGCCGAGGATGATATTACTTTTGAAACGATTGTACTGGGAGGCATGGGAATGAAACCAGGGCGCAATCGCTTCAATAAAAATGTTTTCGCTAGTCCTGATGAAGTGAATTGCATGAAGCGGATTGTCGATAGGGGTATCGACATGCAGTATCAATTAGTCCCACGCGAAATTCCGATCAACATTAAAAATCTATTCAAGGAGAGTTAATTATGACCGTATCACAAGCTTTACTCATTGCCTTACTGTACTACCTCGCCAACAGCCCTTGGCCTGCAGGAGGTCTTGGCAACTACGCAACGCTTTACCGTCCAATGGTATCTGGTCTTGTCGTAGGGATTATCTTGGGCGATCCTGTTACAGGTACCATCATTGGCGCAACAATTAACTTGATGTATATCGGGTTCATAAGTGCGGGTGGTTCAATGCCTGCTGATATGTCCTTAGCCGGTATTCTCGGCACAGCCTTGGCCATTACGAGCGGCATTGAGGCCAACGCAGCGCTGGCAATTGCAGTTCCACTCGGTCTTTTGGGTTCCCTCGTTTGGGTTGGTCGTTTGACCTTTGATTCCATTTTCGTTCGTGTCGCGGAAAAATATGTCAATGAAGGTAAACCAGAAAAGGTTTGGATTGCCAATGTTTTATTGCCTCAATTGCTGCTATTTGTGATTACCGCAATCCCTTGTTTCTTCGCTGCATATTACGGGGCGAATTATGTCAGCGGGTTTATCGCAAGCCTGAGCGGAAAATTCTTGGGCGTGCTAAGTGTCATTGGTGGCATGCTCCCAGCCGTCGGTATCGGTTTGATGCTGCTGGCGATTTTCAAGGGACCAGCCCGGATCTTCTTCTTCCTCGGCTTTCTAGTTTCAGCTTTTCTCGGTCTGGATACACTTCCGCTCGCTTTGATCTTCCTCTGTATCTCAATTCTTTATGTTGTCGGAAAAGATGGTGTTCAACTTGGGAACAAGAAAACTGCGGAGACAACTGAAGATAAGCCCATAAGCCTGTTGACGAAAAAAGACCTGCGAAGGTCATGGTGGAACTGGATGTATTACTTCCAGTCCTGTTACAATTATGAGCGCATGCAAGGCGTTGGCTTCCTGCATTCCATGGCCAATGTGATCAAGAAACTGTACAAGGATGATCCAGCAGAAACCAAAGCAGCAATGCAGCGACATATCCAATTCTTCAATACTGAAAATGCAACAGGATCGGCAGTCATTGGTCTTGTCGCAGCGATGGAAGAGCAGAAAAAACAAGGGGTTGACCTTAATGATGAGGCGTTCACTTCGATCAAAACAGGGTTAATGGGTCCCATTGCTGGAATCGGTGACACCCTTTGGCAAGCCGTTGTCATCCCATTAATGCTCATTACGTTCCTTGGTCTTGCAATGGAGGGGAACGTTGCAGCTCCTATCATCTATTCAGTGCTTTTCTATTTGCTTTATTATGCGTTTGGTTACTGGCTGCTGATGCTGGGTTACAACAAAGGCAGCGAGGCTATTTTGGACTTAATGGAAAGCGGTGCGATGAGGAAGGTGATCCTTGCTGCAGGCATCCTTGGGTGTGCAGTGCTTGGTGGCCTAGTATCTAAATACGTCTCACTAAACCTGGCAATTCAAATTCCTCTTTCATCCGGCGAGGCTTTCTCGTTGCAACACAATCTGCTAGATGCGATTCTGCCCGGATTATTGCCGTTGTTGCTTACACTGGGCTGCTACAAACTGCAAAAGAAAGGTATGGCAACCTATTGGGTTTTGCTGATCGTCGTCGCCCTTGGCGCCGTCGGCGGAATTGCAGGGATTTTCTAAGATTTAGGAGAGAAACCGGAATTAAGCGTGGCTTAGGGAGGCGCCACAAGTGGCGCCTCCCTACTCGATTGATATGATGCTAACCCCTCATCATAGAGATGAATTATCAAATAGAAATAAACTTCGATTGAACAATTCATTTGATTTTATGTCGATTAAGCGTATTAAACGGTATTTGTCCTGAAATTTGTGTCGTGAAATTGTTTAGGAGGTGGATAAAGTGACAGAAATGATGAAAGCTGTGGCGATTACAGGTGAACGGGAAATTAGCATTATCAGCATGGAGCGGCCAGAGCCGAAAGTTAACGAAATACAAATTCGGATTCGCAATTGTGCCCTATGTACTTGGGAACAGCGAGTCTTTATTGGCGAAAAGCAGATGCCGCTACCTTTGGTAGGCGGACATGAAATTTCAGGAGAAATCAACGCTATTGGTGAAGGCGTAGATCCAAAGAAATATCCTTTAGGGACACATGTTGCCGCACGGGTGGTAAAGTCATGCAACAGTTGCTATTACTGCCGTCGTGGAGAGCCAACTCAATGTGTGGAATTGCAAACATTCTGGTTGAATGGGCCTGATGTATATGGGATGGGTGGCCTGGCAGAATATATTTGCCTGGACCGTTCCGCAGTCTGGTGTTTCAAAAACGAAATACCTTTCGAACAGATTGCTTTGACGGAGCCATTGGCTTGCGTGCTACATAGTATCCGACGTGCCTCACCTAAAATAGGAGATGATGCCGTTGTCATCGGCGGTGGTGTGATGGGACAACTTCATGTGCTTTGCCTACAGAAAATGGGCGTGCGAACGATTCTAAGCGAGCCTATTGCAGCCAGGCGGGAATTTGCGCTTGCGCATGGCTGTAATATTGTCATTGATCCGTCCAGCGAGGATGCTGTGGCACGGGTTTTAGAGTTGACAGGTGGACGTGGGGCTGAATCTGTCTTTAATACTACTGCCATATCCAATGTTGCCGAAGATGCTATCCGGATGACCGGGAACTTGGGAAGTTGTGTTATGTATAGTTCTCAGCACCCAGACCGTCCGATAAACGTAAGCCCTAATTGGATTCATAACTCCGAATCTATCTTAACAGGCGCTGTCAACCCAAGTGTGGTTTCCTTTGACCAAGCTGTGAATGTTCTCTCCAAAGGTCTGGTGGACATCCGTGATTTGATCTCAGATATTTATCCAATAGAAGAATCTGAGAACGCATTTTTAGAAGCCATAAAACCTGAAACCTACCGTGTTTTGATCGGCTTATAAGATAAGAACTCTTAGAAAAAGGAAAACACAATGCCAATGGTCAGTCTTTGCGAGGTACTTCGCAACACAAGAGAACAACATTTCGCTGTGGGGGCGTTTGATACAATGGATCATGCCTTTACAGAAGGTATATTACAAGCCGCAGAAGAAAGCCGAACGCCAATTATTGTTGCTGCAGGTGATTTTCCAGGTCCAGATTATTCAAATTTTCTACCTTACCTAATTGATCGTATTTCACGCACAACGGTACCGGTATGCTTACATTTTGATCATGGCGCAAGCTTTGAAGCCTGTTCACGTGCTATTCGTGCCGGTTATTCATCGGTGATGATTGATGGATCAAAGTTATCTTTCGAGAAGAATATCGCTGAAACCAGGCGGGTTGTTGAAATGGCCCATGCCTGTGGTGTTACAGTTGAAGGTGAAATTGGCCATGTAGGTGCCACCAAGAATTCCCTTGAATCGGCCGAGGATGATACCCGCTATACAGAGCCGAAAGCGGCAGCTGAATTTGTTGAAAAAACCGGCGTGGATGCTTTGGCAGTAGCTATTGGCACAGCCCACGGGACATACAAATCCGCGCCAGAATTAGATTTCAAGCGGTTAGAGGAAATTCGATCACAGGTTTCAGTGCCATTGGTAATGCATGGTGCGTCCGGGCTATCAGATGAGAATATGAAGCAAGCCATTCGAAGCGGTATGTGCAAAATCAATGCATTCACTAACCTAACCTTGAAAGTTTCAGCACAAATTGGAGAAGAAATGCATCAACTGTCGAAAGCAATGAGCCATGAAATTTCGCTTCATATGACGGAATATGCAAAGGATGAAGTGCTGCGGCATATTCGGCTCTTTGGTACACAGGCTGTATAAGAGTAAGAAGGATCGATAATCTCTCAACAAAAACACTATGATAAGCCTACTCCATATTCTGGATCAAACCGGCCACCGATTGTTATTAATGGGGGGATCTGCGATGCGTTTCAAAGATCTTTTGGGAACCACAATGATTGTGTGAATGACTGCAATTCTGGACGAACGATTTCCAAAGAGACGTGGTGTGGAATAAATGGGGTGAGAAGTTTATTCCACTCATTTTTGGCTACTTCCAGCAATGCTTCATCAAAGAATTGGTCTGTGCTTTCAAATGTGACGCCTCTGACCGCACTTTTCTTATCAAGCAACACAGGAATATTGTGGTTTGATAAGTCGGCTCTTTTTAAAATGCTCCACAGATCGTAATAATCCCGGCAAACACGGTTTGCTCCCCAACCCTTTTTATGTAATCGATCGAGGCTTTGTAAAAGCGCGCGATATTTTTCAGTAGTTATTTCGGCAAGGTGATAGACTTTTATGTGTGTTGAAATAGCTTCTTCGTAATTATGCAATATGGGGCGGGTTTCCGGAGAAATAAGGATTGGCTCGTCCACAGTAATTTCGACTTTCAAGCGACATACAGGTTCCCTGTGATAGGGGAATTGCACTCGAACGATATAAGCGATTTGTTTTCCTGGATGGGGCTCTCGAAGTACCAAAGGCTCGCTTTGAATAAAGAAAGGTTCTCTTTCCTGTAAATCCTGTTCCATGACAGAAACTGCCATATCGATACTGTTTTGAATATCTGCAGCTTTGAGTTCGACTCTGGTTGAAAAATCCAAGTCTTCTGAGAAACGATACTCCTGGAAATAGGCCTTTTTTAGCCCTGTGCCGCCTTTCAAGACCAATGAGTCAGCAAACAAAGGCACTTTAAATATCGCGGACAACAGATAGCTTAATGCATAATCCTTTTCAATAATCCACAGGGCGGTATTCGTCTCTGCAGCGATTTGCTTTAGTGTTGCCTGGATTCTTTTCATGGGCTCCTCTTTAGAGATTGTTGTACAGTTTCCAACGAGAGATTGGTGCGCCTAGCTTTCGGCCCTGAGGATTCAATCGGTAGTAATTCTGGGTTCGATAAGCTTGCAAAGGGTGAAGTATGTCCTCTTGAACATCGTTGATTTCCAAGATCCATCCCAGGCGCTTAATGTAAGACCCAACATCGTATCGAATGGCATAGTTGACCAGCCTAGGGAGGTTGATCTTCTCAAGGGTTGCGTTGATGGTTTCGATTGCCATTGAGATGCCACCAAAGAGGTCCGATCGGACAATCAGATCCAGGAGCGTTCTCTCTGGGTCGGTAATTGGTACGCGGTGCCACTTGCTGACCCATTCATAAGTAAATCCCCAAAACTTATTCTCCTTGACATGGACATATTCGATTTCGATATCCATTACTTGCCAGGCTGCTGTTCCACGAGGGCGATAAGCCTTTCCAGATCGCATTTCAGGTGTAACAACTTTCGCGGAGGTGGAAGCCTGGATCATTGGCGGAATCTGGGTGGTAAAACCATGGTGCGACAACGCTGACCAGTGGCTAATGGCTAGTGGAGGCACCAAGGCCTGGGCTATTGCGAATGGGTGAATCTCCTCGGAAAGCAGAGAGGATTGAACGAGATATGTCCCGCGCTTCAAGCGCGCCAGCCAGCCGCTTTTCGACATTTTGCTGAGCGCCTTTGACATTTGGGCTGGTGCCAAAGAAAACTGATCGCCAACCTTATAGGCATCTTCTACGGTAAAGATGGGACCCTTCTGCTCAACCAGCTTATCTAAGATATCAAGACTGTTAGTGCTAATGAGACTATTTTCCATGTGTATATTATACTACGCAAACGCCTCTCACGAGCGATAACGTAGCGCCAAACAAGTAAACAAACAACATCCCATTCCCACTTATTTAAAGGAGTTGTGAGTGAGTGGCAAAGCAGAAGGGTGCATAAAGGAGGTGACCCAGGGGGCAAGGGGCGACAGTCTATTGTTGCTGATTAAGCTGGTGGTCAGGACTTGAGGCACTATTAAGTGGTATCGAGGACACTTTCCGGTCAATATTGTGATGGCGATATAAAAGAAGCTGAACCAGGGGGGGAGGTCATCAGGTCGCGCAGCTGGGCTTCATCCAGCCCCCAGGTTTCCAGCACAAGCCCGGCTGCTCGCAAGAGCAAGCTTTTATAGCGTTCCACATCCACGGTGCGGGGGTCGGGCTTTCCGGGCAGGTCCCACGCGATCACGCCAGGCTCGCCCAGGGTGTGGATAAAAGCCACCTTTTGGCCATGGCGTACTCCCTTTCCGACCTCCGCCAATTGTATGGCGGCCCGAGCTGCCGGTGGCGGGGAGTTGTAAGCCTTTAGCTCTCGCCCAAGGCGTTGTTTGACGATCAGATCCCCAAGGTTGATGTTGCCCTGCTCCAAGGCGTTAATTTGATGTCGGAGGTATCCGACCGTCTCCGGAAGGGCGTCTGCCGGATCATCCCGCTCGGCCAATCGTTTAATTGTTTCAAGTTGGGTCTGGTAAACAAAAGGCGTACAAGTCGTGCCGACGAGCCTCAATCCCCCTGACTTTAATCTTCCCATTCTGGAACACCCCAAAGGAGCGGTTGGGCACCGGTCGCTTGCGATTGCCGCGTGATCCGATAAATACGATCCACTTGAAGATTCCGTCTAGCGCGATCGGGAGACCGGTACGTTTTTGGATCGCTTCGAGTAAGGGGTTGATCTCATCCCGATTTGTCTTTTCCGGATGACGCGCCCAAAGTCTATCCACATACATGTGGAGGACCTATAGGGAATGGGGAGTGGTAAGCCTATGTCTCGGGGGACGCTCGACCTTGTGGGTGTCTCTCTGAGGCACCTTACAACATCAAAGAATATCGCATTAAGCAGCCACTGGTCGGAGGTATCCAATGTGCCAAAGTAATCAAAAGTGGTCTGGATGTTTTCGTATCTCATGTTCTGCTTTATTCACCCCGTAACTGCAAAGTCACCCATTCGTGGTAAAATATATTCACGTATGACTGCGAGCGTAGCCAAGTGGAAAGGAAGTAGCTTCCAAAGCTACCATTCGCGAGTTAGAATCTTGTCGCTCGCTTTTTAATGAAACACTCTACTTGGGGAGTTTAGTCACGTCAAACTCAAAAGCCGGTGTGGTATGATGGTTTTGATAACGTAACTGCAAGGCATGTGCTTTATGGTATCGGTATAAGAATATCAAAAACCCTGGTGCGCCCTGATAAGTTGGTGGCTAAGGAGATCCATGTTTTCCCGCAGCGTCGTCAACTAGTCTTCAGTTTCCTAACGAGCTTTTTTCAGCATAGAAAACATTCTATTTTTTGGTTAAGCCGATTGTCCAGTTTTTTGCTGATTTATTTTGCTACCTGCTGTGTGATATCAGCTTTCTCTTGTGCCTAGCGGGCTGGGTCTTATTGACTTTGGATATCATCGAGTAAATCATACTTGATTGCATTTTTTCAATGCTGGCAGATGGCAGCGGGTTGATGGCAAATATGGATTTTGCAAAAGTTTCCAAGGTTTGACCTTTGAGATAGTGCTGAGGTGATGAGGTCATGACGTCCCTACCAGGTGGTGCTTTTTTTGAAAAATCTATTGACAAGAAACGAAAATACGTTGATATTTAACTTGAGGCTACCAAGCGACCATCAGTGATCGGTAACTATGTTAAATGATCCGCTCTATATTCAGATCATTCGTGACATTCAAGGGAAGATCGACACCGGTCAGTACCCTAGCGATACTTTCATTCCCAGTGAGTCGGAGCTGCAGGACATTTACATGGTGAGCCGCACTACTGTGCGAAGAGCCATCTCGGAGTTGATCAACGCAGGGTATCTTACCATAGTCAAAGGCGTTGGCACCAAGGTAATGCCAAGCCGTTTGATTACGACACCTAAAGAGTTAATCAGCTTTACACAGCTGATGCGAAATCAAGGTATGAGACCCGATGCGCGCATGTTGGCAATCGAAAGGGTAAAAGCAACACCTGACCTGCAAAAGACTTTGGAATACCCGGGTGAGCTAATTGAGATAGCACGTTTGCGAACGGCTGATGATACACCAATCTCTATCAACACATCTTATCTGCCTTCAGATTTGTTAGTAAAACATGATCCAACCATTTTTCGTACACGCGTTTCGCTCTATGAGGTGTTGGAAAAAGATTTCAATATCAAGGTAGCCGTCACGGAAGATACGTATAGCGCCATCAACGCCAATGCCAGCCAAGCAAAGCTTCTTTCCATCCGCAAAGGCGACCCCTTGCTCATGATTGAACGAACTGCTTTTAACCAAAAAAACCGACCCATTGAATACAGCATCATCTTTTTACGGGCTGATCGATATCGTCATACTATCACCTTAAGGGCAAATTAACTAAGGAACAATTATGAAAATTCTTGGTTTAGGCACTGTAGCCATGGATGTTCTGATGGAGGTTGATCAATTGCCCGTCGCCGATAGTTTTGGGATCATCTCAAAGGTGAGCTATCTACCAGGTGGAAGCGGTACCAATGTAATTGTACAAACAGCACGTCTTGGTGCTGATGCTTCCTATATTGCCAAGCTCGGGGATGATCCAATTGGAAAAGATATTTTAAACAGCCTGAAACACGAAGCTATCAATGTCTCAGGTATTAAAATTATACAAGGTGGCACCTCGTTACACACCAATGTTGTGTTGGATAAAAAGGGGCAAAAATTTATTTTGCTCAATTTTGGTAATGCTTTTGGATCGCTGAAGGCAGAAGAAGTCTCACGGGAACTAATCGAGTGTTGTGACACCTTCTTTACGGATTGTTTTCCTAATGTTGCACCTTTTGTAGCACTTGACTATGCAAAAGCGTTCGGGAAGACCACCGTATTTAACATGCAGACCGGTTTAGGCACCTATGCGGCCTTTGGCATTCAAAAGACAGATCTATTAGATGCACTCTCTCACACTGACATATTTGCCCCATCGCGAGAAGGGTTCAAAGACCTGTTTGATTCCGACAATCCCCTTCAGGTACTGCCAGAATTACGAAATTTCTTTAAAGGATTACTCATCGTCACTCAAGGTGATAAGGGTGTTATTGCTATTGACCCACAAGATCAGGTGGTCGAAGTACCAGCAGTGAAGGTAAACGCTATCGACACTACGGGTGCTGGCGATTCATTTATTGGCACCTTTATGGTTGCTTATTTACAGTGTAATCAACCATTGGACGAAGCGCTTCGCACGGCGAACGCTAGTGCTGCCTATACGTGCATGGGCATTGGCGCACGCAGCAGTCCCAATGCAAAGCAACTCGAAGAATGGATCAAAACAGTTATCAAAGGAGATTAACATGAAATTAGAGGACAAGCAAGCAGATTATAAGAAAGGGAAATGGACCACAAAGCAAATTGCCATTATGGCCATTTTCATCGCACTAAGTGCAGTTGGTGCGTTCATCAAAATCCCCAGCCCAATTGGTTCAATTGGCGTGGATTCAGCCCCAGGTTACTTTGCAGCCATTGCATTCGGACCCCTCATCGGCGGTATTGTGATAGCCATTGGTCACCTGATTTCAGGCGCCGTGGTGGGATTCCCTC
>Ga0334889_1002244_pt1 | contig 22359 bp, 21 predicted proteins | sample GraSluR1_MG_2_FD_207222 | JGI IMG/M metagenome (GOLD analysis project Ga0334889, IMG submission 207222) | Sludge microbial communities from methane-producing bioreactor in Wageningen University, Netherlands - Granular Sludge_8_08-R1 | ecosystem: Engineered > Bioreactor > Anaerobic > Unclassified... | reverse complement strand
CAGCCCTCCCCCGCCTTGCTTCAATTCCGCCCGCTGGAGCATGATCTGCCGACGCTGTACCTGTGTCATGGCACAACCTGCCTGCCTGCCATCACCACCCAAGACGCCCTTCAAGAGCATCTCCGTAAAATTTAAAGAATATTTTGACGCATTACTGGATAAGAAAGTATAATGGGGAGCAATACTGGAGGTGTACATGGAAAAATTTATCATCGAAGGTGGATACCCGTTAAGCGGTGAAGTCACCCCCTCAGGAAACAAGAATGCCGCCCTTCCGCTTCTGGCGGCCTGCTTGTTATCCGACGAACCTGTCACGCTGCACAACGTTCCCCAAATTCTGGATGTGAAATCCATGCGCTCGTTAATTGCGAGCCTCGGCGTGGTCATAGACGACATCGATCCACACACCTGGCGCATTCATGCCAAAAACATCCAGCCTGGAAAGCTTGATCCCGATTTATGCTGTAAAATCCGCGCATCGATCCTGCTTGCCGGGCCGCTTACTGCCCGGTGTGGGGAACTGCATCTGCCCCCGCCCGGCGGTGATGTCATCGGACGCCGCCGTGTCGATACCCACATCTTCGCTCTGGAAAAACTCGGCGCGCGGGTCAACTATGATAACCGTCTCTTCAATTTCTATTCCGATGGCCTGCATGGCGCAGACATCCTCCTGGATGAAGCCAGTGTAACCGCCACCGAAAACGCGATTATGGCTGCGGTAACCGCCAGGGGGGACTCGATCCTCCGCAATGCCGCCTCTGAACCGCATATCCAGGACCTTTGTCTGCTCCTCAATCATCTGGGAGCAAAGATTGAAAACATCGGCTCAAACACCCTGCACATTCAGGGCGTGCCCAAACTGCACGGCGGTGAATTTACCATTGGCCCTGACTATCTGGAAGTGGTCAGCTTCATCGGCGCTGCGGCAGTCACCAAAGGCGAGATCCGCATCCGCAATGCCGGCCCCCAGCATCTCAATATGGTACGCCTGGTGCTCGGCCGTCTGGGTGTCGACATTCTCATCGATGGCGAAGACATCATTGTCCCCGCTGACCAGCGCCTGGAAGTAGAACCTGATCTCGGCGACGTCATTCCCGAGATCAGCGTGATGCCCTGGCCGGCCTTCCCCACCGATCTGATGAGCATTGCTATCGTGATTGCTACCCAGTCCAAAGGCACTGTCCTCTTCCACGACTGGATGTACCCCAGCCGCATGTTCTTCACCGACAAGCTGGCTGGCATGGGCGCAAAAATCGTGCTGTGTGACCCGCACCGCTGCATTGTACAGGGCCCCAGCCGCCTCCTCGGCGAAAATATGGACAGTCCCGATATCCGCGCCGGTATGGCGCTCTTGCTGGCTGCCCTCTCCGCCAAAGGAGAATCCACCATCCGCAACATCGGCCAAATCGACCGCGGCTATGAAAACGTAGAACAAAAACTCACCCAACTTGGCGCTCATATCATCCGCAAATAAGCGTTTTGCCTATTCATAAAAAAAACAGGGATGGGCTTTTCATAGCCCATCCCTGTTTTTATTTAACTTGAGTTGCGTTAATGGTAGTAACGACTTTAGTCGTTATAAACCCGCATCAATTCAGCATTGAAGAATTCATTCATCCCTACCCTCATCATTGCTGCAGGACCCGCCATTCAGCTTCGTGATCATACCCATACTGACGCAGGGGGCAGTTTGCAATCTATCCGTTTTCTGCCACGGTCGCCAGGAAATCATCCACCATTCGGCGCAGCATTCCTTCCGGCAAAGCGCCAGTTTGGCGATGCACCACATTCCCGCCGCTCACAAAAAGCATCGTCGGAATACCCTGCACATTGTATTCTTTCGCCCATTTCGCATCTTTATCTGTATCCACCTTTGCCACAATCAGCTTCCCGGCATATTCCGCGGCAAACTTCTTTAAAGTCGGTGCAATCATCCGGCACGGGCCGCACCATTCTGCCCAGAAATCAACAATCACTGGTAATTCAGACTTTAATACCTTTTCTTCAAAATCAGCATCGCTCACTGCAATAGGTTCTGTCAACATATACAATCTCCTCATTTTCTCTTCACGAATAATCATTTGTTACGAGCCTGATCAACAAACAAAATCCATTTTACCACAATATACATTATATTTATATAAGAAATCAATCTATCTAATCACTCACCCGCTATTCATCTTCCTGATTTCGGCGGTAATCCACAAAACGATACCCCACACCCCGCTCGGTAAGGATATATTTCGGATCAGACGAATCCACCTCCAGCTTCTGGCGCAGGTAATTGACATACAACCGCACATAATGCGGTTCATCCCGATATTCATACCCCCAAACTTTGGACAGAATCTGATCATACGTCATCACCCACCCGGCATTCTGCACCAAATGATATAAAAGACGGTACTCGGTCGGACGCAGCTTCACCAGCTCGCCGTCCACCCACACCTCGCGCCGGCCAAAGTCCAACTGCAAGCGGTCATCAACCTCAATCACATCATGCGTACTGATCGGACTGGCAATCTCTGTCCGCCGCAGCACCGCCTTCACCCTGCTCACCAGCTCACGCGGAGAAAAGGGTTTGGTGATGTAATCATCCGCCCCCAGCTCTAACCCTTGCACGCGGTCATCTTCTTCGCCTTTGGCCGTCAGCATGATCACCGGAACCGTACTCACCTCCCGCACAGTCTTCAAAATCTCAAACCCGTCAATATCTGGCAGCATCACATCCAGCAAAACCAGATCGGGCATCTTGTCACGGATCAGATTGATCGCCTGCATCCCTCTGTAGGCTTCCAATACCTGAAACCCGTCATACTCCAAATTCAACCGGATGAAACGAGCCATCCGTTCCTCATCGTCTACCACCAGAATGACACGATTAGCAAATGAATCATCAACCATTTTATTTCTCCCGGACGAAGGAAATGATTTCTTCTTCCTCGCCACTAGGCAGGAATTCAATGAAATTCAAGCGCTCCAGCGGCCAGACAACAAAGTTCACCCGCTGGTCAAGGTAGTCCAGCTCTTTACCATCCGTCCGGGTCGGATTACGCAGACCAATCATCGTGTCCGAGAAACTTGGAAATTCATCCACTTCACCAATCACAGCAGGTTCATTTTGAATATGCAGAATAATTTGTGGCATAGTTATCAATCCTTATTATGTCTATACATCAAATAATACTTCAAATTCCAGTTTTCCCAAAGCAACAATATCTCCATGATGCAAGATTGTTTCTTCATGTCCCCGGATCGGAACGCTGTTCAAACAGGTCCCATTGGAAGACCCCAAATCCATAATAGAAACAGCTGTGGGGGTCACTTTCAAGACTGCATGCAGCCGCGAGACGCCCAAAGCATGGGCATCATACACGCCCAAATCCACATCCGGCAGAATCAGTTGGCCTTTCACCCCGCGTCCCACCGTAAACTCCTTATGTCCAGCAAGCTCCATCAGCGTCCCGTCCAAAAGAATCTTAAGGAAAATATGCTCTCCCGGTCCAATCCGCGTACTATCCCGGCGTTTTGGCGTAAAAGTCATCCCGTCCAGCTTGTCATTGCTGATAATATCCGTTGCCCCTACTTTGAACGGATGCTCCGTAACAACCAGTTGTGTCGCACATTCTGAACAAAACAAAGCTCCGGCAAATTCTTGATGATGACAATTTGGACAGATAATCATCTTATCTCTCTCCCTCATCCTCAGGCAGCATCAAAGCGCGCGTTCCATATTTTAAATTTTTCTCGCCATATTTACTGAATTCACCATGTTTCCGGATCGATTCAGCTTCCCGCAGCACGGTGCGCGCCAAACCATGATTTCCTTGCGAAAGCAAATGGGTTGCCAGGCTTTGAAGATAACGCGTTGCCTCAGCCACATTCCGTTCCAGCAGCGCAGAATGTGCTTTGGCCTGCAAGCGGTACAAGGTCAACCGAGACACGGCGCGCATCATCCTGTCAGGAGGCGGCGCCTCGCTTGCCGTATCCGCATACTCCCGGTATAAGCGGCAAGGAACCTGCACCAGCTTGTCACCGCCGCTCAACTTCATCGAAATTTCGCCATTAGCAAGCTCCACCCCGGTCTTGCTCTCCTCTTGTGGAGGCACCAAAAATTCAAACAGCAGCACCTGCTCCCGATCATACTCAAGATTTCCCAGAGAAACAGGACTTTCCGTTGACATCGGCGCAGAATCGGGCGAAAGCCGGAATACTGTGCCGATAGAAATATCATCAGGCTTCTTAAACGAGAATTTCAGTTGCTGGGCATACACCGACTCCAATGCCTGCAACTGGCGATCCAGGATCTGCTGCAAATCTTCCGGCGTACTGATATATTGAGCACATCCACCGCTAATGCTTGTCAAACGGTCCAGGAATCTGTCATTCCACTCATGCCCAATGCCCATCCCCTGAATGACGATCCCTTCCTGCGCAGCCTGCCGTGCCATGGAATAGCAGGAAGATTCATCTCCATACGTATGACCATCTGTCAGCAACATCAAATACCGGCTTTCTGCTTTCCTGATCGACTGTGAAAGCATTTGATAACCCCGGATCAACCCCTGGAAGATCTCAGTGCCGCCATCGGCAGTCAGCCCAAGTATCGATTTTTTCAATGAAGGAAGGTTTATGGCTGTCGTGGAGGGAATCACAACCTCTGCGCGGTCATTAAACGTGATCAAACTGAATACATCATCTGCTGACAGGCGGTCAAAAATATTGAGAATATTCCGCTTCATAATCTCAAGCCGGTTTTCTTTCATGGAAGTAGACCGGTCAACCACCAGACAGATATTCGCCGGGGTACGTTGATAACCGTTGGCACTGGATTTACAGCGAATGGTTACCATCGCATACACGCGCTGCGGCTCATCAAGCCGTACCAACGTTTCGCTGCTGTAAATCGTATCCACCTCAACCAGAATTTCTTCATCCTCACGTTCCTGGCTGGCATCATACAACTGACGTTTCACCGGATCAGACAAAATTTCATACGCTTCTTGAAGACGTTGAAACTCCTCCTGCGCGCCAGAATCAGCATCCACTGCATCCTGATAGTTACGTGCTGCTATGGAATAAGCATCACGAATTTCATTTTTGGTTGCATCTTTATTGATTCCCAAAGTGCGATAATGGTCGCACATACAGCATCTCCCGCCTATTCGAGGTACTGAACCAGAATAACGCTAATATTGTCTGGCCCGCCAGCATCGTTCGCCGCAGCGGTCAATTGCTGACAAGCATCAGGTAAAGATGGCGAGTTTAAAATAATCCGGCGCATTTCATCCTCCGGTACAACGCCCCAAAGCCCATCACTACAAATCATCAAATGGCCTGGCCGCGGAAAAGTCTGAATATCCAGGTCTGGCTCAAATGGTTCCGCCTGCCCCAAAGCACGGTAAAGCACGTTGCGTTGGGGATGAACCGCCGCCTCTTCTTCAGTGATTTGTCCCAATTCAATCAAACGGCCGACCAGCGAATGGTCTTTGGTCACGGCTTGCAATGAACCATCACCTTTGATCAAATACGCCCGGCTGTCGCCCACGTGGGCCAGGGTAATCCGTTCACCCAAGACCAATGCTACCGTCAGGGTCGTACCACCGCCGGGGGCCAGCTTCACCACCGCTTGCTGCGCTTTACGCACTCCCTCATCCATGATCTCATGCAGGCTTTCAATCGGCGTCTTGTTAGGGGAAACCACATGCTGATACACCTCTTTTACTAGATGCTCTGCCATCGTGCGCGCCGCCATACTGCTGGCAATCTCGCCATGTTGGTGTCCACCCATGCCGTCGGCAATCATAAAAATACCGAAGGGCAGATCTAATTCACCATCAGATAATACCGAATGCATGGAGAACAACGAATCTTCGTTATGATCGCGCTGTTTACCCACAGATTGCCCGCTGCCAACAATTAGTTGATGAGGCGAGTATTGCGTAACCGAGCGCTCAAATCTTTGCAGATGTTCACGCGACAAGGGCGTCGTCTTCACATCCAAAGATGCACCTGACTGTTTCTGAAATAAATTTTTAATGAAGGTGAACACGAACCTGCCTCCTTGAAGCAAACAGCTCCAGGCCGTCAAACAGGCAAAGCATAAAGACGCCGGTCTGTCGAACCGATATATAAAATATCCTTCTCAATCCACGGGGTGCTGGTAATGGCACCCTGTGTCAAATACTTCCACTGCAACCTGCCTGTTTTCTGATCCAGACAATACAAGTTCTGATCCGCCGCACCGCAAAGCAATTCACCATGATGAAGTACCGGAGAACCACTCACCTGATCGTCTGCACTAAACCGCCACACTTCTTTCCCGCGTCGGTCTTCCACACAGTAAATATTCCCGTCCGCCGAACCAAAATAGACATAGCTGTCCGATTTTGCCGGTGTAGACACGGAACCCTTGCTCATTCTGAACTTCCAAATGCCCCAGCCCGACTTTGCGTCCAGCGCATACAGGATCCCGTCACGAGAAGTAAAATACACAACTTTATCCACCACAATGGGAGAGCTGGTCACGGAACGTCTTGCATTATAACGCCATCGTACCCCCCCGCTGAAATTGGCACAAATCACTTCCCCGCTTTCAGACCCCAGATAGATAAAATCGCTGGTAATAAACGGGGTAGAGCGCACCGGTTCTGCCATATCCACCCGCCAGGTACGGCGCGTGGAATTAATATTCACCGCATGCAGATACCCGTCGTCGGAAGCAATAAACACATGTCCCTGCGCAATCCGCGCTGAACCACGGATCGCCCCTTCTGTTTTATACTCCCAGAACAAGCGGCCGTTGCGAATCGAGATCGCATACAGCTTTTCATCCTCAGAACCAAAGAACACCACCCCGTTATGCACCACTGGCTGACCGGATATCGCTCCCTCAGTTGCAAACTTCCACAAAAACTGCCCATCGTCTGCCCGCAGCGCATACAGGTTGTTATCATAACACCCTACAAAAACAACCCCATTATGTACCATTGCAGAACCGCGGATCTCATCCTCACACTCAAACGTCCATACAGGCTCAATTTCCTGCGCTTGCGCCGAGTTATCCCAGATGGTTGTTGAGTTGAGAATACCGGTTTTTTTCGCCGCCATCAGCAGGGCTTCCTTCATGGCTTGCGCCGTCGGGAACCGATCCTGGGGATCATACTGTAAAGCCGTGTTGATCACCGCCTCGATTTCCGGCGTGACCAGTGGATTGAGTTTTCGAATCGGCCGCTCGGAAAACGTGAACGGAGCCTCCAGCCGCGGGTCATGCTTGGTCAACAAATGGTGCAGCGTGGCCCCCATCGAATAAATATCCGCCAAAGGAGTAGCCTCACCGCGATACTGTTCTGGTGGAGAGTAGCCCTCGGTACCAATCATCGTTCCTTTTTGTCCTGCACGAAACGTCTTCGCAATCCCGAAGTCAATCAAAAAAATATGTTTTTGATTGTCTATCATCACATTCGAAGGCTTCATGTCCCGGAAAATGATCGGATCAGGTTGATAGGTGTGCAGATATTGCAGCACATCACACAACTCAATCGCCCAGGCCACAACCTGGGATTCATCAATAAACCCTTTGGAATCCTGTAAATATTCCTCCAGGTCTTTGCCATGGATATATTCCAGCACAAGATAGGAGCGCTGCTCATGGGTGAAATAATCAAAAATTTGTGGGATGGAAGGATGAGACAGGGTGACCAGAATATTGGCTTCCCGCTCAAAATTGCGAATAATCGTCTGGCGCACCAATGGGTCAGGCGCCGAGTTGATCATTTCCTTCACCGCCACCTTTTTTTCAGCTGTAGGGAAATGCAAATCTTTGGCAAGATATACCGATCCCATTCCCCCAAGACCAATCACTTCCTGAATCGCATAGCGATTGGAAAGAATAGTCCCTGGTTGTAACTGTGTTGCAGGAGTTAAATCTCCCTCCATACCTCGTTTAATATCTTGCGTATCCAGTTTTCCCTCCGTCATCAATAAAAGATCAATGATGCCCTTACCTGAATTTTACAACTTAAACCCTGATTTAAACTGGTTAAATTATAAACAGCATCCCCTTCATTTGCAACCTCATAAATTGCACCCTTGCAAAGTTGTTAAGCTATACGCCATTTTTCGCCGAAACCGAACATGGCATTGGACGAATCACTGCCCTCATCATAAAACCTACTTCAGCAGCAGCAACTACCCAATACCTTCCTCCACCGAACTCCGGTGTTACCAAACAATCAACAAATCAAGGAGTTACAAATGGCAAAAGCAAAAGTCGCTGTCCTGCGCACAAAGCCTGAAACCGTCCAGGAAGACTATCAACACCTGTGCGAACTCGCTGGCATCCAACACGCTCTCGACAGCTCTGCTGCCACCATCCTTAAAGATAATATCAGCTGGCATCTGCTTTACCCAAGCTCAAATACAACCCCCTGGCAATTAGAAGGCACAACCCTTGGATTGAAACATGCGGGCTTCAATGATCTGGTCGACGCGCACAACAAAACGGTTGTAACCATCGCTGATCTTGAGGATAAGTATAACAAATTTGGCCCCGTTCTGGAGAAATATAATATCCCTAAAAAATACAACTTCAAAATTCACCACGCCGCTTTGTCCCATCATCCACGGGAGCACAGAAGCATACCTCGCTCCTCCCAAAAAAAATCTCCCTTTTTAGGGGGAGACGGTCCGTCAGCCCATCCGTTCATTCGCTAGCTGCTCCTACTCTACCACCTGCAAATAGGATGCCACCGCCCACCCGCTGCGTTCACGCACCGCATCAGAAACAAGATACCACCACACAAACCCGTCTTCCTCCACCGGCCCGCCCTCAATGCGGAACATCTCCTGATCGGCGGCAATAAACTGGATATTCGCATCAATCCCCGGTTCCGCCCGAAAACGCAGCCCGGCCCCGCCGGTATCGAAAATCTCTACCGTCATGCCCAGGCCAATCCCATCCAGCAGGCGTTCATCTACCACCGGCGTTGGCGTCATTGCCACCACAGGGGTGTAGGTCGGCGCAGGCAGGCGGGTCACCACCGCCCTCGTGGCTGCATCCGAGCTGACTGTCGTCGGGGTCAACACCCAAACCAATAAAAAAGCCGCGCCGCAGATTAACACGGCCAGCAAACCGGCCCCCACGCCAACCCAGACATTCCATGCCTGTTTAAACCTGTATGTGATGTTCCTGAAATATTCGCCCATAGTCCATATTATATCCCAGCCCAACCCGGAATGTCCGCAGAGCGCATCCAGAATCACTCATCCCTCCCGTATCCCATTTTTAAGGTTATAATCTTCACCAGTATGGATAACCACTTTAACCAACCAACCATCCTCGGTGATCGATATATCCTGAAAAACACGATTGGAACAGGCGGCATGGCCGTTGTTTACCAGGGCTATGACACCGCACTCGACCGCACCGTAGCCATCAAGATTCTGCGCAAAGACTATTCCAAAAACCAGGAAGTGCAGGCCCTTTTCCGCCAGGAAGCGAAATCAGCCGCCAACCTCGCCCATCCCAACATCATCACCATTCATGATTTTGGTTTTGACGAAGACCACATCTTCATCATCATGGAATACGTCCCCGGCCCTGACCTGAAAACGCTCATCCGCCAGCGTGCTGATGAAGGCCGCGTCTTCTCCGTAGACGAAACTGTCTCCCTCATCACCCAGGCAAGCGCCGGCATTGGCTATGCGCATAGGGCAGGCATTGTCCACTGCGATGTGAAACCGCAAAACCTGATCGTAACCGCTGAAAACCGCCTCAAAGTAGCCGATTTCGGCATTTCCAGATTATTATCCACCATCCAGCCGGATGAACAGAACGATTTTGTATGGGGTTCTCCGTTCTACATGTCCCCCGAGCAGGCCGCTGGCAAAGCCCCTGTCCCGGCATCAGACGTCTACTCTCTCGGCATCATCATGTACGAAATGCTCACCGGGCGGCTCCCCTTCCATTCTGATAACATCGAAGACCTCATTGAAGCGCACAAATCCGTCGTCCCGGTACACCCGCGCGCCTACAACCGCGAAATCCCGCAGGAGCTGGAAAAGATCATCCTCAAAGTCCTTTCCAAAGAACCGGCCTCCCGCTACCGCATGGGAGACCAATTCGGCCGCATTTTGCAAAGTTTCTCCGCTCACCAGGCCGCAGCAGAGCATAGCCAGCAAAACCACAACCAGGCAATGGATGAACCTGACGCGCAGCCCTGGCCGACGCCCATAAATGCGGAATCAATTCCATCCACCAGCCTCGACGCAGCCCCGGACCCGGAAGAAGAACCCGTATCCCTTGCCCCGGAAATCGACTGGGGAACCGCCGGGCTTGGCCTGCTGGCATTTATCCTGGCTGCCGGGTTGATTCCCTTCTGGCTCTATATCTGGTTTACATTAAACGCTGTCCGTCCCTAATTACATTTTAAGGAAATAATCCAATGGACAAATTTATCCTTTCCGGCTCCATTTTGTCTGCTGATTTTCGCAAACTGGAAGAAGAAATTAATACCGCCATTGAAGCAGGCATGGATTGGGTGCATGTCGACGTCATGGACGGTTCATTTGTACCCAATATCTCCATGGGTCCCTTTATCGTTGAAACCTGCAAAAAGATCACTGATATTCCCATCAATGTCCACCTGATGATCGACGAGCCTGAAAAACATATCGACTCATTTGCCAGCGCCGGTGCCGACAACCTGACGATCCACATCGAAAACAATCCCAACGTATACCGCACCCTGGGAGCCATTCAGTCCCTCGGCTGTACCACCGGAATCACCCTCAACCCTGGCACGCCCGCTGCGGCCATTCAAGCCGTTCTTCCCCTGGTAGACCTCGTGCTCCTCATGTCCGTCAACCCTGGCTTCTCAGGACAAAAATTTATTCCGCACACGGTGAAAAAAGTGATTGAAGTCAAAGACATGATCACCAGCATCAACTCCCATGCCGTCATTCAGGTGGACGGCGGACTGAACGCCGACACCCTGCCAGCCATCTATCAGGCTGGTGCCAGAAATATCGTCGCCGCCACAGCCATATTCAAACATCCCCAGGGCATCGCCGCCGGCATCCGGGCCTTACGCGATTCAGTCGCCTGACTCTTAAAATACAAAGACCACGAAATAACTCGTGGCCCTGTATTACGAATTTCAGAAACAGCTTACTTGCTGCTTTTGACCATCGTCCGAATGCAGCGTGTGCACAATACCTTGCGCACTTTATGTCCGTTTTCATAAACGGAAACACGCTGCAGGTTTGGACGGAATTCACGGTTGGTCGCCCGCATCGAGAAAGACCGATTATGTCCAAATTTCGTAGTTTTACCGCAAACTTCGCACTTTGCCATCGTAATATCCTTTCCTGAAATGATTAAGTGCTGTACAATAGCAAAAATATTTTCGGTTATAATGACAGCAACGCAGTAGTATACCATAAATCAACGAGAATTGATACTAACAAAAGAGAAAAAATATAAAAATGAAAGACGACAAGAACCCTCTGGGAAACATCTATATTTCTCACCGTGCAATTTCTACCATTGCCTACCAATCCGCCCTTGAATCATACGGCGTTGTCGGCCTGGCAGCAAAAAATTTTACTGAAGGTTTGACCCAGGCAATCGTCAAAGATCCCGCTATGGGCATAAAAATTGATTTTAACGGTAACGCCATTAAGATTGAAATGTTCATCATTGTTGAATATGGTACCCACGTCAAATCAGTTGCGGCCAGTGTCGCCAACAGCGTGCGCTACCAGATTGAAAAAGCGATTGGCCTTCCAGTAAGCGAAATTAATGTTCACGTACGCGGACTGCGCATCAGCAATCCCGATTAAGCAAGTTTTTTTGCACTTATCTTTGGTTTTATTTTTAGGAGTATCATGAGTAATGATTTAGCCCAACCTGTCACCCAGTTGGATGGTCAGGGTCTGAAAAAATTAATTGAAGCAGGCCTGACATGGTTAAAAACCAACCAACAAATCGTCAATGCCTTAAATGTATTTCCCGTACCCGATGGAGATACCGGCACCAATATGCTCCTCACCATGCAGGCAGCCTATGATGAGATTGCCACCTCAGGTGAAAAGAACATCGGCAAAATGTCGCAGGCCATTGCCCGCGGTGCATTGATTGGCGCACGCGGTAACTCTGGCGTCATCCTTTCCCAGCTTTGGCGCGGCTTTGCCCGGGAATGCGACAACCTGCCCCTGCTCGATTCTGACCTGCTGGTCAAAGCCCTCGCCGAAGCACGCAATACGTCCTACAAAGGTGTTGTCCGCCCCGTCGAAGGGACGATCCTCACTGTCGGCAAAGACATCGCCGCTGCCGCTGCAGCCAACCAGGTTGCCGATCTGAAAGCCATGCTGGAACTCATCATTGACGCTGCCGACAAATCCGTGGCCCACACCCCGGAACTTCTTCCCATCCTCAAACAGGCTGGCGTGGTTGATTCTGGCGGCAAAGGCCTCTTCTTCATTCTGGAAGGCATGCTGCGCTACCTGAACGGCGAAAGCCTGGATACCGCATTAATGACCGTACAACCCCTCGCTGCAATGCAAATGGACGAAACCATGGAAACTGTAGAACCCGGCCAGGACTACGAAGTCGTCGTAGACTTTCGCCCGAAAGAAGAACTCATTCTGGATCAATTTTATAACAGCCTCATGGAAATGGGCACCTCCATCCAGGTTGGTGAGGGTGACGGCATCTACCGGATGCACATTCATGTTCCTACGGATAATCGTTACCTGCCCATCGATTACATCATGGAAATCGGCACCATTACGAAAGTTTACATAGAAAACCTGATCGACCAGATGGAACAAATCGAAGAAGTGAAAAACCGCCAGCTCAAACTGGCCCCGGTTGAACCCGGAGAAATCGCAGTGGTAACCGTTTCACCCGGCCCCGGCCTTTCCCGCATCTTTGCCAGCCTGGGCGTCGCAGCAATTGTCGAAGGCGGGCAAACGATGAACCCAAGCACCAAAGAGATCCTTGCCGCCTTTGAAAACCTGCCCACGGACAAGGTCATCATCCTCCCGAATAATAAGAACATCGTCATGGCTGCTGAAGCGGCCAGCACAATGACCGTCAAACAGGTTGCCGTGATCCGTTCCACCACTGTGCCGCAAGGTCTGAGTGCCATGCTGCGTCTCAACCCCGACATGGACTTTGACACCATCGTCGAAGAAATGAATGAGGCGTTGACAGACGTTGAAACCGGCGAGATCACCATTGCCACCCGCTCGGTAACCATCAACGGGGTAAATGTCGCCAAAGGCCAGGTCATCGCCCTCCATAACGGAAAACTCATCCAGTCGACCTCCTCGCTTGAAGAAGCCTGCCTCGGTCTGCTGCAAGAATGTGAAACAGAAGATCGCGAGCGCATCACCCTGTACTATGGCGACAATATCGTCAAAACAGAGGTGAACCAGATTGTCGACCGCATTCGTTCAGCCTATCCCGCCCATGAAATCGAACTGCACGAAGGCGGCCAGCCCCATTATCAATTCATTATCGCTGTTGAATAACCATGGATTCAATTTGCATCATCACTGACAATTCTGCACAATTTGCAAACACCCAGTTTAATGGACAATCAATCGTTAAAATTGTCCATCTGAAACCTTGCCTGCACAATAAACTGCACAAAGGCAATGAAAAACGCACGCTTGAAAGCCTGCCAGAGTTTGTCAGCGGCGATCTCAACCCGCGCTTGTTTGCTCCTTCCGCCGAAGAGTTTCGCCAGTTATTCTACCGGCTCGGTAAACAATACAATGAGATCATCGGTATCTTCCTCTCCTCACATCTGAGTGACTGCTGCAAGAACGCCCGTGAAGCAAACATGATCCAGCGCGGCGGGCCTAAAATTCAAATCATTGATTCCCAAACCACTTCCATTGGATTGGGAAACATGGTGCAGCAGACGGCCGAAATCGTGTTCAACAATGGCAATCTGAATGATGTAGAACGCGGATTGCGCAGCCTGGCACAGCGCACCTATGCTCTTTTCTGTACCCCCAACCTCTCCTATTTGTGCAACAATGGTTTCATCGATCACGCCCAGGCCACCATAGGAGAAATGACAGGTATTCTGCCCCTCTTTGCCCTCGAAGAAGGTCAATTGGTGCCCGTTGAGAAAAAAAAGAACCCCAGACACATCACCGCCCATTTTCAGGAATTTATTGATGAATTTGAATGCTTTCAGCATGTTGCCCTCATCCAAAGCATCAGCGCCAATGGTCATGATGCCCGCTTGATCAGGGATCACATTCGTGACCATTTTCCTGATACCCCCTTCACCGAACATACCCTCAACCTGCCCCTTGCGACCCTTTTCGGCCCCGATACAACTGCTCTGGTTGTCATCGAAAATGCAGACGATTAATCATTAATCCAGCATTGTTTACAGCTTCAGCACTCAGAGAACAGCGGGCAAAAAACATCATCTCCATCAAACAGATCTCCTGATACCTGATCACCCCATCAATAATTCGGTGATTTTTCACAAATTCAAAGTCTCCTTCAACCTGATAACAAAGCAATTTTCACTTTTTTCCCCAACCATTTTATCCTATCGGCAAACTTGCGGTAAAATTACTGCATGCACTCTTCAATTCGAAAACTCCAAAAATTTTTGCAGCTTGAATCTGAACGCGGTTATGATAACCGCGCTGTTGTTGGCGGCCTGGACAAAATCCTCCCTGCATGGTTAAAAGAAGCCCTGGAAGACCAACTCGAACAGCGGTTGATTGACTACGTCGCCGAAAAACTCCAGGATTATGCCGAGCAGGACATCCAGGGCCGCAGGGAAACCATCCGCGACCTGTTGTCCGAGCTGAAAGAACCTGGCATTCAACAGGCGCCCTTAAAACCCCAGCAGACCGACGAGGCGCCTCCGGCACAACCAGCCCCCCCTGCCGAATCTCCGCAGCCAAAAGAGAAAGATATCACACCGCCGGAAGCAGCTCCGCCACCTCCCGCTCACCAGCCTGATCCTGCGCCCGTCCATAAACCATCTGCCGTCCCGGACTCCGAGCGGGTAGCACTGAACGCGCCGCTCACTACCCTTGACGGCATTGGCAAGCGCTACGCCGACAAATTCAACAAAATGGGCTTGAATTCGTTAATTGACCTGCTGTACTACTTTCCCCGCCGTTATGACGATTACAGCCAGCTCAAGCCCATTAACCGGCTTGAATACGGCGATGAATTGACCGTCCTCGCCACCGTACAGAGTTCCTCCGCGCGCAAGATCAATAATGGCCGCATGACGATTACCGAAGTAGTTGTCAGCGACGGCACCGGTTTCCTGCGGCTCACCTGGTTCAATCAGCCGTGGGTTGCCAATAAAATGAAAACCGGTTTGCAGCTCGTCCTCTCCGGCAAAATTGACATGTACCTCGGCCGCCTGGTGATGAACAACCCCGAATGGGAACCCATCGAAAAAGAGCACCTGCATACCAACCGCATCGTGCCTGTTTACCCGCTGACAGCTAAGATCACCCAGCGCTGGCTGCGCAAGACCATGCACCAGACCGTTACCTTCTGGGCGCCCCGCGTGCGCGACTTCATGCCCGATCATATCCTCCAGGATGCCCGTCTGCTGGATTTGCCCAACACCATTGCCCAAATTCATTTCCCGGATTCGTTTGAGCAGCTAAAAGCCGCCCGCAACCGCCTGTCCTTTGACGAAATCTTTCTCCTCCAGTTGGGCGTGCTCAGCCAAAGAAGAAGCTGGATGAATGCCGCTGCCCGCATCTTTGAAGTCTCTGATGAATGGCTTGCCCAGCGCACCAGCAAATTACCTTTCACCCTCACTGGTGCCCAAATACGCACCATTACAGACCTGCGCACCGACCTGCGTTCCGGTCAGCCGATGAACCGCTTGCTGCAGGGTGACGTCGGTTCCGGCAAGACGATCGTGGCCGCCCTCGGTATGGCAATCGTTGCCGACCAGGGTGCCCAGTCCACCATTATGGCGCCCACCTCAATCCTCGCCGAACAGCATTACCGTAAAATTACGGAACTGCTCACCGAATATATCCAACCCGGCGAAATCCGCCTCTTGATCGGTGATACGCCCGAAACAGAAAAGCAGGAGATCCGCCAGGGCCTCCAGGATGGCTCCATCAAAATCATCGTCGGCACCCATGCCCTGCTGGAAGACCCCGTGCAGTTCAAAGACTTGCATTTTGCCGTCATTGACGAGCAGCATCGCTTTGGCGTGGCCCAACGCGCCAACCTGCGCGCCAAAGGCAGGAACCTGCACCTGCTGGTGATGACCGCCACGCCCATTCCGCGCTCGCTGGCCCTCACCGTCTACGGTGACCTTGACCTGAGCGTCATGGACGAAATGCCGGCTGGACGCCAGCCCACCGAAACCCGCGTGCTGTACCCCAACGAAAGGGAACAGGCCTACCAGCTCATCCGTTCCCAGGTCGAGCAGGGACATCAAGCTTTCATCATCTACCCCCTGGTAGAAGCAGAAAATGAAAAACAGGACGAACGCCAGGCCGCTGTCCAGGAATATGAACGCTTGCAAACCAATGTATTCCCGCAGTTCAAACTGGGATTAATGCATGGTCGATTAAAACCGGCTGAAAAAGAAGCGGTCATGACTGCTTTCCGCAACCAGGAATTTGATATCCTGGTTTCCACCTCGGTTGTCGAAGTCGGCGTAGACATTCCCAACGCCACCAGCATGCTCATTGAAAGCGCCAACCGCTTTGGCCTCTCGCAGCTCCACCAATTCCGCGGACGCATTGGCCGTGGCGATGTGAAATCCTACTGCATCCTCATCCCCGAAACCCCCAACGCCGTCGAAAATGAACGCCTTGCCGCCATGGCAGAAACCAACGATGGATTTATCCTTGCCGAACGCGATCTCGAACAGCGCGGCCCCGGCCAATTCCTCGGCACCCGCCAATCCGGCTTTGCCGAATTACAAATGGCGAGCCTGTCAGATATCCGCCTGATTGAAAAAGCCCGTATGCACGCACAGGAATTATTTAACCAGGACCCGAACCTGGAACGCCCCGAACACCGGGAATTGCACAAAATGATGAAACGATTCTGGCCCGCAGGCGCAGGAGATGTAAGCTAATATGGTAAAAGCCGTTTTCCCCGGAACTTTTGATCCGATCCACTTTGGACACATTGACATTGCCAGTCGCGCGGCCAGACTTTTTGAAGAAGTCATCATTGCCGTCTATGACCGGCCCTTGAAAAACCTGCTCTTCTCGCCCGAAGACCGCATGGCGCTGGTTCGTCAGTCTTTTACCGGCCACCCCAATATCAAAATCATGGGCTACTCTGGACTGACCGTTGATTTTTGTCATAAAATAGATTCACAAGTCATCGTCAGGGGGCTGCGTGTTTTCTCTGACTTTGAATATGAATTTCGCATGGCGCTCGCCAACCATCGTCTCGCACCAGACGTTGAAGTCATTGCTTTCATCACCAATGAAGAGCATTCCTTTCTTTCCTCTTCCACCGTGCGTGAAATCGCAGCCCTTGGCGGGAACGTCAGCAGCATGGTACCCGAACACGTGAAGCTGGCCCTGCAAAACCGCTTTAAAGAGCTTGGGGAAGAGCAGGAAATCGTTCCTCAAAACTCTATGCTCGACTAACACCCAGGCTTTGGCCTGATTCTTGCAACCCATAAGGGTGAAATCATTTTGGAGGACGGTATGGACATTTTGCACCTTGTTGATCGTTTGGAAGAACTTTTCAATGTAAGCCGATCCGTTCCCTTCACCCACAGCGTCATTGTGGATGAAGACCGTATGCTCGATATCATCGATCAAATGCGCGTCACCATCCCTGATGAAATTAAAAAGGCACAGCAATTGCTCGCCCAGCGTGACCGCATGTTGGCACAGGCGCAGGAAGAAGCCAACCGCACACTGGCAATTGCCCGGGAAAAAGGGGAAAAGATCATTGACCAGGACTCTGTCGTCGAAGCCGCCAAAGAGCGCGCGAACGCCATCATTGCGCAGGCCGAAGTAGAAAGCGATAATATTCGTAAAGATGCCGATTCCTACACCCTGCAAACCCTCGCCGACCTGGAACTGGAACTCGAACGAGTCCTCGGCCAGGTGCGCAACGGCGTCCGCGCCCTGCAGGATGAACTCAACAGGCCCCCGGCTGACTAACCCCTGCACAGCACAAAATCTAAACCGCACCCTGAACCTGTCGTCGGGTGCGGTTTGTTTTTCCTGTTCCCTGATCACTTAATTAAAAAACCACGCCCCGCAACCGCGGGGCGCATTTTTATGGTAAGGTCCCAGTCTTTTTTATTCAGACGTTACCGGATACAATGCCAGCGCCAATACCTCATCAAACCGTGTCACTGGCACAATCTTTATATCGTCTTTTACCTTCTTGGGCACATCCACCAGGTCTTTCAAATTTCGTTCCGGCAGAATAACCGTCTTCAGGCCAGACCGGTGCGCCGCCAGCACCTTCTCCCGCACACCGCCCACCGGCAGCACGCGCCCGCGCAACGTAATCTCCCCGGACATGCACACATCGCGGCGCACCAGGCGTTTGGTAAATGCGCTCACCAGCGCCGTCGCAATCGTGATCCCCGCACTCGGCCCGTCTTTGGGGATCGCCCCTTCCGGAACGTGGATATGCACATCCAGATTCTCAAACTCCTCCGGGTCAAGCTCCAGCTCCCGCGCATGGGCCTTCAAATAAGACATGCCCGCCTGCGCCGATTCCTGCATTACTTCGCCAATCTGCCCGGTAATTTGCAAATTCCCCTTGCCTTCCATGATCAGCACTTCCACCGGCATAATCTCCCCGCCGTTCATCGTCCAGGCAATCGCAGTAGCAACCCCCACCTCGTCCTGCAGCTCAGCTTCCGTCAGGAAAAACTCCGGCGGTCCGAGGAATTTTTCAACCGACTGAGCCCCCATCCGTGAGGGGAAAGCTCTCCCTTCAGATTTCAACCGGGCTACCTTGCGGCACAATCGCCCCAATTCACGCTCCAGATTGCGCACACCGGCCTCGTACGTATACTCACGGATCACCTTGCGAATCGCCGGCTCCTGAAATTTCAACTCATCGGGTTCCAGCCCCGACTCTTCCATCTGCCGCGGAATCAGAAACCGGTTTGCAATCTCCAGCTTCTCTTCTTCAATATATCCGGGGAAATCAATCAGTTCCATCCGGTCCAGCAATGCTGGCGGAATATCTGACACCGTGTTTGCCGTCGTAATAAACATAACTTTCGAAAGGTCATACGCCAGCTCAAGATAGTGATCCGAGAAAGAATTGTTCTGCTCCGGATCCAGCACTTCCAACAGTGCTGCGGATGGATCACCACGGAAATCAGAACCCATCTTCTCAATCTCATCCAGCATGAACAAAGGATTGACCGTCCCCGCGTTGCGGATCGTCCGCAGAATCCGTCCCGGCAAGGCACCAATATACGTCCGGCGATGACCACGGATCTCCGCTTCATCCCGCACACCGCCTAAAGACAACCGCACAAATTTCCGTCCCAACGCATCCGCAATCGAACGCCCCAGCGATGTCTTGCCTGTGCCTGGCGGACCAACAAAACACAGAATAGGCTGCCGGTCGCGTTTAGGCTTCAAACTGCGCACGGCAATATACTCCAGAATGCGGTCTTTTGCCTTTTGTAATCCGTAATGATCCTTGTCAAGTACCTTTCCGGCATTGATCACATCCAGATTATCTTCGGTAGCCGTTGTCCACGGCAGATCCAGGATCCAGTCCAGATAGCTGCGGATGATCCCCACTTCCGGCGCCATCGGAGGAATTTGTGACAATCGTTCCAGTTCCTTAAGCGCCTGCTTGCGCACTTCCTCAGGAAAATCTCCCGTATCAATCTTCGTGCGCAACTCGCTAATGTCTTTCGCCCAGATATCCCCCTCACCCAGTTCATTCTGGATGATCTTCATCTGCTCCCGCAGGTAATACTCGCGCTGGCTGCGATCTACCTCGCTTTGCACCCTGGTCTGGATTTCCTCTTCCAGTTCCAGCACATCCAGCTCCTGCGCCAGCAGCCCATTCACCAGCTTCAATCGCTTCTCGACATTGCTCTCCAGCAGCAAGTTTTGGCGCTCATCAAACGGCAATGAAATCGCCGTCGCGACCATATCCGCCAGCCAGCCCGGTTCCGAGATATTCAACGCGAATAAATGCGCTTCTTCCGGCAGACTCTGATCCAATTGCACACATCGGGAAAATAGATTGCGCGTGGTACGCATCATCGCATCCATGTTGGCGTCAACTTCTTCCTCGATATCAATCACCCGCACCCGCACGCGGTAAAAAGGTTCAGTCTGGGTTACCGCTAAAAGCTCAACCCGCCGGCGGCCCTGCACCAGCGCCGAGTTATTGCCCTCAGGCAGACTCAAAAGGCGCCCAACCGCAACCTCAACCCCAACGTTCAGAAAATCCTCCGGTGCCGGGTTCTCTTCATCTGGATCGGACTGCACCAGCGCTACCACGGTGCGCTCATTAAACTGTGCATCCTGAATTGAAAACAGATTTTCCCCGGGAACAATGAAAATCGGCGAAATCATGTGCGGAAAAACCACAATATCCCGCAGCAAGATCGCATTGCATTCAAACACGTTGTCCCTGTCGGTTTCAGCGTTATCGATCCGATACAATTCTTCTGTCCGCTGGTGAAGCGCATTGGCGGCATCTTCCAGTGATTCTTGTTGACTAAACCAGTCCTGTGACGGCATCATTTCCTCAATTCTGAATGGGATTCTTCTGTTCCCAAATATCGTGTACAGCAGCCGCCAAAAACAGACTGCCCGCTGCCACAATTGCAAACTCTTGTCCCGCTTTTTTTAGCGCAAATTCTACCGCATCTTCCACAGGTACAACCCGCTTTGCGGGGCGCCCATACCGGTGCGCCAGTTCAACCAGTCTGTCCGCCTTCATTGCCCGTGGATGTGCCGACTCAGTCGCAACGACCTGCTGTACACGCGGAAGCAGTTCAGCAAACATGCCCTCCACATCCTTGTCCTCCGATGCTCCAAAAATCAGGATCACTGGCTGACCAGGCAGATAATCATTAATTGCCTGCCGCAGCTTCAAGGCTGAATTGCGATTATGAGCAGAGTCAATGATGAACAAAGGACTGCGGCGCAAAACTTCAAACCTGCCCGCCCATTGCACACGCGCAAACCCCTTGACAATATCGGCTTCCGGGATGGCCAATCCCTCGGCCCTGGCAACCTGCAATGCGGAATAAGCCGTAGCCGCATTTTCAACCTGGTGGTGCCCCAGCAGCGGAATCGTCAATCGCAGGGGCTCCCAGTTTTCGCGCCCGGCGGATTCAATAAATGCGTCCACCAGCGGCTGGTCTGCTTTCGGCCACATCAAAATCGACTGTCCACTCAAAGCATGAGACCACGGAGCAAACAGGTAATCCCGTCCCACCAGGGTCAACGGTGCATCGCGCTCCTCGGCGACCCGCGCAACAACCAATAGCGCCTCTTCGCTCTGCGGCGCCAGCACCACCGGCCGGCCTTGCTTGATGATCCCTGCTTTTTCCGCTGCAATTTTCGCGAGGGTATCCCCCAGCACATCCATATGATCCAATGACAACGAAGTGATCACCGAAACCAGCGGGGAGACTACGTTGGTTGCATCCAGCCTGCCGCCCAGCCCTACTTCGATCACTGCCACATCCGCCTTTTCTTGGGCAAAATACCAGAAACCCAGTGCGGTGGTGACCTCAAACGTAGTGATTTTCTCCACCTGATCAACAAAAGGCTTGATTTCTTCCACCATCTGCGTTAATCGGCTATGCGAAATCGGTGTCCTGTTCATCTGAATCCGCTCAATATAATCCGACAAATGTGGAGAGGTATAAAAACCAACCTGGTATCCCGCCTCCTGCAAAGCGCTTGCCATCAATGCCGAGGTTGAGCCTTTGCCTTTCGTGCCGGCTACATGGATGACCTTGTATTGCAAATGCGGATCACCCAATAAATGCAGCAATTTACGTACCCGCTCCAGGTTAAAATTTTTGGCCGCAGTGCGCATCTGCCGTGTCAGACTATAATCTACATAACTGTACAGATAATTCAGAGTTGCCTGATATTGTGGTTCTATTTCCATAAAAAATCTTCCTGTATTTGGATTAACTACGCATCGGATTGTAACCTCCCCGACATGATTGCGCAAGTTCTCCTCATTTTCCCACTGGTCAAAAGGGGTAGGGGATTAGTAATACGAACGCGCCATTTTTAAGACAGATGGACACATTGTTCCCACATTTTATGCCCCCGGAAAGCCGCATAGAGAAAATGAAACGTTTGCACTTATTTGGCAATTTTCTTAAAAATAACCTC